>Ga0302347_1002051_pt1 | contig 21793 bp, 14 predicted proteins | sample PhyWR1_FD_202178 | JGI IMG/M metagenome (GOLD analysis project Ga0302347, IMG submission 202178) | Leaf surface microbial communities from wheat plants in UC Gill Tract Community Farm, Albany, California, United States - DLSL W.R1 (v2)... | ecosystem: Host-associated > Plants > Phyllosphere >...
AACTTGAAGTCCAAGACCTGCATAAACGCTATGGCAGTCATGAAGTGCTCAAAGGCGTTTCACTGGCCGCCAAGGCAGGCGATGTGATCAGCATCATCGGTTCCAGTGGTTCCGGCAAAAGTACCTTTTTGCGTTGCATCAACCTGCTGGAGCAGCCCCATGCAGGCAAGATCCTGCTCAACGGCGAAGAGCTCAAGCTGATTGCCAACAAGGACGGCGCGCTCAAGGCTGCTGATCCCAAGCAGTTGCAGCGCATGCGTTCGCGTCTGTCGATGGTGTTCCAGCATTTCAACCTGTGGTCGCACATGACTGCGCTGGAAAACATCATGGAAGCCCCGGTGCATGTGCTGGGTATGTCCAAGGCCGATGCCCGCGATAAGGCCGAGCATTATCTCAATAAGGTCGGCGTGTCCCATCGCAAGGATGCCTACCCAGGGCATATGTCTGGCGGCGAGCAGCAGCGTGTGGCGATTGCCCGTGCGCTGGCGATGGAGCCTGAAGTTATGCTGTTCGATGAGCCAACTTCAGCCCTCGATCCTGAGCTGGTCGGTGATGTATTGAAAGTGATGCAGGATCTGGCGCAAGAAGGCCGGACCATGGTGGTGGTGACCCACGAAATGGGCTTTGCCCGTGAAGTGTCGAACCAGCTGGTGTTCCTGCACAAAGGCATTGTTGAAGAAAGCGGTGACCCGCGCGAAGTGCTGGTCAATCCACAGTGCGAGCGGTTGCAGCAGTTTCTGTCAGGCAGCTTGAAGTAACTGCAATTTTAAGACTGCCGCTGTGCACCAAAATAGGTCATGCTCCGCATCCCGCGCAGCTGGCCTAGGCTAGGTGTATTGGTTTATTCCCGTTTCCGTTCCGGATAGCACGCTATGACCGCCCATCGAATTGGTTTCCTCATTTGGCCCAGCACCAAAGCCTTGACTCTGGCGCTGGCCGAGGAAGCGTTGCGTGTTGCTCAGCGCGTGCATCCTGAAGTCGTTTACGAGTTGCTGTTCCTGCAGGCCGAGCCGCAGCCCGAAGGGGCCTGGCAATTACCGGGTGAGCCCTGGAACGGCAAGCTGGAAGGCTGCCAAAAACTGTTCCTGCTGGCCGATGAGCCGCCGACTACGCTGGCGCCAGCCCTGAGCAGCGCGCTCAAACAACTGGTGCGGGCAGGGTGCGTGATTGGCGGTTTGTCGGCCGGGGTCTACCCGCTGGCGCAACTGGGCCTGCTCGATGGCTATCGTGCTGCGGTGCATTGGCGCTGGCAGGATGACTTTGCCGAACGCTTCCCAAAAGTGATCGCCACCAGTCACTTGTTTGACTGGGATCGTGATCGCCTGAGTGCCTGTGGCGGCTTGTCGGTACTCGATTTGTTGCTGGCGGTGCTGGCCCGTGATCATGGCGCCGAGTTGGCCGGTGCCGTGTCCGAAGAGCTGGTGGTGGAGCGCATCCGTGAAGGCGGCGAGCGTCAGCGCATTCCGCTGCAAAATCGTCTGGGTTCCAGCCACCCCAAGCTGACCCAGGCCGTGTTGCTGATGGAGGCCAATATTGAAGAGCCGCTGACCACCGACGAAATCGCCCAGCATGTGTGCGTATCCCGTCGGCAGTTGGAGCGGATCTTCAAGCAGTACCTCAATCGGGTGCCTAGCCAGTATTACCTGGAATTGCGCCTGAACAAGGCTCGGCAAATGCTGATGCAGACCAGCAAGTCGATCATTCAAATCGGCTTGTCCTGTGGTTTCTCGTCCGGGCCACATTTCTCCAGTGCATACCGCAACTTCTTCGGCGCGACGCCGCGAGAAGATCGTAATCAGCGTCGAAGCAGTAGCCCGTTCGAGTTGTCATCAGCTCCCGCAGAGCGCGGCTGATTCAGTCCAGATCAGCATTGGTGAGTGCCGTGCGAGTCAACTGGCGGCTGACTTCCTTGCGTTCATCGGCAAGCTGGCTGTAAATCCGATAGTAAAGAGTGTCGCTCATCGGTTCGCGGGTAAGAACCTCGGCTTCAGGGACTGCCAGCTTGCGCGCCATTTCGATCAGCCCGGCCTTCTCTGTCGGATTGCGGCTTTCGGGGGCGGGCGCGGAATTGGCCCAGCGCTCCTGAAGGTTCCTGAGTTGATCCAGCCACTCCTCTTTCTCCTCGAAAAGCCTGGTATTGGGCCCCAGTTCTGCAGGGTACGCTTTCTCCAGATAATCTTCCCAAAAGGGCACCTCAAGCAGTTGATTGACCAGGCCATCCCCCTCTTCTCCTTCTTTGATCAGGCGGTAGGCCCTCAGAAACTCCTCGTTGCCAACCCCGGCAGTGATGCGATAGACCATGTAGCTGGGCACCCAGGGCAGTGCAAGGTTGCGGCTCAGGCGGGCCTGATAGCCGGTATGCACTTCTACTTCATCCACTGTTCCGGGTTCGCCGTTGATCACTTCAGAGGTGAACCGCAATCCCTGGCCGCCCTCGGCAACGGGTTTGACGCGCTGTGCGACATCGGCTCTGGCGATATCATGGATTTTTACCAGGCGTGCCTTGCCGCGGGCCAGTTTAATCAGGTTTCTTTCGAGCATCCGGGGTGGGCTGCCCGCTTCGTAGATCTCGTAAACCATGACCTCCAGCCCCATGGCATTGAATATCTGGGCGCCCGCGTCCGCGCAATTGGTCGGTGAGGAAGCCATGAGGAACAACGTGTTGCGCATAGAGGAATCGTTGTTGGCGGCAAGGATCAGTCGCCAGACTTTCGTGGACAGGCCTTGCAGGCCATCTTGATATTCAATCCTGTCCGCCTCTGTCTCAAAGGTACTCTCGGGTATTTGCATCCTCTCGATAACTTCAAAAAAACCCTGTGAGCCGTGCTCTTTTTCCAGAGCATTCCAGCCTTCTTGCAACTGGTTACGCATTTGCTCCGGGCCGAGGAGCCAAAAGCTGCTCGCCGCCTCTCCTCTGGGCGGGTAGGTCCGATAAGGGTCAAGGCCGTGGGCACGGCGGTACTGGCTGACGCGGTCCTGGTTTTCCAGGTCGAGCTTTTGTCGTTCAAGACGTGTATTGGCCACCAGCCAGGACTGTTCTGACGGGTCAGGAAGCCGGGGTACTGCAGTGATCTCGTTGCCCAGCAGGCGCAAGTCGAAATCTTTGGGTCTGGGGTGTGCAAAGAGCCCCTCTGGCCACTGCGTGATCTGTGTTCGATTCAGCATCAGGGATCTGAGATCTGGCATATGGCCAACTGACGGGGGCATCTTCAGGGGATTGTTGCTCAGGTCAAGATGTTGAAGCCGGGGCAGGCGTTTGAGCAGCTCCGTTCCCTCGGCCTCCATGACCAGCCTGTTGTCGGGCAATGTCAGTTGCTTGAGGCGTGGCAGTGCCTTGAGCTCGGCGGGAAACTGCTCCAGTGCATTGGCGGCCATTGTGAGCACCCGCAGGCTTGGAAAGTTTTTCAAAAAATCAGTACTGGCAGATATAAGGCGGCAATTGTCCAGCATCAGTACGGCAACCTGAATCACCGGCTTGCTCAACCTGAGGCTGTCCGCTCCGATCAACCCCAGCGGCCTGTTACTGAAATCCAGCACCGCACTGACTTCAATCCTGCCAGCCTTGTTGACGTGGGCTTTATCGGATGAGAGCCAGGCGTCCATGATCATGCGGCTGATCGAGGAGCGTTCATGATAGATGCGCCGGATGCTCAGCTCTTCTACAGGATGGATATCGGGTTCTGTGGCCCAGTCCTCAAGCTCGCGAAACAGTTGGGTCTTTTCTGCCTCTGCAGACTTGAGATGTTGCAGTGCCTGCTCGCTGTCCACTCGTTGTGTAATCAGCTCTATCTGCGAAGCATCGCGATAGGGATACAGCGCCTTGATTCTTTGTTCCAGGGTGGGGGCCTCGGGTGTTGTGTCGATCCGGCTGCTGCCAATGCCTCGCAGCAGGGTTTCACTTTCGCGGGTAACAGAAGAACTCACCGAGGGCAGGTCCAGGGCAATACGGATTTGTGTGGTGTCCCGGTATTTCTCGGCTAGCCACTGTTTGAAGTTTTGCCCCGGGGCCAGGTGAGAGTTTAGATGGGCGAGATTTTTTTCGGGCAGGGCCTTGAGCAAAGCGCTGTGGAAGCGGGATGCAGGCTTGAGCAATACCTGATGTTTATCGTAAACCGCATAGTTGCCTGCCCCCAGGCGCACCAGTATTCGTTTGAGGATGGCCCCTTCAGGCGTATGCGCGCAGCGCAAGGCACCGTCATGGGCTAGCTCGCGAACTTCTATAGCCAGATCGCTTAGCGCGTCGGTGTAAATTTTCAAGGTATTGAGGGCGATTTTTTCCGCCTCGGGGCTGAGCAGGTCGTCTTCAAGCAACCCTTCACGGGCGCGAGTGATCATGGTTTGGCTTTGCAGTTCGGTGGCCAGGTTTTTTAACCTTAACGGGATTCTGTTCTCTTGCAGGATGTCCTGTATCTCAAGGGGGCTGGCTGTTTCAAGCAACGTACGGGTTACTGGGGCTGGCAATTGCGCGAAGCTGCTTTCAATCAGTCGGGCTTGCGGGAGTGTGGTTTTATTTACCCTGGAGTAGGCGTCGTCAAAGATGCTTTCTCTGTGTTCATATGCATGGTCGGCAAGTTTGCCCTGCAGCTTGTTCACCACTTCTGCCTGGGGGGTATCGGAGCCGACTAACCCTGCAAGTTCTGTCTGATTAAAGCGCTCGGCAATCCGCGGCCAAAGTTGCCCTTGATTAATGGCTGCCTGGGATATTTCAAGTGTGTTCTCAGGCAGTGCTTGGGGGTTGCCGAAGATGTGGGGAGATCCGCTGAGGGTGTCGTCCGAGTAAACTTTCAGCGCCTTGTTTTCTGGCCAGCCAGCAAGTTCTGTGGGTAATGCCTCCAGCCACTCCACTCGATCTGCAATGACTTTGCCCTCTCGAACAAGGGCAATATCCTGAATGTTTTGTTTCTGTATCTTTAGGCGCGTCAGGCTGTCTTTAAGTAACGGCGGGATCGGTTCGCTGTGCATGTGGACCCTGCGCAAGACGCCCTCGTCGGTGCCGCTGATTGTGCGCAAGTGTTCAAGTTCAGCGTTGCTCAAACCGTCAGTCACATGCCCCAGCCGCCGCATCAGGATCGAACCTTGCCAGGTTTGTGGTCGTTCGCCTTCCATCAGCCATGTTCCTTCGCTGTTTTGCCTTATCGAGGGGGCATAGCCTTCAGCGCGATCAGGATGGCGCAGGGTGTATTGCTGCGAGTGTTGTTCTTGCTCAAGTACCAGTGTGTGTTCGGCTTGCGCGCTGTGGTTGAGTTTGAGCACTATTTTGTCGTCGTGACGGCGCAGGCCGAGGCTATCGGGTTGTAAGGTTTCGGGCAGGCTCAGGTCGTGGCTGTAGACACTGATATCCGGGTTCCATAATCGTGTGCTGCCGTCATTGATCATGATCGGATGCATGCCTTCCACGAACGCGGATGGCTTGGGTAGAAGATCGCCGACTATTTTCCCTGCGCCAGCAAACAACCCGGCCTGAACCACGCTTTCGAACACCGAAAATAAATGTTCAAACGCTTCAAGTGTTTTACCTTTGACCCAGTCGTGAACGCCTTCATACACGTCATCAATAAGTTGGTACGCCATCTGCAAAAGCATCAGTTCTCCGACCACGGGTACAAAGGGTGCGATCACCAACGTGGCAGCATTCAACAGAGCCAGGCCAATGCTTTTGAGGTTCTCCCGGCGGTCCTGCCGGGTTTTGCGATCTTCGGCGTCGGTGGACACCGCAATGCTCTTGCCATCATTGAAAATCTTGACCAGCTTGCGGCTGTAGAGGGCTTCCCAGAGGTCATCGGTGATTGCCAGGATTGAGTAATCAAGTTCGGGGCTGTGCAGAGGGATCAGCGTTTCGGTCACGCCGAAGTCGATCAAGGCATCGTCCGGTGCGCTGGGGGTATCTATGATGATTCTGAAATAGGTCTTTTTTAATGCCCCGAAAAATTGGCCCAATTGATCGTGCGTGATAAAGCGACTGAAAAAATGCTGGTAGGTGGGGTTTTTCAGGCGTTCTGTCAGGTGCTCGCTAAAGCGGCCAAGGGAGGAGTATTCCTTGATGGGGTAAAGAGGGTCGTGAGGTATATGCACCACAACCGAGCGCTGACCTTCCGGCATAAAGATGACCGGGCCTTCGACGTCCAATGAAAACAGGGTTAAACGGTAGGCCTGCCAGCTATTGCCCATGCCCGAGAGCAAGGTGCCCAGTGATTCGTAAGTGGCAAGATTCATCTGCTGGGTGAGCGAAGCATGGGTCATGTCAGCTTGTAGGTCGGCGCGATGACTTTCCCGTATTTTTGCCTTGAGTCTTAACTGTTTGCCGCGATCATCAAGCCCCAGATGAAGCCTGAGGTGAGCGTTGTAGCGGGCACCAAGGTTCAATGCCCGGCATAAGGCGGTAAACCCCAGTACAGGCATTGCACGGGTTACATCGTCCCGTAGTGCGTAATGACCCTGTTCGTTCGGCCGGCTGATATAGCCCGAGTCGCTCAGGTAGGCATAGGGCAGGGTTTCATGCAGTTCGAAATTGTGCAGGGCGGCATCAAGCAACGAGACCCTCCATGTCGTTGAACCAACGTCTCGCAGGCCGGTAATGGGCAGGTATTTGGGGATATATAAATTGATGTAGATGTTGTTTACATCCAAGTCGAGCTTGTATCGACTTTTAATGGCCTGTTTTAGCAGGGGTTCGGCAAATGACGGAATGTCGGTAATGCCTTTTAAGAGCTGGTCAATTTCATGTTGTGCTTTCCAGCGTGCGCTAAGGGCTTTTTTAAATGTCCTGTTTTGCGCGGGGGTAATGTGTTTTAGCGTGTTATGCAGTGTCGGGTTTGTTGTTTTTAAAGCACTGATTGTTTTTTTGTGCAGGCCTGACGTCCAGGGTGGCAGTGACTTTTTAATCTGATTGAAGTGAAGGCTGTGCTGAAACAGTTTTTCGGGCGTCAAGGTACTTTCAAGAGAACGGCTCATGGGCTAGTTACCGGTGTCTAGATAAAAATAATGCATCTTGTTGAGAGGCCGCTCATGGGGGCAATACCCCGGTTTTTTGGGGAAGGCCGGTATTCAGCAGATCGTCTTCAACTTGCTGCGTCACAGGCAATCAAGATCAGCCAGACCGGGGTTGAAAAAAAGCGCAAATACCTGCTGGTAGTCACGCCGTTTGCATCAACAATCAGGGTTCATAACCTGAATATGTAGCACCCTGAAAAGGCGCTGATGAGGTGTGCATACAAAACCCGCGCCTCTGGTGCAAATCAAAACGCCAGAGTGCTGCCGTAATTGCTGCCTAGCGTTTAAACTGCGCCTTTGTGACGCAATATGTCGCATTGTCGAAAGCCTTGGAAAATCGTGGTTTAGCGCTGTAAGAAGTTGTCGCTTGGCGGCAAGGCTTGACCCCCATCTGTCCTTACAATCCCCCATCGCTCGCCAGTTTAGGCAGGCGTTCCTCTTCAGGAGACTCCGATGTCCGTTGAGCAAGCCCCGGTGCAACGCGCCGATTTCGATCAGGTCATGGTTCCCAACTACGCACCTGCGGCCTTTATTCCTGTGCGCGGCGCCGGTTCCCGAGTGTGGGACCAGGCCGGTCGAGAGCTGATCGACTTCGCGGGCGGCATTGCCGTTAACGTACTCGGCCATGCCCATCCGGCACTGGTTGGCGCGCTGACTGAGCAGGCGAACAACCTCTGGCACGTGTCCAACGTGTTCACCAACGAGCCGGCCCTGCGCCTGGCGAAAAAGCTGGTGGATTCGACCTTTGCCGAGCGCGTGTTCTTCTGCAACTCGGGTGCCGAAGCCAACGAGGCCGCTTTCAAGCTGGCCCGTCGTGTGGCCCATGACCGTTTTGGTGCCGATAAATACGAGATCATCGCTGCACTCAACAGCTTCCACGGGCGCACGCTGTTCACCGTGAACGTAGGCGGGCAGTCGAAGTACTCCGACGGTTTCGGTCCGAAAATCACCGGCATCACCCATGTCCCGTTCAACGATCTTGACGCGTTGAAAGCGGCGATCTCGGACAAGACCTGTGCCGTGGTGCTGGAACCGATTCAGGGCGAAGGAGGTGTACTGCCAGCCGAGCAGGCTTACCTGCAAGGCGCCCGCGAACTGTGCGACCAGCACAATGCGCTGTTGGTGTTTGACGAGGTGCAAACCGGCATGGGCCGCACCGGCGAGCTGTTTGCCTATATGCATTACGGTGTGACCCCGGACATCCTGACCAGCGCCAAGAGCCTGGGCGGCGGTTTCCCGATCGCAGCCATGCTGACTACCGAAGCGCTGGCCAATCACCTGGTGGTCGGCACCCACGGCACCACGTACGGCGGTAATCCGCTGGCGTGCGCGGTGGGTAATGCGGTGATCGATGTAATCAACACCCCTGAGGTGCTGCAAGGCGTTAAGGTCAAGCATGACCTGTTCAAAACCCGTCTTGAGCAGATCGGCGAGCAATACGGCCTGTTTACTCAAGTGCGTGGCATGGGCCTGTTGCTGGGTTGTGTGTTGAGCGATGCCTGGAAAGGCAAGGCCAAAGACATCTTCAATGCCGCTGAAAAAGAAAACCTGATGATTTTGCAGGCTGGCCCCGATGTGGTGCGTTTCGCCCCAAGCCTGGTGGTTGAAGAGGCCGATATCGAAGAAGGTCTGAACCGCTTCGAACGTGCCGTGCAAAAGCTGACGCAAGCCTGAGTGTGACCTCGACGCCCGGGTTGCCGGGCGTCGAACCGAATTATTCTGTGCCGGGCCAGGCTCAATGCACACGAGGTTTTAAATGTGGGAGCGGGCTTGCTCGCGATGCAGGCGCTGCGGTCTGTCTGAACGATTGCGGTGATGCTATCGCGAGCAAGCCCGCTCCCACAGTTGAAATTGTGTGGTTTGAGGCCGGGGCCGGCATATTTCTCTCTATTGTTGTTCAAGGATTAAGGAGTGACACCATGCTGGTGATGCGCCCCGCGCAAATGGCTGATCTGGGCGAGGTACAGCGTCTGGCTGCGGATAGCCCGATTGGTGTCACTTCATTGCCGGACGATATCGAGCGCCTGCGCGACAAGATCGCCGCGTCCGAAACCTCGTTTGCCGCCGAAGTCAGCTTCAACGGCGAAGAGAGCTACTTCTTCGTGCTTGAAGACACGGTCGCTGGCAAGCTGGTGGGCTGTTCCGCGATTGTGGCCTCGGCCGGTTACTCGGAGCCGTTTTACAGCTTCCGTAACGAGACTTTCGTCCACGCTTCCCGCGAGCTGAAGATCCACAACAAGATTCACGTTTTGTCGCAGTGCCATGACCTGACCGGTAACAGCCTGCTGACCAGTTTTTATGTGGTTCCGGAGTTGGTGGGGTCGGCCTGGTCCGAGCTCAACTCCCGTGGCCGCCTGCTGTTTGTGGCCAATCACCCGGAACGCTTTGCCGATTCCGTGGTCACCGAGATCGTGGGCTATAGCGATGAAAATGGCGACTCGCCGTTTTGGGACGCGATTGGCCGCAACTTCTTCGACTTGAACTACGCCGCCGCCGAGCGTCTGTGCGGGCTGAAAAGCCGCACCTTCCTCGCCGAGCTGATGCCGCATTACCCGATTTACGTGCCGTTGCTGCCTGACACTGCCCAAGAGGCGATGGGGCAAGTCCACCCGCGTGCGCAAATCACTTTCGACATTCTGATGCGCGAAGGCTTCGAGACTGATCATTACATCGATATTTTCGATGGTGGCCCGACCCTGCATGCACGGGTTTCCGGTATCCGCTCGATCGCCCAAAGCCGCGTGGTGCCGGTCAAGATCGGCGAACTGAGCAAGGGTGGCGGTCGTCAGTATCTGGTGGCCAATGCTCAGTTGCAGGACTATCGCGCGGTATTGCTGGAGCTTGACTGGGCGCCGGGCAAGCCGGTCACGCTGGATCTGGAAGCGGCCGAAGCACTCGGCGTTGGCGAAGGTGCCAGCGTACGGGTTGTGGCGGTTTAACGCGTTTGAGCGAGTTTCGCAGGGTTCGTCAGCGAGCCCTGTCTAAGGAGATAGCATGATCGTTCGTCCTGTACGCAACAGCGATTTACCGGCCCTGATTGAGCTGGCACGCAGCACCGGAACCGGCCTGACCACCTTGCCGGCCAACGAAGAGCGCTTGCTGCATCGGGTGACCTGGGCTGAAAAAACCTTCCGTGGCGAAGCCGAGCGCGGCGATGCGGACTACCTGTTTGTGCTCGAAAACGACGACGGCAAGGTGGTGGGTATTTCCGCTATTGCTGGCGCCGTAGGCTTGCGTGAGCCGTGGTACAACTTTCGGGTGGGCCTGACTGTCAGCGCTTCCCAGGAGTTGAATATTTACCGCGAAATCCCGACCCTGTTTCTGGCCAACGACCTGACTGGCAACTCCGAGCTGTGCTCGTTGTTCCTGAGTGCCGATTACCGCACCGGTCTCAATGGCCGCATGCTGGCCAAGGCGCGGATGCTGTTTATCGCCGAGTTCCCTGAGCTGTTCGGTAACAAGATCATTGCCGAAATGCGCGGCATGTCCGATGAAGCCGGGCGTTCGCCGTTCTGGGAAAGTCTGGGTCGGCACTTCTTCAAAATGGAATTCAGCCAGGCGGACTACCTGACTGGTGTAGGCAACAAGGCGTTTATTGCCGAATTGATGCCCAAGTTTCCGGTGTACACCTGCTTCCTGTCTGAAGATGCCCGGGCGGTGATTGGCAAGGTGCATACCCACACCGAACCCGCCCTGAACATGCTGAAAAGCGAAGGCTTCAGCTATCAGGGTTATGTCGATATTTTCGACGCAGGCCCGGCGGTGGAATGCGAGACCAGTAAAATCCGCGCCGTTCGCGACAGCGAAGCGTTGGTGCTGGCCATCGGCACGCCGGGTGATGATGCCACGCCTTACCTGATACATAACCGCAAGCGTGAAGATTGCCGCATCACTGCCGCGCCTGCACGCCTGGCGGCAGGTACTCTGGTGGTCGATCCGCTGACCGCCAAACGCCTGCAACTGACTGCCGGTGATCAAGTGCGCGCGGTTGCCTTGTCTGCCCAGCCGGTTGCCCCACGGGAGTCGAAATAATGAGCACGTTGTATATCGCAGGCGCCTGGCAGGACGGGCAGGGCGAAGCTTTTGAGTCGTTGAACCCGGTCACCCAGCACGTACTGTGGGCAGGTCGCGGTGCCAATGCCGGGCAAGTGGATGCCGCCGTCAAGGCTGCGCGTCAGGCGTTCCCGGATTGGGCCAAACGCACCTTTGAACAGCGCCTGAGCGTACTTGAAGCCTTTGCCGCAAGCCTGAAAAATCACGCGGATGAACTGGCGCGCTGTATCGGTGAAGAAACCGGCAAGCCACTCTGGGAGTCGGCGACCGAAGTCACCAGCATGATCAACAAGGTGGCGATCTCGGTGCAAAGCTACCGTGAGCGCACAGGCGAAAAAAGCGGCCCGCTGGGTGATGCCACTGCCGTTCTGCGCCATAAGCCCCACGGCGTGGTCGCCGTCTTTGGCCCGTACAACTTCCCGGGCCATTTGCCCAACGGCCATATTGTTCCGGCGTTGCTGGCCGGTAACTGCGTGGTGTTCAAGCCGAGTGAACTGACCCCAAAGGTCGCCGAGCTGACGGTCAAGTGCTGGATCGAAGCCGGGCTGCCGGCCGGTGTACTGAACTTGCTGCAAGGTGCCCGTGATACCGGCATCGCGCTGGCGGCGCACACCGGTATCGATGGCCTGTTCTTCACCGGCTCCAGCCGCACCGGCAATGCCTTGCACCAGCAGTTTGCCGGGCGCCCGGACAAAATCCTGGCCCTGGAAATGGGTGGCAACAACCCGCTGGTGGTTGATCAGGTCGAGGATCTGGACGCGGCGGTGTACACCATCATTCAGTCGGCCTTTATCTCTGCCGGGCAGCGTTGTACCTGTGCCCGCCGCTTGCTGGTGCCGCAAGGCGCTTGGGGCGACAGCCTGCTGACGCGTCTGGTTGAAGTCAGCCAGAGCATCGAAGTGGGTGCTTTCGATCAGCAGCCAGCGCCGTTTATGGGCTCAGTGATTTCTCTGGGGGCTGCGCGCGCCCTGATGGATGCCCAGGAAGTGCTGTTGGGTTCGGGCGCTGTGGCCTTGCTGGAAATGCACCAGCCAGACAGCAATGCGGCCTTGCTTACCCCGGGCATTATCGATGTGACTGAAGTCAGTGATCGTTCGGATGAAGAACTGTTCGGGCCATTGCTGCAAGTGATTCGTTACGCTGATTTTGACGCGGCGATTGCCGAAGCCAATAACACCGCATTTGGTTTGGCGGCGGGTTTGTTGTCGGATTCTGAAGCGAACTATCAGCAATTCTGGCTGGAAAGCCGTGCAGGTATCGTCAACTGGAACAAGCAACTCACGGGTGCGGCGAGCAGTGCGCCGTTTGGCGGTATCGGAGCGTCGGGCAATCATCGCGCCAGTGCCTATTACGCGGCAGATTATTGCGCGTACCCGGTGGCATCTCTGGAAGCGCCGAGCCTGACCTTGCCAGCAACACTGACCCCGGGCGTACGTCTGTCGTAACGCTTATCTCATCCCTGTGGGAGCGGGCTTGCTCGCGATTGCATCATGCGGTCTGACAGTAAACCGCGTCGTTCGCATCGCGAGCAAGCCCGCCCCCACAGGGGATACATATAGCCATCGCTTTGCGGAGCCTCGCTGATGAAGTCCTTTGAAGTCAATTTTGACGGTTTAGTGGGGCCGACCCATAACTATGGCGGTTTGTCGTTTGGCAACGTCGCCTCCCAGAGCAACAGCCAGCAGGCTTCCAATCCCAAGGAAGCGGCGCTGCAAGGTCTGGAAAAAATGAAAGCGCTGATGGACATGGGCTTTGTCCAGGGCGTACTGGCTCCCCAGGAACGCCCGGACGTAGCGGCCTTGCGCAGCCTGGGCTTTAGCGGTACTGACGCCCAGGTCATCCAGCGCGCCGCCAAAGAAGCCATGCCGTTGTTGGTCGCCAGTTGCTCGGCCTCAAGTATGTGGGTGGCCAACGCGGCCACGGTCAGCCCAAGCGCGGACACCGCAGACAGGCGTGTGCATTTCACCGCGGCCAACCTCAATTGCAAATACCACCGCAGCATCGAGCACCCGACCACCAGTCGTGTGCTGGGTGCCATGTTTGCCGATCAGCAACACTTCGCCCACCACGCGGCATTGCCTGCGGTGGCTCAATTTGGCGACGAAGGTGCAGCCAACCACACGCGCTTTTGCCGTGAATATGGCGAGGCGGGTGTCGAGTTTTTCGTGTTCGGGCGCAGTGCGTTCGACAGTCGTTACCCGGCGCCGCAAAAATACCCGGCGCGCCAGACCCTCGAAGCTTCGCAGGCTGTGGCGCGACTGCACGGTTTGAGCGAAGAGGGCGTGGTGTTTGCCCAGCAGAACCCGTCGGTTATCGACCAGGGCGTGTTTCATAACGACGTGATTGCCGTGGGTAATGGCGAACTGTTGTTCCATCACCAGGATGCGTTCCTCAATACCGAGCAGATGCTTGCAGAATTGCATGGCAAGCTGGCGGCCCGAGGCGGCAACTTCCAGTCGATCAGCGTGCCCCGCGATCAGGTGGCAGTGGACGATGCGGTGCGCTCGTACCTGTTCAACAGCCAGCTGTTGAGCCGCGCCGATGGCTCGATGCTGTTGATCGTGCCGGAAGAGTGCCGCGCCAACCCGCGTGTATGGCATTACCTGCAAGGGCTGCTGGCTGCTGGCGGGCCGATTCGCGAGGTCAAAGTATTCGACCTCAAGCAGAGCATGCAGAACGGCGGTGGCCCGGCCTGCCTGCGGTTACGCGTCGCACTCAACGAAACCGAGCTGGCGGCGGTCAATCCGGGGGTTATCATGACCGCGCCGTTGTATGACACCCTGACCCAATGGGTCAACAAGCACTACCGCGACGCCCTGCGCGAAAGCGACCTGGCCGACCCGCAATTGTTACTTGAATGTCGTACGGCATTGGATGAACTGACGCAAATCCTTAAACTGGGCTCGGTTTACCCATTCCAGATCAATTGAATGGCAGCGTGCCTGAGCGATCATGATGCCAGACACGCACCTTCACCCCCTATGAGAGCGACAAAATGACCGATACCCTGAAGCTGATCCTTGAAGACACAGACGGCACCCAGCTGGAAACCAGCTGCACCCGCGTTGCCGTGATGTGGCAGGGCAAAGAGCTGTGGATCCAGCAGGACGGCCGTGGCCAGTTGTTGATCGGTGTTGACGTTGAGGAAGGCGATGCCGAATACGCCAACCTGCTGCTGCGTCCATTAGCGACTAACCTTGTCAGCCTGCAACTGGAAATGGAACCGGCTGATATGAGCGACGACGAAGACGGTCACGTGCACGGTCCAGACTGCAACCACTGATTAAGGATGCTCTATGCTCGCTCTCGGCAAACTGCTTGAACTGACCCTGGCCGGACGTGAACCGGCCGAGAAAACTCAACTGACTGTCGACGGCGTGCGGATGCGCTGGCTGACCGAAGGCGCGCTGGAAGTACGCCCGCCCGAGGCACGTGACAACGGTATGGATCTGTTGTTGTCCGCCGGCATCCATGGCAATGAAACCGCGCCGATCGAGTTGCTCGATCGCCTGTTGCATGCCATTGCCCGGGGAGAAATCAAACCCCGGGCACGAATTCTGTTTTTGTTCGGCAACCCCGGTGCCATGCGCACCGGCGCGCGTTTTGTCGAAGAAGACCTCAACCGGCTGTTCAACGGTCGCCACGAAAGCAGCAGCGGCCCCGAGGCCCTGCGCGCGTGCGAGCTTGAACATCTGGCCGAAACCTTTTTCAGCCCTCCCGAGCGCACCCGTCTGCATTACGACCTGCACACGGCCATTCGCGGCTCGAAGATCGAACAGTTTGCGCTGTATCCCTATAAAGAGGGACGCGTTCACTCTCGCGATGAACTGGCACGCCTGCGCGCTGCAGGGATGGAAGCGGTGCTGTTGCAAAACAAGCCATCGATCGTCTTCAGTTCCTACACCTACGACAAGCTGGGTGCCGAGGCGTTTACCCTTGAACTGGGCAAGGCCCGGCCTTTCGGGCAGAACGCCGGGGTCAATGTCGAACGTCTTGAGTTGCGCTTGCAGCAGATCATCGAAGGCAGCGAGCCGCCGCTGGCCGAGGCCTCGATCGAAGGCTTGCAGCTGTTTAGCGTGGCCCGCGAAGTGATCAAGCACAGCGATGCCTTTATCCTGCACTTGCCGGCTGACGTCGAAAATTTCTACGAGTTGCCCAAGGGCTATTTACTGGCGCAAGACACCAGCAAGACGCGCTGGATCATCGAAGAAGAGGGCGCGCGGATCATCTTTCCCAACCCCAGGGTCAAGAATGGCCTGCGCGCCGGGATCATTATCGAGCCGGCAAGTACCGAAGCGCTGGTTTAGTTCGCAGTGAACTGCCTGTAGCTTTTACGTGGGGGCAGCCCCAGCTCCTCGCAGATGCCGTTTTCGGTAAAGGCTACCGGATTGGTATTTGTGGGCGGCGTGAGCGGGTCGTTATCAAAATCAAAGGGAGCGGCGTTGGCAGGCAAACCTACAGCTTGAAGTTCAGAATTGTCGACCTCGCCTGGTGGCATGCCGGTTTGCTGCTGATCCGGGCCGGTTCCCGAAAAGACGCTGCCTGTTACGTAGTTATAGGCGTGACAAAGCTCATGGTAGAGCGTGGTCAGGGGCACAGAACCTGACTTTTGATGGCTGGGGTTGTAGTAAACCGTTCCGCCAAAAGCTCCCCAGCCAGCAGTGCTGCCTTCTATGTAAGGCGACATCATCAGGCTTGTGGGAAAGTACATTCCGTTGTGTATGCGCTTAAGTTCAACAATGGTGATGGGTTTTTTGCTGTCATGAATGCTTTTGCTCAGGGCTGCGAGCAGCTTTTGCCCATGGGTAGAACCGAGCAGGAGTTTCAAATCATCCGTGACCCTCTCAATGAATTCATCGCGCCCTTGTATGACCAGGCCTGAACTGGCAACCGACGGGGCATGGATTTTTATGATTTGGCTGTCGAGAGCGGAGGCCGCTTCATTACGGGTGTTTTCGGCTATAAGGGCACCCTCGCTTACGATAATGACAGGCTCTCCTGAGTGGATCTTGTCCCGGGGCTTGAACCCTCTGAATGCATCGTTCCCCTGGCCTGTATAAATGGCATTCGTCCCAGGGCCCGCACATAACAGGTCATCACCGTCGCCACCACTGATGATGCTGTGCTGGGTTCCGCCAATGGCAATATCATTGCCTTCTCCCGTTTCGATATAGCACCTGCCAGTACCGGCCCGCACAAAATCATGCCCTTTACCGGTGTATACGGTCATCACCCCGCTGCCGCTGGCGTTGACCACATCATCGCCGTCGCCGGTTTCAATATAGGTGCGCCCCTCGCTCGTCATCACACGGTCATTGCCGGGGCCTGTGAATACGTCGGCCAGGCCTGCGCTGGTGACTACGGTGTCATCGCCCGAACCTGTACTGATATAGAAGGGCTGCATGATGTTGGCCGCAATGTAGACCGAGTCGTTGCCGTCCTGAGTAAGCATTTCGATTATTTGTCTGGCGCTGGCAGGGGTGACGCGAAAGCGCAGGTGATTGATGTCTATCAGCAGCTCATTCCCGGCGCTGGTCACCAGGATGCTGCGGTGTAGCCCTTCAATAGTGAAAACCAGCCGATCTGTTACCTCGGAGGTTTTTGACGAGTATTGATGGGTGTAGCGATCAATGGTGACGCTCTGGCCCTGGTGGATAACGTCATGAGTGCGCGTCTCCAGGGTGTCATGGGTTATTTGCAGGGTCGTGACGGCGGCGGCGGGGGAGGTGTGGGCGCCATCAATGGTGAACTCATGTTCGGCTTGAAGCCGTGCAGTGGCGGCTGAGGGGGTAAAAGAAGTCATGCTGAGGGCTCCGCTGAATAATAAAGTGGCTTTATTCAAGCGGCCCTGGAGTACAGGCGGGTGTTAGATAATTGTAGCGTGGTCCACAGGCCAGAAACGTTCTGGCCTGTGGACTGGCGATTTACACCGCGCGTTTTTGCTGGGTGTCCATGCGCTTGATGTCACGGATTTTCTGCAGGGTATCAACGCAGGTTTTTGCCGCTTCCTGGCCTTTGTGCACGAAGTGCTCGAAGAAGAACTTGTGGTGCTCTTCGCCCGCGTGGAAGTGGTGCGGGGTCAGGCTGACCGAGAACACCGGTACTTCGGTTTCCAGTTGCACTTGCATCAGCGCGCTGACTACGGATTGAGCCACGAAGTCGTGACGGTAGATGCCGCCATCCACCACCAGTGCCGCGCCGACGATACCGGCATAACGGCCGGTCTTGGCCAGCAGTTTGGCATGCAGCGGGATTTCAAAGGCGCCGCCGACTTCAAAGAAGTCGATATCGCTTTCCTGATAGCCCTGTACCAGCATCTCGGCCAGAAAGCCTTTACGGCTCTGGTCGACAATATCTTTGTGCCAGCAGGCCTGGATAAAAGCGACGCGTTCGTGGTGATGGCTTTTGCTTTTGCTGTCGATTGCGGTGGGTTGCATGTTCAGATTCCTGTTTGTGTGAAAAACAGGGCATATGAATCGAATGGGATTAAAGGGTACGTTCAGACGGGCTGCGCACGGCCATACGGCATCGTCACATTCCCGCCCGGTTTACGGCCCTTTGGCGCCAATCCCGTTCTCTCTTCATCCGGACTATGACCGTCGGCCCCGGGATCACACCGGGTCTGCTGACCTTGGCTGGCCTGCGCCGAAGCGGGGGCTCATCAAGCGCTCGCGGGCTATGCGCTTTGCGCGCAATTACCGCCGGTGGGGAGTCGCACCCCGCCCTGAGAACGTTGCCACCAGCCATTCTGGCGGCGGGCATTTTGTATCACATATTTTTCGTCGATGCATCGCTGCTTTTTGCTGATAGCTATCAATTTTCTCGCTGTGTTAGCGGATGATTGCTTAAGCAAACTCTTGAACAGGGTCAATTCTGTGCGCAGAACACTTGTTCGAAAGGGAATTCCCCGATTAGCATCCAGTGATCACCTATTGCCGAGGCCGCTCCAATGACCGTTATCGATCTTCGTAGTGACACCGTGACCCAACCCACCACAGGTATGCGCGAGGCCATGGCTAATGCGCCGATGGGCGACGATGTGTATGGCGAAGATCCTTCGGTGAACAAGCTGGAGTCCGAGTTGGCCTTGCGTCTGGGGTTTGCCAAGGCGCTGTTTGTGCCCACCGGGACCATGAGCAATCTGCTGGCGCTGATGGCTCATTGCGGGCGCGGCGATGAATATATCGTCGGTCAGCAGGCCCATACCTATAAGTATGAAGGGGGCGGGGCAGCGGTACTGGGCTCCATTCAGCCACAGCCACTGGAGGTTCAGGCCGATGGCTCGCTGGACCTGGATCAGGTGGCGGCGGCGATCAAGCCGGACGATTTTCACTTTGCCCGCACCCGCCTGCTGGCGCTGGAAAACACCATGCAGGGCAAAGTGCTGCCACTGGAGTATCTGGCTGCAGCCAGTCGTCTGACCCGTGAACATGGCCTGGCCCTGCACCTGGATGGCGCGCGGTTGTACAACGCGGCGGTCAAGCTGGGTGTCGAGGCCGGTGATATCACCCGGCATTTCGATTCGGTGTCGGTGTGCCTGTCCAAGGGCCTGGGCGCGCCGGTAGGCTCAGTGCTGTGTGGTACCACAGACTTGATCGCCAGGGCCCGTCGCCTGCGCAAGATGGTCGGTGGCGGCATGCGTCAGGCCGGGCAACTGGCGGCTGCCGGGCTGTATGCGCTGGACCATCAGGTTGCGCGGCTGGCCGATGACCATGCCAACGCCCAGTTCCTCGCTGAAGGCCTGCGCGCGGCTGGTTATGACGTCGAACCGGTGCAGACCAATATGGTGTACGTTCAGGTCGGCGAGCGGGCCCAGGCCCTCAAGGCCTTTGCTGCCGAGGAGGGGATCCTCCTCAGTGCGGCCCCACGCTTGCGAATGGTGACGCATATGGATGTCAGTCACAGTCAGATGGAGCAGGTAATCGCTGTTTTTACCGAGTTTTCCCGCCAATAAACTTGCGATCCGTCCAATTGCTTGTCGCTATCGTATAAACACGCTGTACCCGGGGCGAAGGGCCGATATAATGCGGCCTTTTGCGAGTCGCACTGTCGATTGACGTGATTTACTTGCCTCTGGCCGCAGCCTCCGTGGAAGAACCTATGAAAAGCGCAGAAATCCGTGAAGCCTTCCTTCGCTTCTTCGAGGAGCAAGGTCACACCCGTGTCCCTTCCAGCTCCTTGGTCCCGAATAACGACCCGACCCTGCTGTTCACCAACGCGGGGATGAACCAGTTCAAGGACTGTTTCCTGGGTCAAGAAAAACGTGCCTACACCCGAGCGACCAGCAGCCAGAAGTGCGTGCGAGCCGGTGGCAAGAACAGCGACCTGGAAAACGTCGGTTACACCGCACGTCACCACACCTTCTTTGAAATGCTTGGCAACTTCAGCTTTGGCGATTACTTCAAGAAAGACGCGATCAACTTTGCCTGGACATTCCTGACCGGAGTCTTGCAGCTGCCTAAAGACAAGCTGTGGGTAACCGTCTACGCCAGCGATGACGAAGCCTACGACATCTGGACCAAAGACGTCGGCGTACCTGCCGAGCGCATGATCCGCATTGGCGACAACAAAGGCGCGCCCTACGCATCGGATAACTTCTGGACCATGGGCGATACCGGCCCGTGCGGCCCGTGCACCGAGATTTTCTACGATCACGGCCCGGAAATCTGGGGCGGCCCACCGGGCTCGCCAGATGAAGACGGTGACCGTTACATCGAAATCTGGAACAACGTGTTCATGCAGTTCAACCGCACCGCCGATGGCGTGTTGCATCCGTTGCCAGCGCCGTCGGTAGATACCGGCATGGGCCTGGAGCGGATCAGTGCGGTGATGCAGCACGTTAACTCCAACTACGATATCGACCTGTTCCAGAGCCTGCTGACCGCAGCGGCCGACGCGATCGGTTGCGCCAACGAAGGCCAGGCATCACTCAAGGTTGTGGCTGACCATATCCGTTCGTGCAGCTTCCTGATCGCTGACGGCGTACTGCCGTCGAACGAAGGTCGCGGCTATGTACTGCGCCGCATCATTCGTCGCGCCTGCCGTCACGGCAACAAGCTGGGCGCAACCGGCAACTTCTTCTACAAAATTGTCGCGGCACTGGTTGCTGAAATGGGCGAAAGCTTCCCGGAACTGGTACGCGAGCAGGCCAATATCGAGCGCGTACTCAAGGCTGAGGAAGAGCAGTTCTCCAAGACCCTGGAGCAGGGCCTGAAAATCCTTGAGCTGGACCTGGCTGAACTGAAAGGCACCGTGGTGCCGGGCGACGTAGTGTTCAAGCTCTACGACACCTACGGCTTCCCGATGGACCTGACGGCCGACATCGCCCGTGAGCGCAACCTGACCGTGGACGAAGAAGGCTTCGAACGCGAAATGGAAGCCCAGCGTGTGCGTGCGCGTTCGGCCAGCTCTTTCGGTCTGGACTACAACACCCTGGTTAAAGTCGATGTGCCAACCGAGTTTGTCGGTTACAGCGCCACCCAGGCCTCGGCGAAAGTTGTTGCTCTGTATAAAGACGGGCAGTCGGTTGCCAGCCTGAATGAAGGCGACGAGGGCGTGGTGATTCTCGACCAGACCCCGTTCTACGCCGAGTCTGGCGGCCAGGTCGGCGATTGCGGTTATCTGCAGGCTGGCGCAGCGCGCTTTGACGTGCGTGACACCACCAAGACCGGCGGCGCCTTCCTGCACCACGGTGTGGTGGCAGTTGGTGGCCTGAAAGTGGGCGAAACCGTTGAAGCCCAGGTTGATGCTGATGTGCGTCACGCCACGGCGTTGAACCACTCTGCGACTCACTTGCTGCACGCGGCCTTGCGCCAGGTGCTGGGCGAGCACGTTCAGCAGAAGGGTTCGCTGGTCGACAGTCAGCGCATGCGCTTTGACTTCAGTCACTTCGAATCGATCAAGCCAGAGCAGATCAAGGCCCTGGAAGATATCGTCAATGCCGAAATTCGCAAGAACACCCCGGTAGAGACAGAAGAAACCGACATCGAGACGGCCAAGCAAAAAGGCGCCATGGCGCTGTTTGGCGAGAAGTACGGCGACAATGTGCGCGTACTGAGCATGGGCGGTGATTTCTCGGTTGAGCTGTGTGGCGGTATCCACGCCAACCGCACCGGTGATATCGGCCTGATGAAAATCATCAGCGAAGGTGGTGTCGCTTCCGGTATCCGTCGTATTGAAGCGGTGACCGGCGCAGCCGCACTGGCTTACCTGAATGCTGCCGAAGAGCAGCTCAAGGAAGCTGCCAGCCTGGTCAAGGGCTCGCGCGAGAATCTGGTCGACAAATTGTCGGCAGTGCTTGAGCGTAACCGCCAACTGGAAAAACAGCTTGAGCAATTGCAGGCAAAAGCTGCAAGCGCAGCGGGCGATGATCTGTCATCGTCGGCAGTGGACGTAAAAGGCGTGAAAGTGTTGACCGCCCGCCTGGACGGTCAAGATGGCAAGGCGCTACTGGCGCTGGTAGATCAGCTGAAGAACAAGCTCGGTCGTGCAGTGATCCTGCTCGGCAGTGTCCACGAAGACAAGGTTGTACTGGTTGCAGGCGTAACCAAAGACCTGACTGGCCAACTCAAAGCCGGTGATTTGATGAAGCAGGCTGCTGCGGCAGTGGGCGGGAAGGGCGGTGGTCGTCCGGACATGGCGCAAGGTGGCGGTGTTGATGCTGCAGCCCTGGACGCCGCGCTGGCCCTGACTGTGCCATTTGTCGAGCAAGGTATCTGAGGTCCAGAACGCGCCATCGTCTAGTGATGGC
>Ga0302347_1002053_pt1 | contig 21778 bp, 22 predicted proteins | sample PhyWR1_FD_202178 | JGI IMG/M metagenome (GOLD analysis project Ga0302347, IMG submission 202178) | Leaf surface microbial communities from wheat plants in UC Gill Tract Community Farm, Albany, California, United States - DLSL W.R1 (v2)... | ecosystem: Host-associated > Plants > Phyllosphere >...
TTACCTGTGCTGATTCTATATCCTTAGAAAGGGTAAAAAAATCTCTTGGTGAATTATCTTTATAGGCAATAATTAATAATTGCAATACCTTTTCTAAAGACCCAGAATCGTTAAAATTTTCCATATTTCACCATATCACTTCTCCATTTTTCATCAAACGGATTGGGGGCATCCAATATTTTCTCATTGATATCGTGCCATAAAAAGCCTAAATTTATTCCTTCAAATTCCATAATTTTTATTTTCTTAATGTTATTTATTAATAACCCGATATCGCGGATTTGTAATCCGTGGCTATATCCAACATCAATTCTCTAAAATAATAAAAAAGCAATAGCACATCGTACTACTGCTTTTATTTTGATTATAAAGTATGGATTACAAATCGGGGCGTTATCTGGAAAATTATGTTAACACATTATAATCAACAACAAATGATTTCAGATTATTTTTACTCCTAAAATTAGTTGAAATACTTTTCATCTTTTCATCATATTTAAAAGAATCTTCAGGAATTTTATTTTCAATGATTCCTAATGCAAAATAAGGAGGCATTTAATGCTCAATAAAAAAGACTCCAGAATCATCATCTAAATTATTTAATAAATCTACAAAATACTTGTAAAAATCATTTTCTTTAATCTCTTTTTCATAATAATCTGTAATTAGAATACATACAAAATCAAAGTATTTTTCTCTTAGGAAAATTTTCTTTATACCATCATCGCTATCGGTAAATACAAATTGACTGTTCTTGATAGGTTTCATTTTATTATAATTTTTTATTTTTTTAAATATTTAGTGAGAACCTTAGCTCCCGATATCGCGGATTTGCAGTCCTTGACTGTTCTAACATCAATTCTCGAAAATACTACAAAAGCAATAACACATTGTGCTACTGCTTTGTTTTTGATTGTATAAAAGCACGGATTACGAATCTGCGCTATCGAAAATTATTCTTTCTTTATTTGCTCAATATCATCTAACAAGCTTTCTTGATATGAATCTAAAGAATCATATTCTGTATCACAAATTATCATTACTTCTTTTGCTTCAATAAGCATTAATTGAGGAAATTCATCTCTTGTTTTTTTCATAGAATCTAAAGAATTATTTTTTTCTTTAAAGCTAAGATAATATTCAAGAACGGTTTTTCCATTTTTCTTAATATTTTTAAAAAATTTTTTATTTTTCATTTAATTATAAAATTAACGCCTTCGTTAGTGAGATTCCTAACAATATCATCTAAATCTTCTTCATTAGATTCTACAATAACCTCATCGTTGTTTTCATACATTTTCATATAATATCCTATTTCTTCTAATGAAGTAATTAAATTTCTATCGCGAAAAATAGATAATACTTTCAAAATACTCAAATCTTGATTTTTTTTTCTTGTAACTATTATTTGTTTCATAATTTATTTTTTTATCCAATACATTTTGACATTATCTTTTGTAATTACTGTATCAACAGGTTTAAATTTATTATCCAAAGCTTTATTTAATCCTTTGCCCAAAGTCCTTTACACGAAAAAAGCAGCCATTTCTGACTGCTTAAATTTTAAATATCTTTATATGCTTTCATAAACTCATCATAATCTTTTTGAATATCCGATATTTCTTGTTTTTTTAGGGATTTCAAATACTCTTTGATAAGTTTTATTAACTCTCTTTTGTTTTGGGATTTCTTTTGTTCAGAATCTACCCAAAGTAAAGAAAGTAAACTACCTAAAGAATGAATATGGAAATCTTTATAGTGTTCTTTGGCATATAAAATTGCATATTCTTCATCATAAGAATATAAACTATTCATTGCTGAAGAAACAAAATATTCATCAAATCCTAAATCTCTATTTAGTACTTCCAAAGAAAATGCTTTGGTTTTAGGGTGTTTTCTTCGCTCTAATTCTCCTAAAACAAAAAAGACAGATTCATCTAAATCATAACCTTCTTCCCACTCTTTAATTAGCATTTCATCTGAGTATTTACTATAATCTTGCTCCATTTTTAAAATATTTTAATTGTTTTTAAATATAGTTTACCATTTTCCAATTTTTGCCATTGGGTCATTGTAGTCATTTTACCCTTTGGTCCTTTAATAGGGACAACAAACCATTCTCCTTGTTTTATTTTAGAACTGTTTTTATTTGCTATTGATAATACGTAATCAAAAAGTTTCTTATTTCCTTGTAAATCATCAACAAAACCTGCCTTTTCAAGACCCTTTTTATTATTCAGAGATTTGATAATGTTATCTATGTCTTTTTCTAATCTTTTTAATCTTTCTGCATTTCCAAGATTTTTATCAAAGGATTTTCTTGCTGTTTGTTTAAGGTTTTTTAATTCTACAAATTCTTTTTCTAAATTACTTAAATTTTCTACTCCCCTTACTCTCCCTCGTGCATACATTAAAATTTTATCTATTGGAACTAATCCCTTATTAAAGCTAAAGCAGAGAATTTCTACTCCATTAGTTGCATTAATAATTTTCTCAGTTTTAAAAAATTTTGCCAACAATCTCCATCCTTCCAAAACTGCTTTATCATAGGCGGAAATTAACAGTTCTTTATTCTTCACAAACCAATCGGCTATTTTCCTCCAGATATCTTCTACAAAACTTTGTAATTTTTGTCCACCAACTTTGATGAGCTCAAATAATTCCATCAATGCTTTGCTTACTGTTTGGTAAGCTTCTGCTGTTTGAACTTTTACAAATTTATAAAGAAAAAGCAGCCATTTCTGACTGCTTAAAATTATTACCTTTTCCACTCATCTCCAATTATATATTTTCCATTTTTCTTGAGAACTTCCAAATCAGGAACTCTTCCCGGAGCGCCACCATCGTGAAACATAAATGGCTCTAAAGCATCATCTTTGAAACAAATTAAAAAAGGACTTTGTCCTCCAAACTGTTCATCAGGAACATTTACAAAAATTTCCCAAACATCAATTGCGTATTCATAATTTCCCCTATCTTTTAATTTTTGTGGAGTAAATATTTTAAATGTGTCTTCAAAAAATTCTCTTCCAAAATCATTTAATATTTTCTTTGATGTTTCTATTAATATTTTTTCTTTATCCATATTATTTAAACTTTAATAATTCTTTTTCTAAATTCCATTTTTTATAATAATCTAAACCAACATCAGGTAATCCTTTTGGTTTTCTTAGTTTTTTATTTATAAAATTCAAATCATTCAATAAATCGGCCTTACTCCATTTACTTGGATTTTTCATAAATTCAGCCAAAACAAACTCTTCGTGAAAAATTTATATGTAAAAAGCAGCCATTTCTGACTGCTAATATTGATTAATAATAATTCCCTTTATCATCTTTTTGTATTTCGTGAATTATCATATTGGCATTTTGATAATATAATGGTTCTCCCGTTTCATCGGAAATAGTAAGAAATTCACTGGCATCAAAAATTGGTTCATCTACCACAGCCACCCAAGTATTAATTATTTCTCCTCTTGGTCTTGAAACTTTGTCTTTTTCTCTGAATGAAACCCCTAAAAGATTTTCTTCTTTGAAATATTGTTTTTGTAAGTCTTGTAATACTTTTTTTGCTTTGATAAGCATTTGTTCTTCTGTATAGTTCATTTTACTTTATTTTTAAAGGCTCTAAGTTATATCCATATTTTGGTTCTGTTCTAATTCTATTAATATAATCTAATGAATCGTCGAGTTCTGCTTTTGTCCATTTGCCTTTATTGGATAAAATCTGTTTCCAAACATACATTTCTTTTTCTAATTTATTATATCCTTTGTAAGCAATTTCTCCCACTTCTTCAAAATGCTTTAAATGACACATTTCGTGGAAAGCAACAATTTCTGTACAATCTTTTGTTAATATTAATTGTTTTGTCCCTGCGTGAAATAATCCTACTTTATTATTGTTTTTCATAAATAATGTGAGTTCTTCAAAGGACTTAAAATTATCTATTGGTTTAAATAATTTAGCAATCGAATTAATATCACCATCTACAATCAATTGAATTCCTTTTTGCTTTAAAATTCCTCTTAATTTTCTAATCTGAGTTTCTTTTAAAATATTACCACCAAGATTCCCAATTCGTCGGGAAGCCATCCAATCTAATTCTTTTGCAGTTATATCCGCAATTTTTTCATATCTCGATAAAACTAATTCCTTATTCTTTACAAACCAATCGGCTATTTTCTCCCAAAGGTTTTTTACAAAGTTCTCTAATTTTTGTCCGCCAACCTTAATGAGCTCAAATAATTCCATCAATGCTTTGCTTACAGTTTGGTAAGCTTCTGCAGTTTGAACTATTACAAAATTATATTAAAAAAGTAGCCATTTCTGACTGCTTAATTATTATTTAATCTTAACTTCATTTTCCCAATAACTTGTAGAAATTAGATTACCTTCTTCATCCCACTGCTTACATTCTCCGTGAAGCTTGTTATTTTTTAAATAAAATTCGTGCTTAATTTTTCCATTGTCATAAAAAACCCTCTCTATACCTTCCTGATAACCATTAACGTAACCCAATTCTCGAAATAATTCTTTACCGTAATATTCCATCATAAGACCTGTAAATGGTTTCCCTTGATAATGGTAAATAGGGATTCCTCCTCCATCTATATCTATAAATTCTAAATCTTCTTCTTTTACTTTTAATGTATCCATAGCTTTTTATTTTAATAATTTTAAATATTTTACTCCATCTGTAATGTAGAAACAATGAACACAAGGTGGTTGTGACCCTTCTTTTATCAAAAATTTGTTATATGCCATAATATCTGCGAAAATATCATCTGTTATTTTCATACCCATACTATCTAAATAATATAATAAATCATTTACCGCTCTTATTTCTCCGTGTGAAGCGGCAATACCTGCTTTCTCTATCATTTCTGGAGTTGCTTGTAATCCTTTTGTTATTTCTTTCAAATGCAGCTCGTATCGTTTTTTCAATACTGGATGCATACTTTCTATAAATTCAGCTACTTTACCTGATAATCTTTCTTCTCTTGTAAAATTAACCGCCGAAAAAACTTTTTGGGTTTTATCTCCTTTATAAAGCATTCCGCTTATCATTACTTTTTCTTTATATCCTTTTATTTTTATAATTTTTTCAAAAGCTAAATCTACTTCCTGCACCAATATCTTTCCAAACTTCCCATATAAGCTATACGCTTCACGTACTTTCAGAATTTTATAAAGCTTCCCATCAGGATATTTTTTTGCATATGTCTTTGCTGTTCTTTCCAAAAGAGCTTTGCCATATCTTGCAAGTTCCTGATATTTTTCCTTATTCTTCACAAACCAATCTGCGACTTTCTTCCAGATATCTTCCACAAATTCCTTTAGCTTTTGTCCGCCAACTTTAATGAGCTCAAATAAGCTCATCAATGCTTTGCTTACAGTTTGGTAAGCTTCTGCAGTTTGAACTTTTACAAATTTAGCAGTTTGAAACAAACTTTTTTGTATCTCTGCCAAAATATCTCCAGCTTTCCCTAAGTTAGCTAGTTTAGCTCCATTTGCAACAGGAATAAAAAATGTAGCTGCAAATGAAATGGTAAAGCCTGATAAATAATAGATACGCACCCAATTGATATCATTTGTATTTTGACTTTTCAGATATTCTACCATATCTTTCATCCCTACATCTACAGCGTTTTTCAGGTTTTTCCAAACGCTGCCATCTCTAAGTCCATCCCAGAAATTGTCTATCATTTCTAGTATCTGCTGGAAATCTTTGCTGATATCAAAAGGAGCTTCTAAAAGCATTCCTATAAACTTGAAAATAGATGAAACAAAATCTACCAATCCGTTCCAGACACCGCAGATTAGAGCGATTGGCTGAGCAATACTGTCTGTCGCTATTTCCATCTCTGGCAACTCTAATGTTTTAAAAATGTCCTCAATCTCGGTTTTTACATAACTGTTGTATTTGCCTACGAATGATTCTATAACCGCAAGCTGATTGAGGATGATATCATCCAACATTTTGGGAGTTACATCCGCAAGGTTAAAGCCTTTTTTATCTGTGAAGAGATTTCTGAGAACAGCTAATTTATCTGTTGATATGCTTAGGTTTTCGATGATATTTTCTTTATTAAAAGAATAGTTCTCATTTTCAGTATCCCAGAATTCATCTGGTATTTTTAAGGAGCCAAATCCTTCTCCAAGCTTATTTGCAACCCAACCTAAAGCTTTACTTGGTGCTGATAATGCCATAAGCAGATATCGAAGTCCTGAGAAAAAACCCGCTGCAATACTTTTATCTGTAATATATCCATTAATGAAGAGTTCTTCAATAATTGGCTTATTTGCTTTGTTCAAATATTTCTGAACAGAATCTATAATATTTCCATCAAAGAAGGTACTATATAATTTTCCAGTAGATGTATTAAGATAAGTTTTTCTAATTTTTTCTGAGACTCTTCCAAATAATTTTTGCTCACTTAAAGAATCTGAATCGGTTTCTAGGAAAAAGATGATTTCGTCATCAGCAGGCTTTACCACTTCATAACATTCTTTAACTTTGTTACCGTCTGTTGAGACGAATAATAATAATTTAAAGATTAATTCTTCATTAGGATTAATTTTGCCGTCTCTATTCTTATCAGAAAAAAAATCATATCTTTTAAAATCATAACCATTTTTGGTTTCATCAATAGCATCAAGAATAAGATTGCTGTTTGCTTGCTGTAAATTATCCGCATCGGGGAAATATTTTTTATAAATCTGCTCTGAATTTTGATTATAGAATTTATATTCCACAAGTGGACTTACGAAGTTCATTCCTCTTATCATTTCTCCTTTCTGGATAGATGATCTTTGTTTATATAAAATTTGTGTCATTTCATCAATTTAATAGTTAATAAAAAGGGCGGTGTTCTAAGCCGCCCTTGTTGAATTAAACAAAAATTATTATTCTAAAGCTTCTTTCAAATCATCCAAAGAAAGCTCTGACACCACCTGATTATCTTCCGTAGTCAGCTGCAGAGAATCCTCATCCAATCCGATTTTAGCCACCTGCTTGTCGGCTCCAGATTCTATCATTGCTCCATTTGTAAAGAAATTGCTATTTGTAATTACTTCTGCTGGATTTTCAAAATCTTCCGGATCTTCTTTGGTAAATGGCAGTGCAGATGACACTTTTAAGCCGATACTTTCTGCCTGAAGAATCGTAAGCGATGTAGGAAGTCTTGTGATCCAAGGTTTGCCTTGTGCTTCTCCTTTGATACCCTTCATCTCATCTACAATGGACAGATACATAGGATCTCCAATTACTGGAACTTCTCCACCGTTCCACAATCTACCCGTTGCCATATAGAACTGGACTGCATCTTCGAAGCCTGGGCGAACAGTGACCACGACTCTTGCCATACCACTTTGTAAGAATGAACGGAATAATGGATCCATGCTTTCTGATTGGTACAAAGTCTGCCAAGCTTCTTTTGCACCCCAATAGTAAGGATAGAAGTCATAGGACATGATATTCCATTCAAACGCCTGCTCCATAAACTTAGATAGCGAAGCATACTCATCCAGGTTTTTATTTTTAATAACCTCAAAGTTTTCTATGTTCTCTTTGTCATATAGCTTGGTACCTAAAACTTTCGGATCCACCATATAAGCGATACAATTGTGCTTCAAAACATCTTGCTCTATCTGACGGTAGAAATTGGCATTGGTTTCTTTTATGTTTCCTGCTTTTGTCTCTTCTTCTGCTACTTCTTGATTATATAATGTCAAAGCAGTTTCGTAAGCCTCGATAATAGCATTGAAAGTTTTTTGTTGCCAAGTGCTTTCAAATTCGGAGGTTAAATAACATCTAATATCTAACGATCCCTGAATAACTGGACTTTCACCTGTTGCAAAAGAAAACTCAAGTTTATCCTTAACGTTAAGTTTATCTATAATACCTCCTATCTGAGTGTCATCAAATCCCATTATCCATTTTGAACTAACCCCTGCAACAGAAATAAAACCAGCATGAGAACCTTTAAAACCATGTGGCCAAGTATTAAATAAATATTGTACTTCTTTGGCAATATAACCTTCTGGTATAAGTACTTCACCATTACCATTTACAAGTTGAACTTTATCTTCATCTTTACCAGCAAATCCAGCATCCTTACCACTAAAAGCTTTATTAATGCTAAAGCTGCTCATCGGCTTTTCATCAATTTCTACATTATAAATTCCTGTCCAATGTTTTAAGGTTGTATCAGAGAGTTTAGAGTAATCACTAAGATTAAGTATCCCTTCTTGCTTTCTAGGATCCACAGGTTTTTCAATTACTTTTCCATTTTTCAAAGAAGCAGTGGCCAAGGTGTGAATTTTTGCTGGTTGTGGTACCGCAAACTCGAACATCAATCTTTTGCCATAATCCCATACTTGGTTTTTCATCAGCTTGTCTACCCATCTGTAAACGCCGACAACATGCTTGTCTCCTTTTCTATTGTCAAAACCATGAGAGTTGTTTTCTTCAAATTCTTCGACGATTTTCTCTATACGCTCCTGATGAACTTTCGTAACGACTCTGTCCAATGCTCTTGCAGTCACATCTTGCGCTTGGGTAACGGCTTGTCTCATGCTTTCTTCTTTGGAACGATGATTGGCGTAACTAGCTCCGATATTAAACTCTGCTCCCCAAGCTTTAAAACCAGCTGACGAAGTAACTCCAATATCAGTTGCTTCCTGTTGCATTTTGGCAATTTCTGACTGCATCTCGAAACGGCTTGCAGTGGTTGTATCTGTCAGTTGTTCTCTCTCTGTATCAGAAGACGTGGTTTCTGTAACCTCGCTTCTACGTAGTCTTCTCGTAGATTTTTCACGATATTCACGTGCCATGATATTCTCGATATTAGCAACTTCCCCTTCTACATAAGCGTGGGTTGTCTGTTCTACTTTAAGATAATCTGCAATACCCAATCTTTTGATCCCGAACCCTTTTGGGACGAAAGTGTTGTTTGTGCTTACTGGTGTATTGGTGTTGCCTGGGTTCTCCGGATTGCCTGTATCTCCTTCAATAGAAAAATTTCCAGATACACAAGTCCCAGGTTGTATGGAGCTCGTTGTGAAGACTGATGTTTTTCCATTAGTAAAAAAAAGATGCATCTCTAATATCGCAGGAAAACGACTAGACTCTATTCCTGAAGTATTTGTACTACTGCCGTATAGATTTCTTAGAATTATCGTGTTACCAGATATTTCTTTTACATAATAACCATTAGTATTTCCTCCGTTAAGATGGTGATAGATCCTGCTGATATCCCAACTTGAATCAGGCACATTTATATATAAATCGAAATTATATTTATCAACAGTATTATTATTTTTCACTGCACAAATACGATATGTATAAGGGGTTTCAGCTATGCTGTTGTTAACCGGAATCAAAACACCCCCAATACTTACATACTCTTGTTTTTCAACCTCTGTATTTTGATAGATCGTTTCATTCAGATCTGATAATTTTGCATTGATGGTCTCAAGCACCTCGTCAAAATTCTGATTCTCATCTTCCGGAAGAACAAATTGGTCTTCTCCTATTGCTACAATATTTTCAGGCAATATGTCTCCATTGTGTAATCTTCCAGAAAGGTTTTCGCTCTCCGTATATTCCCCTATTAGGTTCACAAAAGACATTAATGAAGTTTCTGATAACTTGTTTTGTAAAAAGCTTACATCTCTTTCTCTTCTGAACTCGAATTGAAACTCCGGAACTTCAGGTTTTGCCACTTGGCTCAAAGCCAATTTTTTAGCAGCCGCCGTCATTTCTTCTGTAAATGTAGCCTCTACTTCTAACAGTGATTGATCATAATCATCATAAAGCGGTTTTATCAAATTCTGATAGTCTTTGGAAGCAAGATCGAAAGCCTTGGAATATTGTTTTCTATAAATATTCTGAGCTTTGGCAAGTTCTTTTTTAAGGTCTTCCAATTGTGCTTTTTCATAAGAAGCCAAAGCCACTTTCTGACGTTTCAGCATAGATTCTGTTGGTAGATATGTTGCGTCTACTGCTACAGAATTTTCGATATTCTGCTCTTGAACCCTGTTGGCATTTGCCCCTTTTATGGCATCATTAGAACCCACAGCACTTGCACCTACCGTAAAGTCTCTATTTTGCTGTACAGTTGGTACAGTGGCAGAATCGACAAAAAGGAAATCTGGAATCACGACCTTTGCGGTTGCGAGCTCTTTTTGTTTTTCTTTCTTCTTTTCAGCATTGGTTTCTAAAGAGATAGTGGTATAATTTTTTGCATAATGGATGGTCTGCAAAATCTGAGTTAAAAGTTCTTTAACATAGAAATTCTCCTGAGTAAGAACCTGATAAATCATGCTGTCCCAAAGCCCTCCAAAAACTTCTTCTCGCTTATCTTTGTCTTCATTGTATGTGTTTATAATTCCAATCAACCCATTTACTTCGTCAATTGGCAGACTTCCATTTGTAATCAGGTTTTTGCTTGAAGTGTAAAAATTACCAAACCAGCTTTCGATTTCACTTTCTGTTCTCTTAATGTATCCAAAGTTAAAATCCGTAGATTTTACTTTTTCTGTCAAGAAATCAATTTTTGATTTACCCGAACCAGCCCATTGCTTTAGCAGTTCATCAAATACACCAGTATAGTTTTCCTGTCTAAAAATAAATTTGATGTTTCCTTTTGTTTTAGCCAACTGTGGATTTCTAAGGCTTACAAATCTGAAAAGTGTTTGAGTTGCTGGGTTAGCCACTGCTTTTTGGTTTTGGTCCACCGGAATTGCTGCTTCCGGGTTTGTGTTGTCTTGTGTTGTCATTTTTTTAATTTTAATTGTTGATTTTTAAACATTCCCTTGGCTGTTCCGGTACTTTTATCGGAATTTTAAGAATGTTTTTGTTGTGTTTTAAATTATTATGTGAAGAAAATTATTCTGTAAGATTGTTCTCGGTTATGAAATCTTCCAGCTCTTGTTGTGTATCGAACTCGGCAGTTCCTAGCTCATCGGGAACATAGGTAGTTCCATTGTCCAGCATTTTCAATCTGATCATTCTCGTGTCGTTATCGTATATTGCGATGAATGGTTTCGTTAATGTTTTTATTGTTTTCATAATAATTGTGTTACGAGTTTACTGATACTGATGTTACCCCTCTTTCTAATAATAATTTCTGAATCATAGATAATCCTAACTGAGACGGTGCTTCACATAATCCTTTTATTGTAATTCTTTTAGTTCCAACCCACGTGGTATTAGCTAGGTCTGAAAGTAACTGATCAACCATGGATTGTGTTAAGGCTGCTCTACCTGATATGTTAATTAAACTCATATCTGCAGGGAAATTTTTTGACACATAATTATTTATCTTGTTCAGACCTGTTATACTTATGCTTTTAGCCATTGGTAAATATTGAAAAGGATTTCCCGTGATAAAATTTTTACCAGATACTGAAAACCGTACACATTTAGGCAGTAGCCCCAAACCTGAAATAGTATTATTCCCCGAAATAGTAACAGTCTCTAACTTGGAAGAGGATTCAATGGTTCCTGAAACCTCATTTAAACCAGAAATATCTATATCAATGACAAGAGGAAGATTCTCATCATTTTTAATCTCTCCGGACAAAGAATTATTTCCTTGAACAAAAAAAGAAGTACAGATAGGTAAGCTAGGAATTGAACCCGAAAGTTCATTCTTTCCCGCCACATAGATATTGGTACATAAAGACATACTAGGAATTGTACCTGATATAATGTTATTTCCTAAAACTCTAAGGTATTTTAAACTATTATACCATGTGGAAGGAATAGAGCCCGAAAGAACATTAGACCCTTCTAATGACAAATGTCTTATATAAGGATTCAAAGTCGATAAATTCTGATTAATGTTATTTCTACCTATTCTTGAAAATTCTTCGACCCAAGCAGGAATAGCCCCGGTCACATTATTAGTTCCGGCTGATGTCCTATCACCTCCCAGCATTAACTTATTACATGAGGCTGGAATCTTGCTCAAATCTCCGTTTACTGTCAAATAGCTGTTGAGAACCGTAGATGTGAAATTGGCGAAAACCACTTCTTTTAATTTGCTGCCAGCTGAGATATTATTAATGTCAAAAGTCGCATTGCTATTTGGATAATCAATAGCTTCAAGATTGAGTATTTCCAAGTCGGTAGGTAAATTTTCAGCCCAATCTCCTGTCACTTTTCCATTCAAATAAGGTTCGTTTCTGCTATAAGCGTAATGCTTGAAATAGAACTTTTTTAATTTTGGGAATTGCTTCATAAAAGAGGCATCTAAATTTATATTCCTATAGTCTATAGCTCCTCCTGCCCCAGAAATACCTAAATCAATTGAAATTCCAGTAACTTGAGATTTATTACAAAATATTCTCGAGTAACCAGATGCGCTATTTGTTATCCTCCCATCAATTGTTGCAGGAAATATGGTGGTTGCATTTTTTACAGCATTTGAAACGCCATTAGATTTAGCTTTGTATACGCTATTATCAGAGAATGTAACGCCTATCGATTCATTAAAAGTTCCTCCTGTAAAATCTAAGTAGAAGCAATTATTAGCTTCGTTAAATTGTTGTATCGGATTCATAGTTATGCATTATAGATTCTTAGATAAAATGTATTTTCCACTCTCACTATGGTTGCTGTGCTTCCTGCTCCGCCATTCATTACAGCGGTGTAATCTGTCTGCGTAACTGTTGCTCCGGTTCCGGCTGTTATGGTTATAGAACCAGAACCTACCTTAACAATCGAACAATTGAAATTAGGTTCGGAGGAAATCAAACATTGCAAATCAATATTTGTACTTCCATTCTTAATTATAACATTCTTTCCGTGCATTTTTACACCATTTAAGCTATGGTTTGTATTGATATTTAATGTTGTATCGATTGTAATTTGAGACGGTTCATTGAGCTTTGCCTTCCAGCTGGTGATATTCTCTGCCGAAAGGTTCTCTGCTGTTTTGTCTGCTTTCGATGAGACGTCGATGTTCAAACTGTCCATAGGGATTTTTTCATCCTTGTGCCAATAGGAATCCATCCAATCATAAAAATGTTCTTGTTCAGGTTTGTCTCCTGTTTCAAATTTTTCTTTTAAATAGCTGAGTTCTCGTTTCATAAATGTTAGATTTTAAAATGTTAATTAATAATATCATTCTCAAAGTCCTCCCGGAAGAAATGTTCTATCTCGTCCAGATCATAGCCGTAGTCTAGATCTACGTTTTTTATGTCTTCCCAGTCTATACTGTAGATAGAATCTTGCGGGAGTTCTTCGGATATGTTGTCTGTTTTGTTTTGCATATTATATTTTGTGTTTGGGCAATACTTTTCCTTGTCAGCTTTTTATGGCTAACTTCAAGATTGATGTTTGAAAGTGATTTGATTATTTAATTAAGGCCTTAATTATAATCCAAAAGTAGTTGGTGCTAACGCCAAAACTTGACGTAATAAATTTTATTTTTAGTTTTCATCATTTTTTGTTTTTGCTCTTTTTCTATGTGTCAAAGATATTTTGCGGTGGCGACAAAACTCGTCGTGTTATATTTTATTTTTAATTAATTTTTCTGCGATCAGATTCAGCAGTTCGTCATTCTCTTCCACATAGCATAAGCCAGCCTGTATCAATGCCTCCAGGTTTTTTTTCTTCACATTGTCCATCTCCGGAGACGCGGTTTTGAGGGAAGGGTTGATCCTGTAATAATTCTGCCTGTTGCGTTTGCCAAGCGTCATGAACATCTGGTTCAGCTGATAGTCCACAGTCTCCGCATTGGAAGAAAGCAAAATGTCGATGATCGGGCCTATCCATGCCAGTTTTCCTACACTCTTGTATTTATTGATAGGGTAGGACCTCATTTCTGTTCCTGTTCCCAGCGAAACGATCATCATCTGGTTTACGGAAGGATAATTGGGTTTCTCCGGATTTTCAAAAATATCCGCAAAAGGAATTTTCCTCGCTTCTGCATAAGCGCATAGAGCCGGATTGTTGGCAAACATCCCACCATCTATCAAACTGAAGACCTGCCCGTAGGAAGACCTGATCTGAGCTGGAGCGAAATAAGTAGGTGCCGCCGATGTCGCTCTGCATATGTCTTTTACAAGAAAATTCTGCTGGCTCTGCTGTGCATTGATCGTATTGAAGAGTTTTGCTTTTCTGTTCTCGATGTCATAACTGGTGATGAGCGATGGTTTTATGAAGTCTTTCAACTCCAGGTCTCCAAAGAAATCTTTCAGTTGCCTTTCCAGATTGTCCTGCGAGATCTTCTCACTAAACAGACCAAATGGGTTGAAAAGATTTTCCCAAAGAGAAATACTGAAGATGTCTTCCCCTCTTTCCGTATAAAGCTCAAATGCTTTTTTGATAGAATATTTGGCCTTCCCATTCCCGTCAGGATAGAGTAGAACCGAGGCCAAGATCCCGCCCGTGCTGCTTCCTGCGATCATATCAAAATAATCGCCGAGTTTTGCATTGGGGTGGTCTTTCTGCTGAAGAAGCTCTTCCAGATAACGGAGAATGATGCAGGAGATGATTCCCCTGATTCCGCCGCCGTCTAAAGAAAGTATGGTCGCTTTTTTCATTGTTCTTTTGTTTTGATATTACAAAAGTAGAGGCGGGTGGCGCCAAAACTCGTCGCAATAAAAATTGATTTTAAAAAATAACATAACCATTTTTATCCTTCGGAAGTTTGATGAGGTTTCTCCAGGTGGTTTTGATCTCGGACGTTTTTGTTTTGATGCTTTTCTTTTCGAAATGCGGAAGATCTTTGAAGGTTTTCCAGTTTCCGCCCCAGTCCCAACCGTGCTTGGCGAAGATCTTCACACACTCATACCAATCGGCAACTTGATCATTGTCCCAATCTTTGGCAGTGTCCCAGCTCGCCGTCTTCCCATCGATGATAAGGCAGATATCTACCGCCAAACCGTAATTATGAATGCTTTGTCCTGCTTTTGCATTGGTTACTTTTTTACCGGGTTTTGTTCTGCCAATTGCATAAAGACCATCTTGCTCTTGGAAATTCCTTAGCCCTTGAGTGATCCTTATTTTTGCTCTACCGGTAAGTGCAGTGTCGCATTCTGCAATGATCATTTCCACTTCTTCCTTTGCTTTCGGATGAAGTTTATTTATCCGTTCTTGTGTGATTTTGTCCATTGTTTTGATTCTTTTATTGAAGCAAATCTAATGGAGCGTAACGCCAAAACTTGACGTAATAAATTAAATTTAGGAAACAAAAAAGTCGTTTGAAAAAGATTTATTAATCGAACCTTGATGGTTTTTAATTCATTATTTTTTGTATGAGCAAGGTTTTTCTATTTTTGCAAAAACATTAGAACTTGAAACTACTGAATAAAACTTTATCCATTCTGAAAATCGTATTTCCTTCAACAAAAGCAGAGTTACTGATTTTCTTATTCTTCGTCATGGTTTACGGTGCAAATGCGTGGTTTATCGCAGAGAATTTCAGGATTATTTATGACGACAGAATTCCGTGGGATGGGTATTTCAGTTTTGATAACAGAGCGATTGTTCAGACTGGAGGTGGTTTTGAGAGGCATCCGCTTTCCAATTATTTTTTTGGTGTCATCCGGGATTTTGCGTTGTGGATCTCGGGGAATCGGTATGATTCGGTTTTCAGATTGGTCTTGGCTTTGTTCTCAACCGTTGTCATTTCCTTGGCGAATGTTCAGATTTTTAAATACCTTAATAATATTATCCAAGTTCCATTGAAAATCAGTTTGTTGATTCTGGTTTTTTACGGATTATTTGTGACAAATATTCTCTTGTCTTTCACACCGGAAACTTATAGCTACACTTTGCTTTTCCTTTCAATATTCAATTATTATTCTGCCAGAAAAATTCAGGAAGAGAAACCGATTTCTTTTGGAGCGACAATTCTTGGTTCAGTTTTCATTGGTGGTTTGACGATCACGAATATTGTCAAAGTTTATATTCCGTTTTTGTTTGAAAAGAAGATATTCTGGAACTGGAAAAAGATTGGGATTGCCATTTCGAAAATTGCGGTTTCAATTGGCGTTTTTGTATTTCTGTTTTTGTTGAGATTGGATTTTAATTTCCAGAATTTCCTGAACAAGACCGAAGAACAATACGACAAATTCTCCAAACCGAAAGTCACACCGCTTTGGGATATGATCTCTTCGTGGTTTTTCGGAGGTAATGTTTTGTTCTCCAATTATGAGATCAGAGATTATCATAACAAGGACAAAACCTTTTACTACAAAGCTTTGTTTATGGATGTTTACTCGTCTGTCGTTCCTTACATTTTTGTTGGGATTATTTTATTAATGATCATCTGGAGCGTGTTCAAAAACTATAAGAACAAACTGATTTGGATCTTGGTAATTTCCTTTTTGGTGGATATTATGATCCATTGCGTTTTGAAGTTTGGCCTTCATACCTCTTACATTTACGGCGGACATTTCGTTTTTGTTTTTCCATTGTTGATCGGCTGGCTGTTTTTCAGTTTTAAAGACAAAACTTTGCCACTCACATTCTTGTATGGAACTTTAATGATCTTGACAGTTTATCTCGGCTTCAATAATTTTTACCGACTTGGCGAGTTCTACCAATTCCTGGAAACTTACTACCAATAAAAAAGCCTCCGAAAAAATCCGAAGGCTCTTATTGTAAAAATTAAAATTAGTTCTTAATGATCTTCTTGGTCACTGGTTTCCCATTTTCAGGTTCAATTTTCAAGAAGTAGACACCTTTGTTCAAATTAGAGATGTTGATGCTTGATCTGTTCTCAGTTGTCAATAGTGCTTGTCCAGCTGCATTGTATAAGCTCGCTTTGAATTTCGAAACGTTCTTATCCAATTTGAAACACAGAAAGTAGATGAGAAGGGATAGCAGAAACTTCATAAGGGTTTAAATAATAACTGATTATAAAGTAAAATTAACCAAATTATTGATTGGATGAAAGTGTGATCTTTAATATAAAAACATAAAAAAACCGGAACTGAATCCGGTTAATAATATTTATTTAGCTTCTACACAGAAAACAGCGTAAGGAATGATCCGAGCCGAAGGATAAGCCTTGATAATGTTTCTCAAATCGTCTCCCGCACTTTGTTTGGAGAAATAACTTCCTGCCAAAATTTTGTAGTTAGGTCTCAGAGAAGCGTCAGTTTCTACTTTTAGGCTTCTGAAATCATTTCTGAATTCTGTAGCGATTTTTCTGGCTTCCTCATTGCTTTTTACGATGACCACCTGGATTTTAAAACCCATAATTTTCGGGTTTTTCCTGCAAATCTCAGCATTTGTAAGTTCTCTGTTGGCAACAAGAACTTTTGGAGGGACTTTTACAGGAGCACCTGCATTACGGTCACATTTGTCTTCTATCTTTTCCAAAGCATCATTCACACGCTCATCCAGCGAGAAAGAAAGTTCGGTGCCAGATAAAGTGTCTTTCTTTACAACGTATTGAGCATCAATTTGGTAAAAACAAAATAGTGCAGAGAAGACGAAAAGCTTAAGCAGATGATTCATTTAAAAATTATTTTTTACAAATTTAAAATAAATTGAATGAAACGCAAACTCTGTTATTTAGAACGTTTACAAATTAATTAGAATTGAGAAAAACCATACAAATAGGGCTTCTTAATTTTTGTTAATGTGCTATTTTTGCGGAATTGAATTTAAGGTCAATAAAATTTACTAACCCAAGATTATATAAATGATTAGTTGGAGAAAGCATTACAAAAAGGGTCTGATAGCAATTAGTTTATTGTTGTCAACCGGCGCTTCCGTTTATGCACAAGGCGATCCGAAAAAAGGGCAGGAGCTTTTCAAAGCGAACTGTACAGCTTGTCACGCATTGGATAAGAAAGTTGTAGGACCTGCACTTGGCGGTGTTGTTGAGAAGGTGAAAAAAGATGGTCAAGATGTTGACTGGCTTCACAAATGGATCAGCAATAATGAAAAGCTTAGAGCGTCAGGCGATGCATACGCAAACAAAATCTATGAAGAAAATGGAAAAGTTGCGATGCAGGTATTCGAAGGGAAACTTTCTGACCAGGATATCGATGATATCTTAGAATACACAACTAATCCTCCGAAGGAAGAACCAGCTGCAGATGCTGCAGGTGCGACGGCAGTTGATAATACGGCTTCTATAGAGGCGGCAAAAGCACAACAATTGAATTCTAAAATTATGATTGCGGCATTGATCGCAATTGCTGGTTTATTATTCTGGTTGTTGTTGAAAATCCGTCAATTAGTAAAAATCCAACAAACACCTGAGTTATCAGAACTTAATTCTGTAAGAGTTGTTTCTTTCTCTGCGATGTATGAAAAATACAGCTATGTAGGAAAAGGTCTTGTGGCTCTTTTGGCGATATTTGCACTTTATGGTGTTTGGAACTGGCTAATGTGGGTTGGTGTTTACAAGGGATACGCTCCTGAACAACCTATCTATTTCTCCCACAAGATTCACGCTGGTGAAAATAAGATTGACTGTCAGCTTTGTCACTCAGGTGCTAAGTATGGTAAGGTTTCCGAAATCCCTTCTATGAATGTTTGTATGAACTGTCACCGTTCTATTTCTGAATATAAAGGGAAATATATAGAACCAGGGAAAGACAGAGAATTCTATACCGGAGAGATCAAGAAAATCTATCAACATGTAGGTTGGGATGAGGATAAACAAGCTTATACAGGTAAGTCTGAAGCAGTAGAGTGGACTAGAATTCACAATATGCCGGATTTCGTTTACTTCAATCACTCACAACACGTGGTGGCTGGGGAGCAGGCTATTATCAATGGTTTCAATTCTAAACAAAAAGATGCAGCTAATAAGATTGATGTTGTTTGTAAAGCTTGTCACGGTAAAATTGATACTATGAACGTAGTTCAGATGGCGAACAACTTCACAATGGGATGGTGTATCGATTGTCACAGAACTACAGAAGTAGATATGAACAACGGTTATAATAAAGAATACTTCAAAAATCTGCATGATAAGTTGAAAAAACAATACGGTGAGGGAAGCAAGATCACTGTAGATGCAATTGGAGGTCTTGAGTGTGGTAAATGTCATTATTAATAACAAAATTAGAAGTATAAATGGCTTCAAATAAAATACAATTCAGAAGTATTCACGAACTAAAAGATCCAAGCCTTAACGGGAAATTGGCTCTGAAAGAGTTCCAGAATGAAATTCCGGTTGAAGAATTCTTAGACGATTCTAATAATTCAGGAACTTCTCGTAGAGATTTCCTTAAGCTATTAGGCTTCTCTACAGCAGCTGTAACTTTAGCAGCTTGTGAAGCTCCGGTTATCAAAACAATTCCTTATGTTGTAAAACCTCACGATATCATTCCTGGTATCCCGAATTTTTACGCATCTTCATATTTTGATGGGTATGATTTCTCCAGCGTTTTAGTAAAAACAAGAGAAGGGCGTCCTATCAGGATCGATCCAAATCCTGCAGCGGGTTCTTTGGGAACAACCAATGCAAGAGCTCAGGCAAGTGTTCTTTCTCTTTATGATAATGATAAAGTGAAAAAACCAGCTTTGAATGGAGAAGAACATGAAGATTTCAATAAAGTTGATGATTTCATCTTAAAAGGTTTGACAGAATCTCAGGCTAACGGTAAAAAGATCGTCGTACTATCCCACTCTTTCCCAAGCCCAACTTTCAAGAAATTGTTTGGAGATTTCAAGGCAAAATATCCTTCTGCTGAACTTGTAACTTATGATGCTATTCCTTACGCTGCAGCATTAGATGCGGCTCAGGAAGTTTTCGGACAAAGAGCATTGCCGGTTTATGACCTTGGTTCTTCTCAGTTGGTGGTTTCTTTCAATGCAGATTTCTTAGGAGATTATAACGCTTCTAGCTTAGAAGTTTCTTATGCTGCTGCAAGAAAACCTGGCCCGGATATGTTAAGACACATTCAGGTTGAATCTAATATGAGTTTGACTGGAGCTAATGCCGATTCAAGATATAGATTGAAACCTAGTTCTGTTTTCAAAACTTTGGTTGAGGTTTATAACGGATTGAATGGAGGAACTTCTGATAAAGTAGCTTCTGAAATTGTAAAAGAACTTCAGGCAAAAGGAGACAAAGCAGTTGTTTTGGCAGATGGTTCAAAAGCTGCTTATGTTTTAGCTCATTTGATCAATCAAAAATTAGGGTCTAAAGCTTTTACGGGTAAAGCTAATTTCCTTAAAGAATATGACAACGCAAGATTCAATGAATTTGTGTCTTGGCTGAATGGAGGACAAGTTGGAGTTCTTATTACTAATAATATCAACCCGATCTATTCTCACGCAAAAGGACAAACTTTAAAAGCGGCGATTGAAAAAGTTCCTTATTCTGTTGCAATCACAGATAAGAAAAATGATATCTACAAAGCTTCTAAAGCAGTAATTCCTTTCGCACACTGGTTAGAATCTTGGGGAGACATCGCTCCGGAAACTGGCGCTTACTCATTGATGCAGCCAACAATCCAAAAAATCTACAAATCTAGACAGCTTGAAGAATCTATCTTGGTTTGGGTCAATGGAAAAAATAGTCCAGCTAACAATTATTACGATTATCTTAAAGCCAATGCTTTAACACTTAACGAAGGCAAAACCTTCAATAAGACTCTTTATAACGGATTCACTACGGGTGGTCTTTCTACAGGATTGGCTTACTCAGGTGGAAATGCAGCTCAGGCTGTGGCTGAATTATCAGCTTTCAAATCCAATCAATTAGAATTACAACTTTATACCAAGTCAGCAATAGGAGACGGAACACAATCTAACAACCCTTGGTTGATGGAAATGCCAGATCCGATCTCTAGACTATCTTGGGATAACTACTTGACAATCTCTCCAAAAGATGCAGAACTTTTAGGTCTTGAAAACAGCCTTAATGCTAGAATGCAATTAGATGGAGATACTGTAAAATTGACAGCAAACGGAGTTACTTTAGAAAATGTTCCTGTGTTTATCCAACCAGGTCAGGCAGAGGGTTCACTTGGTTTGGCTTTAGGTTATGGTAAAAAAGATTCCGGAAAAGTAGCTGATACAGGTGTCAATGCTTATCCATTATTCGATGGTTACAATACAGTTCTTACCAATGTAAAAATCGAGAAAACAGGAAGTGATTATGAGTTTGCAGGAATGCAGCTTCAAAATACCCTGATGGGTCGTTATGAGATTGCTAAAGAGGTTTCTTTGGAAGATTTCATCAACAAACCTGTGGATGAGTGGAACAAACCCTTGGCAATGCACACGATCGGAGGAGAACTTCCAATTGGGAAAATTGACCTTTGGGATGCATTCGATGATACTGATGGTCCACATTTCAACTTATCAGTTGACCTTAACTCTTGTACTGGTTGTGGTGCTTGTGTTATCGCTTGTCAGGCTGAAAATAACGTTGCAGTTGTAGGTAAAGAAGAGATCAGAATGTCTAGGGATATGTATTGGTTGAGGATCGACCGTTACTATTCTTCAAAACAAACTGTTGAAGTTTACGAAGGTCTGAAAGAAGGGATGGCTGTTCCTGAACTTTATGGTAGCAGTATTCTTGGTATCGAAGGTGCTTTGGAAACTGCAGCAGAGAATCCTGACGTTATTTTCCAACCGGTAATGTGTCAGCACTGTAACCACGCTCCTTGTGAAACTGTTTGTCCAGTTGCTGCGACTTCTCACGGGAAGCAAGGTCAAAATCAAATGGCTTACAACAGATGTATCGGTACAAGATATTGTGCAAACAACTGTCCTTATAAAGTGAGAAGATTCAACTGGTTCAACTATGCATTGAATGACAAGTTCGATTTCAATATGAATAA
>Ga0302347_1002054_pt1 | contig 21778 bp, 15 predicted proteins | sample PhyWR1_FD_202178 | JGI IMG/M metagenome (GOLD analysis project Ga0302347, IMG submission 202178) | Leaf surface microbial communities from wheat plants in UC Gill Tract Community Farm, Albany, California, United States - DLSL W.R1 (v2)... | ecosystem: Host-associated > Plants > Phyllosphere >...
ATACATTCGAAACACAAACGACCATTACACCAGAGAAAGCATTAGAAATCTTAAAAGAAGGCAATCAGAGATTCGTCAACAATCTGAAAGCCAACCGGGATCTTCTGGCTCAGGTCAATGACACGCGTGAAGGACAATGGCCGTTTGCTGTAGTTTTGAGCTGTATCGACAGCCGCACTTCTGCCGAACTGATTTTTGATCAGGGACTGGGCGATGTATTCAGCGTGAGAATTGCAGGTAATTTTGTAAATCAGGATATTCTAGGGTCTATGGAATTTGGGTGCAACGTAGCCGGTTCCAAACTGGTTGTGGTCTTGGGACACACGAAATGTGGCGCTCTGAAAGGCGGTCTGGATGCGGCCAAAATCGAAGGAATGGGAATGGATAACCTCAACCACCTGATTGGTCATTTTGATCACATCATCAAGGATATCATCAATGACGGTGAGGAAAGATCTTCTAAAAATGAGGATCTTCTGGAAAGGCTGAATCAGCAAAATGTGAAAAATGCCATACAAGATATCCGCAGCCAGAGTTCTACCCTGAAAGCTATGGAGGACGATGGTAAAATCAAAATAGTGGGCGCCAACTACGACGTAGAAACAGGCGTTGTAACGTGGTTATAAAAAATTTTTCTTTATACAATTAATTAGGTTTGCAGGCCGGGTAATATATTTTATCCGGCTTGCTTATTTCCCGTTAAAGCCGGTCATCGTATTCTGAATACCTGCAAAAACGAATGACAGTGCAGCTTGAGAAAACTTTTCGATTCTTTCGGAAAGTTTTTCTTTTTCGGCCGCGTTCCACTCGCCAAGTACATAATCTACCTGTTGCCCTTCTTTAAACTCAGATGCAATCCCGAAACGAAGCCTTGTGTAAAGATTGGTATTGAGAACCGCTTCTATATTTCTGAGACCATTATGACCGCCGTGGCTTCCTTTCATTTTCATCCTCAAGGATCCGAAAGGCAAAGCAAGATCATCAGCCACAATCAGGATATTTTCCAAAGGAATATTTTCTTTCTGCATCCAGAATTTGACAGCATTTCCGGAGAGATTCACATAAGTATCAGGTTTTAGTATCAATACTTTTCTCCCCTTATATTTCCCTTCTGCCAGAAGTCCAAAGTTGGACGATTTAAACGGAACTTCCAGTTTTTCAGCAATTTTCTCGGCGACTTTGAAACCGATATTGTGACGCGTTTCTGCATACTCTTCCCCTTTATTCCCGATGCCGACGATAAGATATTTCATTTATTTATTGGTATTCGAACGTGGTAAGAATGTCCGGAGACTGCACAGAAGTAGGATATCCGTCCTTATCATAAACATATTTTACAGACTGAGTATCTTCAATATTAGCACCGCCAAAATTGAAAATCACATTGATTTTTGCACTGTTGTTTTTTGCAAATCCGGTGATGCTGCTTGCGTCTGCCTCACTGTGAACCGTTGCAATCAGAAAATCTTTCGGCAATAGGTTGTAAGGATTGATTTTCCCGTCATATTCTGACATATTCACAGTCAGTTTCAGTTCCTGCAAAAAGTCGAAGATGGGAACCGGAAGACCAGCTTTCAGAGTTGCCTGGTATTTCCATTGGGAGATATTGCTTCCCACATAGGAAAAACTGGAATCATAATTAGCAATAACCTGCGTATTTTCGGGATTGTAGATATCCTCTTTCACAGAAGACGGCCAGCCATTGGCTGCATAATTTACCGTTGCAATGCTTTTGACAGAGCCGGAACTTTCTGTACGGGTAACGTTTATCTTGGTAATGTGATTGTTCGTATATACCGGCACAATTTCCTGTGTACTGATGCTGCCTGCGGAATTATCGGTACGCAAAATCTTTGCGATATTGCCGCCAGTCTGGTAAGTGATGGCAATTTTTAAACTGTTGTCGCCAGTCGCGACAGCAGTCAGCTTTTTATCAGCATTATAGGTGTAATTGAATACCGAAACATCACCTTCATCATCAATGGTTATTTTTTTCAGCAATTTGCCCGCAGTGTTACCCGGCGTTCCAGGATCTGGTGTATTATTGGGATCGTAATCTGCTCCTATCAGAAAATCGCCGTTCGCATCCTGATTGGGATCGCAGGAAGACAGCATAAACATTCCGAAGATAAGAGCGAGATAATAAAATATGTTTTTCATTGTTTTTCGTTTTCTGTCTGCAAAGTTAGTTTTTTAAAATAAATTTTAATTTGAAAAGATACAGTAAAATAATACTTGGAATTAATGATAATCTGGCAGATAACTAAAATTCGAAATGACATCTTCATTTTCTGTATCAAAGAACAAAACCAAAACAACTTCTTCGTTCTTAACCTCTGTCATAAAATCTTTTAGCATCACAAAATTTTCTTTGATTACATTTTTAATGTCTGAATCTTTTGAAGTTCCAAAATCTTGAACAACGGCAATAGATTCTACCTTCGATTGCTCATTTACTTTCAATTTATAAACTGCAAAATTATTATCGGGTTTCAGATTCTTGAATTTTTTAAAGTAATCGCCTGAAAAATAGAAACAATTTGTATTGGTGATTTTCTGACTAATTAGAAATTCCAAAGCTTTTCGTTCTTTATGAATATTCTCAGCATCTAAATTGATCTTCGGAGTACAAGCCGACATTCCAAAATTTTCTTCTGCATTTAAATAAATCAAAAACCTATCACCTTTACTAACAGCAATCTCGCAAGCAGATCGATATGTCTTTTCAATTTTTCCTCTGATAAGAATTGAAGAGATAGCTTCGCCTTTGTACAATTTTAAAATCTTAATATCCGCTTTATAAAATCGGTCATCCTCATCAGTCTTGGAATCTACATTATAAACTTTAAGAATTTCAATTTCTGCTACAAAATTATTGTTGGCAAAATTTTCACCAAAACTTTGATAATCGCATTTGCATGCAAAACCAAAAGTTGATATTAACAATCCGACAAAGACAAATAATTTTCCCATTTTAAATAATTAATGATTCAATATTCTGTTCAACACAAGATTCACCTCATCCACATTGGTTACGTTATCTTTCCGCATCATCAGCTGATTGTTCTTTTCTTTTAACGTCGCTTCCTTCGGATTTTGTGTGAGGTAAGCAATTATTTTTTTAAACTTATCACTTTGATAGAATTTATCCTGAGGATTCGCAGGGAAATAGCCCAGAAACACTTTATTCTTCACAACCAGTTTATCAAAACCAATTTCTGCAGCCAGCCATTTCAGCTCCACAGACTTCAGAAGGTTGATGGCCTCAGGCGGTAATTTTCCGAAACGGTCCGTCAGTTCATACTCGAAAGCAATGAGTGTCGCAGCATCATTGATCTCGGCCAGTTTCTGGTATAATGACAATCTTTCTTCCGTAGAACTTACGTAATCGTCGGGCAGCATCAGCTCGAGATCTGTGTCGATATTCACTTCCTTTGTAGACTTAAATAATTTCTGACGGTCCTCTTCATTTTCAAAAAGGTCTTCAAAATCCTCATCATCTTTGAGCTCTTCCAAAGCTTCCTGCATCATTTTCTGATACGTTTCAAATCCCATTTCATTGATGAATCCACTTTGTTCCGCACCCAGCAAATCTCCTGCACCACGGATTTCCAGATCCTTCATCGCAATCTGGAATCCGCTGCCAAGGTCAGAAAATTGCTCAATCGCTTCCAGTCGTTTTCTCGCATCGGAAGTCATCATATCAAAAGGTGGCGTTATGAGATAACAAAACGCTTTCCGGTTGCTTCGCCCCACACGTCCACGCATCTGGTGCACGTCTGCCATTCCAAAACGATGGGCATCATTAATGAAAATCGTATTCGCATTCGGAACGTCAACGCCACTTTCTATGATGGTTGTAGCAACCAGAACGTCATATTTTCCATCCATAAAATCGAGGACATTCTGCTCCAATTGCTTGCCTTCCATCTGGCCGTGGCCGATTATGACTTTCGCATCCGGAACTAATCTTTGGATCAATCCTGCAATATCTTTAAGGTTTTCAATTCTATTATTAATGAAATAAACCTGGCCATCACGCTGTAGTTCATACGAAACCGCATCACGGATGATTTCTTCGCTGAAACCAATGATGCTCGTATCTACAGGCTGACGGTTTGGCGGTGGCGTTTTGATCACCGAAAGATCTCGTGCAGCCATCAGTGAAAACTGTAAAGTCCTCGGAATCGGTGTCGCAGTCAGTGTGAGCGTATCGACGTTGGTTTTCATCGTCTTGAGTTTATCTTTTACAGAAACACCGAATTTATGCTCTTCATCAATAATCAATAAACCTAAATTCTTAAATTTCACTTTCTCGGAAGCCAATTGATGTGTTCCGATGACGATGTCCACTTTCCCATCCTTCAATCCGGCTAAAGTTTCGGATTTCTGCTTAGCCGTCCGGAATCTGTTTAAATAAGAAATATTGACCGGAAAATCTTTCAACCGCTCTTTGAAACTTCTGTAATGTTGAAAAGCCAAAATCGTCGTTGGAACCAAAATCGCCACTTGCTTGCTGTCAGTAGCCGCTTTGAAGGCCGCACGGATTGCAATTTCTGTTTTCCCGAAACCTACGTCGCCACAGATCAAACGGTCCATCACGCCTTCATCTTCCATATCGCGTTTTACGTCGAAGGTCGCTTTTTCCTGATCCGGCGTGTCTTCGTAAAGGAAACTCGCCTCCAACTCATTCTGAAGATAAGAATCCGGCGAATACTGGAATCCTTTCGCCGTTTTTCTTTGCGCGTAAAGTTTTATTAAGTCAAATGCAATCTGCTTGACTCTGGCTTTTGTTTTCTGTTTTAATGATTTCCATGCTGGCGAACCGAGTTTGCTGAGGACAATTTCTTTCCCGTCCGGACCGTTATATTTCGAAATCTTGTGAAGGGAATGGATACTTACATAAAGCAAATCGCCATTTTTATAAACCAGTTTGAAACATTCCTGGATCTTCCCGTCGTTATTCACCTTCACCAATCCCATAAATTTTCCAATGCCGTGATCGATGTGCGCAATGTAATCGCCGATTTTCAGAGACATCAGATCTTTAAGAGTCAGCTGTTCAGATTTCGCAAAGGTGTCTTTTGATTTATATCTTTGATAACGGTCGAATATCTGATGATCTGTGTAGATCAGAAGTTTGTGATCGGGATCTACAAAACCTTGGTGAAGTTCTGATTTGAAACTTTTAAAAGGAATCTCGTGCTCCAGTTCTTCGAATATCGACTGCAGTCTTTCGCGCTGCTTTTCCGATGAAAACGAAATCCAGGTGTCGAAACCCTGGCTCTGCTTGTCTTCGAGATCTTCAATCAGTAACTCGAAATTTTTGTGAAAACTGGGTTGCTGCGTCTGATTGAGTTCAACTGTTTTGATCTTGGGCAGTTCAAAAATCTGTGAACTGAAGTCTATCGTTTTAAATTTGATCAGCTTATTCTGAAATTCATTGTCTGAAATAAAAAGCTCTTGTGGCGCTCTGTGGCTGATTTCTTGGCTTAAGGTCTCATATTTTTCAAATGATTTCTCGTAAAAATCTCTGACTTTCCGTACGCCCAGAAATAAATTCTTCGTTACAACAATACTGTCATCGTCCAGCAATTCAAACAGTGAAACCTTGGTTCCGGAAACGGAAAATTCCATATTGGAAACCAGCTGAAACTCCAGTATTTTGTCTAAGGAAAGCTGCGTTTCTATGTCAAAAGTTCTGATGTTTTCCACCTCGTTCCCAAAGAAAGTGATGCGGTAAGGCTTTTCATTAGAAAAAGAAAAAACATCCACAATACCGCCTCGCACAGAGAATTCGCCAGGTTCGGAAACAAATTCGGTTTGGTTGAACTGGTAATGATTCAGCAACTCATCCACAAAGTCAAAATCCAGCTGGTCGCCCACTTTGATCTGATGAGATATCGCTTTGAAGTCTTCTTTTTTGAGTACTTTTTCGGAAAGCGCGCCAACATAAGCCACAATGACTTTTGGTGATTTTCCGCTATTAATTTTATTAATCACTTCTGTCCTCAAAACCAAATTGGCATTCTGCGTCTTTTCTACCTGATAAGGTTCCAGATGTGTGGCAGGAAAATAAAGTACATTTTCTTTCCCGATCAGATCTTCCATTTCTGAGTTGACGTAGAGTGCATCTTCCTTATCATCGGTAAGATAAAGGATGTTTTTCCTGCGCGCCAGAAAGAGTTCTGCAGCGAAAACGGAGACAGACGAACCCGCCGATCCTTTGACTGAAATATGCTGATGTTTGTCTAAATGTGAAAATATCCCGCTCCCGAATTCTTTCTGAAGCAAGTCAGGAAGCAGATTTTCATTGATTTTTTTTAATTCCATTCTGAGTTGTGTGTAAACGGGAAAACGATTCCGGAAGTGTTTCCCGGAATCGTAATTCGGTGCAAAATTACGAAATTTAATGTTGTGTAATCTTCATTTGCCATCTTTCGTTGCTGACAAAATTAAAATTAATCAAGTCAAAAATTAAACCACGGAATCAAAATTTCCGATAATGTTCTTCATCATTGTTCCAATGTTCAGATTTAAACTTTAAGATCAAAAAAAAAGCGCTGAAAATTAAATCAGATTCTTTTTGTTTAAAATAAATATTATAATTAATTAACTTTACGTTTATTAATAAACTGACTTTGAAATTTCTATTTAAAATATTATCCATTTCTTGCCTGCTGCCGCTTTTCCTCGTGCAGTGCAAAGATGATGATGCGAATATCTTCCGGGCATATGCAGAGGGAAAAGTGACTTATTCTGACGGCAAATTTCTGGAAAATCCGATCCATTTGGTTGTTGATAAAAAAATCATTGCAGAAACTTTTCCGAAAGAAAGTGGAAGCTTCGTACTAGCAGGACCTTACGAAAAAGGAGCCTACAAACTGCAGCTCAAAAACTTCAGAATAAAATCATTTTCTACAGAAACCACTGGCTGCAAAATATCTTCAGACTCCCTTAGTATAGAGATTCCGGATGGTGTGACGTACATTATCATTAACGATATTACTTTGAAATGATAAAAAATATTACTCTTTTTCTGGTTATCATTTTTTCGATTTCAGTCTTTGGACAACGCAGAAAACAAAGCTGGACAGAGAATGTCAGGTTTTCCGTAGATCCGCACACCAAAGTAATGACAGCTTTGGGGAATAACTTCCTCAGTGATTCTTTTGGTTACTTCTACGGCTTCGGCATTGGCCTCAACACCAATCTTTATAAAAATTTCGGTCTGGGTGTAGAATACACTTATTTTCTGGCCACGATAAAAGACCGCGACAGATTTGGGTATCTGGGTGCGCCTTCTATGAATAATTTCGACTGGTACGTCTTTCACAAAGACAAGATTGCGGAGGATTTTTTTGTAGAAGAGCTTCTTGGGTATAGTACTTACAGGCTCAAAAGTCCGTTTCTGGACAATTCGGGGACTTTTCTGGAAGGCAACAGCGGTGTACATTTTGGCGGCAAGGCCATCTACGTGCTAGATGTGGAAGGTGTGCAGGAAGTCGTCTTCGGTGCCAGAGTCAATTTATACAATTCCAAAATCGGCAATGCAGATCCGGAGATTGCCAGGTATTACTCCAAAGCTGTTTTGCTCAACTTCAGCCTGGCCTACCGTTTTAATTTTTAAGGAGATTTTAAGTTGTTATAATTTCTGGTTAAAGTTTTTAAATACCGTTTTAAGATCAATTATTACTATACATTTGTCTAACCAAAATGACACTGAAATGAAAAAATTACTAGCCACATTGCTCCTGACTTTCGGAGTAGGCATTGCAACAGCGCAGGCGACTCCTGCGGCAACGGTTGCCAAAACAAAAACGACTGTGGTGACACAGCAGAAAGGAAAATCTGTAGAGGCAAGAGCAGCGAAAGCAGCCAACACGCCCGACGTAAAAATGAAGAAAGACGGTACGCCGGACAAACGATACAAAGCCGCCAAAACGCTGAAAAAGGACGGAACTCCTGATAAGCGTTACAAGGCCAACAAGTAATTTATCTTTATCTGAAAAGAGACGGATAATTTAATTTTTCATAACTTTTATTTTTTTAAGACTTTACATTTTTTGTAAAGTCTTTTATCTTTTGGTGCACGGTTTGATGATATTTTGGAGATAATCCAAAAAAAATATTGTTATGAGTACTCCCAAACCAATGCTTACCTTATCTCAGGTGATGGAAAAACTAAGACAGAAAGGAATAACAGAAGAAATAAGGATGACTGATGACAAGAAATTTGTGATCAGCGGAACAGAAAAATCCTACCAGCCACAGGATCTGAAAATCATCAGAACTTACAGGTTTGAAGGCGCAAGCGATCCTGATGACAATATTGCATTATACCTGGTAAAAGATCATTACGAAAATATGGCGATGGTCATAGATTCTTACGGTTTCAACAGCAATTATGAAGGTCCGGAGTTTGATGAATTTTTAAAAGCTATTCCAGAAGAGGAAGAAAAAGAAGAGTTTGATTTCTAAACTCTTTTCTCCATAAAACGAATAACCCTTTCTATTTACAGAAAGGGTTATTCGTTTTAGATTTTTATAATGAGCAAGGTCTTTTTGAGGCCGTCTTCTATGCCTTTCCAATACATATTGAAAAAGGATCTTTCCTTATTTCTCTCCACATACACATCAACCGATTCCGGGAATTTCTGTGAATCTTTTTTCACGAGAAGATTTGCGACACCTGATAAAAACTTCTTCTTTTGCTTCGTTTCCTTATCAAGAAGGGTCACTTTCAGATCCTTATGTGTAATTCTGAATTTACCATTCATAATGTCATTATTACCTTTAAAATCGTAATCCAAACTTGTAATAGTGCCTGTAGCTGTGATATTCATATAAGGCTTGATAAACGGTGTAATATCTACCGCCGGCAGGTTTTTGATATAACCGGAGATCGTAAACTGATCACGCATATTTGCTGTATCAAACTTCCAGTTCACGAGCATTGGTGAGGCATCCATAAACTGACAGTTGATCCTGATAGGCACTTTTGTATCTGCACCTTTCTTCTTGTTGGAGTTCAGATTTTTGACATTCATATTGAAGTTTGAAAACCTTATTTTACCCGGGCCGTTTGCATCCGGCTTATCTTCTTCGTACACCAGTTTTGAGCTCACAAGATCCAGATTATCAACAATCAAAGGGAATTTAATGTTTCTTAAAACCTTGGAGTAAAGGAGCTTTTCTTTCGGATTATCCTTTGGGATTTTGCTTCTGAAGATATTCGCGTCTACCCTGGAAAGCCTGGCGTTTTTCATATGGACATCCAATTCCTTCTCAAATGTCCAATCTACGCCTGAAAACTGAATCCTATCGGCAGAGATATCGAACTGGTCATTTTCCATCGGAATCATCCTTACAAACTCTGCGCGCGACACTTTCGGAATAAGCTTAAATAACTTTAAATCAATACTTTGTGGCGTTATATTTAGTGTTGACAAAGTCATATTATAGTATTTGCCGGAATCGTAGAAAAATGTATTGCCACTAATTTTATAGTCACTGAATTTAAATGGCAGTTTGTTGCTGCTCGTTTCCTCATTCATGATCAGATCTTTCACATTGGCATCAAACTTTGCGAGAGATATTGATTTTTCACCATTGGATTTCAGCACCGATATTTTCCCGTTTTTCATATCAACATTTCCGAAGTTAAGATCAATGCCTTTCTTGCCGCTTTTCGCTGCCTTCACTACTTTTTGATCTCTGTTTTGAATCACAATGTCAGGATCAATCAATTGTGCATTTGTAAGGTTGAGTTTGGCTTTTTCAAAAACAAGATTGTCAAAAGAAACTTTTTTGCTTTTAATTTGAAACAGGCTTTTCTGTTTTGTAAAACGCTTTTCCCAATCCTTGAAGTCCAGGACAGATTTCAGCTCAAAATCATTGATTTCCAACTGCCCGTTATCAGTTATCATATTAGACGAGCGGATCGTGTATACATCGCTAATTCTGGCAAAAAACTCTTTTGCATTGATTTTATAGCTATCCAATGCGAAGGGTAAACCTTCGGGATCATCATTCAGACTGAGATTTTTGATGTCGAGATTGAGATTCTGTGCGGCGAATACTTTTGAATTATCGGGCTTTATAATTTCGATATTTCCTTTGGTAATTGTGATATTACGAATGAGGAAAGGCATCTTCTTTTTTATGCTATCGGCAGTTTTTGGATTAGCCAATGTGATCCTGAGCCGTGGATTGCTGAGTGTTACAGAATTGGTGTTGATCTGCTTATTTTTTATCAAATCAATAATTCCCAACCGGCTTACGTCTAATCCACTGATAAAACCATCGATTGCCAGGACATTTTTGTTCGACGGATTTTTGGACTTGATCAGAACACCTTCTGCAGCGATACTGCCACTCAGGATTTCAACATCCAATGATTTGTAAGAGATCTGATACGGCGTTTTGTTTTTGATATAATCCGGAAGCTGATATTTGAGCCAAAGCGTAAATCCTATATTGACGATTACGATAAGCAGCAAAATACTTCCCAGAACGATTCCGGTAACTTTTAAAGTTTTTTTCATCTATTTCTATATAACTACTTGATTACTAAAAACCGTTCCAACTTCAGACCGTCAGCTCCACCATATAACCTTCGTGTCCACGCACATTGATAAAATCGTCGCCTTCAAAAGCAAGATACTGCCCTTTGATTCCTTTCAATACACCTGAGAATTCCGGTTTTTTGTCCAGGGTAAAAACATTGATCTTTTCCGGCTTTTCATACGGAAAATCAAGTTTGATGATATTATCATCGATTACTGCAAACTTTTTGAAATCATTGGGAAAATAGTCTGCAATTTTATTCCGAAAATCGATCAGATCCAATGTATCTTCATAATCATCTGTGAGCATTTTTTTGGGATTGGTTTTATCTGCCACGTGCTTTTTCAGTTCCAGTTCTATCATTCCGGCTTCGTAACGGTTATCTGTCACAGCAATTGGCAAAGCGAAAGTTGCGCCCTGATCTATCCACCTTGTCGGGATCTGACGCTCGCGCGTGACGCCTACTTTTACATCACCGGTGTAGGCCAGATAGACGATGTGCGGCACCAGCTGGATCTGTTTTTCCACTTCCAAATCTCTTTCTGCTACGCCAAGATGTGCGGTTGACAATTCCGGCCGGATGATCGTATCACTAGCATAAGGACTCTCGAAAAAACATTTTTTACAGAATCCCATTCTGTATATTTTCTGATCGATGCCACAGTTTACGCATTCGTAGCCAATATGTTTGATGTGAAGTTCTTTCCCAAAAAGCTGATTCATATTGATAAGATCGCCATTCAGATTGAGATAATATTGAATCGGTTTTCCGTTTTGAGAGATCATTTTCAGGATTTGTCCGGTAAACTGCATTTTATAGAGAATTTGAAATTGGGAATAAATGTAAGTATTATTAATTAATCTGAGTTGCAGACCTATTTTAATTTTATTGGCTCCTTGCTAAAGAATTGATTCAAACAAGACTCTTATTTTTGTTTAATTCATATCTTCGCAACACAATTGATGGTATGAAATATCTTGTAACTGGCGGCAGTGGATTTATAGGTTCGCATTTGGTAGAACACCTTTTGAAAAATGGACATTCTGTCATTAATATTGACAATTTCGATGGATTCTATGATTACAGAATAAAAATCCGGAATACACTGCAATCTTTGAGCTTGAAATCTGAATTTGAGTTCAATAATAAAGAATCTGACATCTCTAAATTATCAACCGAAACAAAATCAGATCATTACCAACTTTATTACCAGGATATTCGGGACAAAGAAGGTTTGAAAGATATTTTCCGCACTCATAAAATAGATTTGGTCATTCATCTGGCAGCTTTGGCTGGCGTCCGGCCTTCTATCGAGCGGCCTTTGGAATATGAGGAAGTCAATATCCGCGGCACTCAGAATCTTTGGGAGATTTGTAAAGAGTTTAATATCCTAAAATTCGTTTGCGCCTCATCATCAAGCGTTTACGGAAACAATGAAAAGATTCCATTTGCAGAAACCGATAATGTGGACAATCCAATTTCGCCTTACGCAGCTACAAAAAAATGCGGCGAAATTATAGGTCACGTTTATCACAGTCTTTATCATATTGATATCATTCAGTTGAGGTTTTTCACCGTTTACGGGCCAAGACAGAGGCCGGATTTGGCGATTCACAAATTCACGAAACTGATATCTGACAATCAGGAAATCCCTTTCTACGGCGATGGTTCTACGGCCAGAGACTATACATTTATCGATGATATTATAGACGGCATATTAAAATCGATCAGATATCTGGAAACGAATGACAAGGTTTATGAGATTATCAATCTGGGCGAGAGCGAAGTGATTACACTCAGCGAGATGCTTGCAGTGCTGGAAAATACCCTCGGAAAAAAAGCAGTCAGAAAAATCCTGCCAATGCAAGCCGGCGATGTCCTGAAAACCAATGCAGATATTGCAAAAGCAAGGACTTTAATAGGCTATTCGCCAAGCACAAACTTCCAAAATGGCATAAAAAAATTTGTGGAATGGTTTTTGGGAAATCCGCAGTAATACACTGCGATTCCAAAGAAGTTTAAATCTTAAATAAAATAATTTTTAAATATTGTTGAAAATCAATAGAAAAGTGTATAAATTATCACCTAATTTTTTACTTTTGCAAAAATTTAAATTATGTATTGGACATTAGAATTAGCATCATACCTTAGCGATGCACCTTGGCCGATGACCAAGGCAGAATTAATCGATTACGCAATCAGAACCGGAGCACCTATGGAAGTTGTAGAAAATCTACAGGCCATCGAGGATGAAGGCGAGATCTACGATGCGATAGACGAAATCTGGAGCGATTATCCTACAGACGAGGATTACCTCTGGAACGAAGACGAATATTAAGATAGCATTTGGCTGATAGCACACCGCAATTAGCCTTTGAAAATAAAATTATTAATGCGATTAGCCACAGCTAATTGCCAAAAGCTGAATAAATGAGTTTTTTAAATACCGTTCTTAAAAGTTTTTTGGGAGACAAAAATGCAAAAGATCTTAAAGAAGTAAAAAAAGTTGTCACAAAGGTAAAATCAGTAGAAGCCGGCATCCAATCATTATCTGATGATGGACTGAGAGGTAAAACTGCAGAATTTAAAGAAAAAATAAAATCTGCAACTGCTAACTTTACTTCCCAGATAGAACAAACCAAAGAGCAGATAAAAGACTCAACGAATGTTGACGAGAAGGAAGCACTTTTCACCAAAATCGAAGCTCTGAAAAAAGAGTCGTATAATGTTGAAGAAAAGGTATTGGCAGAAATCCTACCCGAGGCATTTGCGTTGGTAAAAGAAACATCCCGCCGTTTGGCTCAAAACGGAGAAATCCGAGTAACGGCAACAGACAGAGACCGCGAGCTGGCTGCAACAAAAGATTTTGTAGTTCTGGAAGGCGAGACTGCCGTTTGGAAAAACAAATGGGATGCTGCAGGAACGCCTGTCGTTTGGGATATGGTACATTACGACACCCAGTTTATCGGTGGTGTTGTACTTCACGAAGGTAAAATTGCTGAGATGGCGACCGGAGAAGGAAAAACCTTAGTTGGAACTCTTCCGATCTATCTCAACGCACTGCCTGGCCGAGGCGTACACGTTGTAACCGTAAATGATTATCTGGCGAAGCGTGACTCCGCGTGGATGGGGCCATTGTACGAATTCCACGGTATGAATATCGACTGTATCGATCTTCATCAACCCAACTCCGATGCAAGAAGAAAAGCATACCAAGCGAGTATTACTTACGGAACCAATAATGAATTTGGTTTCGATTATTTAAGAGACAACATGGTGACTTCTCCTACAGAATTAGTTCAGGGAGAGTTGAACTTTGCCATTGTGGATGAGGTAGATTCAGTTTTAATTGATGATGCCAGAACACCATTAATTATTTCAGGTCCGGTTCCGCAAGGTGACAGACAGGAATTTGACGTTCTGAAACCTTCTATCGACAGAATTGTTGAAGTTCAGAAAAAAACAGTTTCAGGACTTTTCAATGAGGCTAAAAAATTAATTGCTGCGGGTAAAACTAAAGAAGGCGGATTCAAATTGCTTCAGGCTTACAGAGGTCTTCCTAAAAACAGACAATTGATTAAATTCTTGTCAGAAAGCGGAAACAGAGCATTGCTTCAGAAAGTTGAAGGCCAGTATATGGCAGACAACAACCGAGATATGCCGATTGTAGATAAAGATCTTTATTTCGTAATTGATGAGAAAAATAATCAAATCGATCTGACTGATAAAGGTGTAGAATATATGTCCGCCGGAAATGAAGACCAACAATTCTTCGTTTTGACAGATATCGGAACTGAGATTGCAGATATTGAGAAAAAGAACCTTTCTAAGGAAGAAGAATTTGCTGCCAAGGAAGAATTATACAGAGATTTCTCTATCAAATCTGAAAGAATTCATACTTTAAATCAATTACTTAAAGCCTATACATTATTCGAAAAAGATGATGAATATGTAGTTATTGACGGCGAAGTAAAAATTGTGGATGAGCAGACAGGCCGTATTATGGAAGGAAGACGTTATTCTGACGGACTTCACCAGGCGATAGAAGCTAAGGAAAATGTAAAAATCGAAGCAGCAACTCAGACGTTTGCGACAGTAACTTTGCAGAACTACTTCCGTATGTACAACAAACTTGCGGGAATGACCGGCACTGCGGAGACAGAAGCTGGAGAATTTTGGCAGATTTATAAACTGGATGTTGTGGTAATTCCAACCAACAGACCAATCCAGAGAGATGACAGACAGGATTTGGTGTTCAAAACCAACCGTGAAAAATATAATGCAGTAATCGAAGAAATCGAAAAATTAGTTGAAGCCGGAAGACCTATTTTGGTCGGTACAACTTCAGTTGAGATCTCTCAGTTATTGTCAAAAGCATTAAGTTTAAGAAAAATCCCGCACAATGTATTGAATGCGAAACTTCACAAGAAGGAAGCAGAAATCGTAGCCGAGGCCGGTGGCGCTGGTGTAGTAACTATCGCAACCAATATGGCTGGTAGAGGAACGGATATCAAACTGAAAGGCGAAGTGAAAGCCAACGGCGGTCTTGCGATCATCGGAACAGAAAGACACGATTCCAGACGTGTTGACAGACAGCTCAGAGGTAGAGCCGGCCGTCAGGGAGATCCTGGTAGTTCTCAGTTCTATGTTTCTCTGGAAGACAACCTGATGCGTCTTTTCGGATCCGAAAGGATTGCGAAAATGATGGACAGAATGGGACATAAAGATGGTGAAGTGATTCAGCACTCTATGATTTCCAAGTCTATTGAAAGAGCTCAGAAAAAAGTCGAAGAAAATAACTTCGGTGTCAGAAAAAGATTGTTGGAGTATGATGATGTGATGAACAAGCAGCGTGATGTGATCTACAAACGTAGAAAGAACGCCTTGTTCGGTGATCACCTGAAGTATGACATCGTAAATATGATTTACGACACTTCTGCGGCCATTGTCTCTCAGGCAAAAGCGAGCGGAAATTATAAAGATTTTGAGTTCGATATCATTAAGTACTTTACAATGGAGTCGCCGGTATCAGAATCCGAATTCTCCAGCACTCAGATTCCTGCATTGACGGATATCGTTTTCAAAGCGGCAAAAGAAGATTACGATCTGAGACTGAATCTGCTTAAAGAAAAAGCATTCCCAATCATTGAAAACGTTTTCCTGAATCAGGGCTCAATGTTCAAAATGATCCAGGTACCATTCACAGATGGCACGAAGACAATGACCATCGTAACAGATCTGAAACAGGCTTACGATACCAAATGTGACAGTCTGATCACAGATTTTGAGAAGAACATTTCCCTTTCTATTATTGATGAAAACTGGAAAACACACCTTAGAGAGATGGATGATCTCCGACGTTCTTCCCAGGGTGCTGTTTACGAGCAAAAAGATCCGTTGGTAATTTACAAACAGGAATCCTTCTTCCTCTTCAGCGAGATGGTAGAAAAAGTAAACAAAGAAATTGTATCGTTCCTTTACAAAGGTGAGATTCCTGCGTAAGGCATCTTATCCATAAGATAATAAAACCCGTTGAATATCAACGGGTTTTTGTTTTGATTGATTCTAAACAAAATGACAAAAATCATAAACTTTGTTAATTTAGAATAATTAAAAATAATACCTTTGCAAAAATTATTTATAACAATGAAGAAAGTTATTGTAAGTGCAGTGGTATTGGTTTCCACATTTGCTTATGCTCAGGAGAAAGACAGTATTAAGGCGAATAATATAGAAGGCGTAATCATTGATGCTTTAATCAGAAAAGACAGTGATTATTCTAATAAGATGAATCTAAAATCAATTGAAGATCCTCAGGTATCATCTTCAATTAATTATAAAGCGCTCGAAAATCAGCTTATCTATACTGTAGATGATGCTTACAGAAACATCACAGGCTTACAAAAAATGTGGAATGCTACCAGTAGAGCTGGTGATGGCGGATCATTCGTAATTTTAAGAGGTTTTGTCTCTACAGGTTCGATGAGAAACGGTCTGGTAGCTCCTGTTACAACAACAGTTGATGCTATTAACCTGGAGAAACTGGAAATTCTAAAAGGCCCGGCAGGTACTTTATACGGAAGTAATGTGGCATCCTACGGTGGATTGGTAAACAGAATCACAAAAAAGCCTTATGAATCATTCGGCGGCAATGTGACTTTTACTGGAGGAAGTTATAACACTTTCAGAACGCAGGCAGACGTCAATGCGCCTTTGACCAATGACAAAAAACTACTTCTAAGAGTAAATACATCGTATACCAATTCCGGAACATTCCAAAAAAGTGATATGAAGAACTCCTTCTTTGCATTCACACCTTCATTGACGTATAATGCGTCCGACAGATTGCAGTTCAATGTGGAATATGAAACTTTCAACAACAGAACAGTTGGTGAGCAGCTTTTCTTTTACCTTGCTCCGGGAAGGCTGAACGGAATCGACAATATGAAAGATTTGGAAAAAGCAGGTCTTGATTACAAACAATCCTTTATTGGTGATGACTTGTATACAAATGCAAGAGTCAATAATGTTTTTGGACAGATCAACTATAAAATTAATGACAACATCAAGTCATCAACAAATATCAACAACTCTCACAGTTTCTCAAATGGTTTCGGACCTTACTTCGCAGCGAATGTAAGTGGAAATAATGACTTAACTATTGAAAGATATGATCAAGGCACAAAAAACAGTAAAAAATCCTGGTTCCAAATACAGCAGAATTTTAATCTTGATTACACATTTGGAAATGGAATGAGAAACAGAACTGTAGCAGGTTTTGACTTTTTGCAGACCAAAGACAGATCCCGATTTATATATCTTATAGTAGACGGAGGCTTTTCACCCGTAGCTGGAAACGGTGCAGACTACTCAGGTTTTAATGGAACCGTAGTAGGTGATTTGTACAGAACTCCGGGTAGTATTGGAAATTATGATATTAATGCAGATCTTAATACATACAGTGGATATGTTTCCAACGTTTTCACTCCGGTTACGGGTCTTAACTTAGTGGTAGGATTACGTTACGAAAGCAACGATTTTAAAGGAGGCGATGTCGCTGGTAGCGCAACTGACCCATATAATCAATCAGCTTGGTCTCCAAAAGCTGGATTGGTTTATGAAATCGTGAAAGACAAATTCTCTGTTTTTGGAAATTATCAGAACAGTTTCAAAAGTAATGGCTACTATACAATAAACTCAGCCAAAGAAACTGCTTTATCAGATCCTGAAAGAGCAAACCAATTCGAAGGAGGTTTCAAAACAAATCTTATTAATGGAAAAATCAATGCTACAGTAAGTTATTATGATATTGTGGCCAAAAATTATCTTGTAACTACAGGCTATGTAGGAAATATTGCTATCCAAAACCAAACCGGAGAGATCCACAGCAAAGGCGTGGAATTGGAGGTAAATGCTTATTTAGTAAAAGGATTTTCATTAATCGGTGGTCTTGCTTACAACGACACTACGGATGAGTCAACCGGTTTGAGACCAGCTACATCCGGATCTAAATGGTTGGCCAACTTCAATGCGAGTTATCAGTTTATTGACGGAAGTCTGAAAGGTCTTGGTTTTGGCGTGGGTGGAAATTATGCAAGCGACAACAAAGTTCTTAACCAATTGGATGCTACAACAGGCCTGGTTGATACATTTACGCTAAACAGCTTTTTTGTATTAAATGCCAATGCCTATTACGATACCAAAAAATTCAGAATCGGCGTGAAGGTGGACAACTTTACAAATGAACATTACTGGATTGGCTATTCTACTGCAAATCCACAAAGCTTAATCAATGCATTAGGCAGCATCACATACAAATTCTAAAAAATAAAAAAGCTAAGTTTGCGCTTAGCTTTTTCAACTTTTATGAAGAAAAAACACCATCATAAAAAGAAACCCAGTTTCTTCAAAGCCTGGACAGCCAAACTACATTTGTGGTTTGGCTTGTCCATTGGTATCCTGATATTTATTATCGCAATCACTGGCGCTTTATTCGTTTTCAAAGATGAGGTAGAGAATTTTTCCAGAAAGGAATACATCTACCATAAGGAGCAGAATATAGATCAGAAGCAGATCCTGCCCATCCGGGTGATGGAAAAACTGGTAGATCAGCAAGCCAAAGAAGAATTCCCTATCCACTGGGTCAATGTGCCGATGGATAAAACCATGTCCTACCAATTCTACTGGTACGAGCACAAGCCGGATCAATGGAATTATTTTGATGAATTTCCGATTTACAAAGTTGCGTACGTCAATCCATACACTGGGAAAGTTCTGCAGACTTATGATGAGAAAAACGGATTCTTTGCCATTGTAAAATCCATCCACTGGAGTTTTCTCCTGAAACAGGATTGGGGAACTTACGTAGTCGGGATTCCTGTTATTATCTTCCTTTTGATGCTGATCTCGGGAATCATCCTTTGGTGGCCGAAAAATAAATCTGCCAGAAAACAACGCTTCAAATTCCAATGGAAAGATACCACCAGATGGAAACGGAAAAACTACGATCTGCACAACGTGCTTGGATTTTATTCCTCCATCTTTGCCCTTATTCTTACCATTACCGGCCTATTCTACGCATTTTTTGTTGTGCAGGCAATGATCTATTTCGTATTCTCGGGAGGCGAAACAGCTTATCCAGATTTCTCCAAGATTACCACCAAAGCACCAATTGAGATGAGAACTGATAAAACGCTGGACAAAATTTCTGACAAAGTAAAGCAGCTCTATCCTACCGCCTACGGATTCAGTCTGGATCTCGGCCATCCGCATCTGGACGATCACGAGCATCCGAATTTTGAGGTCTATGTAAAGCATCTCTCCTACTCGTATCACAAAAGCAGCAGCTTGATTTTTGATGAAAATTCAGGCGAACTTCTGCACACACACAATCCTGAAGACAAGAATTTCGGCGAGAAAACTGTAGCCGCCAATTATGATATCCACGTAGGAGCCATTTTAGGTTTACCCACAAAGATCATCGCATTCATCGTCAGTTTAATCATTGCCTCAATGCCAATCACAGGATTTATGATCTGGTGGGGACGAAGAAAAAAAGCACAGACTAAATAATTGACCAAAACCTGAATTTTATCATTCAGGTTTTATGTTAATTTTAATTCATACTATTTTAGTATGATAATAAAGTTCGATACTTTTGCTCCTTATTTTTAATAAACTATGAGCAGTAATTCTATTATCTTAAAAAGGCTTTTATTGGCCTTTTTTATCTTAACATCACTTAGTTCGTTTGCGCAGAATTCCATCTATGGAAAAATCCTGGACAGCATCAACCACAAAAATGTAAGTTTTGCCAAAATCACTTCCAGGGCAGACAAAAATCTATCCGTGCAGACCGATCAGTACGGAAATTTCACTTTAAATAACATTAATACTTTTCCTTTCGACATTAAAATCCAGAAAAATGGGTTTGAGACAACATCCTATTTAATTAAAGAAAATCCTACAGACACATTATTCATAAAACTTTTACCGAAAGATGTTGAAATAACGGAAGTTATTGTAACAGCAAGACGCCGTGAGGAGAGAGCGCAGCAGGTTCCGATTCCCATCAGTATCATTTCCGGGAAAAAAGCGGAGGAAACGGGCGCTTTCAACGTCAACCGACTGAAGGAATTGGTTCCGTCAGTCCAGTTTTACAGCTCTACGCCCAGAAACACGAGTCTCAGCATCCGGGGATTAGGCTCCACTTTTGGTCTGACGAATGACGGACTGGATCCCGGTGTTGGTTTCTACGTAGACGGCGTCTATTACGCACGGCCTGCAGCTACCACGCTGGATTTTGTAGATATTGAGAGAATTGAGGTTTTACGCGGTCCGCAGGGCACTTTGTTTGGTAAGAATACGACGGCGGGAACTTTCAATGTCACCACAAAACAACCAAGTTTTACAACTGGCGGAACAGCCGAAATCAGTTATGGAAATTACGGATTTATTCAGGCAAAAACATCGGTCACAGGTGCTATTTCGAAGAAATTGGCTAACAGATTCTCCGCATCTGGAACGCACCGTGACGGGACAATCTATAATTCGGGAACGAGCCTGGAACTTAACGATATCAATTCCATAGCAATCCGGAACCAATTATTATACAAACCTAATGACAAGCTGAAATTGATACTTACAGGCGACTACAACAGACTGAGAGCTAATGGTTATGCGCAAGTTATTGCTGGTGTTGTCACCACCAAAAGAGCAGCTTACAGGCAGTTTGGCAATATTATTTCTGATCTTGGTTATACACTTCCAACAATAGATCCCTTCAACAGAACAGTTGATACAGACACGCCCTGGAAAGCAGAACAGGATATGGGCGGACTTTCCCTGAATGCAGAATATAATTTAGGAAAAGGGAAAATAGTTTCCACCTCAGCATGGCGATTCTGGAACTGGAACCCATCAAATGACAGAGATTTTACGCGACTTTCTGCATTAGCAAAATCACAGGCACCAAGCAGGCATCAGCAGTGGAGCCAGGAAATCCGCTGGTCCGGAGATTTTAATGAAAAGCTGAGCGGCGTTTTCGGTGTCTTTGGAATCTGGCAGAAATTGAGGGCTGACACAGAAGGCCAGACCGAAGAAGCCGGAAAAGACCAATGGCGTTTTTCGCAAAGCTCTACAAGTGTACTATGGCAGACGCCGGGATTGTTGGATGGTTATGGAATCAAATCTCATCCAAGCCTCAACTCCTTCAGTGGGGCAGCCTTCGGACAATTGGACTGGAATTTCACCGAAAAGCTTAGTTTACTTCCCGGGATTCGTATTAATTATGATAAAAAGGAAATCGATTTCAAAAGATACGTCTACGGCGGACTGCAGACCACAGATCCTGCTTTGCTCGCGTTGAAAAACTCGGTTTACAGCAATCAGGAATTTGATGCATCGATTGATGACACGAATTTTTCCGGACAGCTGACTTTAGCATTTAAACCAACAAAAAAATATAACCTTTTTGGAACGTTCTCTACCGGTTTCAAACCTGTCGGCCTCAATCTGGGCGGACTTCCAACAGAGAACGGACGTGTGCTGACAGAGCTTGCCGTGGTAAAACCAGAGCGGATTCTCCATTATGAATTGGGACTGAAATCCCAACTATTCAAAAATTTTATTTTTAATTTAACCTTGTATAATTCTGGCATCAGGGATTATCAGGTGCAGGTACAGGCTGCGGATTTGTCTATCAACAGA
>Ga0302347_1002057_pt1 | contig 21754 bp, 19 predicted proteins | sample PhyWR1_FD_202178 | JGI IMG/M metagenome (GOLD analysis project Ga0302347, IMG submission 202178) | Leaf surface microbial communities from wheat plants in UC Gill Tract Community Farm, Albany, California, United States - DLSL W.R1 (v2)... | ecosystem: Host-associated > Plants > Phyllosphere >...
GTCCCTTGCGAACGGCCTCCTCCCTTTTGCCCACGCCCGGCGGCCGCGCCTTCCCTTCTCCCGGCCGCCGCCACCAAAAGCGCCATCAAAGTACCTCATGTCCGACCAAAAAACCGATTACCGCAGCACCCTGAACCTGCCCGACACGCCTTTTCCGATGCGCGGCGACCTGCCCAAGCGCGAAGCCGGCTGGACGCAGGAATGGGAGGACAAGGGCATTTACAAGAAGCTGCGCGCCGCGCGCTGCGGCGCGCAAAAGTTCGTGCTGCACGACGGCCCGCCGTATGCCAACGGCCAGATCCACATCGGCCACGCGGTCAACAAGATCTTGAAGGACATGATCGTCAAGGCGCGCCAGCTCAAGGGCCTGGACGCAGTGTACGTGCCGGGCTGGGACTGCCACGGCCTGCCGATCGAGAACGCCATCGAAAAGCTGCACGGCCGCAGCCTGCCGCGCGACGAGGTGCAGGCGAAAAGCCGCGCCTTTGCCACCGAGCAGATCGCCGCGCAGATGGCCGATTTCAAGCGCCTGGGCGTGCTCGGCGAATGGGACAACCCGTACAAGACGATGGATTTCGCCAACGAGGCCAACGAGATCCGCGCCTTGAAACGCATCATGGAGCGCGGCTTCGTCTACCGCGGCCTGAAGCCCGTGTACTGGTGCTTTGACTGCGGCTCGTCGCTGGCCGAGTTCGAGATCGAGTACGCCGACAAGAAGTCGCAGACGCTGGACGTGGGCTTCAAGTGCGCCGAGCCGGGCAAGCTGGCCGCCGCCTTCGGGCTCGAATCCCTGTCGAAAGACGCGTTTGCCGTCATCTGGACCACCACCGCCTGGACCATCCCGGCCAACCAGGCGCTCAACCTCAATCCCGAACTGGACTACGCGCTGGTCGACACCGAGCGCGGCCTGCTGGTGCTGGCGGCCGTGCTGGTCGAGAAATGCCTGGCGCGCTTCGGCCTGACGGGCACCGTGCTGGCGACGACGCAGGGCAAGAACCTGGCGCTGCTGAACTTCGAGCACCCGCTGCACGACCTGCTTGATGCGGGCGGTGCCTATAGCTACCGTCGCCTGAGCCCGGTGTTCCTGGCCGATTACGCCACCGCCGACGACGGCACCGGCATCGTGCATTCCTCGCCCGCCTACGGCGTGGAAGACTTCAACTCCTGCATCGCCAACGGCATTGCCACGGACGACATCCTGAATCCGGTGCAGGGCAATGGCCGCTACGTCGAGGCGCTGCCGCTGTTCGGCGGGCTGAACATCTGGAAGGCCGCGCCGCTGGTCATCGAGAAACTGCAAGAGCACGGCCGCCTGTTCGCCACCGAAACCATCACGCACAGCTACCCGCACTGCTGGCGCCACAAGACGCCGGTGATCTACCGCGCCGCCGCGCAGTGGTTCATCCGCATGGACGCCGAGACGCCCGGCACGCAGGGCGTCTTCGCCAGCGACAAGGCGCAAAAGACGCTGCGCGAGCTCGCCCTGGCCGCCATCGAGGACACGCGCTTCTACCCCGAGAACGGCAAGCTGCGCCTGCAGAGCATGATTGCCGGGCGGCCCGACTGGTGCATCAGCCGGCAGCGCAACTGGGGCGTGCCGCTGCCCTTCTTCATCCACACGGCCACCGGCGAGCTGCACCCGCGCACCATGGAAATCATGGACCAGGCCGCGCGCATGGTCGAGGAAGGCGGCGTCGAGGCCTGGAGCAAGGTCGGCGCCGCCGACATCCTGGGCGATGACGCGGCGCACTACAGCAAGGTCAACGACATCCTGGACGTCTGGTTCGACTCGGGCACGACGCACGACCACGTGCTGCGCCACAGCCACGCCGAACAATCCGCCTGGCCGGCCGACCTGTACCTCGAAGGCCACGACCAGCACCGCGGCTGGTTCCACTCGTCGCTGCTCACGGCCTGCGCCATGTACGACCGCGCGCCCTACAAGGGCCTCTTGACGCACGGCTTCACCGTGGACGGCAAGGGCCGCAAGATGAGCAAGAGCGAAGGCAACGTGGTCGCGCCGCAGGCCGTCAGCGGCAAGCTGGGCGCCGAGATCATCCGCCTGTGGTGCGCCTCGACCGACTACTCGGGCGACCTGGCGATCGACGACAAGATCCTGGCCCGCGTGGTGGACGCCTACCGGCGCATCCGCAACACGCTGCGCTTCCTGATGGCCAACGTCAGCGACTTCGACCCGGCCACCGACACCGTGCCCGAGGGCGAACTGCTGGAGATCGACCGCTACGCGCTCGCGCGCGCCGCGCAGCTGCAGGCCGAGATCCTGGCGCATTACGAGGTCTATGAATTCCACCCGGTCGTCTCCAAGCTGCAGATCTACTGCAGCGAAGACCTGGGCGCGTTCTACCTCGACGTGCTGAAAGACCGGCTCTACACCACCGCGCCCAAGTCGCTGGCGCGGCGCAGCGCGCAGACCGCGCTGCACCGCATCACCCACGCCATGCTGCGCTGGATGGCGCCGTTCCTGAGCTTTACCGCCGAGGAAGCGTGGAAGCTCTTCGGCGCGTCCGAGTCGATCTTCATCGAGACCTACAGTGACCTGGGCGCGCCAGACGCGGCGTTGCTGGCCAAGTGGTCGCGCATCCGCGAGGTGCGCGACGCGGTCAACAAGGACATCGAGGCGGTGCGCGCCGAAGGCCGGGTCGGCTCGTCCCTGCAGGCCACCGTGGCGCTGCAGGTGGCGGCCGACGACCATGCGCTGCTGGCCAGCCTGGGCGGCGACCTGAAATTCGTCTTCATCACCTCCGCTATTGAATTGATAGCTGGAGACGCACTGCAGGCGAGCGTGAACACCAGTTTCGCCCCCAAATGCGAGCGCTGCTGGCATTACCAGGACGACGTGGGCAGCGACGCGGCGCACCCGACGCTGTGCGGCCGCTGCACCAGCAACCTGTTCGGCACCGGCGAAATCCGGAAGTTCGCCTGATGGCCACCAAGAGCGCATCCCGGGCGGCCGCCGCCAAGCCTGCCGCCAAGGCCGTCGCCAAGCCAGCGGCGCCCGGCAACTCGATGCTGCCCTGGCTCGGCCTGGCGCTGCTGCTGCTGATCATCGACCAGCTGACCAAGCTGCTGATCCTGGGGAACTACCGGCTGGGCGACGCGACCTTCGTCACCGAGTTTTTCAACGTGGTGCGGGTGCACAACACGGGCGCGGCCTTCTCGTTCCTGGCTTCGGCCTCGGGCTGGCAGCGCTGGTTCTTCACCGGCATCGGCGTGGCGGCGGCGCTGTTCATCGTCTGGATGCTCAAGTCGCACGCCGGGCAAAAGCTCTTTTCATGCGCCATGGCCTGCATCCTGGGCGGCGCCATCGGCAACGTGGTGGACCGCACGCTCTACGGCTACGTGGTGGACTTCCTGGATTTTCACTACGGCAACTGGCATTTCCCGGCTTTCAATGTCGCCGACAGCGCCATCACCGTCGGCGCGGTGCTCCTGATCCTGGACGAGATCCAGCGCGTGCGGCGCAGCCGCTGACCCCTGGCCGCCGGTTGCCGCCGGGGCCGCGCCACCGGCGCCCGCCCGGCATCAACCAACGGGCGGGCAGCGGGGATTCAGGGCCGGCCCATGCCCAGGGCCGCGCCCGCGCGTATAGTGGTCTTGCACACCTATGAAGCACCTGTTAAACCTGTTGGCAGCCATCGCCCTGCTGGTCTGGGGCACGCACCTCGTTCGCACCGGCATCCTGAGGATTTTTGGCGCCAACCTGCGCGACATCCTGGCGCGCAGCATCAGCAACCGCTTCACCGCCGCGCTCTCGGGCATTGCCGTGACGGCGCTGGTGCAGTCGAGCACCGCCACCTCGCTCATCGTCTCCTCCTTCGTCGGCCAGGGCCTGGTGGCCCTGCCGCTGGCGCTGGCCGTCATGCTGGGCGCGGACATCGGCACCAGCGTCATGGCGGTGGTGTTCTCGTTCGACCTGTCCTGGCTCTCGCCGCTGTGCATCTTCGTGGGCGTGGTGTGCTTCATCGCGCGGCCCGAAACCAATGTCGGGCGCTTCGGCCGGGTGCTGATCGGCCTGGGCCTGATGCTGATGGCGCTCAAGCTGGTCAGCGCCTCCACGCAGGTGCTGACACAGGCGGCCGCCGTCAGGGCGCTGCTGGAGTCGCTGGGCAGCGACCTGCTGCTGGAGGTCACCGTGGGCGCGTTTCTGGCGGTGGTGTCGTATTCCAGCCTGGCCGTCGTGCTGCTCACGGCCACGCTGGTCGGCACGAGCGTCATTGCCAGCGACGTGGCCCTGGGCCTGGTGCTGGGCGCCAACCTGGGCAGCGGCCTCTTGGCCGTCATCACCACGGCGCGCTCGGCCATCGAGGTGCGCCAGGTGCCGCTGGGCAACCTGCTGTTCAAGGCGCTCGGAGTGGCCATGGCCGCGCCTCTCACCGGCCTGTGGCTGCGCCATGTGCGCCCCTGGCTGGGCGACCCGGCCACGGTCGTGGTGATGTTCCATCTGACCTTCAATGTGCTGGTGGGGCTGGTGTTCATCGGCCTGACGCAGGTGATCGCGCGCTGGGTGCAGCGACTGCTGCCCACGCCCGACAAGGGCAGCGCCGGCGGCCGCCAGTCGCACCTGGACCCCTCGGCGCTGGCCACGCCGTCGCTGGCGATCTCGTGCGCGGTGCGCGAGGCGCTCTACCAGGCCGATGTGGTGGAGACCATGCTGCGCGGCATGCTGGAGGTGCTGCGCAAGGACGACCTGAAGCTGGCCGCGCAGCTGCGACCAAGATTTCGCTCGAAGCGCTGGACGAGGAGGAAAGCCAGCGCTGGACCGACATCATCAGTTTTACCATCAACATGGAGCAGGTCGGCGACATCATCGAGCGCGTGCTGCTGGACATCGAGGACAAGAAGATCAAGCCGCGCCGGCGCTTTTCGGAGGCCGGCATGGCCGAAATCGTCGAGCTGCACCGGCGGCTGAGCGACAACCTGCGCCTGGGCATGAGCGTCTTTCTGAACGGCAACGTGCGCGACGCGCAAAAGCTGCTGGAGGAAAAGACGCGCTTTCGCGACCTGGAGCGCGCCTATGCCACCAGCCACCTGGGCCGGCTGCTGGCCAACACGCTCAGGAGCCAGGAAACCAGCTCGCTGCACATCGACCTGATCAGCGACTTGAAACGCATCAACTCGCACATCTGCTCGATCGCCTACCCGATCCTGGACTCGGCCGGCGCGCTGGCGCCCAACCGGCTGCGGCCCGTGGCGCTGGCTGAAAAATCCTGAATCTGCTTCCTTTTTGATAGCACAGTGCGCAGGCACCGCCTGCGCAATCGGGCAATTTGGCTCAAAATCAGGCCAACGCTGCGCCTTCGGTGCCTACAGCGTCAGGATGGTGCAGCCGGTGGTCTTGCGCGCCTCCAGCGCGCGGTGCGCCTGGGCCACGTCGTCCAGCGCAAACCGCTGGTCGATGTGGACCACGACCTGGCCGCTGGCGACCATGGCAAACAGCTCGTCGGCCATCTGCTGGGTCGATTCGCGTGTGGTGATGTGGCTGAACAGCGTCTGGCGCGTGAGGTAGAGCGAGCCCTTGGCCGCCAGCAGGCCCGGGGCCACCGGCGCCACCGGGCCGGAAGCGTTGCCAAAGCTGGCCATCAGGCCGAACGGGCGCAGGCAGTCGAGCGAGCGCTCGAAGGTGTCCTTGCCCACCGAGTCGTAGACCACCTTCACGCCCTGCCCGCCGGTGATCTCCTTCACGCGCGCCACGAAATCCTCGGTGTTGTAGTTGATGGCGAAGGCCGCGCCGTTGGCCAGCGCCAGCGCGCACTTCTCATCCGAGCCAGCCGTGCCGATCAGTCGCAGGCCCAAGGCTTTCGCCCACTGGCAGGCGATCAGCCCGACGCCGCCGGCCGCCGCGTGGAACAGCACGAAGTCGCCCGCCTGCAGGCCGCCCTGCGGCAGCGTGCGGCGCAGCAGGTACTGCGCCGTCAGGCCCTTGAGCATCATGGCCGCGCCGGTTTCGAACGAGATCGCGTCGGGAAGCCGGCACACGCAGGTGGCGGGCATGACGCGCACCTCGCAGTAGCTGCCCGGCGGCTGGCTGGCGTAGGCGGCGCGGTCGCCCGGCGCCAGGTGCGTCACGCCCTCGCCCACCGCCTCGACGATGCCCGAGGCCTCCATGCCCAGCTGCAGCGGCATGGGCAATTGGTACAGGCCGCTGCGCTGGTAGACGTCGATGTAGTTCAGGCCGATGGCCTTGTGGCGGATGCGGATCTGGCCCGGGCCGGGCTCGCCGACCTGGACCTCGACCAGTTTGAGTTCTTCGGGGCCGCCATGCTGGTCAATGCGCACGGCGCGGGAGGTCATCGTCGTCATCTGGGTGTTCCTTGGGGAAAGTTGTCGGGTGGAAAAAGCCGGGTGCGGCGCAAGGCTGGCGCCATCGGCCCGCCAAGCGCCGGGCCGCCATCGTGCCACGAATCGCTGGCGGCCGTTGCCGGCTGAAGGCCTTCCCAGCCTTGGTACAGTCACGGCCATGACGCAACGCCTGACCCCCGCCACCGCCCTGCTGCTGACGACCGCGCCCCTGCTGTGGGCCGGCAACGCCGTGGTCGGCCGCCTGGTGCACGAGATGATTCCGCCGATGACGCTGAACTTCCTGCGCTGGGTGCTGGCGTTCCTGATCCTGCTGCCGCTGGCCTGGCGCGTGCTGCGCCGCGAAAGCAGTTTGTGGCCGGGCTGGAAGCACTTTGCGCTGCTGGGCCTGCTGGGCGTGGGCTGCTACAACGCGCTGCAGTACCTGGCGCTGCAGACCTCGACACCGCTGAACGTGACGCTGGTGGCGTCCAGCATTCCGGTGTGGATGCTGCTGGTGGGCACGCTGTGCTTTGGCCAGCCGGTCTCGCGCCGCCAGCTGCTCGGGGCGCTGCTGTCGATTGCCGGCGTGCTGGTGGTGCTCTCTCGCGGGCAGTGGGCGCTGCTGGTGCAGGTGCGGCTGGTGCCGGGCGATATCTATGTGCTGCTGGCCACGCTGGCCTGGGCGTTCTACAGCTGGATGCTGTCCCGGCCCGGTGCGGCGCCCGCCCTGCGCGGCGACTGGGCCGCGTTCCTGATGGCGCAGATCGTCTTCGGCCTGGGCTGGTCGGGCCTCTTTGCGGGCGCCGAATGGGCGCTGACCGATGCCCGCATCCTGTGGAGCTGGCCGCTGGCGGCCGCGCTGGCCTACATCGCCGTCGGCCCGGCGGTGCTGGCCTACCGCTGCTGGGGCATGGGCGTGCAGCGCGTCGGGCCGGCGATCGCGGGCTTTTTCTCCAACCTCACGCCGCTCTTTGCCGCGCTGCTGTCGGCGGCCTTCCTGGGCGAGCTGCCGCACCTCTACCACGCGCTGGCGTTCGGGCTGATCGTTGGCGGCATCGTGGTGTCGTCGCGGCGCTGAAGCCGGCGCGCCTTGGCGCTTCAGAAGCGCGGACTCTTGCCGGAAAAGTCCGGCTGGTACTTGCGCATCTGCGCCAGGTCGTTGCGGTTGCGCACGCCGCAGTCCAGGTACTGCTGGTGCAGCTGCGCCAGCCGGGCCGGATCGAGCTGCACGCCCAGGCCGGGCGCCGTCGGCACCCTGACCGCACCTTCGTGAAAGGCGATGCGCCCGCCCTTGATGACCTCTTCCTCCTGCCACGGGTAGTGGGTGTCGCAGGCATAGGTCAGGTTGGGAATGGCGGCGGCGGCATGGGTCATGGCCATCAGGCTGATGCCCAGGTGCGAGTTCGAATGCATGGACATGCCCATGCCGAACACCTCGCACATGCGCGCCAGCGCGGCCGTGGCGCGCAGCCCGCCCCAGTAGTGGTGGTCCGACAGCAAAATCTTGACCGCGCCCAGCGCGGCGTTGCGCCGGAACTCCTCCATCGTGGTGACCACCATGTTGGTGGCCAGCGGCGCGCGGCAGTGCCGCGCCAGCTCGGCCATGCCTTCCAGGCCGGGCGTCGGGTCTTCGTAATATTCGAGCAGCTCGTCGAGCTCGGGTGCCGCGGCGATGCTGGCCTGCAGCGACCAGTTGGCGTTCGGGTCCAGGCGCAGCGGATGCGCCGGGAAAGCCTGGCGCAGCGCGCGCATGGCGGCGATCTCCTGCGCCGGTTCGAACACGCCGCCCTTGAGCTTGATGCTTTTGAAACCGTACTGCGCCACCATGGCCTGGGCCTGCGCCACGATCTGCGCCGGCGTCACGGCCTCGCCCCAGGCGTCGGGCGCGTAGGGCGCGTCCACGTGCTCGGCGTACCTGTAGAACAGGTAGGCGCTGTAGGGCACCTCGTCGCGGACGGCGCCGCCCAGCAGGTCGCACACCGGCAGGCCCAGGATCTGGCCCTGCAGGTCGAGCATGGCCACCTCCAGCGCGCTGATCACCTTCTCGGCGTTCTTGGCCGTGTGCGAGCCGGGCGCCAGCTCGAACTCCACCCCGCCCTGGCCGGGCCGGATGCTGGCGCGCACGCGCGCCTCCATCTGGTTCAGGTCGAACGGCGACAGGCCCAGTGCCAGCGGCCGGGCCTGTTCCAGCGCCACGAGCATGGGCGCGTCGCCATAGGTTTCCGAGATGCCCAAACGGCCGTCGGAGGTCTCGACCTCGATGATGCTGCGCAGCGCCCAGGGCTCGTGGATGCCGCTGGCGTTGAGCAGGGGCGCGTCCCGAAAGGCGATCGGGGTGATGCGGACATGGGTGATCAGGGTGTTTTTTGGCATGGTCGGTCCTGGGTGAATGAATTTGTTAGCGCTAACAAAAGATTGTACTGAGCCGCACGGCCCGGCGTCAAGTCAGGTGCTGGCGCGCTCGACCATGGAAAACCCGATGTCGCGCATGCGCGCGCCCGCATCGCGCCCTTCCATCCGCGCCAAGATGAAGCGCGCCGCCTGCCGGCCGATGGCCGTGCCGTCGATGCGTACCGTGCTGAGCGCCGGATGCGTGTGGGCGGCAAACGGCAGGTCGCCAAAGCCCATGACGGCCACATCCTGCGGCACCCGCAGGCCCCGGGCCTGCGCCTCGGTGATGACGCCGTGTGCAATCACGTCGGAACTGCAAAACACCGCGTCGGTCTGCGGATGGCTGGCCAGCAGGCTTGAAAAACCCGAGCGCCCGTTGGCCAGCGACGAAGGCGCCGGCACCGCGCACACCGGCACCTGCGCAATGCCCAGTTCCGCCAGACGCGACTCGAAGCCGCTGCGCCGCTGCAGCGCGCGCTGGTCATCGGCCGTCACCAGGGCCGGGCGGCGGTAGCCTTTGGCATGCAGCGCCTCGGCCACCGCCCGGCCCACCTTCTCGTGGGAAAAGCCGACGATCATGTCGATGGGCTCGGGCGTGAGATCCCAGGTCTCGACCACCGGGATGCCCGAGGCCAGCAGGCGGCGCCGGCCCTCGGGCGAATGCAGGATGCCGGTGAGCACGATGCCGCCCGGGCGCCGGCCGACCAGCGCGTCGATCAGCGCGTCCTCGTGGTCGCCCCGGTAGCCGCTTTGCCCCAGGATGAGCTGGCAGCCGGCCTCGGCCAGGGTGTCGGTCAGCGCCTGGATGGTTTCCAGGAACACCGGGCCGGCCACCGTGGGCACCAGCGCGGCCACCAGCCGGCTGCGGTTGGACGCCAGGCCGCCGGCCACCAGGTTGGGCACGTAGCCGCTGCGGGCGATGGCGTCCTTGACGCGCTCCAGCGTCTGCGGCGAGACGGCCGAGGGGGTGTTGACGGCGCGCGAGACAGTGATGGCCGAAACGCCGGCCAGCCGGGCCACGTCGTGCAGCGTGACGCCGCCGGTGCCGGGCCGGGGGGCGCGCTTGGGCTTGGCCGTGGGGGGCGCCGGGGCTTGCGGCGGGGGTTCGCCGGGGGCGGCGTGGGGCGCAGTGCTCATGCGGGCATGTTAACGCCGGGCCGCGCCAGCGCCGGGCGCCCCCGGCGGCGCGTTCACTCCGGCAGGCCGAAGCGCTGGCGAAAGGCCGCGCAGAACGCGGGCGTGCCGGTGAGGGACAGCGTCACGGCATGGCGCGGCCGCCCCGCCGGCCCGGGCCGCACGCGCAGGCGGCCCGGGCCCGGGTCGTAATCAAACGACTCGGCCACGGTGAATTCCTGCTGGCCCTGCAGGTCGTAGTCCCATTCGCCGCCTTCGTCGAGCGGCGCGCGCGCGTCCGCAAAGGCCGCGCAGGCCCAGCCCAGGACCAGCGCAATCTCGGCGTGCACCGCAGGCGCCTGCTCGGGCCAGGTGGCAGCCATGGCCTCGAAGGTGCCCGTGCCCTCGGTGTCCTCGGCGTAGTCGAAGTCCAGGTAGTTCAGTTCCATGGTCACCCGCCCTTCCCGGCTTCAATACGTGCCCGGGTACGCGCCGCCATCGGCCAGCACGTTCTGGCCGGTCATGTAGGCGGCGTGCACGCTGCACAGAAAAGCGCAGATGGCGCCGAACTCGGCCGGTGTGCCGTAGCGGCCGGCCGGAATCTGCGCCTGCTGGGCGCTGCGGATGTCCTCGACGCTGCGGCCGGATTTCTCGGCGGCGGCGCGCACGGTGACGGCGATGCGGTCGGTGTCGAACCTGCCGGGCAGCAAGTTGTTGATCGTCACGCCCCGGGCGGCCAGCCCGGTGCGCGCCACGCCGGCGACGAAGCCGGTCAGCCCGCTGCGCGCGCCGTTGGACAGGCCCAGAATGTCGATGGGCGCCTTGACCGAGCTGGACGTGATGTTGACGATGCGGCCAAAACCGCGCGCGGCCATGCCATCGACCGTGGCCTTGATGAGCTCGATGGGCGTGAGCATGTTGGCGTCCAGCGCCTTGATCCAGGCGTCGCGCTCCCAATTGCGAAAGTCGCCCGGCGGCGGACCGCCGGCGTTGGTCACCACGATGTCGAACTCGCTGCGCACGGCAAAGACGGCGGCCCGGCCTTCGGCGGTGGTGATGTCGGCGGCCACGAACTGCACGCTGGCGCTGGCCGGGCGCGCGCTGTCAGCGATTAATTTGCTGGCGGCGGCTTCGAGCGCCTCGGCGCCGCGCGCGACGATCAGCACATGCGCGCCCTCGCGCACCAGCGCCTGGGCGCAGCCAAAGCCCAGCCCCTTGCTGGCGCCGCAGACCAGCGCATGTTTGCCGGAAATTCCTAAATCCATGGCGACTCCTTGTGTTGGAAAAGTGAAAAACCGCTCATGATACGAACTTGCCGGCGCCGGCGTTCAGGCGCAAGAGTGGCAAATCCTGGAAAGTTTGCTATTGAATTGATAGCCTGCAGCGCAGGCGCCACCTGCGCCACAGGCCTTTTTGAAGCTGAAATCCGTTCGCATTTCAAAAACGGATGCGGCTAGCGCGTGCCCCGGGTGAACACGAAGATGCCGGCCACCACCAGCGCCGTGCCGGCGGCCACCCAGGCGGTGAACGGCTCGCCCAGGATCAAGACGCCCATCAGGATCGTCGAGAGCGGGCCGATCATGCCGGTCTGCGCGGCCAGGCTGGCGCCGATGCGCTCGACGGCCATCATCACCACCAGCACCGGCACGGCGGTGCACAGCGTGGCGTTGAGCACCGACAGCCAGATGACCTCGGGCGCCACCAGCGCCGCGCTCAGGGGGCGCAGCAGCACGAACTGCAGCAGGCAGCACAGGCAGGCCACGCTGGTGGCCAGGCCGACCAGCCGCAGCGAGCCCAGGCGCCTGACCATCTCGCCGCTGTACACCAGGTAGAGCGCGTAGCTCACCGCGCTGCCCAGCACCAGCAGCGCGCCCCAGGCGGCGTCAACGCCCTGCGCCGTGATCTCGTGGCCGAACACCAGCGCCACGCCGGCGTAGCTGATGGCCATGCCGATGGCCTGCGGCGCGGTGATGCGCCGCTGGTAGAACACCAGGCCGAGCAGCAGCACCAGCGTCGGGTTGAGGTAGAGGATCAGCCGCTCCAGGGAGGCGCTGATGTAGGCCAGGCCGGCAAAGTCCAGGAAGCTCGCCAGGTAGTAGCCGGTCACGCCCAGCCAGAGCACGCCCAGCCTGTCGCGGCGCGAGAGCGCCGGCTTGCCCCGGCTGGCCCACCAGGCCATCAGCGCGAAGATCGGCAGCGCGAACAGCATGCGGTACATGATGAGCGTGACCGCATCGACGCCGTGGCGGTAGGCGAGCTTGACGATGATCGCCTTGCCGCTGAAGGCAATCGCGCCCAAACTGGCCAGAACCAGGCCGGTTGCTATTTTTTTAGGAGCATGCAGTGCAGGCGCTGCCTGCGCTGGCGGCATATTGGAGGCTGAATTGGAGTTCAAGGTGCTGGTTGTCGGGCGCACCGGCATGCGCGCCGGGCGCCCCTCGAAGTGTTCGGGCCTGCAAGTTTGGCACGATGCGCCCGTCCGGCGGCATCGGCCATGAGCGCGGCGCTCCCCTTGGATGCAGAAGGCCGGCGGTGCCGCCTCATGAAAAACGGCGCCCGAAGGCGCCGCTTGAAAGGCCAGGTGCGCCCCGGGCGCGGCCGGCCTCAATCCTCGACGAAGGCTTCTTCCCGCTTGCTCTTCACGGCCGGCAGCAGCACGATGACCAGCATGAGTACCGCGGCAACCAGCAGGCCGGCAGAAATCGGACGGGTGACGAACACGCTCCAGTCGCCGCGCGAGAGCAGCAGCGCGCGGCGCAGGTTTTCCTCCATCATCGGCCCCAGGATGAAGCCCAGCAGCAAGGGGGCGGGTTCGCAGCCCAGCTTGACGAAGATATAGCCGATCACGCCAAAAATGCCCACCATCCACACGTCAAACGTGTTGTTGTTGGTCGAGTACACGCCAATGGCGCAAAACAGCACGATGGACGGGAACAGGTAGCGGTACGGCACGGTGAGCAGCTTGATCCACATGCCGATCAGCGGCAGGTTCAGGATCACCAGCATCGCATTGCCGATCCACATCGAGGCGATCAGGCCCCAGAACAGCTCGGGATTGCTGGTCATGACCTGCGGGCCAGGCTGGATGTTGTGGATCGTCATGGCGCCCACCATCAGGGCCATCACGGCGTTGGGCGGGATGCCCAGTGTGAGCAACGGAATGAACGACGTCTGCGATCCGGCATTGTTGGCCGACTCGGGCGAGGCCACACCACGGATGTTGCCCTGGCCGAAAGGAACTTCGCCCGGCTTCATCCGCATTTTCTTTTCCAGCGCATAAGACGCGAAGGACGACAGCAAGGCGCCGCCGCCGGGCAGGATGCCCAGTGCACAGCCCAGGGTGGTACCGCGCAGCACGGCCGGCGCCATGTCCTTGAAATCCTGCTTCGTGGGAAACAGGCCCGACACCTTGGCGGTGAACACTTCGCGTTCATGCTCGGGCTGCGACAGGTTGCTGATGATCTCGCCGTAGCCGAACACGCCCATGGCGATCACCACGAAGCCGATGCCATCGGTCAGCTCCGGGATGTCGAAGCTGTAGCGCGCCACGCCCGAGTTCACGTCGGTGCCGATCAGGCCGAGCAGCAGGCCCAGCACGATCATCGCAATCGCCTTGAGCAGCGAGCCCGAGGCCAGCACCACGGCGCCGATCAGGCCCAGGGTCATCAGCGAGAAATACTCGGCGGGGCCGAACTTGAAGGCCAGTTCGGTCAGTGGCGGCGCAAACGCCGCCAGGATCAGCGTGCCGACGCAACCGGCGAAGAACGAGCCCAGGCCGGCGGCGGCCAGTGCCGGCCCCGCGCGCCCTTTGCGGGCCATCTGGTAGCCGTCGATGCAGGTGACCGCCGAGGAGGACTCTCCCGGCAGGTTCACCAGAATCGCCGTGGTCGAGCCGCCGTACTGCGCGCCGTAGTAAATGCCGGCCAGCATGATCAGCGCCGACACGGGCGGCAGTGCGTAGGTGGCGGGCAGCAGCATGGCGATGGTGGCGACCGGGCCGATGCCGGGCAGCACGCCGATCAGCGTGCCCAAAATACAGCCCACCAGGCAATAGAGCAGGTTGATTGGCGTGAAGGCCACGCCAAAACCTAGCGCGAGATGCTCGAACAGTTCCATTTTTACAGTCTCCTTAGCCGGTGATGAAAGCAGGCCAGACCTGGAACTGCAGCTTGAGCGCCATCACGAAGGCGACATAGCTGCCCGCCGCCAGGATGGTCGCCAGAATGAAGGTGTTTTTGACCTTCCAGCCGGCTTCGGCCGCGCTGGCGATGAAGGTCAGCAGGTAGATGCCGGCGATCATGCCCAGAGCGGGAACGCCGATGGATGGCAGGCCACCCAGGCAGACGCCGAACACCAGGTTGGCCAGGATGATCAGGATCAGCGGCTTCCAGGCCCACCTGCCGATCTTGTCGCCGCCCACGGACTCGACCGTCAGCGCCTTGAACGTGATGGCCGCGCCCAGGATGGACATGAGCACCCCCAGGTAGAGCGGAAAGTAGCCCGGCCCCATGCGCGCGCCGTTGCCCACGTTGTAGGTGGTCGCCCCCCAGGCAAACGCCACGCCCACGCCCATGAACATGAGCCCGGAAAAAAAGTCTTTCTGACTTTTGATATTCACGGATGTCTCCTCTGTAAAGAATGAATCGCTGGATTGTGCAGTCAAAGGCGATGGCGGGAAATGTGGCTTTCACCTACATGGGGGATACCCCTAGACGCGGCGCCTTTGCGGTTTTTGGCTGCCGCCAGGCCAGTGCCTTGCCGGGCCGGCTGGCGCGCCAGGGTTCAGCTTGCCTGGCCCGCGCGCGCCATCTGCCGGGCGTAGACGGCCAGCACGATGCGCTCGGAATGCACCAGGTAGTCCTGCAATGCGGCGGCGGCCTGGGCGTACTGCCCGGCCTCGGCCAGTTCGAGGATGTTCAGGTTCATGTCCACATAGGGCGCGTGCAGGAACTCGGAATCCTGCAGCAGTCCGAACGCCAGGCGCAGCTCGGCCAGCATCGGCGCGAACATCAGGTTCAGCCGTTCGCTGTCGGCCAGCTCGACCACGGCCATGTGAAACGCCATGTTGGCCGTGCCCACGCCCGGCCAGTCGCCAAGCTCGCGGCAGCGCAGCGCGGCCTCCACGGCAGCGCGCATGCGCTTTTTGGCCGGATGGCGGGGATAGGCCTGGGCCAGCGCCTGGCATTCGATCAGCCGGCGCACCCGGTAGATGTCGATGATGCTTGCCAGGCTGGGCGTTGCCACGAAAACGCCCCGGTTCGGCGCGTGCCTGAGCAGGCCTTCCTGGACCAGCACCCGGAAGACCTCGCGCAAGGTGTTGCGCGAAATGCCCAGGCTGTCGCTCAGGGCCTGCTCGGACAGGCGCTGGCCCGGCGTGAACACGCCCTGGGTGATTTGCTGGCGCAACTGCCGGGCGATGCGCTCGCCCAGCGTCAGGGATTCGGATTCGGTGGAAACGGAAAGGCTCATGGGCTGGGTTTTTAGCATACGGCGCCCCGCGCCTTGGGCCGGACCGCGGCATGCGGGTTTCCACCAATGAATTGTCTTGGAAACGGCTTGTTTGCCGTCTTTAATTGTTGAACAATTGACGTTTTTAAAAGTTCAATAATGATGCAATTGTTCAATCAATAGACATCTTTCCAGGAGCACCATCATGCCAACCCCCACCAATCTATGGCCCCTGCTCGGGGTGGCCGTCATCATCGCGGGCTTCCTGCTGCGCTTCAATCCGATGCTGGTCGTGATCGTGACGGCCATCGTCACCGCCTTCGCGGCGGGCTTTGCGCCGGACAAGATCCTGGCCACGATAGGCACCGGCTTCATCAAGACGCGCAACCTGCCGCTGATCATCCTGCTGCCGCTGGCCGTGATCGGGCTGCTGGAGCGCCACGGCCTGCGCCAGCATGCGCAGAACTGGATCGGCAGCATCCGCTCGGCCACCGCCGGCCGGCTGCTGGTGGTCTATCTGGCGGCGCGGCAGCTGACGGCGGCCATCGGCCTGACCAGCCTGGGCGGCCACCCGCAGATGGTGCGGCCGCTGCTGGCGCCGATGGCCGAGGGCGCGGCCGAGGCGCGCCATGGCCCGCTGCCCGAGCGCGTGCGCCACAAGCTGCGCGCCTACTGCGCGGCCACCGACAACGTGGGCCTGTTCTTTGGCGAGGACATCTTCGTGGCCTTTGGCGCCATCGTGCTGATGACCACCTTCCTGCGCGAGGCCGGCATCGAGGTCGAGCCGATGCGCGTGGCGCTCTGGGGCATTCCGACGGCGGTGTGCGCCTTCCTCATCCACGCCTGGCGCCTGCAGCGGCTGGACAGGATGCTGGAGCGGGACATTGCGCTGGAAGCCGCCTCCAGCGGCGCCCCCGCCGCGCCGGCTGAACAACAAGCCCAAGGAGCACAGGCATGACACTGTCCATCACCCACCTGTATTACCTGGTCGGCGGCATCCTGGCCGTCACGGCCCTGATGACGGCGGCCGACCGCCAGCACACGCGGCGCTGGTCGAGCAGCCTGTTCTGGGGCCTGTATGCGCTGGTGTTCCTGGTGGGCGAGCAGCTGCCGGTGGCCTGGGTCGGCGCCGGCGTGGTCGTGATGGCGCTGATCGCCGCCGCCGGCGGGGTCGGCGTGGGCCGCCCCGCGCAGCGCAGCGCGGCCGACACGCTGGCCAGCGTCAGGCGTCTGGGCAACAAGCTCTTTGCGCCGGCGCTGGCGATTCCGCTGGTCACCATGCTGGGCACGCTGTCGGCCAAATACCTTTCCATCGGCGGCGTGCCGCTGCTGGACCCGAAGAACACCACCCTGGTCAGCTTGGGGCTGGGCTGCCTGGTGGCGCTGGCGCTGGCCTGCTGGCTGACGCATGAAACCCCGGTGCAGGGCATCCGTGAATCGCGTCGCCTGACCGACGCGCTGGGCTGGGCGCTGGTGCTGCCGCAGATGCTGGGCATGCTCGGCCTGGTGTTCTCCGATGCCGGCGTGGGCAAGGCCGTCGCGCACGTCACGACCACCTACATCAACATGGACCTGCGCTTCATTGCCGTGCTGGTCTATGTGGTCGGCATGGCGCTGTTCACCATCATCATGGGCAACGGCTTTGCCGCGTTTCCGGTCATGACCGGCGGCGTCGGCGTGCCGGTGCTGGTGGGCATGTACCACGGCAACCCGGCCGTGATGGCCGCCATCGGCATGCTGTCGGGCTATTGCGGCACACTGCTCACGCCCATGGCCGCCAACTTCAACATCGTGCCGGCCGCGCTGCTGGAGCTGCCGGACAAGAACGCGGTGATCCGCGCCCAGGTGCCCACGGCGCTGGCCTTGCTGGTATGCAATGTGTTCCTGCTCAACTTCATGATGTTCCTCTGAGGAGTCCGCCCATGCTTGATGCGACCGCCTGCGTGCTGGTGACCGGCTTCGAGCCGTTCGACCAGGATCCCCTCAACCCTTCCTGGGAAGTCGCCCGGGCGCTGGACGGCTGGGTCTGCGAAGGCGTGCCGGTGCGCGCGCTCAAGCTGCCGTGCGTGTTCGGCCTGGCGGCCGAGCGGCTGGACCAGGCGCTGCGCGAGCACCGCCCCCAGCTGGTCGTGGGCCTGGGCCTGGCGACAGGCCGCAGCGAATGGCAGCCCGAGCGCGTGGCCATCAACTGCGACGACGCGCGCATTGCCGACAACGCCGGCCGCCAGCCCATCGACACCGCCGTGGTGCCGGGCGGGCCGGCGGCCTATTTCAGCACCCTGCCGATCAAGGCCATCGTGCAGGCGCTGCGCGCCTCAAGCCTGCCGGCCTCGGTGTCCAACAGCGCCGGCACCTTCGTCTGCAACCACGGCTTTTATGCGCTGATGCATGCCCTGGCCACGCAGCCAGCGCTGGCCGGCGCGCGCGGCGGCTTCGTGCACGTGCCCTGCCTGCCCGAGCAGGCGGCGCGCCACCCCGGCGTGCCGAGCATGGCGCTGGACACGCAGGTCCAGGCCCTGCGCGTGCTGCTGCAAACCTGTCTGCGCGTGCGCGAGGACACGCGCGTCACGGGCGGCCAGATTCACTGAATTCACTGACTTTCGAGGACTTTGCGATGAACATCGATCTGAACAGCGACCTGGGCGAGAGCCTGGGCGCCTGGACCATGGGCGACGACGGCGCCATGCTGGCCATCGTCAGCAGCGCCAATGTGGCCTGCGGCTTTCATGCCGGCGACGCAGCCGGCATCCTGCAGACGCTGCGCCGCGCCAGCGCGCAAGGCGTGGCGGTCGGCGCCCATGTGGCCTATCCCGACCTGGCCGGCTTTGGCCGGCGCAACATGGACGTGGCCAGCGCCGACCTGCAGGCCGACGTGATCTACCAGATCGGCGCGCTGCAGGGACTGGCGAAAGTCGCCGGCACTGCGGTGCGCTATGTCAAGCCGCATGGCGCGCTCTACAACACCATCGCCCACGACCCGCGCCAGGCGCGCGACGTGATCGCCGCCATCCGCGCCATCGACCCCGGGCTGGCGCTGGTGGCGCTGGCCGGCTCGCCCCTGATCGACTGGGCGCGCGAGGCCGGCCTGCGCGTGGTGGCCGAGGCCTTTGCCGACCGCGCCTACACGCCGCAGGGCGCGCTGGTGTCGCGCCGCGAAAAGGGCGCCGTGCTGCACGACGCCGCCGAGGTGGCCGCGCGCATGCTGCGGCTGGCGCGGCACGGCGTGGTCACGGCCATCGACGGCAGCGAGGTGCGCATCCAGGCCGATTCGATCTGCGTGCACGGCGACAGCCCCGGCGCGGTGGAGATGGCGCGCCAGGTGCGCGCCGCGCTGGAGCAGGCGGGCGTCGTGGTGCGCCCCTTCGTGGATTTCGCGAATCACGCGGACAAGGCGGCGTGATGCGCTTTCTGCCCGTCAACCTCGATGCGCTGCTGGTCGAGCTGGACGACCTGGCGCAGACGCTGGCGCTGCTGGCGTCGCTGCAGGAAATGCCGCTGGCCGGCGTGGAGGATCTCATCCCGGCCGCACGCACGCTGCTGGTCCGCTTTCGCCCATCGGCCATCACGCCGCAGCAGCTGGCCGCCGCCATCGGCAGCCGCCGGCTGGACCGCCAGGCCGAGCGCAGCGCCACGCGCATCGAGATCGAGGTGGACTACCAGGGCGAAGACCTGGACGAGGTGGCGCGCCTGCTGGGCATGACGCGCCAGGAAGTCGTCGCCCGCCACACCGGCAGCGACTACACCGTGGCCTTCACCGGCTTTGCCCCCGGCTTTGCCTACCTGAGCGGCGGCGACCCGCGCCTGGACGTGCCGCGCCGCGCCACGCCGCGCACGCAGGTGCCGGCCGGCTCGGTGGCGCTGGCGGGCACCTTCAGCGCGGTCTATCCGCAGGCCAGCCCCGGCGGCTGGCAGCTGCTGGGTGTGACGCGCACCCCCATGTGGGACCTGAGCCGCGAAGTGCCGGCGCTGCTGCAGCCGGGCTTTCGGGTGCGCTTCGTCGATGCCGCCAGCCGGCCGGCGCGCGCGCAGCCCGCCTTCGCAGCGCCAGCGCAGCCGGCTGCGCTCCCCGTCCACGACGGCGCCACGCTGGAGGTACGTAATGCCGGCCTGCAGGCGTTGTTTCAGGACCTGGGCCGCCACGGCCAGGCCGCGCAGGGCGTGTCGGCCTCCGGCGCGCTGGACCGGGGCGCGCTGCGCGCGGCCAACCGTCTGGCCGGCAATCCCGCTGAGACGACCGTCATCGAGATCGCCGACGGCGGCTTCGAGCTGCAAAGCCACGGCGAGACGGTGCTGGCCGTGACCGGCGCCGACGGACCCTTGCTGCTCACCACGGCCGACGGCCAATGCTGGCCGCAACCGCGCTGGCAGGCGCTGGCGCTGGCCGATGGTGACCGCCTGGCGCTGGGCGCGCCGCGCGCCGGGGTGCGCGCCTACCTGGCCGTGCGCGGCGGCTTTGCCATCGCGCCCGTGCTGGGCAGCTGCGCCACCGACACGCTGGCCGGTATCGGCCCGGCGCCCATCCGGCGCGGCGACCGGCTGCCGGTTCAGGCCACGGTGCATGGCGTGGTCGGCGCGCCCGAGCTGGCGCCGCCCGGCCTGCCAGGCCTTCAGGAGATCGTGGTGCTGGACGTGGTCATGGGCCCGCGCACCGACTGGTTCACGCCCGAAGCCGTGCAGCGCTTTGCCGAGCAGGTCTGGACCGTCACGCCGCAGTCCAACCGCGTCGGCCTGCGCCTGGCCGGCAGCGTGCCGCTGGCGCGCAGCCAGCCGGGCGAGCTGCCCAGCGAGGGCACGGCGCTGGGCGCGATCCAGGTGCCGGCCAGCGGCCAGCCGGTGCTGTTCCTGGCCGACCATCCGCTGACCGGCGGCTATCCCGTGATCGGCGCCGTGGCCACGCACCACCTGGACCGCGCCGGCCAGATTCCCGTCGGCGCACGCCTGCGCTTTCAACCCCTGCGGCCTTTCGAGGCCATCGAAATGAATCCGTCATGAAAAAAGTCCTGATCGCCAACCGTGGCGAAATTGCCGTGCGCATCGCCCGCGCCTGCGCCGACTACGGCGTGCAGTCGGTCGCCGTCTATGCCGACCCCGACCTCGACGCCCTGCACACCCGCATGGCCGACGAGGCCTACGGCCTGGACGGCAGCCGTCCGGCCGACACCTACCTCCACATCGGCAAGCTGCTGGCCATCGCCAGGCGCAGCGGCGCCGACGCGGTGCATCCGGGCTACGGCTTCCTGTCGGAAAACGCCGGCTTCGCGCAGGCCGTGCTCGACGCCGGCCTGACCTGGATCGGCCCGCCGCCGGCCGCCATTGCCGCGCTGGGCGACAAGGTGCAGGCGCGCAAAATCGCGCTGGAAGTCGGCGCACCGCTGGTGGCCGGAACGCCCGGCCCGGTCGAAAACGCCGCCGAGGTGCTGGCCTTTGCCGAGCGGCATGGCCTGCCGATCGCCATCAAGGCGGCGTTTGGCGGCGGCGGCCGGGGCATCAAGGTCGCCCGGACCCTGGACGAGGTGGCCGACCTGTACGACTCGGCCGTGCGCGAGGCGGTGGCCGCCTTCGGGCGCGGCGAGTGCTTCGTCGAGCAGTTCCTGGACCGGCCGCGCCATGTCGAGGCGCAGGTCATCGCCGACACCCACGGCAACGTCGTCGTGCTGGGCACGCGCGACTGCTCGCTGCAGCGGCGCAACCAGAAACTGGTGGAGGAAGCGCCCGCGCCCTTCCTGAGCGGCGCGCAGCGCGCGCGCATCCACCAAGCGTCCAAGGACATCTGCAGCCGCGCCGGCTATGTGGGCGCCGGCACGGTAGAGTTCCTGCTCAGCGCCACGGGCGCGATCTCGTTCCTGGAGGTCAACACGCGTCTGCAGGTCGAGCACCCGGTGACCGAGGAGACGGCCGGCATCGACCTGGTCGTCGAGCAGCTGCGCGTGGCCGACGGCTTGCCGCTGTCGGTCACGGAGACGCCCGCGCCGCGCGGCCATGCCTTCGAGTTCCGCATCAACGCCGAGGATGTGGGGCGCGGCTTTCTGCCCGCGCCGGGGAAGGTCGTGGTGTTCGAGCCGCCGACGGGTCCGGGCGTGCGCGTGGACAGCGGCGTGGCGTCGGGCGGCAGCGTGCCGGGCCACTTCGACTCGATGCTGGCCAAGCTGATCGTCACCGGCAGCACGCGCGCGCAGGCCATCGCGCGGGCGCGGCGCGCGCTCAAGGAGTTCCGCATCGAAGGGCTGGCGACCGTGCTGCCCTTTCACCGCGCGGTCATGCAGCACGCGGACTTCGTCGGCGACGAGGACGGCTTTGCCGTGCACACGCGCTGGATAGAAACCGATTTTGCCAACACCCTGGCCGCCGCCGTGCGCGCCGAACCGCCGGCCGATGACGCGCTGCTGCGCACCGCCATCGAGATCGACGGGCGCCGCGTGCAGCTGGGGCTGCCGGCCGTGCTGCTGGCCGGCCTGCACGCCGCCAGCCCCGCCGCTGCCGCGCCCGCCGCCGGCGATCCGGC
>Ga0302347_1002062_pt1 | contig 21720 bp, 9 predicted proteins | sample PhyWR1_FD_202178 | JGI IMG/M metagenome (GOLD analysis project Ga0302347, IMG submission 202178) | Leaf surface microbial communities from wheat plants in UC Gill Tract Community Farm, Albany, California, United States - DLSL W.R1 (v2)... | ecosystem: Host-associated > Plants > Phyllosphere >...
GGGGTAAACCGGCAGGGATGCCGGTTTAGCCGCCCCGCGCCATGGATGGCGCGTGGCGGCGGCCCCCCACATCACTGTCGGATTACGGGCATGCCGAGCCTAGGCGAGGCACCGAGTGGTGGGGCGAGGACCTTTTGGTTACTTTTGGGTCCTTCCAAAAGTGACCCGCTGTAAGAGCGGAACCATAGGCGGCCGTTACCCAAATAACGGATATGTACTCAACCCCCTCGCACCCCCCGATACCCCTCATTCAACGCATACAAAATCGCACACGTCTCTGCATCCAAAACCCCACCATAATCCCGCGCCCGAAAGTGCATCTGAAACGCCCGAGTCCTAAGCTCAAACTCCCGACGATTCTGCGCCGGTTTATACCCGTACCGCTGAAACGCCCGCTCCACCTCCACCTCAGGCGGCAACCCGACACAAAACCGCCGCTGGTACATCGCCCGCGTCGGCTCATCAAACCACGCCCCCACCCCAGCCTCATGCAAAGCGCGCCAAGGCAACCGAGGCCCAGGATCACTCTTGCGCCAGTAAGCCACATCCGAATGCCCAAGAATGTCTGCCGGCCCGATCAGCGGATAACGCCCAAGAACGTCGCGAACCAACGCAATCAACCCCTCCACCTGCGCCTGCCCATACGCAGGAAAGGTAAACACACCCGCGTCATCCCGCGCCTGATTGACGATCTCGATACCAATCGCCCGACTGTTAAGGTTATCCCGCCCGCCCCAATGGCTCGCCCCCGCATGCCACGCGCGCTGGTCCTCATTCACCAGGCGAAACACACGCAATTCGTCATATCCGGCGGCGCGGTAACCAGGTTCATCGGGATCAGGCAGCAGGTAATGCGCGCTGACGCCGTTCTGCGTCAGGGTCCGCAAGGAGGACGCGAAAGGCGCTGCGGTGTAGTGCAGGACCACCTGGCGCACCGGCTCGCCGTTACGCTCGTTGAAATCCCGCGCAGGAAAACTCGTATCAATGACCAACATCAGAACCGTCCTTTTCAATACAGGCCGAGTCATTCAGCCCGTTCAAGCACAAAAAAATTACCGCCATCCTGAAGGGATAAACCCCAGGCGGGCGGTAACTATTTGGCACATGAAAAAAACGCTCAGCGCCGCAGCGGCATCCCCAGTTCGACACGCAGGCCATCGGCCTGGCTGTCGAATTTCAGCGAACAGGAACAGCGCTGCACAATCGCCTGCACGATCGCCAGCCCCAAGCCACAGCCTTCGCTGCTGCCATTGCGCCAGAAGCGCTGGGTGAGGTATTGCAGGTCTTCAGCAGAAATCTGCTTGCCATGGTCACGCACGCGAAACACCACGGTGTCGGCGGCGGTAAAGACACTCAGTTCCACGCGGGTATCACCCGGGGTGTGGCGCAGCGCGTTATCCAGCAGGTTGCGCAAGGCCGCGACGGCCAGGGCGACCGGCATTTCCACCGGGGTTTCGCTGAGGCTGTCTGCAAGGATCAGGTCGATGCGCTGGTTATCACCAGCATTTGCGTCCTGGATCGCCAGCCGCGCGACCTGTTCGGCGCTCGATTGCAGGCCGTCGTCGAACGACAGGCTGCCTTCCACCCGCGCCAACAACAGCAACTGCTCCAGGGTCCGGTGCAGGCGGTCGGCACCCTCTTCGGCATGGGCCAGGGACTGGTCGCGCGCCGCGCCTTCGGTCATGCGTGCGACTTGCAGGTGGGTCTTGATCGCCGTCAGCGGGCTGCGCAGTTCATGGGCGGCGTCGCCGGTGAGGCGGCGTTCGCGCTCGATGGTCTTGGCGATGCGCTGCAGCAATTGGTTCTGGGTGTCGAGCAGCGGCTTGAGTTCGCTGGGCAGCGGGTGAATCTGCAACGGTTCGAGGGAGTCGGCACTGCGGCGCATCAGCGCGTCACGCATGCGGTTGAGCGGCAGCAGGCTCTGGCCGATGCCCAGCCACAGCAGCCACAGGCAGCCCAGCAGGGCCACGCCCACCGGTACCGAGGCCGCCAACAGGATCGACAGGTTCAACGCCTCGCGCTCCACCTGGCGGTCGGCGGTGGTAATCAGCAGGTCGCCACGGGACAGGGTGAAACTGCGCCAGCCCACGCCGTCGATCATCTGGTCGCGAAAGCCGCTCTTGCGCGACTCCAGCCCCTCTTCCGGGGTGGTGTGGCTGCGCGCCAGGATTTCACCGCGTAGCGAGCTGACCTGGCAGGCCATGCCGCCGGGCACGTTCAGTGAGTCGGTGCGCAATTGCGTGCCACCACTCACGCTGGCCAGGCCCGGCATCTGCTCGGTCAGCCCGGCCACCATGCGCGCGGACGCCACCAGGCGCTGGTCGAGGGAAAACATCATCTGCTTGCGCAGGTCGTTGAGCATCCAGGCCGCCGCCAGGGCCCAGATCAACACAAAAGCGGCGCCCAGCTTGAACGTCAGGCGCAGGCGCAGGCTTTTCACGAAGCGTTTTCTCCAGCATCCGGGCCAGCGTCCGCCGTGCCCAGGCGATAGCCCAGGCCGCGTACGGTTTCGACGATGCCGTTGCCCAATTTGCGCCGCAGGTGGTGGATATGCACGTTGAGCGCGTTGCTTTCCAGTTCATCGTTGAAGCCGTAGACGCTGTCCTTGAGCTGCTCGCTGGACAACACGCGACCCTTGTTATGCAGCAAGGCCTGCAACAGCGCCTGCTCACGTCGCGAGAGGTCGACCGGCTCGCCGCCAAGGAAGGTTTCGCGACTGCTCGGGTCGTAGGCCAGGCGGCCATGTTCGATCAGGTTGACGCGGCGCCCCGCCACCCGGCGCAGCAGGGTTTGCAGGCGCGCGGCGAGTTCACGCAGGTCGAACGGCTTGAGCAGGTAATCGTCGGCACCGGCTTGCAGGCCGTCGACGCGGTTGGTTACCGAATCGCGCGCGGTCAGGATCAGCACCGGAATTTCCAGGCCCTGGCTGCGCTGCTGCTGTAACAACTTGAGACCGTCCTCATCGGGCAAGCCAAGGTCGAGCACCATGATGTCGAACGTGGCCGCCTTGAGCATCGCCCGGGCGGCAGCGGCCGTGGCCACGCGCTCGACGGTAAAGCCCTGCGCGCCAAGACCGGCTACGATGCCGCTGGCGATCAGTTCGTCGTCTTCACAGACCAGTACGTGCATGGTGAACCCTTCATGAAAGATGGGGGGATTAAAGGTGGCGCGGATTAAGCGCAGATTATGCCGTGAAAAGAGGCGCGCTCGGGCCTCCCCTTCACTTTAGAATAGCGCCTGGTTAATCATCGGTTAATCATCGCCACACATTGTGTGCCTACTTGCATCGAACTAAGGCTTGACCATGCGGCATCTGTTTACCTTTCTACTGGTAATGTTCGCGGGATTGGCCCAGGCCGCGCCTGGCAACCCTTTTGAGACCAAACCCGATTTCCTCCCGGTAGGCAAAGCCTTCACCTTTACCTCCGAGCGCCTGGAATCCGGCGAAACCCAGTTGTATTGGCAGATTGCCGACGGTTATTACCTGTACCAGCAACGCATGAAGTTCGACGGTCTCGCCGAAAAACCGCCGCTGCCCAAGGGCGAGGCCCATAGCGACGAGTTCTTCGGCGACCAGGAGGTGTATCGCCAGGGCCTGGAAGTGAAGATCCCCGCCGGCACCACCGGCCAGGTCAAGCTGGGCTGGCAGGGCTGCGCCGATGCAGGCCTGTGCTACCCGCCGCAGTCGATCACCGTGGACCTGGGCGGGCCATCCGTCGCCCCCACGCCAGCCGCTGCCGCCGCCGGAGCGGCCGACGACCAGCAACTCGCGAAATTCCTCGGCGAAAGCAACCTGTTCTGGAGCCTGTTGGCCATGTTCGGCCTGGGCCTGCTGCTGGCCTTCCTGCCCTGCTCATTGCCGATGCTACCCATTCTCGCCGGCCTGGTGGTCGGCAGCGGCGCAAGCCCACGCCGAGGCTTTGCCCTCGCCGGCAGCTATGTGGTGAGTATGGCGCTGGTGTACGCCGCGTTGGGCGTGGCGGCTGCCTTGCTGGGTGGCAACTTGCAGGCGTGGCTGCAGCAACCCTGGATTCTCGGTTCTTTCGCCGCGCTGTTTATCCTGCTGTCATTGCCGATGTTCGGCTTCTTCGAGCTACAACTGCCGGCGTTCCTGCGCGACCGTCTGGATAACCTCAGCCGCCAGCAAAGCGGTGGCAGCCTGGTGGGGGCCGGGGTCCTCGGCGCGCTGTCCGGCCTGCTGGTGGGCCCGTGCATGACCGCACCACTGGCCGGCCTGCTGCTGTACATCGCCCAGACCGGTGATGTGCTCTTCGGTGGCCTCGCCTTGTTTGCCCTGGGCATCGGCATTGGCGTGCCGCTGCTGCTGCTGGTGACCGTCGGTAACAGCGTGTTGCCCAAGTCCGGCACCTGGATGAACCTGCTCAAGGGCGTCTTCGGTTTCCTGTTCCTGGGCACTGCACTGGTGTTGATCCAACCCCTGCTCGGCGATGCCCTGTGGGTCGGCGCCTGGGGCGCGTTGGCGGTATTGGTCGGCTACTGCGGCTGGCGGGTGGCCCGCGACACCGGTCGCGCGGCCATGCTGGTTGGCGCCGGCTCCCTGCTGCTGGGCCTCTGGGGTGGCGCATTGGTGATCGGCGCGGCGGGCGGCAGCGATGACGTGTGGCAGCCGCTGAAAGTCTACAGCGGCGCCCGCAGCGCAGGCGCACCCAGCGCCCACGAAGCCTTCACTAACGTGAACACGCCGGCAGCCCTGCAAGGTCAACTCGACGAAGCCAGGGCCCAGGGCCAATGGGTACTGCTGGACTACTACGCCGATTGGTGCCGGTCCTGCAAGATCATGGAAAAAGCCGTGTTCGGCAAACCCGAGGTCATGGCCGCTCTGAACGGCGTGCGCCTGCTGCGGGTCGACGTGACGGCAGACAATGTTGCCAGCCGTGAACTGCTGGAACGCTACCAGATTCCCGGGCCACCCACGTTTATCTGGATCGGCCCCAACGGTGAAGAACGCCGCGCCCAACGCATCACCGGCGAGGTGGATGCCGAGGCCTTCCTGCAACGCTGGAATCAGACCCGAGAAGCCCTCTGATGCTGACCCTGACCATCGGCACGTTCGCCATCGCCCTGAATCACATCCTGCTGATCAGCGCGCTGATTCTCGCCACCCTGGTGGGTTGGCGGGTGGCCAAGCGTGGCGGTGAGAACCCGGAATCGGTGCTGTTCAGCCTGTTCCTGCTCGGCATGCTGGTGGCGCGCATCAGCTTTGTATTGATGTATTGGAACGAGTACAGCCACGACCCGCTGCAGATGGTCGACCTGCGTGACGGCGGCTTCCTCGCCTGGCCCGGCGTGATCGCGCTGGTGCTCGGCGCGCTGGCCTACGGCTGGCGCCGCCCTGCCCTGCGCAAACCGCTGAGTGCCGGGGTGATCACCGGGCTGGTGTTCTGGGGCCTGACCAGTGTGTCTCTGAGCCTGTACGACAAGGGCTCGCAATTGCCGGACATCAGCTTGCGCAACGCCAATGGCGAGGTGGTGCAATTGGCCGACTACAAGGGCGGCCCGTTGGTGATCAACCTCTGGGCCACCTGGTGCCCACCGTGCCGGCGCGAAATGCCGGTGCTGGAGCGCGCGCAGCACCAACGGCCCGACGTGACCTTCCTGTTCGTCAACCAGGCCGAAAGCATGCAAAGCGTCAGCACCTTCCTGGCCACCCAGGGCCTGACCCTCGATAACGTACTGTTCGACGCCAGTGGCCGCCTCGGTCAGGCCGTGGGCTCCATGGCCCTGCCGACCACACTGTTCTACCAAGCCGACGGGCGCCTGATCAACAGCCACCTGGGCGAACTGTCCCAAGCAAGCCTGGCGCGCGCCATGGAACCCTTCGACACCGCCCCTGCAAGGAAACCGACATGCCAAGCCTCCGCCACCTGCTGACCCTGCTGCCGCTGACGCTCGCGGCTACCCTGGCCCAGGCCGAAGACTGGCCGGCACCGATCAAGCAGATCGAGGCCAAGGGTGCCAAGATCCTCGGCAAATTCGACGCCCCCAGCGGCCTCACCGGCTATGCCGCCCAATACCAGAACCGTGGCATGGCCCTGTACCTGACCGCCGACGGCAAAAGCGTACTCGCCGGCAACCTGTACGACGCCCAAGGCAACGACCTGAGCAGCGCGCCCCTGGAAAAACTGGTGTACGCGCCGATGGCCAAGCAAGTCTGGGCCAAGATGGAAAACAGCAGCTGGATCCAGGACGGCGATAAAAACGCGCCGCGTACCGTCTACCTGTTCAGCGACCCCAACTGCCCGTACTGCAACATGTTTTGGGAGCAGGCGCGGCCGTGGGTGAAGGCCGGCAAGGTGCAGTTGCGTCACATCATGGTAGGGATCATCCGCGAAGACAGCCCGGGCAAGTCCGCCGCGCTGTTCGCCGCCAAAGACACGCAAAAAGCCCTGGAAGAACACGAAGCCGCCGGCAAGGCCAGCAAGTTGCAGGCGCTGGACAAGATCCCGGCCGATATCGAGGCCAGGCTCGACGCCAATATGAAGCTGATGGATGAACTGGAGTTGTCGGCAACGCCGGCGATTTTCTATCTGGACGACAAGGGCGGCTTGCAGCAACAGCAAGGCGCGCCGTCGCCGGAGAAGCTGGTGAAGATCCTGGGGCCGAAGTAACCCGCCCTTTTACGCTCGAACAAGAACGCCCGCCTGAACGCGGGCGTTTTTATTCAGGGGTCGGGTCAAACGCTTTCCACCAGGAAATCATCCATGTACCAATCGTTACCATTCCCTGATGTTTCATGGCTGCAGAGGTCCAGCAGGACCGGGGCCGCGCCCGCCACAAAGGTGAAGCTCAGGGTATGCCAGTCAACCCCCATGACGTTCAGCACCGGCGTTTTATCCACCGAGTCCTGACGCAGCGTCAACTTTGGCGTCTCGTAGAGATCGCCATCGCGCCGGACCTTGACGGAAAACCGATAGGTGTCGCCGCTGTAGAGGTCATCGAATACCCGCTGCAGAATCGGCCCTGCGTTTCTCTGCGAGAAGGAGTAATCCCTTGCCGAATAACCGGCTTTACCATCGGGGCCTTTGGCCAAGGATACAATCGTGATATCCCGCGGATCAGGCGCCCCCGAGCCAATGGTCCAGCGGCCCAACGTCTGGTCGTTGAAGTCGGTCAGGTCGCGATAAGGTTTGCGCAGCGTCACCTTCAACGCGGGGCACACAACCAGCGGGCCGTTTTCACCGCACGCATCCACACGGGTCTTGAGTTCAAAGGTCAACGTGGCGTGGTCGGGGAATTTCTCCAGCTCCTTACGGGGAATTGCTCGCGACAGGCCATTTTTCACGTCGATGGCGGTAAGCGATTTATTCGCAATCAAGGCGAATGTGTAGGCAGACCCGTCCTTGAGGGTGCCCTTGCAATCCAGCCAAACGTTGTGCCGGGCTTCCATGAACGCCCATTTTTTTACAATGACCGTGGCGTCTCCCGCAAAGGTACGCAAATCCAGGACGCCGCTCTTTGCCTCACGCACTTTCGGCGTGGGCAGCTGCGCAGGGACGTTGAAGTTCAGGTCAGTGATCACCTCACACACCCGGGTAACGGTACGTCTGACGGTAACCGTGCGGGTGACCCCGGGGTGGTCCAGCTCCCCGGGGTTGACGTCAGGTGATACGGAACCGCTCCAAGAGGTCGTTTTGGCCACGGTAAAGTCTCCGGTGCAAGGTAGATAGAAATCAGCCACAACACTGGAGTTATTCAATGCCCGGGCGGCAGGACCTGGCTACTGTCAAAGTTGACAGGTTTGTGCCAAAAATCCGGCTTCCCGACCAATGGTTACAGCGCCCTCAAAGCCCCTCCAGCTCTGCCATCAGATCACTCAAGCGGTCCACCTTCTCCGCGCTGATGTCATTGGCTGCCAGCCCGTCGATGTACTCGCCCAACTCCGCCACCGTGCTGCATTCGAACATCGCCCGCAGCGGTACATCACGTTGCAGGGTTTTCTGCACACGCGAGGCAATCTGCGTGGCCAGCAATGAATGCCCGCCCAGCTCGAAGAAGTTGTCCTGCACGCCCACCTTGTCGACTTTCAGCACTTCGGCCCAGATCGTGGCCAGGGTGTGTTCCAGTGCGTTGCGCGGCGCCAGGTAGTCCTGGCTGTGCAACTGGCCGATCTCCAATTCCGGCAGGGCCTTGCGGTCGAGTTTGCCGTTGGCGTTGAGCGGCAGGCGATCCAGCCATAACCAGTGCAGCGGCACCATGTATTCCGGCAGCTCGGCGCGCAGGCGTTGCTTGATGCGGTCCAGGCGATCACTTGGGCTGAGTGTTTCGTCCGCCGCCACCAGGTAACCCACCAGGTGTTTGCCGTTGACGCCTTCCTGCACGCCGACGGCCGCATCACGCACTTCGGGTTGCTCGTGCAAGCGCGCTTCGATTTCACCCAACTCGATGCGGTAGCCGCGAATCTTCACCTGATGATCGATACGCCCGACGTACTCCAACACGCCGTCACTGCGCCGGCGCGCCAAGTCGCCGGTACGGTACAGGCGCGCGCCCGCTGCGCCGAACGGGTTGGGCACGAACACTCCGGCTGTACGCAACGGGTCGCTGACGTAACCGCGGCCCACACCCGTACCGGCCACGCACAACTCACCGACGGCGCCTTGCGGCACCAGCTCCAGCGCACCATCGAGCAAGTACAAACGGTTGTTGTCGGTCGGCGTACCAATCGGCAGGTAAGTACCACGGGTCGACGCCAGGTCGACGCGGAAGAACGCCACGTCATCCGAACATTCCGCCGGGCCGTAAGCGTTCACCAGGCCAATCTGCGGATACCGCTGCAGCCACTGATGCGCCAGCTCCGGCGGCATCGCTTCACCGGTCGGCAGCATCCAGCGCAGGCCGTCGAGGCTGATACGCTCCTGAGCCAGCATGCCCTGGATCAGCGACGGCACGCTTTCCAGCACGCTGATGCCCTGGGCCTGGACATGCTCCAGCAGCCCCTGCGGATCATGAGCAAGGGCGTTCGGCACGATATCCACCCGCGCGCCGAACAGTGGCGCGGCGAGGAATTGCCACACAGAAATATCGAAGCTTTGCGACGCGGTCTGGGCGATCACATCCGCCGCGCTCAGGTCCAGGTACGGCACCTTGCTCAACTGGTTATTGAGCATGCCGCGCTGTTCCACCATCACGCCTTTGGGCAGGCCGGTGGAGCCCGACGTGTAGATCACGTAGGCGAGGTTGTCCGGGCCGCTGTAGACACCCGGGTTTTCCCCACGGCTCGGCACTTCTTCCCAGACCAGCAACTGGCAGTCGGTGCCTTCCAGCAGTTCAATCGCCTGCTCGCGGCACGCCTCGGTGCACACCAGCAACGGCGTGCGGCTCAGGTCGATGATGCGGCTCAGGCGCTGACTCGGCAGGCCCGGATCCAGCGGCAGGTAACCGGCGCCGGCCTTGAAGCTGCCGATGATCATGCCGAGCAGGTCGAGGTTACGCTCGCCCAGCAGCGCCACCGGCTGGTCCAGGCCCACACCGGCTGCGATCAGCGCATGGCCCAGGCCGTTACTGCGCCGGTTCAGCTCGTCGTAGCTCCATTGTTCATCCAGGCAACTGGCGGCGATGCGCTGCGGATGCGCGCTCACCTGCGCTTCGAACAACTCGATATAGCTGCGCTCCAGCGGGTAGGTGTGCTCGCTCTGGTTGCAGCCTTCCACCAGGAAGTCGCGCTCTTGTTCGCCGATCAGCGGCAGGTCGGCCATGTCGCCATGGAAGCCCTGCACCAGCGCCAGCAGCAGGCGCTTGAACTCGCCGAGCATGCCTTGCACGGTGGTTTCGTCGAAGTAACGCTGGTCGTAGGACAGGTGCAGCCCCAGGTCATCGCCCGGGTAGCACACGGCGGTCAGCGGGAAGTTGGTGTGGGTGCGGCCGGAGTCCGAGGTGGCATTCAGGCTTTGCGCGCGGTCGAGCACCGAGGTTTCCACCGGGGCGTTTTCGAACACGAACAGGCTGTCGAACAGCGGCTGGCCCTTGGGCAACTCGCTGTGTTCCTGAATGGTCACCAGCGGCAGGTATTCGTACTCGCGCAGTTGCATATTGCTGGCGAGCAGGCCGCTCAGCCACTGGCGCACGCTGCAAGGCTGGTCGTCCTCGGGCAGTTTTACCCGCAGCGCGATGCTGTTGATAAACAGGCCGACGGTGCGTTGCATCTCCGGCATTTCCACCGGGCGCCCGGCCACGGTGACGCCGAACAGCACGTCACGCTCGCCGCTCAAGCGCCGCAGCACCAGGGCCCATGCGGCCTGGGCGAAGGTGTTGACGGTCAGCTGATGGGCCTGGGCCAGTTCACGCAGTTGCGCCCCGTCGCGGGCGTCGAGACGGGTGTAGCAGTCGCCCACCACCATGCCGCCGCTGTGCCCGGCGTGTTCGCGCAGGAACGGCCGGTCGCTCGGGATCGGCGTGGTGCGCTCGAACCCTTGCAGGTTCTGCTGCCACCACTGGCGCGCCTCGTTGAGGTTCTGGCGTTGCAGCCAGGCGATGTAGTCGCGATAACGCGGCGGTGTGGCCAGTTGCGCCTCAACGCCCTCGCCCAGGGCCATGTAGATCTCGAAGAAATCATTCATCAGCAGCGAACGGCACCAGGCATCGATAAGGATGTGGTGGTTGCTCATCATGAACCAGTAGCGCGCCTCGCCCACGCGGATCAGGCGCAGGTGGAACGGCGCCTGGTTAAGCAGATCGAAACCGGCTTCGCGCTCGGCCTTGAGCAGCGCTTGCAGGCGCGGCTCTTGCTCGGCCTCGTCGTCGTTACTCCAGTCCAGGTACTCAATCGGCGTGCTGCCCGGTTTATGAATCACTTGCAGCATGTCTTCGCCGACGTTCCAGCAGAACGAGGCGCGCAAGGCTTCGTGACGGGCGATCACCGCCTGCCAGGCCTGGGCGAAACGCTCGGGGTCGAGGGCGCTGTTGATGCGGTAGCGGTCCTGCATGTAGTAGAGGCCGGTGCCCGGCTCCAGCAGGGTGTGCAGCAACAGGCCTTCCTGCATCGGGGTCAGCGGGTACACATCTTCGATGGCGCTGGCCGGCACCGGCAGGCTGTCCAGCTGTGGCTGGGTCAGGTGCGCGAGGGGGAAGTCCGACGGCGTCAGGCCGCCCGCGTCGTCCTGCAGGCAATGCGCGACCAGGCTGTGCAGCTCGGCCAGGTAAGCATCGGCCAACTTCCGGATGGTCTGCTGGTCGTGGCGTTCGCGGCTGAAGGTCCAGCGCAGCACCAGTTCACCGCCGTACACCTGGCTGTCCACACTCAGTTCGTTGGGCAGTGGTGCGTCCGGGTCATGGGCCAGGCCGGCGGACTCATCCAGCGGATGGAACAGCGCTTCGGCGCCGAAGCTCTGGTCGAACTGGCCGAGGTAGTTGAAGGTGATCGCCGCCGTCGGCAGCGCGGCCATGGAGTGCTTGCACAGGTCATCGGCCAGGTAGCGCAGCACGCCATAACCGAGACCCTTGTGCGGCACGCCGCGCAATTGCTCCTTGATCGCCTTGATCGAGTCGCCCTGCCCGGCTTGCGGGGTCAGACGCAATGGATAAGCACTGGTAAACCAGCCGACGCTGCGGGTCAGGTCAAGGTCATCGAACAGGGTTTCGCGGCCATGCCCTTCCAGCTGGATCAGCGCTGAATCGTGGCCGCTCCAGCGGCACAACACCCGGGCCAGGGCAGTCAGCAGCAGGTCGTTGACCTGGGTGCGGTAGGCGCTTGGCGCCTGTTGCAGCAACTGGCGGGTGTGTTCGGCACCCAGGCGCACGCTAACGGTGTCGGCATCGCGGTTGCGCAGCGAACCCTGGGCGCGATCCACCGGCAACTCAACCGCCGGGCCGGCCAGTTGGTCCTGCCAAACGCTCAACTCTTCGCGCAGCGATTCGCTGCCGGCATACGCCTGCAAGCGCGCAGCCCAATCACGCAAGGCGCTGGTCTTGGCCGGCAGGCTGACGGACTGGCCGTCGCTGAGCTGGCGATAAACGCTTTGCAGGTCTTCAAGCAACACGCGCCACGACACGCCGTCCACCACCAGGTGATGGATCGCGATCAGCAGGCGCTGCTGGCCCTGCGGGCCGTCTACCAGCAAGGCACGCAGCAGCGGACCGTGTTGCAGATCGAGGCTGCGCTGGGTGTCGGTGAACAAGGCGGTGCACTGTTGCATGTCGCGCACCTGCGCCTGCATCAGCACCCCGCCTTGGGGCACGGCCAAGTGCTCGGCATGCCATTGCGCATCGCGCCGGGTGAAGCTCAGGCGCAGGGCGTCGTGGTGCTCCAGTACCGCCAGCAGTGCTTGCTCCAGGCGGTGGGGCTCCAGCAGTTGCAAGGGTTTGAGCACCAAGGCCTGGTTCCAGTGCTTGCGGTTCGGGACGTCGGTGTCGAAGAACCAATGCTGGATCGGCGTGAGCCCCGAGCTGCCGGTGACCACGCCCTGCTCCGCCGTGACTTGCTCGGAGCGCGTGGCGACGGCGGCCAGGGTTTGCACGGTCTGGTGCTGGAACAGGTCCCGCGGGCTGAAATGAATCCCCGCCTGGCGTGCCCGGCTGACCACCTGGATCGACAGGATCGAGTCGCCGCCCAGTTCAAAGAAGTTATCGTCAAGGCCGACCTGTTGCACGTTGAGCACCGCGCACCAGATCGCCGCGAGGGTCTGCTCCAGCTCATTGCGCGGCGCCACGTACTGTTGGCGATTGGCCTCGGGGTCGGGTTGCGGCAAGGCGCGGCGGTCGAGTTTGCCGTTGGCGGTCAGCGGCATACTGTCGAGTACGATCAGGTGCGCAGGCACCATATAGTCCGGCAGTTGTGCCTTGAGATGCGCCTTCAGCGCGTCACGCAATGTGCCGTGCTCGGCATCGCTGACCAGGTACGCCACCAGCTGTTTGCCGCTGGGCGAATCCAGCGCCAGCACCACCGCCTCACGCACAGCTGCATGCTCCAGCAGGCGGGTTTCGATTTCCCCCAGCTCGATGCGGAAACCGCGAATCTTCACTTGATGGTCGATGCGGCCCAGGTACTCCACCAGGCCATCGGCGCGTTGGCGCACCAGGTCGCCGGTGCGGTACAGGCGCCCGCCGTTTGTGGCAAAGGGATCGGCGACAAAGCGCTCGGCGGTCATGCCCGGCCGCGCATGATAACCCTGGGCCAGGCCAGCGCCGCCGACGTACAGTTCACCCGTCGCGCCTTGCGGCACCAGGGCCAGGTCGGCGTCGAGAATATAGGCCACACGGGCGCCGATGATGCTGCCGATCGGCACGCTGCCGGCGCCCTCCTCCAGGTGCTGCGGCGCCAGGCTGGCCAGCGGCATCACCACGGTTTCGGTCGGGCCATAGGCGTTGAAGAACACCTCGGGCTGGAAGGCTGCGCGGATGCGCTGCAAATGTTCGCCGGTCAGCGCTTCACCGCCGGTGATGCACATGCGCACCGGCAAGGTCTGCTGTTGGGTCGCCAGCCATTGCGCCAACTGGCTGCCGTAGCTGGGGGTAAAGCCGAGGATATTGATGCGATGGGTGCGGATCAGCCCGCAGATTTCCTCGGCGTCCCACTGGCCCTGGGCGCGCAATACCACCTGCGCACCGCTGAGCAACGGCACCAGCAAACGCTCGGTGGCGGCGTCGAAGTTGATCGAATAAAAGTGCAGCTCGCAGTCGTCCGCGCGCATGCCGAAACGCTCGATCACCGCCTGGCAATGCATGGCGATTTCACCGTGGGACACCACCACGCCTTTGGGTTTGCCGGTGGAGCCGGAGGTGTAGATCAGGTAGGCCTGATGCTGCGCCAGGCTGATAAACGGCAACTCGCCGGCCGGGTAGCTATCCAGCATCGGTGAGTCATCTTCCAGGCACCAGCACGCCACGGTCGCCGGCAATTCGCCGAGGGCTTCAAACATCGCCGCGTCACTGAGCAGCAGGCCGATGCCGCTGTCTTCGATCATGTAGTGCAGGCGGTCCAGCGGGTATTCCGGGTCCAGCGGCACATAGGCGCCGCCGGCCTTGAGGATCGCCAGCAGGCCGATGACCATCTCCAGCGAACGCGGCAATGCCAGGCCCACCCGCACCTGCGGGCCGACGCCACGCTCGCGCAGCATCCAGGCCAGGCGGTTGGCGCGGGCGTCGAGTTCGGCGTAGGTGAGTGTCTCGCCGGCAAAGGTAAGCGCCGGTGCGTCGCCACGCTTGAGCGCCTGCTGGCTGAACAGCTGATGGATGCACTGGTCGAGGCGATGCTCACCGGCCTCGACTCCCAGGCTGTCCTGCAGTGCGCGTTGCTCGGTAGCCGTGAGCAACGGCAATTCGCTGAGGCGCTGCTGCGGGTTGGCGATCAACGCTTCGAGCAGGTTGCGCCAATGTTCGGCCATGCGCGCGATGCGTGGTTCGTCGAACAGGTCGGTGCTGTAGGTCAGGCAGCAACCCAGGCGATGGTCGAGGTCGGTGACTTCCAGGTTGAGGTCGAACTTGGTCGCGCGGGCATCGTTGGCCAGGTACTCGACGGTCATGCCGGCCAGTTGGCGGCTTTGCTGGAACTCCCAGCGCTGCACGTTGCACATCACCTGGAACAGCGGGTTGTAGGCCGGGCTGCGCGGCGGTTGCAGGGCTTCCACCAAATGGTCGAACGGCAAGTCCTGGTGGGACTGGCCCTCGATCACGGTATGGCGCACTTGCTCGAACAACTGCGCCACATTCATCTGCCCATTGAGCTGGCAACGCAGCACCTGGGTGTTGAGGAACGCGCCGATCAGCCCTTCACTTTCCGGGCGGATGCGGTTGGCCACCGGCGCGCCGATGCGCAGGTCGGTCTGGCCGCTGTAGCGGTAGAGCAACACGGCGAGGGTGGCGGTCATGGTCATGAACAGGGTCAGGCCACGCTCGGCATTAAACGCTCGCACGCGGGCGGCCAGCTCGTCGCTCAGGTCGAATCGGTACAGCTCGCCCCGGTGGCTTTGCACCGGTGGGCGTGGGCGGTCGCCGGGCAGTTCCAGCAGCGGGTGTTCGTTGCCCAACTGCGCGGTCCAGTAATCCAGTTGACGCTGGCGTTCGCCGCCCTCCAGCCACTGGCGCTGCCACACGCTGTAGTCCAGGTATTGCACAGGCAACGGCGCCAATGGCGACAGGCGTTCGTCGATAAAGGCCTCGTAGAGCGCGCTGAGTTCACGGGCGAAAATGTCCATGGCCCAGCCTTCAGTGACGATGTGGTGCAGGGTCAGCACCAGGTAGTGTTCCTGCTCGCCAGCCTTGACCAGGCAGGCGCGCAGCAACGGCCCGGTTTCCAGGTTGAACGGGGTGTGGGCTTCGTGATCGGCCAGTTGCTGCAAGCGTTGCTGGCGCTCGGTTTCGTTGAGCGCCGAAATGTCCTGCCAGTCCATGCGCAGGCCGGTCTGTGCCGAGACCTTCTGACAGGCCACGCCGTCGACACTCGGGAAGGTGGTGCGCAGGGTTTCGTGACGCATGATCAAGGCCTGCAACGCCGCCTCGAAACGCCCCACATCCAGCACACCACGCAGGCGCGCCATGCCGCCGACGTTGTAGGCAGGGCTGTCCGGTTCCATCTGCCAGAGGAACCACATGCGCTGCTGGGAATACGACAGCGGCACCGGTTGGCTGCGGTCAACCTTGGCAATCGCGGTTTGCTGGTTGCGCTGGCCCGACGCCTGGATCAGCCCGACTTGCTCGGCAAACGCGCCCAACTCACTGGCTTCAAACAAGGTGCGCAACGGCAGCTCGACGTCGCAGGCCTGGCGGGTGCGGGAGATGATTTGCGTGGCCAGCAACGAGTGGCCGCCGAGGGCGAAAAAGTCATCGTGCAGGCCGATACGGGGCAGGCCCAGCACCTCGCGCCAGATCGCCGCGATCTGCTGTTGCAGGGGCGATTCAGGCTCGACATGTTCACGGGTTTGCCACACCGGTTCCGGCAAGGCGCGGCGGTCGAGTTTGCCGCTGGGGCTCAGGGGCATGGCGTCCAGGCGCATCAACAGCGCGGGCACCATGTACTCAGGCAACTCGGCGGCCAGCGCGGCTTTGACGTCATGTTCATCCAGCGCGGTGTGGGCGGTGTAGTAACCGATCAACTGCGCATCACGCACCACAACCACGGCCTGGGCGATGCCATCCAGCGCCAGCAACCGCGCTTCAATTTCTTCGGGTTCCACGCGAAAGCCGCGCAGCTTGATCTGCTGGTCGAGGCGGCCGAGGTATTCGAGCACGCCATCGCGGCTCCAGCGCGCACGGTCGCCGGTGCGATACAGGCGTGTGCCCTGGTGATCGGCGACAAAGCGCTCGGCCGTCAACCCGGCTCGCCCGAGGTAACCGCGGGCCAGGCCGATACCACCGATGCACAGTTCGCCCGGCACCCCCAGCGGCACAGGATTGAGCTGTTCATCCAGCACGCGGCAGATCACATTGCCCAACGGCCGGCCGATCGGCGAGCGCTCGCCATCTTCGGCGGTGCAATGCCAGTGGGTCACGTTGATCGCGGTTTCGGTCGGGCCATAACGGTTGTGCAACTGCACCGCCGGCAACTGCGCCAGCACGCGGTTACGCAACTCGGCGGGCAAGGCTTCACCGCCGGAGAACAGGCGGCGCAGGCTGGTGCATTCGGACACCAGCGGCTCATCGATAAACAGCTGCAACAGCGGCGGTACAAAGTGCAGCGTGGTTACGCCGTGCTCCTGCACCAACTGCGCGATGCGGTGCGGGTCGCGATGTTCGCCGGGGCCGGCCAGCAACAGGCGGCAACCGGTGATCAATGGCCAGAAGCATTCCCACACCGACACGTCAAAACTGATCGGCGCCTTTTGCATCAGCACGTCGGTGTCGTTCAGTTGATAAGTGGCCTGCATCCACTGCAAGCGCTCGGCCAGGGCCGCATGGGTGTTGCCCACGCCTTTGGGCTGGCCGGTGGAGCCGGAGGTGTAGATCACGTAGGCGAGGTTGTCGCCATTCAAGTGCAGGCCCGGCGCCTGGGTCGGCCAGCTGTCCAGGTGCAGGCTGTCCATGGCAATCACGCACACGCCTTCGGCGCTTGGCACGTGTTCGAGCAAGGCGGTCTGGGTCAGCAGCAGGTGCACGCCGCTGTCCTTGAGCATGTAGGCCAGGCGCTCGGCGGGGTAGTCCGGGTCCAGCGGTACATAGGCGCCGCCGGCCTTGATGATCGCCAGCAGGCCGATCAGCAGTTGCGGCGAACGCTCGGCGGCGATGGCCACGCACACGTCCGGGCCGACGCCTTTGTCGCGCAGGTAATGGGCCAGGCGGTTGGCCTGGGTGTGCAGTTGGGCGAAGGTCAGGCTGCCGCCCTGCCAGACCAGCGCGGTGTTGTCCGAGGTGTGCAGGTTGAGCAGTTCGGGCAGCCATTGCTGGGCGGGTGCGCACGGCGCGGTGTTCCACGCTTGCTGTTCGTCTTGCGGCATCAGCCTGAGGTCGCCGATGGCGTGTTGCGGTTGCTCGCACACGGCGCTCAGCAGGTGGATAAAGTGCTCGGCCAGGCGCTGGATGGTTGCGCCGTCGAACAGCTCGTCGGCGTAGTCGAACGACAGGCTCAGGCGCCCGTTGCGGTCTTCTTCGCTGTGCAGTTGCAGGTCGAACTTGGCTTCGCGGCTGTGCCACGGCAGCTCATCGGCGAGCATGCCCGGCAGACGGCGCAGCGCACTCAGGTCGCGTTGCTGGTGGTTGAACATGACCTGGAACAGGCCCTGTTCACGCGCCTGCGGGAAGGCTTCCAGCAGTTGCTCGAACGGCAGGTCCTGGTGGGCCTGGGCGCCTAAGGTTTGCTCGCGGGTTGAGGCCAGCAGTTCGTCGAACGGCAGGCGCGCGTCGAGCTCGGCGCGCATGACCTGCGTGTTGATAAAGAAGCCGACCAGGCCTTGGGTTTCCTGGCGCGGGCGGTTGGCATTCGGCACGCCGATACGGATATCGCGCTGGCCGCTGTAGCGGTAGAGCAAGGTCTGGAACGCCGCGAGCAACAGCATGAATGGCGTGGATGCATGGGCCTGGGCAGTCTGGCGGATAGCTTCGCTGAGGCTGGCGTTCAAGCGCACGCTATGGCGCGACGCGCTGTGGATGCGTTGCACCGAGCGCGGGTGGTCGGTGGCCAGGTTCAGGCTTGGATGCTCCTCGCCCAACTGCGTTTTCCAGTACGCCAGCTGGCGTTGGCCTTCGCCCTCGGCCAGCCATTGGCGCTGCCAGCTGCCGTAGTCGGCGTATTGCAAGGCCAGCGGTGGCAGTGCCAGGGCCTGGCCTTGGGACGCGGCAGCGTAGAGGCGCGAGAACTCGTCGATCAGGATATTCAGCGACCAGCCATCGGCGATGATGTGGTGCAGGGTCACCAGCAACTGGTGATCTTCATCGTCCAGGCGTACCAGGGTCACCCACAGCAGCGGGCCGTTTTCCAGGTCGAACTGGGTGCGCGCTTCGTCCTCGCGGATCTGTTGCGCGCGGGCGTCGCGCTCGGCAGCGGGCAGGTCGCTGAGGTCGATGACTTGCAGGTTGAAATCCGTGGTTGCATCAATACGCTGGAAGGCCTGGCCGTCGCGCTCATAAAAGCGCGTGCGCAGGGCTTCGTGGCGCTGGATCAATTGCTCGAAGCTGGCGCGCACTGCGTCTTCATTCAGCTCGCCACGTAAGCGCAAGGCGCCGGGGATGGTGTAGGCGCTGCTGTGCGGGTCCAGTTGCCAGGTGATCCACAGGCGATTCTGTGCCAGGGATTGCGGCAGTTCATCCTCGCGCGACAGGCCGTGGATCACGCCTTGGGCAACGCCACCGTCCTGCTGCAATTGCGCGACATTCGCGGCAAAGCCTTGCAGGGTCGGCGCTTCGAACAGCAGGCGCAGGTTCAGCTCCAGGCCCAGGGTTTCGCGCAGGCGCGCAACCACTTGGGTGGCGCTGATCGAGTTGCCGCCGAGCAGGAAAAAGTGATCGTCGCCAGCGACGGATTCCAGTTGCAGTTGCTCACACCAGATCGCGGCAATCTGCTGTTGCAGCTCGGACTCCAGTTCCACGTCGCTCGTCTGCGCTTGCAGGTCGGGGAACTGCGCATAGCTATCGAGGCTGCCATCGGCGTGGCGAATCGCGCACGCCGCACGCTGCACCTTGCCGCTGGAAGTCTTCGGCAACGCGCCGGGGTTGAGCAACACCACCACGCTCGGTGCCTCTTGACAGGCCTCGGCCACGGCTTGGCGGATGGCTTTGATCAGCGCTTCGGGCGGCAGGATTTTCTGCACGCTGCGGCTGATTTCCGCCGCAATGCCGATGCCTTCCAGGCCCTGGGCATTCACCGCAAACGCCGCGACCCGGCCTTTGCGCACCACTTCCACTTCGCGCTCGATAGTCAGCTCGATGTCCTGGGGGTAGAGGTTGTGGCCGCGCACGATCAGCAGGTCTTTAAGGCGGCCGGTGATGTACACCTCGCCGTCGCGGATAAAACCCAGGTCACCGGTGCGCAACCAGGTGCGGCCAGCGTGTTGCACGAAGGTCTTGGCGGTGGCTTCGGGATTGCGCCAGTAGCCGTGGGCGATGCTCGGGCCGGTGGCCCAGAGTTCGCCGATCTGGTTGTCGGCCAGTTCGCTCAAGGTCTGCGGGTCGGCGATCAGCACCGCGTGGTCGGGCTGACTGGTGCCGCAACTCATGATCGCACTGCCCTGCCCGGCTTCGGCGCGGTTGGCGGCCAGGGCTTGTTCGTCCACGCGCAGCGCGGGGATGCCATGGCCACGACGGCCACCGGCGACAAACAGGGTCGCCTCGGCCAGCCCGTAGGAGGCGAAGAAATTATTCGAACTGAAACCGCAGGCCGCGAACTTTTCGGCGAAGCGTTCCAGGGTGTCGAGGCGGATCGGTTCGGAACCCGAATAGGCCACGCGCCACCGGCTCAAGTCCAGACGTTCGAGGGCCGACTCACTGACCCGCTCACTGCACAGGCGATAGGCGAAATCCGGGCCGCCGCTGATGGTGCCGCCGTATTCGCTGATCGCTTCCAGCCAGCGCAATGGCCGACCAAGGAAGTACGCCGGCGACATCAACACGCACGGCACGCCACTGAAGATCGGTTGCAGCAGGCCGCCGATCAGGCCCATGTCGTGGTACAGCGGCAGCCAGCTGACGATCACGTCGTCAGGGTTGAGGTCGATGCCGAAGCCGCGACGGATCAGCACTTCGTTGGCCACCAGGTTGCCGTGGCTGACCTGCACGCCCTTGGGCAACGCGGTGGAGCCGGAGGTGTATTGCAGGAAGGCGATGTCGTCGGCCTGCAGGTCGGGGGCGATCCAATCGCCCGTGTGTTCCAGCGTATCGACGCTCAACACCGGCGGCGCGTTTTCGATTTGCGCCAGGCCGTCGGCGAGGCTGGCGATGGTCAGCAGCAGGCGCGGCTCGGCGTCGCTGATGATCGACAGCAAGCGCTCCTGATGGTGACGCTTGGTGGACTCCGGCGGGTAGGCCGGCACCGCGATGACGCCGGCGTACAGGCAACCAAAAAACGCCGCGACGTAATCCGGACCACTGGGGAACAACAGCACCGCGCGATCACCCAGCGCCGCGTTGGCCTGCAACGCAGCGGCGATGCTGCGGGCGCGCTGGTCGAGGTCACGGTAGCTGAGCACCACGTTGTGCTCGGCCGACTCGGCGAGGAAGCGCAGGGCCACCTGGTCCGGGGTCTGCGCAGCGCGACGTTGTAGGGACTGGACCAGGGTGCGGGGAAGTTCGAAGGCGTCCATCATGGGGTTCCTGCCTGAAATCGGCTTACGGGAAATTCGGGAATTAGGGGAGCTGTCAGCCGGCGGCCAGTTGCCGCGCCGCGCCATTGCGCCAGCGGGCCAGGTGTTCGTCGGCGTAGCGGCGCAGGCAGCGCAGTACGGCGCTTTCGTGCTGCACGATGAAGAAGTGGTGACCGTCGAACATGTCCAGGGAAAAACCGCTGGCGGCGTCGAGTTGCCAGTCCAACAGTTGGTCGGCGCGCACGCTGTCCTGCTTGCCGCCGAACACGTGGATCGGCAAACCCAGCGGCGCGCGCTCGCCGTAGGTGAAACTGCCGCACAGCAGGAAGTCGGCGCGCAGGATCGGCAGCATCAACTGCATCAATTCGGGGTTGGCCAGGGCTTCTTCGGCGGTGCCTTGCAGCTCGCGCAGGCGGGCGATCAGTTGCCCGTCGGTTTTTTCGATGGCGTACTCGCTCACATCGCGGCGCGCCGGCCCAGCCGTACCGGAGGCAAACAGCGCCAGTGGTGCGGGCACATTGCGCGCTTGCAACGCATGGGCCAGCTCGAAGGCCAGCAGGCCGCCGAGGCTGTGACCGAACAGGGCGTAGGGGCCACCCAGGTCGCGGCTGATTTCATCCGCAAGCTGCGCCGCCAAGGCCTTGATATCACGTTGCAGGGGCTCATCCATGCGCATGCCACGGCCGGGCAATTCCAGCGGGCACACCTGCAACCAGTCCGGCAGGACCCGGCGCCATCGCGCGTAAACCATGGCGCTGGCGCCCGAATAGGGCAGGCAGAACAGGCGCAGTCGAGTCGGCGTACTCATCGAGCGACGACTCCAAACTGAAACACGCTGTGTGCACGATAAAAACCCATTTCGCCCTCCTGCGGGTGCTGATCCTTGGCCGTTTTACTAACGGACCTGTCACCCAGAAGAACGGACGGCCGCGACAAATAATTAGTCGCCGGGGACGAGCGAGACGTGGTTCACACCTAACAAGAAAGCATAAGATTAGTTCGCCTTCTCATTTGACAATCATTATCATTAAGCATAATT
>Ga0302347_1002063_pt1 | contig 21715 bp, 18 predicted proteins | sample PhyWR1_FD_202178 | JGI IMG/M metagenome (GOLD analysis project Ga0302347, IMG submission 202178) | Leaf surface microbial communities from wheat plants in UC Gill Tract Community Farm, Albany, California, United States - DLSL W.R1 (v2)... | ecosystem: Host-associated > Plants > Phyllosphere >...
ACTTACGCCGTCCGGCAGGGCAATGAGCTGTGCCGCATCAACCAGCGCATACTCGGCCATGCCGCCGTCGGTCATTTCACCCATCAGCCCGACGCCAGGTTTTAACGGATTAACTAAGACCCTGTCCCCCGGGGTCCAGCCGCTGACGTCATCGGCAACGTCATCAATAACGCCAGCCAGATCCAGGCCCGGCACCACCGGCAGCGGCACTTTAATGCCTGGCATACCGTTAACGGTAAACACATCGTGATAGTTAAATGAGGAGGCTTTAACCCGCACAATGACATGTCCGGCCTGTAGCACCGGCCGGGGCTTATCGGTTACGACCGACAGATTGTCGAGGCTGCCGTGCTGATTGAGCTGTAACGCTTTCATGGTATGGCTCACGGTGATCTCCGTTTATTGAATGGATTTGGCCGCGCGATAGGCGGAGTCGTTATACAGGTTGTCGGGCACGTCGCCCTTTACCGTGCCGCTGGCGACAAAGACCTGATGCTGGCGCTTGAGGGTGTCGATATCTTCAGGCTCAAACGTAAGACGGTTCATACTGTCCCAGCGGCTGAAATAGACTTCGGCATCATGCTTTGGCAGATTGGCATTTTTTTGCAGCAGCTCAACCACCTCCTGCGGATGCGTTTTGCCCCATGCCAGGGTGTCACGCAGCGCGGCGATGACGCGGGCAACGGTCTGCGGATGCTTTTCAATCAGCTCGCTGCGCACCGCCCCGACGCCGATGTACGGCACCGCGTCGCTATGCGTTAATTTTTTCCACTCGTCGGCAAAGCTGCCGAGCGACGTCACGTTCAGCTCGTCGAGCTGGGCGATGGTTAGCGAGCGTAGTGCTGCTGCATCCACCTGCTTTTGCACCAGGAACTGCGCCAGCCGTGACTCATTGCCGCCAATAAGCTGGAAATCGCTGGCGTCGATGTGGTTATTGTTCTGCAATAGCGTGGAGGCGATAACCGCCACCGAGGAGCCAGCGGGCGACATGCCGATCTTCTTGCCCTTAAGCTGATCGAGCGAGGTAATCGGCGATCCTTTCGGCACGACAAATTGCACATCCGCAGGCTGCGTGGCGGCAAAAATCTGGATTGGCACCCCCTGCGCGCTACTGCTAAACACTCCCGCCAGCGGCGCACCAAAGGCCAGATCGATAGAGCCTGACGCCAGCGCTTTGATCGGCGCATTCACATCCGGGAAATGAACAAACTCGGCGTCAATGCCGCGTTTAGCTAAAAAGTCTTTATTTTCCAGTACGGTACCGTAGCCGAGGCTGACACCACTGCTCCAGTAACCAATACGCACTTTGTCAGCGGCTGCTGTGTTCAGGGCAAAGAGCGCCCCGGCAGCCAGGATGGCCGCCTTTAACCCGTTTTTCATACTGTTAGTCCTGTGTCGATGATTTCCAGCGAAAAAGATGACGCTCCAGCGGCTTAAGTACCCCGCCTTCCAGCAGCAGCATCAGTGAGACAAGCAATAGCGTCCAGGCGAAAACCTGATCGGTTTGCACCAGATCCCCGGCCTGACGCAGGCGATAGCCGATGCCATCCGACGCGCCAAGGGTTTCGGCCACCAGCGACACGCGCCAGCCAAAGCCGAAGGCCAGCCGCGCGCCCGAGAAGAAGTACGGCAAAATGGTCGGCAGGTAGATTTTGCCGAGCGTTTGCAGGCGGCTCATGCGAAAGCTCTGTGCCAGTTCGACATAGTGCCGCTCAACGGTTTGCGCCCCCTGCCAGACGTTGGTCAGGATCAGCGGCATGGCGGTCATGAACACCACAAAAACCGTGGTCGCATTAGAGATGCCAAACCAGATAATGGCGAAAATCGCCCAGATCGCCGAGGAGACCGTATTGAACACCGCCAGCAGCGGCTCAAAAAATTGTGCCAGCTAACGACTGGCTCCCAGCGCCAGCCCGGCGAGAGTACCCACCAGCGTCGCCAGCAGAAAGCCGCTGAGCACTCGCGAGAACGTCACGCTTACATCCTGCAACAGAGTATCGTTTTGCCACAGTGCCAGCAGCGCCTGAAACGTTTTTTGCGGCCCCGGCAGGACAAACGCAGGCATATTGTGCGCGGCCAGCATCCAGGCCAGAAAGAAGATCCCCAGCAGCACCAGGCGTTGAACGATCAACGAGCGTCTTTTACGCAGCCAGTTCATCTATACCTCCAGGCGCAGCAGGCGCACTTTTTCCGCGACATCGCGCCCGGTGGGCAGCCGTGGACGCGGTAATGCGAGGGTGACGCTCTGTTTAATGCGCCCCGGATTGGGCTGCAAAATCACGATCCGGTCGGCGAGGATCACCGCCTCTTCAACGTCATGCGTGACGATGACCACCGTCATATTTTTCAGCGCGCAAATGCGCAACAGTTCACCGTGCATGGTGCTGCGGGTATGCGGATCGAGCCGGGAAAAGGGTTCGTCCATCAGCAATAACTGCGGATCGGCCACCAGGCTGCGCGCCAGGGCAATACGGCTGCGCATCCCGCCGGAGAGCTGGTGCGGCCACTTCGCCGCGACCTTCTCCATGCCGACCAACCGTAACGCGTCGTCAACCCGCTGACGGCGTACCTGACGCGTAAGCCTGCTGTTTTCCAGCGCAAAGTTAACGTTCTGATGAACAGTGCGCCACGGCAAAAGGCGATCCTCCTGGAACAAATAGGCCACCTGACGCCACTGACTAAAGCGCGTAATGTCCTCTCCCTGCAGCGTGATAGCGCCGCTGTCAGCCGGCAACAGACCTGAGATAATATTCAGTAAGGTACTTTTGCCGCCGCCGGATGCACCGAGCAGGGCGACTATTTCGCCGGGCCAGACATCAAGGGCGATATTCTCCAGCACCGTTTGTCCATCAAATTGCTTGCTGACGCCGTCCAGATGGATCACCGGGTCAACAGGCGCGGGAAAATCGTTAAGCTGTGCGCTCATAAGCCGGGACTCCGTTTCTGTATCGGCAGCAGCGTGCCGCCGGTGGTGAGGGTGGCGTAAATTTTTTCCAGGGTCATCGCCTGAAAGGTTTCAATGTGCCGCCGGGCGATAAACTCAACCCGTTTGCGGTCCTGCTCTTCGAAAGCCTGGATCATGGCATTATGATCGTGGCGAATTTCTGGTTTGGTTTGCTGGACATTAAATCCCAGCGCCACCAGCCGCGACATTTCATCCATCAGCGTCGAGAGCGTGCGCAGTAAATGCTGGTTTCCCGCCGCCCCGGCAATGGCCAGATGAAAACGTTTATTGGCATTCATAAAGACGTCGATACGCGTTGGCAGCGGTGCAGCAACCTCGACCCGGCAGTCAGCTTCCAGCTGTTTAAGCAGGTCAATATCCACTTTGCCCACCGCCAGCCGGGCAGCCAGCGGCTCAAGCTGGGCGCGCAGGGTAAAAATTTCCTCGACATCCTGTAGGGTGATAGGCGCGATGCGGTAGCCTTTACGCGGTCGGGACTCAATCAAAAATTCATGGCTAAGCCGCGCCAGCGCCAGACGACAAGTGCTTTTTCCCAGCAGATAGCGCTCCATGAGTTCAGATTCTGTCACCAGCGCGCCCGGCATCATGCGACAGGTCAGAATGTCGCGGCGGATGGCCTGATATGCCCGATCGCTTAATGATAAAGAGTGCGTCATGTTTTCCTCACGCTGGGTAACGCGCCGGCGGTGAGCATCTCACAGCCCGGCGTTGGTCGTCTTAGTGAGGCCATTCTAGGATCGGTTTCCGGCCAAATTCTAATAACAAAACCGGCAATATAATCCCTGAATTTGTCTGAGCTGGGATGCTCACAGCGCCAAGCTGTACTGACCACTGAATCAAAACCAGAGGGTTAACATGCTGCCAGGTCAGTATCCATGCAGGCCGGCAGCGTGCCAGCCGCTGGATTTTCACTCGCCTGATGCAGGCTTTCGATGGCTGGAAAAAGGCGCTTTGCCGATGAGCTGCTCAACAAACACATTTTGCGCATATTGATAGCGAGAATTGTTCGTTCTGTGAAAGCCGGTCATGCTCTAACCTGGCCGTTTTCTCCCGGTCAAGGATCGTGTATGCGTTTATCCTCATTGTTACTGACTGTTGGCCTCAGCGGCGTTGCCCATGCGCAGACGCCGGATCAGGTCACCGTTGCGTTAGCTATTCCTCCCGCCGTCCATGACGGTGCGCCGTACGCGGCGGCAGAAGAGCTGGGGCTGTTTAAAGAGCAAAACCTGGCGGTGAAAGTACTGGTCTTCCAGGGTGCAGGCGCGCTGTTACCGCAGGTTGCCAGTAAACGCGTGACTTTTGGTTATCCGGTCGCGGAACCGGTTATCTCCAGCTATTTCAACGGCAAAAATCCGCTGCCGCTACGGTATTTCTATAACGGAACACCGGCGCAAACCCTGGAATATACGGTCCTGGCGGACTCCCCCATCAAAACGCTGGCCGATTTAAAAGGAAAAACCATTGGGGTCGGTGCGCTGACCTGGGGCACCCTGCCCAATAGTCGCGCTGCGCTGCGGGTCGCCGGGCTGGAGCCGGGTAAAAACGTGCAGTTTGTGGCGGTGGGCGTCCTCGGCTCCGGTTTCCAGGCGCTGCGCAGTCATCGGGTTGATGCCCTTAACTACAACAATAGCTGGGGAGATATTTTTGAGCTGACCGGAACGAAAATCCGCCGTATTCCCTATCCGGATGTTTTTCAGCAGGCCCCCGGCAACGGCTTTATTGCCCATCAGGACACCTTCACCGAAAATCCCGATCTGATCCGTCGTTTTGGCCGGGCCTACACCGAAGCACAGTATGTCTGCGAAATTAATCCCGGCTACTGCGTACGGGCCTTCTGGCGACAGCACCCTGAAAGCAAACCAGCCAATGCAGATGGCAAAGGATTTGAAGAGGCCAAAACGCTGCTGACCAGACGTCTTCAGCGCACGCTTTACGCCCCTGATGGCACCCGCCGTAAACCCGGTGAGTACGATCTGGCCGTCATTCGCACGGCAATTACCGCGATGGCGAAGGCGGGAGAATTCCCCGATGCCAACGTGCCGGTTGAGAAAATTTTCTCCCGTGAATTTGTTGCCGACTTTGATGATTTTGATAAAACCGCCCTGCGGGCCAGAGCGGAGGCGGCGAAATGAGTGCCACGCTTTACGTTGATAAACCCGACGGGCTGATTGACCAGCCGCGTCGTCTGTCTGCGCAGGGACTCGCGCCCGGCATCGCCCACCTTAGTGCCTCGCTGGGGCTGGCAGATGGCAGCCGCTGGCAGAGCCATACCCGTTTTATGATTGCGGATGACGGCACCCTCGAGGTAAATGACGCCTCGCCGCTGACGGACAATACCGTATCACATGAGCCAATGGCGGCGCTGTGGTCACTGCGCCAGGTGACACCGCCGGTTGACGCTGCGCTGAGCGATTCTCTGCAACCGCGTCGGACAGAGCTTGAAATCGTTGACGCGGCGGGTCAGACGGCCCGGGCCCACATCACGCAGCGGTTTCTCGCTGACGGCGTGACCTGCCGTGAGGTACGGGAGCACGGCCTGTCCGGCACGCTGTTTATCCCTGACGGGGAAGGCCCGCATCCGGCCGTTATTGTATTGAATGGCTCCGGTGGCGGTACGCCCGGGCAGCGTGCGGCGCTGCTGGCCGCGCATGGTTATCTGGCGTTCGCGCTGGCCTACTTTAAGGCCCCGGGACGTCCTGAGACTATTTCCGCTACGCCGCTGGAATATTTTTCAACCGCCCTCGACTGGGTTCATCAGACGCTGCACCCGCGCCACGGGTTTGTGGCGGTGGCCGGTCATTCACGCGGCGGCGAGCTGGCCCTGCTGCTGGGCGCCACCTTTCCGGAGCGCGTCTCTGCGGTGATTGGCTACGTCCCCAGCGCCGTGATCCACGGCACGCTGCGGGCCGGACGCCCTGACGAACCCCGCGATGCCCCGGCCTGGACCTGGCGTGGCCAGCCGCTGCGTAATATCTGGCAGGATAATCCCTGCGCCGACTGGCATGCCTTTGACCATCCGGCGCGTGCGGGCGTACCTATTCGCCAGGCCCCGGCGTTCGTTAATGTCGAACGCGATGCAGACAGCCTGGCGGCGGCGCGTATTCCGGTAGAGCGCATTGCCGGGCCGGTGCTGTTAATTTCAGCAACCGACGACGGATTCTGGCCCTCCACCGATTACTGCACGCGGATCGCGGCCGACCTGAGCGATCGCCAGCACCGCTGGCCGGTCGTGCATCAGCGCAATGAAGGGAGCGGCCACGCCATCGGCTTTCCATTCGTTCCCACTACGGATATTGCCAAAGTACACCCGGTTGCCGGGGTGATCATCGACGGCGGCGGTACGCCCGTAGCCAATGCCCGCGCCAATCGGCTGAGCTGGCAGCAGGTGCTGACATTCCTTACGGCGGCGGTTGGCGCACATCAGGAGCAGACATGAGTATAGCGCTGGAACTGCGTGGCGTCGGGCTAACCTATGCGACCCGCCGGGGCGAAATTGACGCCCTTGACGGTGTCGATTTACAGGTTGACGCAGGGGAATTTGTCGCACTACTGGGGCCTTCCGGCTGCGGAAAATCCACCGTATTAAAGCTGGCAGCCGGCCTGATGCACGCCACTCGCGGGGAGGTTCTGCTGGCCGCCCAGCCGGTTAACGGCCCGGGTCGTGACGCGGGGGTAGTGTTTCAAAAGCCGAATCTGCTGCCGTGGAAGAGCGTTCTCGAAAATGTTCTGCTGCCGGCCCGTACGCTGGGAATGCCGCGTGCCGCAGCCAGCGTCCGCGCCCGGCAAATGCTGGAGCTGGTAGGGTTGGCTGATTTTGCCACCGATTATCCTTTTGAGCTGTCGGGCGGGATGCAGCAGCGCGTTGGCATTGCCCGAATGCTGCTCCACGATCCGCAGTTGTTATTGATGGACGAACCGTTTGCCGCACTGGATGCACTGTCGCGGGAAGCGCTGACGCTTGAGCTTCAGCGCATCTGGGGGCAGCAGCGTAAGTCGGTACTGTTCATTACTCATAGTATCCAGGAAGCGGTGTTTCTGGCCGACCGGGTGCTGGTGATGTCACCGCGCCCGGGCCGCATCATTGAGGAGCTGCCTGTCCCTCTGGCGCGCCCCCGCACGCCACAGACCCTCGGCGATCCGCAGTTTATGGCCCTGTGCCAGCATTTACGGAGGTACTTTACCCATGCGTAGATTTTTACCGCACCTGTATCCTTTTATTAGTCTGGCCGTTCTGCTGGTTATCTGGGACGGCTGTGTACGCATTTTCGCTATTCCGGACTATCTGCTGCCCTCCCCGGCTGCGGTCTGGCAGGCGTTGCTCACCGGTTTTCGCGACGGCAGCCTGTGGCCGCACATTGCCACCACGCTAAGTGAAACCCTGAGTGGGTATGTCATTGGCAGCCTGCTGGCGATTATTCTTGGCATCGCGCTGGCACAGTCGCGCACCTTTGAGCAGTTTATCTACCCGCTACTGGTCGCCCTTCAGGCAACACCGAAAGTGGCGCTGGGGCCCATTATTCTGGTGTGGTTCGGTTTTGGGATGCTGTCAAAAGTCGTGCTGGTGTCGCTGGTCTGCTTTTTCCCGCTATTTGTGAATACGGTAAACGGTATTCGCCGTACCGATGCAGAGTTACTCGACGCCTGCCGGGCATTTTCAGCGTCACCGCGCTGGCTGCTGTTTCACGTCAAACTGCCCTCGGCCGCAGGTGAGATTTTCGCCGGGCTGCAAATTGGCGTGGCGCTGGCGCTCATTGGCGCGGTAGTGGCGGAATTTCTTTCTGCCCAAAGTGGACTGGGGTATCTCATCGCCTCAAGCTCGGTCAGCATGAACCTGTCGGCGATGTTTTCCGGCGTTGTTCTGCTGGCGCTGCTGGGTCTCTGCGGGGCGCAAACTGTGCGCTGGCTACAGCGGCGAGTGGTCTTCTGGGAAGGCGGCGCGGCGGTACGCCATCGTCGGGGAAGAAAAACCGCCGGTCGCTAAGTTGCGGTGGCATCTGGTAAAGCGAAAATGTCTGTTGTACCGCAAAATGCCACATTCATTACTCGCAGGGGCCGATATTCGTCTAAGGTTTTCAGAAGGTTGATGCAGCGGTTGCGCTGATATGCCTGTCTTAAGGAGAATAATCGATGATAATACCTGCTATGCGCCGCCCTCGCGTGCTGGCGCTGAACATTGCGCTCAGCACCCTGCTTTTTACCGCCGGTTCTGCACTGGCTGACGATGCACTTAAACAGCCGCCTGATGTCCTGCTCGGCCCGCTGTTTACCGACGTCCAGAGTGCCAAACTGTTTCCCGATCAGAAAACTTTTGCCGATGCGGTGCCAAAAGGCGATCCGCTGATGATCCTCGCCGACTATCGGATGCAGCGCGGCCAGCGCGGTTTTGATTTGCGCCGTTTTGTTGATCTGAACTTTACCCTGCCTGGCGAAGGCGAAAAGTATGTTCCACCCGCGGGTCAGAGCCTACGTGCGCATATTGATGGCCTGTGGCCGGTGCTAACCCGCACCACCGATCGCGCAAGCAAATGGGATTCGTTGCTTCCGCTGCCTGAATCTTACGTGGTGCCTGGCGGGCGCTTTCGCGAGATCTATTACTGGGACAGTTATTTCACCATGCTGGGTCTGGCAGAGAGCGGGCACTGGGACAAGATTGAAGACATGGTTGCCAACTTCGCCTGGGAAATTGACACCTTTGGCCATATTCCTAACGGTAACCGCAGCTACTATCTCAGCCGTTCACAGCCGCCTTTCTTCGCTTTTATGGTCGAGCTGCTGGCCGATCACAGCGGTGATGAGGTGTTAAAAAAATATTTGCCTCAGCTTGAGAAAGAACATAACTACTGGATGGATGGCGCGAGTTCACTGACCGCAGGACAAAGCAATAAGCGGGTGGTGAAACTTGATGATGGCGCGCTGCTCAATCGCTACTGGGATGAGCGTGATGCGCCGCGTACTGAGTCCTGGCTCGACGATGTGACGACCGCTAAAAATACGCCGAATCGCCCGGCGACCGAGGTGTATCGTGACCTGCGCGCCGGTGCCGCCTCCGGCTGGGATTTCAGCTCGCGCTGGATGGACGATCCTCATCAGCTCGGCAGCCTGCGCACCACCAGCATCGTGCCGGTGGACTTAAACTCGCTGATGTTCAAAATGGAGAAAGTGCTGGCCCGTGCCAGTAAAGCGGCAGGCGACGAGGCGAAGGCCAGTCAGTATGATGCCGAAGCCAGCGCACGTCAGCGGGCAATGGAAACCTGGCTGTGGAATGATAAACAAGGCTGGTATGCCGATTATGATCTGAAAACGAAAAAAGTGCGCAGTCAGTTGACGGCGGCGGCCCTGTTCCCGCTGTACGTTAATGCCGCCGCGCGAGATCGGGCCGACAAAGTGGCGGCGGTCACCGCCTCGCAGTTACTCAAACCCGGCGGCATCACTACCACCACGGTTAACACCGGTCAGCAGTGGGATGCGCCGAACGGCTGGGCACCGTTGCAGTGGGTGGCGGCCGAGGGCCTGCAAAATTACGGTCATCATAAAGTGGCGATGGACGTCACCTGGCGCTTTCTGACCAATGTGCAGCATACGTATGATCGGGAGAAAAAGCTGGTCGAGAAATACGACGTCAGCTCAACCGGGACCGGCGGTGGCGGCGGGGAATATCCTCTTCAGGACGGATTTGGCTGGACTAACGGGGTCACCCTGAAAATGCTGGATCGCGTCTGTCCAAAAGAAAACCCCTGCGATAACGTGCCCGCCACCCGTCCGGATGCGGCAAACGATGATGCAATAAGCACAAAACAGGCGCAGTAACCTGTGTACCCCACTACCCATTCTGGTAGTGGGGTAGCGCTTGTGTCGTAAATATTCCTTTCCTGATGCGTACTTAACCGCTGAGTCCTTTGATTTGGCAGGGATTTATCCGCGCAAACCGCTTGAATATAAAAACGATAACAATAATAATTCGCATTTCCTGCTTACACTTTTACATAACTCCGGAATTTGCGATGACCCGATTGATGGCTAAACGCTCCACGCTGGCCTGCGCACTGGCGCTGGCGCTTCCTCATTTTGCGCTGGCAGAAGAAACAGTGGTGGTGACTGCCGCACCTGCTGACTCTGCCCTCACCCCGACCGAAGGCTATACGGCTAAGACCTCACGCGGCGCGACCAAAACCGATAAACCGCTGATCACCACCGCGCAGTCGGTTTCGGTCGTCACCCGCCAGCAAATGGACGATCAGGGCGCGAATACCATCAGCCAGGCGCTGAATTATACCCCGGGGGTTTATTCCAACTTTAGCGGCGGTGCGACCCGTTTTGACACCGTGTCGCTGCGCGGTTTCCACGGCGGCGACGTGGACAACCTGTTCCTCGACGGTATGCGCCTGATGAGCGACGGCGGCAGCCATAACGTCATTCAGATCGATCCGTGGTTTATCGAACGCGTGGACGTGGTAAAAGGCCCGTCATCCGCGCTGTACGGTCAGAGCGTACCGGGCGGACTGGTGAATTTGACCTCTAAACGTCCACAGTTTACCCCGCAGGGACATGTTCGCCTCAGCGGCGGCACCCAGAATACCAAAGGCGGCGCGTTTGATTTTACCGACGCCATTAACGATCGGTGGGCGTGGCGCATTATCGGCATGACCCGCACCAGCGATACCCAGTATGACAATACCCGTGAAGAACGCTATGCGATCTCGCCTTCCCTGCTCTGGCAGCCGGATACCGATACCAGCCTGCTGCTGCGCGCGTACCTGCAAAAAGATCCGTCCGGTGGCTATCACGGTTCCCTGCCGCTGGAGGGAACGCGCTACGCCCACAACGGTCGTAAGCTGTCAACGGACACCAATGAAGGCGATCCGGGTGATGGCTATAAGCGTCGCGAGCAGATTTACAGTGTCGAATTCGATCATCAGTTCGACGATATCTGGTCAGTACACTCCAGCGGCAGCTATACCCACTCCAACGTGTCGCTGGATCAGGTGTATCAGGTTGGCTGGATTGACGGCTCCGATAACCTGGCGCGCGGCTACAGTGGTTCACGCGGTTCGCTGGATGCGTGGTCTACGGATAACCGCGTGCAGGCAGATTTCGCAACCGGCGATGTTGCACATACCCTGGTACTGGGCGGCGAATATCATCGTTTCCGCAATGATTTATGGACCGGTGCCGGCTCTGCCGCCATGCTTGATCCGTTTACCGGTTATACGCCGCAGACCGGCCATACCGTGACCTACAGCGACTATAACAACCGTCGCTACTATCAGACGGGCGTTTATCTCCAGGATGAAATGGTCTGGAATCGCTGGCATCTGGATCTCTCCGGTCGTTTCGATCGTCTGGTCTCTGAGCAGGTCAGCGATACGTTTGATACTAAAAATCGCCGCTCGGACGATCATGTCAGCACTCGTGCCTCGCTGCTTTATGCCTTTGAAAACGGATTATCACCCTATATCAGCTACAGTGAAGCCATTACGCCGGCAACGCTTGCCGGGGCGAACGGGAAGCTGTTAAAACCGACCACTGCCGAGCAGTATGAAGCGGGTATTAAATTCCAGCCGCCGGGCACTGCCGATATGTATAGCGTGGCCATTTATGATTTGACGCAGAAAGATGTGGCGACACGCGATATCAACATCGCCACGGCCACCTTTATTCCCGCGGGCAAGGTCCATTCGCAGGGCGTAGAGCTGGAAGCGCGTAATCAAATTACGCCGGAGCTGAGCACTATCGCCTCTTATAGCTGGAACCGTCTGCGCTTCCAGGATTCACTGGACGGTAATGATGGCAATACGCCGCAGCTGACACCGGATCAGATGGCCTCGTTATGGGCGCACTATCGGATCACCGATGGAATAAGTGTCGGCACCGGCGTGCGCTATATCGGCAAGCAGTGGGCTGACGATCGCAACACCGAGCGTTTACCGTCAACAACGTTGCTGGATGCCTCCGTGCGGGCCGATCTGGGCGCGTGGACGCCATCGTTAAAAGGGGCGTTTGTTCAGGTTAATGCGAACAATTTGACCGATCGTGATTATGTGGCGGGCTGCTACGGGACAGGAAACTGTTACGTGGGCGCTGAACGAAGCGTGATGGCGACAGTGGGTTACGACTTCTGATAATCGTGCCGGGCAGCATCTGCTGCCCGGCAAAAACATGACTACGGGTTACCGGCGTACCATTCGGAAGATCGCCAGTACCACAATGGCGCCCACTACCGCGACCATAAAGCTGCCGAAGTTAAAGCCGCTTACCGGGCCACCGATCCCAAACAGCGTACTCAGCCAGCCACCGACTACCGCACCAATAATCCCCAGGATACAGGTCAGAAAAAATCCGCCCCCGTCGCGTCCCGGCATGATCAGCTTGGCAATAATACCTGCAATAAGTCCAAATACGATCCAGGCAATAATACCCATCAGTCCATCCTCCTGTAAGTCACACAAAAAGCAGGCGTTGTTCCCCTGCGCTAACGTTTCAAGTATAGGTAAATCCTGGTAAATGTGCGGCGCCGGAGAAAATTTTTCTCACTGGCAAAAAAACCACGCTCTGCTATGAAGTTCTGCCGCCAGCCGCCGATACTTCAGCAAAGGAATATCATCAGGGAACCTTTCAGCGTGACGCAATACAGTGAACAGTTTCTTAAACAAAGCCCGCTGGCGGTGCTCGGCGTACTGCGCGATCTGCATAAACAGCAAATTCCGATCCGCGTATGCTGGGCGTCGGGGCAGTTCATCAGCCGTATTCTGGATGTAACTCAGGAGCAGCTGGTTATTGATTTTGGCAGCCAGGGTTATGAAAACAGCGCCGTCCAGCGTGCACAGAATATTGAGATCACCGCCGAGACACAGGGCGCTAAGGTTGAATTTCATCTGCCCTCACTGCAAAGCGCCAGCTGGCAACAGCTTCCGGCATTTGTGACTCCCCTGCCGTCAACGCTGTGGTTTCTCCAGCGCCGGGAATATTTCCGCATCAATGCTCCCCTGCATCCGGCCTATTTCTGCCATGCAAAACTGGCTGATAAAAGTGCCATTCGCTTTCGGCTATACGATCTGTCGCTGGGAGGGCTGGGCGCACTGATGGAAAATGCGCCGCCACAGCTGTTACAGCCGGGAACGCGTTTGTCGCAGATTGAACTGGATATGGGCGAATGGGGACGTTTTCATTTTGACGTTCAGCTGATTGCCATCACCGAGCGCAAGGTGGTGGACGGTAAAAATGAGACTATCAGCACGCCACGCCTGAGTTTTCGTTTTCTTAACGTCAGTCCGGCGGCGGAGCGCGAACTGCAGCGGATCATCTTCTCGCTGGAGCGCGAGGCGCGCGAACGCGCCAAAAAAGTGCGCTGATTACATGGCGTCCATGGCTTTCTGAACCTTCCAGATATAGCGCGGGGCCTGCGGTGCAGGATGGTTATCGGCTACGTGCTCAACAAATTCATCCGGGCTTAGCGCGTTAATCTTCTTGATCGCTTCTTTGCGGTTAGAGGAGAAGGTTCTTAATAATGCGCCTGCCCCGTTGGCATACGACACCACCAGCGCGTACTGCATGATGACAGGATCCTGGATCCCCGCCAGCGATCCGTGTTCCAGAATGCTCAAATAGGCGGTGCCCATAGAGATATTCCGTTCCGGATTTTTCAGCTCGCTGGTCGATGGCTCTCCGCGCCAGCCCATGTGGCGATAGACATCGCGCCCCGACGTTGAGGCTTTAAGCTGCATTAATCCTACGGCATTCGATTTGCTGACAACCGTTGGATTGCCCCCGGACTCAATGGCGATGATCGCGGTGATTAGCCGCGGACTGACGCCCCACGCCGCGCCCGCTTTCTGACTTATTGGCATCCACTGCATTGCGCGTTTTACCGGAACTTCAGGGTTCCACGGCGGGTTGGTATACTCTTTTTTTGACGAACATCCGGCCAGTAATACAATCAGAAAAGCAAACCATCTTAATTTCACGCATCAATCCTTTTAAACCTGAGATCTGCCGCTGCGGATGACAACGGTGGGGGTTAAATGCATGATAACCGTTTCATTCCCAGCAAGGAAATGCCATGTCTCTGATTCATCTTGTTGCCCCGTCAGGCTATTGCATTAACCAGATTGCCGCGGCGCGCGGCGTTGAACGCCTTGAAGCCGCCGGGCACGTGGTGGAAAACCGTGACGCTATTTTGCGCCGCGACCAGCGATTTGCCGGAAGCGAGCAGGCCCGGCTGGCGGAGATTAACGGCCTGGCGACACTCGCTGGCGCCGATCGGATTGTGCTGGCGGTGCGCGGCGGCTACGGTGCCAGTCGCCTGCTGGCAGAGATTGACTGGCCGGCGCTGATCGCGCGCCAGCAGCAGGACCCGCTGTTGATTTGCGGCCACAGTGATTTTACGGCTATCCAGATGGGGCTGTTGGCTACCGGCAACATCATTACCTTTAGCGGCCCGATGCTGGCCGGTAATTTTGGCGCGGACACGCTGGATGAATTTACGGAGCATCATTTCTGGCAGGCTCTGCGCGAGCCGGAATTTACCCTCGAATGGCAGGGTAATGGTCCGGCCTGCCGCGCCACCGGTACGCTATGGGGCGGCAACCTGGCAATGCTGGTTTCGCTCATCGGCACGCCATGGCTTCCGACTATCGACAACGGTATTCTGGTCGTCGAAGACATCAACGAACATCCGTTCCGCGTTGAGCGTATGCTGTTGCAACTTCATTATGCCGGGCTGCTTAACCGCCAGCAGGCTATCGTGCTCGGCAGCTTTAGCGGCGTGGCGGCCAACGACTATGATGCAGGGTACGATCTTGACGTAATGTGTGACTACCTGCGCTCGCGCCTTAACGTACCGGTGATTAGCGGGCTGGATTTTGGTCATGAACCGCGCACCGTCACTCTGCCGCTCGGGGCGCAGGCAACATTAATCCATGCTGGCCATCGTTCGGCGCTGACCATCAGTGGTCATCCGGTCATCAGACGATAAAAAAAATCCCTATAAGGCACGTATTAGTCCCATCAACGTAGCGTAATTATGGTAACTTTTTGTAAAGATCATTCACGAAGATGAGGAGTACGTGAACTTTGGACGCCACGGCGATAATTAGTCTGTTTATTCTGGGTTCGGTGTTAATCACCAGTAGCATTTTATTAAGTTCATTTTCGTCGCGTCTTGGTATTCCAATCCTGGTTATTTTTTTGGCTATCGGCATGCTGGCAGGTGTCGATGGCATCGGTGGTATTCCATTTGATAACTATCCGCTGGCGTACCTGATCAGTAACCTGGCGCTGGCGGTGATCCTGCTGGACGGCGGGATGCGCACCCAGGCCAGCTCATTCCGCGTCGCGCTGGGTCCAGCCCTGTCGCTGGCAACAATAGGCGTGCTAATCACCTCCGCATTAACCGGCATGATGGCCGCGTGGCTCTTTAACCTGAATGTGATCGAAGGCCTGCTGATTGGCGCCATTGTCGGTTCGACCGACGCGGCAGCGGTCTTCTCTCTGCTGGGCGGTAAAGGGCTTAACGAACGCGTGGGGTCGACGCTTGAGATTGAATCCGGTAGCAACGATCCGATGGCGGTATTCCTGACCATTACCTTGATAGAGATGATCCAGCAGCATGAAACCGGGCTGAGCTGGCTATTCGTGATACACATTATTCAGCAGTTCGGACTGGGCATCGCGATTGGCCTGTTCGGAGGCTATCTGCTACAGCAGATGATTAACCGCATCGTTCTACCCGCCGGGCTCTATCCGCTGCTGGCGCTGAGCGGAGGCATACTGGTTTTCGCCCTGACCACCTCGCTTGATGGCAGCGGCATTCTGGCGGTCTACCTGTGCGGCTTCTGGCTGGGTAATCACCCTATTCGCAATCGCTTTGGCATTCTGCAAAACTTTGATGGCCTTGCATGGCTATCGCAGATTGGCATGTTCCTGGTGCTGGGCCTGCTGGTTACGCCCTCGGATCTGCTGCCGATTGCTGCGCTGGCGCTGGTGTTATCGGCATGGATGATTTTCATTGCCCGTCCGCTGTCGGTGTTTGCCGCCCTGCTGCCGTTTCGCGGATTCAATCTGCGCGAGCGTATTTTTATCAGTTGGGTCGGCCTGCGCGGCGCGGTGCCGATTATCCTGGCGGTATTCCCGATGATGGCCGGGCTGGAAAACGCCCGATTATTCTTTAATGTGGCCTTTTTCGTGGTATTGATTTCGCTGCTGCTCCAGGGAACCTCCCTCGGCTGGGCGGCAAAAAAAGCCAAAGTGGTGGTGCCGCCGGTTGGTCGTCCCGGCTCCCGGATTGGGCTGGATATTCATCCGGATAACCCGTGGGAGCAGTTTATTTATCAGCTTAGCGCCGATCAGTGGTGCGTCGGGGCTGCGCTGCGCGATCTGCATATGCCACGTGAAACCCGCATTGCCGCGCTGTTTCGTGATAATGCGCTGTTACACCCGACCGGCAGCACGCGTCTTCGTGAGAACGATGTGCTGTGCGTGATCGGTCGCGAGCGCGATCTCCCGGCGCTGGGTAAACTGTTCAGCCAGTCTCCACCGGTATCGCTTGACCAGCGCTTCTTCGGCGACTTTATTCTGGAGGCCAGCGCTAAATTTGCCGACGTAGCCGTGATTTATGGTCTTGAAGGCGGGGAAGCGTTTCGCGACAGTCAGCAATCGCTGGGCGAAATTGTGCAGCATCTGTTAGGTGCTGCTCCGGTGGTCGGCGACCAGGTTGAGTTCGCCGGAATGGTATGGACAGTCGCGGAAAAAGAGGATAATGACGTGCGCAAGGTGGGTGTGCGCGTAGCAGAGGATGATGTCGAGTAGCGCGCGCATATACCGGCGCTGGACTTAACATATAGAACCGATCTGACCTCCAGGCCCGGTAAGCGTAGCGCACCGGGCAAAAAACGCAGATGTTAAACGTTACACTGTCACTACAGGCACGCGCGGCGCCAGGGCGCACATTAATTCATAGCCCACGGTGCCTGCCGCGCGTGCCACATCATCAATCTTAACCTCCTGTCCCCACAGTTCGACCGATGAGCCAATTCCGGCCTGCGGGCACGGCGTAAGATCGACAGTCAGCATATCCATAGAGATGGTGCCAATCACCCGGGTACGCACGCCATCTACCAGTACCGGCGTGTCGTTCGGGGCATGACGCGGATATCCGTCGGCATAGCCACAGGCCACAATCCCTATCCGCTGTTCGCCGTCTGCGCGATAGCGGCTACCGTAGCCAACTGTCTCTCCGGCCCGCAAATTTTGAATACCGATGATTTCACTGCGCAGGGTCATAACCGGTTTAAGCCCGCTATTAGCAATATCCTGCCAGTGTCCGGAGGGCGATGCTCCGTACAGCACGATCCCCGGCCGTACCCAGTCAAAATGCGCCTGCGGATGCCATAACGTCGCCGCTGAATTCGACAATGAGCGCGGCGCATCAATGCCTTCTGCCGCCTGCTCAATTCGCTGCATGGCGTCGTCGATCCCGTCTGGCTTATCGGCGTTAGCAAAATGCGACATCAGCGTCAGACTACCGACATTGCGCAGGGCGCGCAGCTGCTGACACACACTGTAAATACGATCCGGCATAAAGCCGAGGCGATTCATACCGCTGTTGATCTTCAGATAGATATCCAGCGGCGCATGAAGCCGCGCCGTTTGAATCGCTTTAATTTGCCAGTTGCTGTGAACGCTGGTGGTGAGCCGGTATTTATCAAACAGCTCCAGCTCATCTGCATGAAAAAAGCCCTCGAGCATCAGAATGGGCCCCTTCCAGCCGCGCTCACGTAACAGAATGGCCTCTTCCAGATTTAACAGCGCAAACCCGTCCGTGGCGTTTAACGCGCCCCAGATCCGATCCAGCCCGTGTCCGTATGCGTTGGCTTTAACGACTGACCAGACGCGCGACTGCGGCGCAGCCCGGCGGATAATCTGCAGATTCTGCCGCAGGGCGTTAAGATCCACCGAGGCGTGGACAGGTCGGGACATAACAACTCCTTATGAGTGTGCGCCGTGCAAATGCGCGGGCGTTGACGGTCTGAAGCCCGCGCCGTAGCGTGCGACGCCCAAATCGTCGAAGGGAATAGCCGGCGTGCGTCCGGAAATAAGATCGCTGACGAGCTGGCCGGAGCCGCAGGCCATTGTCCATCCCAGCGTGCCGTGACCGGTGTTCAGCCACAGATTTTTAAACGGCGTGCGTCCGACAATCGGCGTACCGTCCGGCGTCATCGGCCGCAGGCCGGTCCAGAACGTTGCCTGCTCAACGTGCCCGCCGCGGGGAAACAGATCGCGGACGACCATTTCGAGGGTTTCGCGGCGCGGCGGTAAGAGCCGGGTATTAAAACCGACGATCTCCGCCATGCCGCCAACGCGGATACGCTGCTCAAAGCGCGTAATGGCAATTTTGTAGGTTTCATCCAGAATTGTCGAAACGGGTGCACCGCTCTCGTCATCAATTGGGATGGTCAGCGAGTAGCCCTTCAGAGGATACACCGGGATATCCATCAGCCCCTTTAACATCGTAGTGGAGTAAGAACCAAACGCCATCACGTACGCGTCGGCCTTGATAATATTGTCGCCACATTTCACGCCGTAAATTTTATTACTCTCATACAACAGGCGATCGACCGACATGTTATAGCGAAAAACCACGCCCGCCTGCTCAGCCATCTCGGCCAGCCGCTGACTGAAAAGCTGACAATCACCGGTTTCGTCGTTAGGAAGCCGTAGCCCGCCGGTAAGACGGTGCGATACGCCACCCAGCGCAGGTTCTATCTGCGCCAGATCGCGGGCTTCCAGCAGCTGATACGGGACGCCGGCGTCTTTCAGCACTGCAATATCGCGCGCCGCATTCTCATACTGCTGAGCGGTACGAAAGAGCTGAAGCGTACCGCCCTGCCGCCCTTCATACTGAATACCAGTATTGGCACGCAGTGTTCTCAGGCAGTCGCGGCTGTACTCAGCAAGGCGCACCATGCGGCCTTTGTTTTCCATATAGTGGCGCGTATCGCAATTGCGCAGCATCTGCCACATCCATTTTAGCTGGAACGACGATCCGTCCAGCGAGACGGCCAGCGGAGCGTGACGCTGGAACATCCATTTGATGGCTTTAAGCGGAACGCCGGGTGCCGCCCACGGTGCCGCATAGCCAGGGGAGATTTGTCCGGCATTAGCGGCACTGGTCTCAAGCGCCGGCCCGGCGGCCCTGTCGATAACCGTGACATCATGCCCGGCCTGACGTAAATACCAGGCGCTGGTTACGCCCACCACGCCACTTCCCAGTACGACAACGTGCATATCCACTCCATCATGAGTAAAGAACAATCGTCTGATTACAAATTGATAACCCAGATGAATATATTATTCAACATTCGACTTTTTTATGGTGAGCTACCTCACATCATGCCCGTCAGTTATGGAAACGTAACTTTTGGCATCTCCTGCTGACGACGATTTTTATCCAGCATAAACGGCTGCTAACCAGCTTTTTTTTATCGCTTTACGTTGAGAAGGCGGGGAAGAAAAGCGTTCTCACCCTGCACACATTTTATCCGGTGTTCTATGCTTGAAATGAGGCTTTCCAGACAGAGAGAGCCGCTAACAATGAGGGCGCGCTAATGGCAACGATTGATTCCATGAACAAGGACACGATACGTTTGAGCGATGGACCCGACTGGACGTTTGACTTACTGGACGTCTACCTGCAGGAGATTGACCGGGTTGCAAAACACTATCGGCTCGATACCTACCCGCATCAAATTGAAGTGATCACCTCAGAACAGATGATGGACGCCTATTCCAGCGTCGGAATGCCGATTAACTATACCCACTGGTCGTTCGGCAAAAAATTTATTGAGACGGAACGGCTGTATAAGCACGGCCAGCAAGGGCTGGCTTATGAAATCGTCATAAACTCTAACCCCTGCATCGCCTATCTGATGGAAGAGAATACCATCACTATGCAGGCGCTGGTCATGGCCCATGCCTGCTACGGTCACAATTCCTTCTTTAAAAACAATTATCTTTTCCGCAGCTGGACTGATGCCAGTTCCATTGTTGACTACCTGCTTTTCGCCCGCAACTATATTAGCCAGTGCGAAGAGCGCTACGGCGTTGAAGAGGTCGAAAAGCTGCTGGACTCCTGCCATGCCCTGATGAATTACGGCGTCGATCGCTATAAGCGTCCGCAAAAAATCTCGCTTCAGGAAGAGAAAGCCCGGCAGAAAAGCCGCGAGGAATATCTGCAAAGTCAGGTAAATACGCTGTGGCGCACGCTGCCAAAACGAGAAGAGGAAAAGGCAGTAACCGAGGCGCGCCGATATCCTTCCGAGCCGCAGGAGAATTTACTCTATTTTATGGAGAAAAATGCGCCGCTGCTGGAGCCCTGGCAGCGTGAGATCCTGCGTATTGTGCGTAAAGTCAGTCAGTATTTTTATCCGCAAAAACAGACTCAGGTCATGAATGAAGGCTGGGCCACGTTCTGGCACTACACCATTCTCAATCATCTCTACGATGAAGGAAAAGTAACCGAACGGTTTATGCTGGAGTTTTTACACAGTCATACGAATGTTGTGTTCCAGCCACCGTACAACAGTCCGTGGTACAGCGGTATTAACCCGTACGCGCTGGGTTTTGCCATGTTCCAGGATATTAAACGGATTTGCCAGTCGCCTGAGGAAGAAGATAAATACTGGTTCCCGGATATCGCCGGTTCCGACTGGCTGGAAACGCTGCATTTCGCCATGCGCGATTTTAAAGACGAAAGTTTTATCAGTCAGTTTCTGTCGCCAAAAGTGATGCGTGATTTTCGGCTGTTCAGCGTGGTGGATGACGATCATCACAACTATCTGGAGATTTCTGCGATCCATAATGAGGACGGCTATCGCGAACTACGCTCTCGTCTGTCGGCACAATATAATCTGAGTAATCTTGAACCTAATATTCAGGTCTGGAATGTGGATTTACGCGGAGATCGCTCCCTGACCTTGCGTTACATTCCGCATAATCGTGTGCCGCTGGACAAGGGTCGGCGAGACGTGCTGAAACACGTACATCGGCTGTGGGGGTTTGACGTAAAGCTTGAACAGCAGAACGCGGACGGCAGTATTGAGTTGCTGGAACGCTGCCCGGCAAAAATGAATACGTTGTAAAGAAGAGACGCCGGGTAGCGCTCAGGGCTACCCGGTTAAGTATGATTAGCGACTCTGAATGGCGAGATCGCCGGGCAGCGTTTTTTGCATCCGGTGCCAGATCTCACCGCTTTCGCGCCCATAGCGGCGGATCGTATCATAAACCTGCTCGTGCAGACCCTGCTCACAAATCTCCACCAGCCGGTGGTAAAAGCCCAGCGCCAGACTGCGCGCTTCCGGATTAGCGAAATAGTGGCGTCCGATGCGGGTATACAAGCCTTTCATGCCGTTAAGGATCAGACCGTAAATAGGATTGCCGGAAGCAAACGCCAGCCCCCGGAAAATGTTGTAATCGAGTTCGGCAAACGCATCGGCGTGGTCTTCTATCAGACGCGCGCGACTCAGGACCTCCAGCGCACGGTCGGGATGCTGACGAAATGCCGTACGGATAAAAATCGTGGAAATATTGGTCCGCACCGACAGCAGGTTGTCGATAAGCTGCGGGACGCTTTCGTGATCGAGGCGGGCCAGCGTTTCGAGGATGTTCAGCCCGGACGTTTCCCAGAAGTTGTTCACTTTAGTCGGCTTACCATGCTGAATAGTGAGCCAGCCATCACGCGCCAGACGTTGCAAGACT
>Ga0302347_1002064_pt1 | contig 21704 bp, 26 predicted proteins | sample PhyWR1_FD_202178 | JGI IMG/M metagenome (GOLD analysis project Ga0302347, IMG submission 202178) | Leaf surface microbial communities from wheat plants in UC Gill Tract Community Farm, Albany, California, United States - DLSL W.R1 (v2)... | ecosystem: Host-associated > Plants > Phyllosphere >...
GTTTCTGTTTTTGCATTTTTGATTTGTGCAAAACTGTTTACTGCTGATAGTAATACGGTGATTACCATCAATATTTTTGATATTGACTTCATTTTGAAAATTTTAAAATTAATAAGATATATAAAAGGATTGCGAAAACCGGATTTAGTTCTCGACAAGACGTAACTGTGGCTAACAAGCCATAGTTTTATCCTATTTTAGGTGGTTGCCAAAAAGAATGGTAACCCGAAGAATAATAGGTTTGTTTGAAACCGAATTTTTGCGTTTTAATTTCTGCAAAGTGGTTTTCTGTTTTTATATCTACCAGTATAGGTAAACTTAATGAAGATGAAGAAGTGCTACATTTGCAAGAACTGTGTTTACACTTACCGTTGCAGTCGTGACCATCGTTGCACTTAGTACAGGACTGATTCTTACATCTGCTTTTATGTTCTGATTTTGAATATTGATCTTTAGAGCAACTTTTCTGTTCTGTATTAGCTGTTTTTTTTGCACAAGCATAGCTTAAGCTGGGAATTAGAAAAAAGCCCAAACATAGTAAGATAATAAAGCTGATATGTTTACTAAAAGTTTTCAACACAACAAAATTATGAAATTATTTCTTTTTGATAGTTATAATATGATTATTTTATTTAAGTAAATGCAATAAGAGAGCTAGATTTGTTATCATTGGCAAAGTATGATGGTAATTATTTGATAATTCTTAATAAAATAGAATTTAATATAGCACCTACACTAGCATCTTTAAAAATAAAACCCTGTAAATCAGTAATTTACAGGGTTTTAAGTGGAGTTGGAGGAACCACTCAGGAAAATAGTTCCAAAGGTCTAATGGTTGTACATCTCAACTAAACCTCACGATTGTTATACTATTCTTAAGGTAATAGAATGAATTCTAGAAAGTATCAATACAAATAATGTCGATAAATTACCGGTTTCAGTTCCAAAAGGTGTCATTAAATTTTTGCTTTGTTTTAATCTTTTTTCACACGACAATAATAATTATTGGCTTATTAATGTTAAAATTTACTAAAGTCTGTTAAAAATTTATATTTTTGCGAAAAAACTGATTAATGTAATGAAAAGTATAACTTTTTTGTACGCCTTATTATGTAGTACTCTTATCTATTCTCAAGAGATAACAACGATAAAAAGAGATAACCCGAGCGAATTTCAATATACAGATCCCTCAACAAATCTAAAAACCCCATTTCGAAGTGGATTTTTCCAAACCCCTTCACCAATTAATTATCCAGGCAATCCTAATGAGTGGTGGTATCTCATTGATACACGTCAAACAGATCCTAGGTATGCAATGCAATTATCAGGAGCTTTTGGTGATCAAAATTTATGGTTTCGAAAAATCGACACCGCAATTCCTAATCAATCATGGAGTAAAGTCGTTTTACAAGATCCCAATGGAAATATTGGTATCGATGGAACATCAGTATTTGAAAAATTCTTAATTAATGGGTCTCATATGACATCCTCAATGCAAATCCATGCTGACAATGGGTCTCAGCCAAATGCCTATTTAACTTTTTGGGCGTCTGAACCGCAGTCAAGCTATTAAATTTAAAAAGCAGTAATAATGGAAAGTAAATTATTAGGCGTATCGATGATTATTTTAGGGACTACTCTAATTTATCTAAAAATTAAAAGAAAATGGATATTTGATGAAGATAAAAATCTTTTCGAATTTGGGCTGTCAATCCAAGGGTGGATTGGAGCTATAATATTAACAATTTGTGGTTTGTTTTTATTATTAGGCGCAAAATAAGTCCCTCGCGGGCGCAAGCGTCTCGGGAGTGACAACAAATTAAAAAACATTAAAGATCGCTACATTTTTAAGACGGAATTTTTTAATTGCTCTCCCGCTTCGTTACGTCTCCAAATTTTGAGCATTATATTCATTCCCAACTTAAATGAGTTGGGAATTTATTACGCTTTACGTAACCACATCAGTATCGTATTTGTATCTTTAAATTGTAACTAACAGATTACTAGTGTGTGTTATTTTTGAAGAAGTGAAATAATTATTGATTATAATTCTAATCACTAAAATATAGAAAGCCGCTATAGACAAACGTCTGTAGCGGTTTTGTTTGAAGTGATCTTGTAGCAATGCTTACAATAACAATCTTTAACATAACAATAACATAGTTTAAGAAAAATTTAAAACTTGATGGCGTGCTTATTGCTCCCTGTTGAGCGATTCTCATGTTTAATTGAGTTTTCATGGTTATTAGTTTTTACCCAGCCTCGGCTGGGTTTTTTATTTGCGGAAAATAATTGCTAAATTCGTTTACACTAAATATTTAAATAATGAAGATTTCAAAAGTTCTAATGCTTTTTATGTTGTTTGCAATTCAAATGAACTTTGCCCAGGAGAAAGCAGATGTGGTATTAAACAAAGCTTTGACCCAAGCCAAGGCAGAAAATAAAAATGTTCTTTTGGTATTCCACGCATCGTGGTGCGGTTGGTGTAAACTGATGGAAAAGAATATGAATCTTCCTACAACAAAATCACTTTTCGATGAAAATTATGTAACCGCTTATCTTGATGTTCAGGAACGTGGCGAAAAGAAAAGCTTGGAAAATCCGGGCGGACAGGAATTAATGAACAAATATAAAGGTGAAACAGCGGGTCTTCCTTTTTGGTTGATGCTTAGTCCAAAAGGCGAAGTTTTAGCCGATTCTTTTGACGCCAAAGGTGAAAATATCGGTTCACCTGCAAGTCCGGAAGAAGTGGCATCTTTTCTTGTGAAACTGGAGAAAACTTCTAAACTGAATAAGACGGAACTCCAAACGATACAACAGGTTTTTGTGAAGAAAAATTAATAAATTCCCGGACTTAGGTTTGGGAATTTTAGTTGGAATTGGTTTTGGGCAGGCATTTTTCTACCAGTTTGTAGACTACTTTCAATCTTTCTACGGCTTCTTCCATATTTTTTGTGAGTCTTTTGACTTCTTGAGGGTCTTTTGACTTTAAAATTTCGTCACCACTTTTGGTGACGCATTTTTTTGTGTCTGCACTGGAGATGGTTCCTTCTGGTGATAGTTTGGTCTGGATGCACTCGCAGGATTTTTTGGCTATCTCCTGCTCTATGGTTTGCGCTTTTGTGAGGGAGATGGTCATTAATAAAATTAATAATAGACCATATTTTATAGAGACTGGATTCATTTTGATGGATGTTTGTATCAAAGATAAAATATTCTCTGTATTTGTGATGATGTGTTTTTATAATGTGTTATCATTTTATAGAATTCAATCATAATTTTATAGTTGAATGGTTTTTGTGAATTATAACGCTTGTAAATTGTGAAAAATTTAAATTAAATAAATTATTAATATGAAAATTAATTTAAAAAACTCTTGTTTATGGCTGAAAATATAAATATATTTGATTACCAAAGGCATTGAATAGATTATCAGAAGAGCAAAGTAGACTATCAGAGGTGTTAAGTAATAATATCCTGTGCAATAATGCAAAAATCATCAATCCAACTTTTATGAATCCGAGATGTTAAAGTCTGTATTAATCAGGTTTGAAAATCAATATAAAATAATTTAATATAATTTTAACTACAAGTATAGTTGTAAAATTGGGTTTAAGCTTCATCTTTGAATAACTAATTAATTAGTGATAAAGTTAAATCCATTATAATTATGAAAAAAATATTCGTGGTGACATTCAGCTTTCTGTTTTCGGCTTTACATTTCGGGCAAACGGGTGAGCGTGGTATCAGTAAAAATGTGGACCGGTTTGTCAATGAGCAGATGAAAAATTTGAAGATTCCGGGAATGGCTGTGGCTGTTGTTAGAAATGGAAAAGTCATTAAGAAAACTGTTTACGGTTTTGCAAATCTCGACTGGAAAAATAAAGTCACGGAACATACCAATTTCCAAATTGCTTCCTGTACGAAACTTCTGACATCTACGTTGCTTTTGAAAACGATGTATGACAAGAAAATCAATCTGGAAGATTCTGTTTCCAAGTATATCAAAGATTGTCCAAAAGAGTGGATGGCTATTAAAATTGAAAACCTGATCAATCATTCCAGTGGAATTGCGGATTATTACGAAAGTGATGTCTATCTGCCCACCGAAAAAATTGTGGAGACTGTGAAAAAACTGCCACTGATTTTCAAGACCGGTTCCAAACAGCAGTACGGACAATCGGACTTTATGGTGTTGTCTTATATTTTTGAGACGATTTATAACAGACCTTTTGTTCAGATTTTAAGGGATGAAGTTGTCACGCCTCTGAAAATGAATGACGGTGCTTTCGATATGGAATACAAAGTGAATGGTCAGTTTTTGCGAACCGATATCATCCCGAAAAAAGTCACTACTTATTATGACCTTGACGGAAAAATGAAGGCCTATAAATATCTATATCCTCAATACACTTATCCGGCAGGAGGGTATTTTGCCTCGATTAATGATATGGCAAACTGGGCAACCGGTTTGGATAACGAAGTCCAATTTCCAAATTCTTTTTCTGAAAATTATATTTACGAGACAGACCAGATTGATGGTAAAGATGCGGATTTTTCAAAAGTTGGCTGGGTGGTCGGCAAAGAAAATGTCTTGTATGCCGGCCACAGTGGCGGACCGGGATTGTCTGATATCTTGAGGTTTCCGAAGGAAGGCTACACCTTCATCGTTTTGTCTAATGACGGCGAACTTTTACCGACATTTTCACGGGCGATTGCTTCTTTTTACATTAAAGAACTCAGTTCGAAATTGAAGATAGAAAAATTTGAGAGGGACTAGAAAGTGTTTGAAAAGATAATTTGTCATTCGTTGAAAAGAAGAGAATAATTTATCTTTGCAATCCTAAACAACAAAAAATGTTTTCAAAAATTACAGTTCACAGAGTCGGGAATAAAATCAATGGAGAATCTCTAACGCTTTCTCAGGAGGAGCTACAGTTGGATGAGGAGATGAAAGAATTGCTGGGGAATTACTTCATCAATGCTTTCAAATCTGAGGAGCAATTTCAGTTTTACAGCGATTCTTATTTGGTCAATAATCCCGTTTACAGTTCTATCTCCGAGATTTTTGAGGACAAAGCGAAGTTCCAGTGGGAATCTGAAAATATTGCCAAACATCTTTACGAAGCGGCGGAAAATCCGAGAGTTCAGGCGGGTGAGTTGTTCGTGGTTTATTTTGAGGGCGAAGTTTTTGAGTCTGCCGATGGCAAAAGTGAGAAGACGGATTCTATCGGGATTTTCAAAACCGAAAAAAGAGAAGGTTTCCTGAAAATCAATCCCAAAGACGAATCTTTTGAAATCGAAAGGGACTTCGGAATCAGCCTGTCAAAAATCGATAAAGCGGCGTTGATTTATAACAGCGAAAAAGAAAGTGGCTACGTTTTGTCTGTGATAGACAATAATAAAAACGGCGATATCTACTATTGGTTCGAGGATTTTCTGAAAGTCAAACAGCGCGACAACGAGTATTTCCATACTCAGGAAACCTTGTCCGTCTATAAAGATTTCATTACCCAAAAATTACCAGAGGAATTTGAGGTTTCCAAAGCAGACCAAGCCGATTTTTTGAATAAGTCCATCAATTTCTTCAAAGAAAAAGAAGAGTTCAAATATGATGATTTCGTCAAAGAAGTTTTGGTAGATGATAGTGTGATAGAAAGTTTTTCCAATTTCAAATCCGATTATGAGCAGGATATGCAGATTGCGATTTCGGAAGATTTCCCCATTAACAATCAGGCGGTTAAAAAGCAACAAAGACATTTCAAATCTATCATCAAGCTTGATAAAAATTTCCATATCTACATCCACGGCGACCGAGACAAATTGGAAACCGGACAAGATGACAAAGGGAAATATTACCGTTTGTATTTCGAAGAAGAGAAATAGCAGATTGAAATATTTCTAGAAAAATTATTTCTCGCAGATTTGGCAAATTAGGCAGATGATTCCAAAAAACTGTCTAATTTGCCAAATCTGCGGTTTTTTTTTACATCGATTCAAAGCCTAAATGTTTTTAGAATTTAACATAATAATTGTTGGGTTATAAAAAATTTCTACCTTTGTGGCTATGTTGAACAAGACAAACAAACAATTTCAAAAAATCATTTCGGTATTTTTTACCGCGATGTATGTTTTTGTGGTTTTGTTTTCTTCAGAACTGCATAACCACAAGGGCGAATCTTTTTACAAAGATTCAGGTTCCAAAAAAACAGAAAAGTCTATTACGAAGGAGCTTTCGAGCAATCAATCGGGCGACTGTCTGGCTTGTCATTTTTTGGCAACGGGCAATACGCTGGTTCCGGAGCAGTTCACTTTTCATTTGGAGAACCACACACAGAAAACCGAGCAGATCATCTCCGCTCAGGAAAAAGTTTGGGAACAAACCAAATCTACCATCCAACTTCGCGGTCCACCTGCATTTTCTTAAATTCCCGTTTTCTCAATTATTACATTGAGAACCCTTCTTTGAATTAATTCAAACCATTTTTGACGACCTTGGACTGTGTCATTTTTTTAGCATCAGTTTGATTGGGCAGCTTAATCCGCGCTCCGTTCCCGCTATTTTTTGCCAAGGCTAAGTCCAAAGCAAAAAATGAGCTCCACTCAGCTCGGGCTGCGGAATCCCAATTCCCAAGATGGCTTTACTTTAATTTCAAAGATTTCAAACATACTTTTTACATTGTACAAAGTACATTATACCATTCAAAAAAAAAATGAAATATATTATTAACCTAATGTTGGTCTTTTTCGGATTGGCATTAGTTTCTGCGCAGAGCTATTCTGTAGAAGGCGTGGTGCAGGATTTCCACGATAAAACGACTTTGGAAAATGTCACGGTTTCTTTCGGGAAATATGCTGCAAAAACGGATCAGAAAGGTGTTTTCAAAATCAAGAATATTGCTGCGGGAACCTACACTTTGCTGGCCAAACATCCGGATTGTGATGATTATTCTGAGTCTTTGTTGGTGGATAAAAATTTGCACCTGACCATCAATCTGGAACATCACGTGAATCAGATAGAATCGGTAACGCTGCACGGCACTCATAAAAATAACGGAACCATGGTTGTAAAAACCCTTGACCGTACGGAAATTGAGAAAAATTCCACGGAAAACCTTGGGAATCTTCTCAAAAACATTTCCGGTGTCAGCGGTTTGAAAACCGGAAACAATATCGTGAAACCAGTCATCCATGGATTGTATGGAAGCCGCATTTCCATCATCAACAACGGTGTGAAAATGCAAGAACAAGAATGGGGAATAGAACACGCTCCGAATATCGATGTGAATAATTTCCAGCACATTGATGTTATCAAAGGTGCATCAGCATTGAGATACGGAAGTGATGCCATTGGTGGCGTGGTGGTTTTGGAACCGGAGATTTTCCCTAAGAAAGATACGCTGAAAGGAAGTGTCGGACTATCCGGAATCTCTAACGGAAGAGGTTTGGGCGTGGATGTGAATGTTGCTAAAATCTGGAAAAATGGCTGGGCTATAAAATCCGGTGGACATATCCAGAAATTGGGAGACCAAAGTGCGTCAGGCTATAATCTAAAAAATACAGGTTCGGATTTTTCTTCGTTCAATTTTACGTTGCAGAGAAATACGTTTAAGAACGGAATCTCTTTCGATTATTATTTGACGAATCAGAATCTTGGGATCTTGCGGGATTCTCACGTTTCTACACCACAAGATTACGAACAGGCGATGAATGCGCCGATTCCGTTGTATTCAGGCAATTTCAGTTACGATATTGATAATCCGAGACAATTGGTGGAACATCATTTGGCGAAAATTTCAGCTTTCAACCGGTTTGAAAATATCGGAAAAGTGTCTGCGACTTATAGTTTCCAGTACAATCACCGTCAGGAATTTGATTTGAGGAGAGGCGAATTGAGCGCGATTCCGTCTTTGGATTTGGCTTTGATGACGCATCAATTCAATATCAATGATTTGCTGGAGCGAGAAAAATGGTCTTTGGAAACGGGAATTGATGCCAGTTTTCAGAACAATTATTCTGACCCTGCCACGCAAGCCAGAAGACTGATTCCTAATTATGATAAATATTCGGCGGGAATCTATTCGGTTTTCAAATATAAAATTACGCCTGAACTGAATGCTGAAGCGGGAATCCGATACGATTATAATTATTATGACGTAACCAAATGGTATGACAAAAGCGATTGGGAAAAATATTACGCCGATACTTTCCCCGAATTTTATGTGAGAACCAAAGCGAACAGGGTTTTGACCAGACCAACAATGAAATTCCAGAATTTGTCTTATAATGCGGGATTGGAATATCATCCTTCCGGTAACTTTAATCTGAAATTCAATTATGCAAAAGTGGGAAGAACGCCCAACATTGCGGAGTTGTTTTCCGATGGATTGCATCATTCTGCGGCAATTATTGAAAGAGGAAATATGAATATCAAAAATGAGGAAGGACATCAATTCAATTTGATTGCTGATGCGAAGTTTGATGTTCTGAAAGGTTTGGATATTTCGGTAAATCCTTATTATTTCATTACCAAAAATTTCATCAATCAAGTTCCAAATGGGATTTTACAGGTGACTCAAGCTGGAACTTTTCCGGTTTGGGTTTATCAACAAATCGATGCAAAGATGTATGGTTTGGACGTAGATGTCAATTTGAAAATCACAGATAATTTGACTTATAAAGGTCGTGGTGCGTATGTTCACGGGCAAGATGACACGAATAACGAACCGCTGATTCTGATGATGCCCATGAACTTTTCCAATGCGCTGCAATTCAATAAAAAAGAATGGAATGGTTTCTACCTGAATTTGGAAAATCAAACTTCTGTGACACAGAAACGTTTTCCGATTCATAATCTGGATTATTCTGCTTATGTTGATGGTGAACTGGTTGTGAAAATTGTAGATATCAGCACGCCACCAAAAGGTTATTCGCTTTGGAATGCGCAGGTGGGAATCGATTTGGCGAAAAATTTCTCTGCAGGCCTTTCGATTAATAATATTTTCAATACTTCTTACAGAGATTATCTGAACAGGATGCGATTTTTTGCCAATGATATGGGACGGAATTTCATCGTGAATTTCAGATACAAATTTTAAAATTCAATTAAAAAAATCAATCAATTATTAAAAAATTTAAACAATGAAAAATATATTCAATCTTAGAAAATTAGCAAGTCTTTTAGCAGTTTTATTTTTAATCTTTACTGTGGTTTCTTGTCAGAGAGACGGAGATTCTGCCGAAGATGACCTTCCGCAAGAGGAACTGACAAAAATTACGCTAACTGTAAAAAATCTTTCGACGAGTGAAAGCATTCCTTATAATTACATCATCGGTTCTGCTGCGCCAGTTATCAAACTGGAAGACGGAAAGTCTTATGAGGTTACAACGACTTTCTGGAACGGAAGCGAGGAAGTGACGCAGGAAATCAGAGATGCGAAAAATGAACATTTCCTTATTTTTGATTTTCCAAGGTCAACTATCAATCTTACAAGAGAAGATGGAAATGATTCTACAGGAGAACTTGGCAAAGTAGGTTTGAAAACCAGATGGGATGTGGTGAAAACTGTGAATTCTTCTTCTCCGTTACTGATTCTAACTTTGATGCACGAACCTGCAACCGCCAATGAGGCTCAAAACGGAACAGCATGGGGAAGCGTAACCGGAGGTGAAACAGATGCCCAAGCGACTTTTGGTTTGAGTAATTAATATTAATATTTTTCTATATCAAGAGGAAGTAATTTTTAAGATTACTTCCTCTTTTGTTTTTGACGGTTTTATATGGATTTTAAATTTATATTAAATTATTGTTAATAATTTAATATAAATATCGTTTATATTCATAAATATTGTTTAGATTTGATCATTGTTTTTTGGGAATTAACACACTCCAGAAAATTGTTTTGATTCATCAAACACACACAAAATGAGATGATTAAAATTTATTCAAAGAATAACATATATTTGTTATTCCTTCTACCCCTGTCAATAAACTGTTATTCACAATGTACCAATTGTACGGTAACGAATCCCACAGCTAGCAATTATACATTTGCGACAAATAGTGTTGTGTGCTTTACGACGGGCACCACGACAATGAGTGATGTAACCTTCCAAGATAATTCTAAGATTTGCATTGCTTCGGGCGCTACTTTGATTATTCAAAATAATATCAATGCAGGCAGTGGAACGAATGTGACTTTCGAGATTGCTGGAACTTTGCAATTCAACCAAAATCCGAATATCAGCTCTAATCTTATAGTCAATATCGCTTCTGGGGGAATCATGAGATGCGGCAGCTCGGGAAATAATAATTTTACTTTCAACGGCACTACCAATACGTTGACCAATCACGGGACGGTAGATGTTGGCGTTTTGGGATTTGGAAGTAATGGTTCTACCAATTTGGTGGATAATTATGGAACCTATTCTATTACCAGCAATATCAATGTAGCGGGAATTACAACTTTCCGAAATTTTGGAACGATCAACATTGGACAAAATTATAATAACAACAGCACAAGCACTTATCTTAATTGTGGAACCATCAACGCCAACCAAGCTTATAATTTGAGTGGTGGCAGGGTTGTTAATATCGGGACTTTCAATGTTGGCACAGGCGCTATAGATATGAGTGGCAATAGTCGATTGGAAAATTATGGGACTTTCTATTCCAAAGGATCGATCAATGGATCCGGAACTTCTTCTATATATAATGAAGGACTTTTAAAATTAACGACTTGGCAACCTAACGGAGCTACAATCAAAGGTCCAACCTCGTCTTCTAAAAAAGGTTTCGTTTATATCATTAATCAAATCAATCCCAACAATGCCAAGGTTGGGCCTAATCTAGATTTCACCCGATACACACAGTTCGAATCGACAATGGTAAAAAGCGGGACTCAAGGTGCAGGCTCAATATTTTCTAATAATCCCAATTACATTAATACATCCGGAGCTTCTACCACTGCAACATTAGCGAATGTGACTTTTGACTGTTCCGCAAGTGGAAATTGTGCAGCATCCATGATTACCAATATAGGACTTTGCACCAATACAGATGGGAGTTTTCCGCCTGTCGCAAATAATGATGCCTACGCAGTCAATGCAGGTTCATCCTCCACAATTTCTGTTCTCTCCAATGATCTGGAGCAATATAATGGCGTTGCTGCGACATCTTCCAATGTGACTCTTTCCCAAGTCTCCACCTCTAACCCGAATGTTACGCTCAATGCTTCTACAGGTTTGGTACAGGTTGGTTCGGGCGTTGTGACAGGAATTTATATAATTAACTATCAGATCTGTCGCACCAGTTTATCAAGTAGTTGCAGTACAGCAACGGTTACCATCAATGTAACAGGTGGTGATACCGTTTGCTATAAACCGGCAATGATTTCTGGAACAAGTTTGCCTTCTCCAAGCGGAATTACTTCCTTGACTCGAGCAAGTCCTGGAGATACCAATTGGCCAGAAACAAGAAAGGGGGCTTGGTTGGTTCTAGAATCTAAGACCAAAGGTTTTGTTATCAATAGATTAACGACTACCCAAGTGGGACAAATACCAACTGCCGATTTGAGAGAAGGAATGATGGTCTATAACACAACATTAAACTGTTTACACATCAATACAGACGGAACAGCTTCTGGTTGGAAATGTTTCAATACACAAGCCTGTCCGGATTAAAAAATTCAATACAAACACAACACACAAAATGAAAAAAAAAGTCTTATTAACTTTTATCCTTACTTATTATCTCGGCTTTTCCCAAGTTGCAATTGGAAAGACAGTATTGGAATCTCCATCTTCCTCTATCGAATTCAGTTCAGAAAACAGAGGTTTGGTTCTTCCTTGGGTGACCAATTCTACAAATGTTACTGGTGCCGTGAATGGTACGATGATCTTCGATATTAATGATAAGAAAATAAAGATCTATACCAGCAATGTTTGGAAAGACCTTACCATTGCCACAAATGGAGTCGCGGATACAACTTTACAAGATGGTTTGACAGAACAGACAGATGCCAAGGTATCTTTTGGAACAGTTACATCCACGCCTGGGATTCTGGTTTTGGAAGACACCAATAGAGCCATGATTCTCCCAAAAGTAGCAAGCCCTTATCTTAATATTGTTTCTCCGACGGCGGGAATGATTGTCTATGACACGAACAAAAAAATGCTGGCGGTTTTCAATGGAACGGTCTGGACATTTTGGAAAGCTTCTTAGAATTATTGATTTCTAAAATTTTATGATTTTTTATAAATATCAAGACCGTATTTAATTTTGAAGTTCCTCAGAATTTGACTACTTTTGCAACCTAAAAATTTCAATTAATGAACGTTACAGCTACAAACCATGACGATGTAAGCGCATTGCTTACGGTAACATTGGAAAAATCTGATTATAAAGAAAAAGTTGAAAAACAACTGATCAACTATGCAAAAAACGCACAAGTTCCTGGATTCAGAAAAGGGAAAGTGCCATTGAGCATGGTTAGAAAACAATATGAAGCAGGGATTGCATTTGAAGAAATCAACAAACAAGTTTCTGAAGCTCTAAACGGTTATGTAAACGAAAACAAACTGAGATTAGTTGGTCAGCCAGTTCCTCAGCCAGTCAACGATTTCAACCACAATGCAGAATCTTTGTCTGTGGCTTTTGAAGTTGGATATGAGCCAGAATTCTCTGTGGATTTGACTAAATATGAAGCACCTCACTACAAAGTAGAAGCTTCTGACAAAGAAATCTCTACAAGTGTGGAAAATATGCAAAAGCGTTTTGCAGAAAGATTGCCGGAAGAAAAAATCGGCAAAGACTCTTACGTTGCTTTAGAAATTTCTCAAGTTGTAGAAGCTGATGCAGAAGGCGAGCACCAGCACGTTCCAAAAAATGTAACGATTTCTAAAGAACAGAAAGAAGCTTACGATTTGGTTAAAAAATTGAAAAAAGACGATTCTGTAAAAGTTTCTAAAGAAGATTTAGCAGCTAAAGAAGAATTGGCAAAACAATTAGGATTTTCCAAAGAAGAAGCAGAACACCTTCACCATAATGAGGTAGAAGTAACTGTAAAAGACATCTACGGATTGGAACTTGCAGAGCTTAACCAAGAATTGTTCGACAAAGTTTACGGCAAAGATGTCATCACGACTGAAGAAGAATTGAAAGCAAGAGTGAAAACTGAACTGGACGAGTATTTCCAGCAAAATGCCGATGTTCATTTCGTAAACAAAGTTCTAGAACAAGTCAACGAAAAAGAAGAAATCAAATTACCTGAGGCATTCTTAATCAAATGGTTATTGTTCTCTAACCAAAATATCACTTCTGAGGCGCAAGCAAAAGAAATCCTTGAAAACGAGAAAAACATTATCAAAGGTCAGATCCTTGAAGGAAAATTGATGAACGATAATGAGATTCAGTTGGATTATGCTGAGGTTCTTGGACAAGCTGAGCAATTGGTAAGAAACCAGTTAGCTATCTACGGAATTCACCATTTAGGCGATGATGAGGTTCAAAAATATGCAGCAGAAATGTTGAAAGACGAAAACCAAGTAAGACAAATCTCTTCTGAAGTTGCTATGGCAAAATTGAAAGATGTAATCCTTGAAAAATCTAAGAAGAAAGAAACTAAAATCTCTCACGATGAGTTTCTTGAAGTATTGAAGAAGTAATTAATTCTCAATTATAAATTAAAAGCGACCCAGAATTTGGGCCGCTTTTTTTTGTATTTATTGTTTTTCTTTTAATAAATCTATTTGTGATTTAAGATCAGAAATTCTTTCTTCATACAATGCGAATATTTTTTCTGGAATATGTTGATTGATTGCTGAGTTTTGATTGATCAAGTTTGTGGCCTCTATTTTACTATTATAAAAAATAATACTGCTATTTTCACTTTTCAATAGTTCGAAAAGATCAATTTCATATATGTCTGATATTTTTTTAAGTAAATCCATTTCGGGTTTTGCTTCATCATTTTCAAACTTATTGTAAACCATTTCAGAAATATTTAATTTCTGGGCTACTTGTAATGGAGAAAAATTCTTTTGTTTCCTAAGCTGTGATAATCTGGTTCCGATTGACATAGTATTTTCTTTACTTTTTGCTAATGTACAAATTTAGGACAACTATTTGGATTTACTTTTTGAGAATATTGAATATTTCATTATATCTTTCTTTCCAAAAATTAACCTCATTTTCCAGGTCTGCAATTCTTTTCTCATAAAGTTCGGAGTATTTTCCAGAAATATTTTGATTAAGTATACAATCTTGATTAAGTAGATTTTGTGCTTTTATATTGTTGCCATAAAAACTGATTTTTGCTTCTGTGCCAATGATGTCATATAAATCCTTACCATAATATTTTGAAATTTTAATAAGATTAGAAATTTTTGGTTTGGATATGTTGCTTTCCCATTTGTTATAGGCAGTTTGGAATATTTCTAAGTGTTGTGCAATTTTTGTTTGTGAGACATTGCCTCTTAATTTTCTTAATTGGTCTCCTATTTTCATAATTATTGTGTTTTGGATAAAATTAATAAAATTTTCACATGTAATATGTTTTTTAGTATTTAAAATTTAAAACTAAAGTTGGAGATATTAAAACTAAAGTTTGGAAATTGTAATGAATATGGTCAATATATTTGTTAAAAGTTTCCGGAAACTTAAATTAAAAAAAATGTTAAATATTAAAAAAAAATCATTAGAAATGAGAAAATTATTTAAATTCGTGTCTATAGATTTGGAAGTTGTAGAACTTTCAATGTTAGAATAGGAATCGGTATTATTTCTGTGGGGTCAGATTTAACAGTTTGTTGTAATTTTTTAGGGCAATGTCATATGAATAAGCAGACTGAGACTGGTAATACTAATCCTATCACGGGTTATAAGGCGGATATATCAAAATTACTTCAGACAACTAAATCGACTAATGCTGACTCAATTACTATTTTGGAATCTGAAGTTATTAATGTTGATGGCGATTATTTCAAGTTAGAGAAAGGCGTCTATAAAATAATAGATGATGGTAAGGGTAATAAGTATATTGATGTGGTAATTTTACCAGTTACTAAAACCCAAAAATAAATTAATATGTAGCATTTATGCTAAGTAAATAATAACGAAAATGATTATAAGAAGATTAATAGCATTATTTATTGATGCAGTTTTTATTAGTATGGTAACATCAATAATCTGTTTATTCTGGAATCCAAAAACAACAATTGTAAATTTTCATTTTTTGAATAAAGATTGGGTACTGAATTATAACATTTTTGGTATTTTATTTTTACTATACATATTTTTATTTTGCCTTTTTAATAATGGTAAGACCATAGGTAAAATTTTACTTTCATTAAAAGTTGTATATTTTGAAAATAAGATTTCTAGACGTTTATTACGGGAATTTATAAAATCAATAGGTTTTTTTTTATTACCAATAACATTGATCTTTTATATTTTCAAAAAAAGATTACCTCAAGATTATTTATCATCGACAATATTGGGATAGCTTTTGTAAGTCTAAGAAATCTTGATAGACTATAATGATATGAAAAAGAAACTGTTGATAATTTTCGGAATTTTGTTTTTTGCAATATTTGCAATATATAACATTGGTGTAGATGTAGGTAGTGTTCATTTAGGAAAACAAACTGATGATATTGAAATAAATAACCAATATGATATAAAATCGAGTGATTTTTATAAACAGTTTCTTGCTTCGGATAAACTTGTTGTAATCAATTTATGGGCAACGTGGTGTAAGCCTTGTCTGGATGAAATGCCTATGTTTTTAAAACTTCCAAATGAATTTAAAGATGTGAAATTTGTAACCCTTTCTATAGATAAGGATGATAATAAGTTAAAACAATACTTAAATCAACATAAGAATATGCCTGATATTACATTTCAGAATGCTTCTTATAGAAAGGCTATCCGTAATTTTTTGGAAGGAAGAAAAGAGAAGAGTCTCATGCATACAGAAATAGTTCCGGTAACCTACTTTGTTAAAAATGGTAAAGTTATGAAGAAAGTTGAAGGTTCTATGGATTATAAAGAGATTACAACGATAATCACGTCATTAAAATAACTAAAAAATAAATGACAAAAAACAATTGTTTGGTGATTGCTTCTTTGTTATTTGCTCCTCATTTTTTTAAATCCCAAAACACAGGTATTGATAAAGGGATTGCCATTGGGAACATACTTATACAAGGCTATTCTGTATTACGAGGTAATGGTTAAATTAAAAATTCAAGAACAACCTCGGATTGATGGGTTGGTTATTTTTGTGAACCTCATAATGAAGATGAGGTCCTGTAGAACGTCCTGTATTGCCAGATTTCGCAATGATTTGATTCACTTTTACTCTGTCGTTGGTTTCCACCAAAAGTTCGGAAAGATGTCCGTACAAAGTCACAAGACCATTGCCGTGCTCTATCATCACACAATTGCCGTAACCACCTCTTACACCTGAGAAAATCACTTTTCCAGCTGCTGCACTTTTCACAGGACTTCCGTAAGCTACAGCCACGTCTAATCCTTTATGGAACTGCATTTGATCTTTTTCTACAGGCGCATTGCTGGATGCATTCTTGTCTTCCTTTACGATCGTTTGTCTTTTCACAACATTTCCAAGGCTGTCTTTTTCTTCAGCAATATTAGAATTGTTCGCCACTTCGGTAGATTTTGGAGGAATTGGATTTTTTCTGATTCCAAAGTTAGAAGAGATGTAACCATCTGTCGGAATTCCCAAAGGAACTTGCTGTAATCTTTGTTCCAGGTCAATCAGGTATTGGCTGTATCGGTTACTGACTTTCGCCAGATAAACTTCATTTTCCAGACTGTCTTTTGCTAACTTTTCTATTCTAAGGTCAGAAACGTTTTTAGACTTCAAGAATCCATCGATGCTTCTGATGCTTTGGTCAACTATTGCCAAATCGGTTTTCAGCTGAAGATGGTCGATGCTGTCTTTTTCATTATTGATTTTCACAATATTCACTTCATAGACCTTGTTGTCTTTATCATTATAAAATTTCCCGATGACCAAACCCTCGATGAAACAAATGATTAGTAATATTATAAGAACCAAGTTCTTTTTCTTTTTTGATTTTAAATATTGAACCATTAATAAAATTTTAAAATGGACTGCAAAAGTAAGGAATTTTTATTTTTTCTAATGTTAATCGGACTTAGGAATATAATTTGTTCTAATGAAAGTTAATTATTCTTAATTAATTGTTAAACAAGATTTAGCTTGATGTAAAATCATAAATTATATTAGATTTGTAGCAATGAAAAAGACGAGAAAGAATGACTAAGAAATCGACCAAACAATCTAATAATGTGCGTGTTGGCGTTTTGGGAAGCGGAAGTTTCGCAACTGCTATCGTGAAAATGCTTGCAGAAAACTGTAAAACGGTCAATTGGTGCGTTAGAAACGAGTTTGTAAAAGGCGCCATCGAGCAACGCGGACACAACCCAAGCTATTTGACAACGGTTTCTTTCAACCTGAAAAAACTGCAGATTACGACAGACATCAATGAGTTGGTTTCTAATTCTGATGTGATTATATTGGCAGTTCCTTCGATTTATCTGGCAGAATCGATGGAGAAGATGACTTGCGAATATCAGGATAAATTGTTCTGTTCAGCGATTAAAGGAATTGTTCCGAAACATAATGATATTGTTGCGCATTATTTGAAAGATGAATTCAAAATCGGGTTCAAAAACCAAGCGGTTATTGCAGGTCCTTGTCACGCGGAAGAAGTGGCAATGGAACGGTTGTCATATTTGACGGTTGCTGTGGCACAAAAAGAAGATGCTGAAGTTTTGCAGGAGATTTTCTCTTCTTATTATATCAAGGTCAATACAAGTTGCGATATTCTCGGAAACGAGTATTCTGCAATTCTAAAAAACATCTATGCGATAGGCGCTGGGATTGCAAGTGGATTGGGTTATGGAGACAACTTCATTGCGGTTTATGTTTCCAACGCCATTCGTGAAATGGAAACTTTCCTAGAAGCCATTTATCCTGAAAAAAGAGATGTGAATGACAGCGCCTATTTGGGCGATTTGATTGTAACAGCCTATTCATTATTCTCAAGAAATAGAAATTTAGGAAACTTGATTGGGAAAGGTTACACGGTAAAATCAGCAATTCAGTCAATGAGTATGGTTGCCGAAGGTTATTATGCCACAAAGGGAATCTATGCCATCTGCCAAGAAAAGAAACTGAAATTGCCGATTATCAATGCGGTGTATGACATTCTTTATGAAGGAAAAAGTGCAGAGAAGCAATTTGCAAAACTGACGGACAAATTGACATAAGAGATTGTTAATTAACAAAACATTACGATTTTCTATTAAGTGATTGGAATAGAATTTGCGAAATTTGATTCGTTGAAAATAAACACAAAAACAAAAATGAAATATTCAAAATTTAAATTAGCTCAGGAAGCTATCAAACACAAAGGATTTTTGCAGAAAATCCCCTCTGTTTTCAGAATGATAAAATTGTATTATAGAGGAGAATACAAAATGAAATTTACAGATATTCTTTTGCCCGCTTTAGCATTGCTCTACGTTATTTCTCCAATAGATATTATTCCGGATTTTGTTCCAGTAATAGGAGCTTTGGATGATTTGGCAATCTTAGCTTTAGCAATTCCTTTATTGATGAAAGAGGTTGACAAATTTTTACTTTGGGAAAGTCAAAAGGGAAATTCCGACACGAAAATCATCGATGCAGAAATTGTAGAGTGATTTAGAATTACAATAAGAGATAAGAAATCCCGAGTCAGTTTTGAATCGGGATTTTTATTTTCAAACATTGCGTATTGGTTATTTCTAAATTTAAAAATTAAATCATTTTGCAAAAATATTTGCCGTAACTTTTGCCCCTCATCATAAGACAAATACAGTCAATGATTTATATCGTAATAGAAAATATATGACAAAATAAATTATATCTTCAGAATTGGACAGAAAAACGAATAAATCATTATCTTCGTTTTCGGAATGGAGGGTAAACAGAAAGAGTTTTCTAAATTGATAAAGAACAACCAAGGACTTATAATAAAGGTCTCGCGTCTTTATACCCATTCTTTAGAAGACCAGGAAGATCTTTTTCAGGAAATCGTGTTACAGCTTTGGAAATCTTACGACTCATTCCAAGGTAATTCTAAAATTTCTACTTGGATGTATCGTGTTGCACTTAATACGGCAATCACATTATTCAGAAAAAAAACAAGACAGCCGCAGACGGACGAATTGCAGGATTTTCACAGCAAGAATTATTTAGAAGATTCTGATGAAAAACAACAGCAGATTTCCTTACTGTACAAGGTAATAAAAATGTTGCCCGACGTAGAAAGAGCCATCGTGATGATGTATCTGGATGATGAACCTTACAAGGAGATCGCAGAGACATTGGGTATCACAGAGGTCAATGCCAGAGTGAAAATGAACAGATTAAAGAAAACATTAAAAGAATTAATGATAAAGCATGCCTAACTCAGAAGACTTTGATATAGATTCTCTCAAAAAATCCTGGCAGGAACAGGTGATTTCTGATGACTACAATCAGGATGAGATAGAGGTGATGCTCAATAAAAAATCCAGAAATTATGTAAAATATATTCTGTGGATCAGTGTTGCCGAATTTATAATTTTCGGGATCATTAATTTTATAGCACTGTTTTCATCCAGTTTCCATACAGATTTCACCAGTATTTTGAATAAACTTCAGATCAGAAATCAGAACGAGGTAGAATTTTCCTTAGATAAAATTTATTATTGGATCAAGATTGCAAGCCTTGTGATTACGGGGATTTTTGTCATCATTTTCTATAAAAATTATAAAAAGATAGATGTAGAAGCTAATCTCAAGAAATTCATCATCCACATCATTAATTTCAAAAAATCAGTTAATCTATTTATTATCAGCAATATAGTTCTATTATTTCTTTTTATAGGAAGTTTTACAAGCTTTATCATTTTTACCATCAGAAGACAAAATATAGAGATTGACAATCCAACATTTTGGGGATTGATAGCGGGTGTGACGTTCAGCCTTTTGATTTGTATCATTCTCATTTTGCTCTATTACAAAATCGCGTACGGAATCATCCTCAAGAAACTTTCCAAGAACTTGAAACAACTGGAAAAGATAGATTCGGAAAAAGATAATTAATTTTATTTGACTTCGTTGAACCACTTTGTTAGGTTTGGGCAGCTTTTCCGCGCTCCGTTCCCGCTATTTTTTGCCAAAGCTTTTCCCAAACAAAAATGAGCTCCACTCAGCTTGGGCTGCATGTGATTCTGCTTTTCAATATTCGATTCAAAGAGAATTATGCCGTTGCAACAATTTTCCCTATCTTTGCACCCACTAAAAGTTCTTTGAAATGCTGGGAAGAAGACAAATCCGCGAAAAAGTTGTAGAATCTTTGTATTCTTACTATCAAAACCCTATTAAGTTTGATGTTATTGAGAAAAATATGTTCTCAGAAATCAACAAAATCTATCATCTCTACATTTACGAACTCAACTTTCTTGTTGGATTAAAGCGTTTGGCAGAAGACCAAATGGAAATCGGGAAAAATAAATACCTGAAGACTAAAGAAGAGGAAAATCCTAATCAAAAATTTATCAGAAACCAAATTCTTCTTCAAATTGAAGACAATGAAGAAAGAAGAAGCTTTTCTGAAAAGCACAAAGAATTGATCTGGGATCCGAATGACGAGATTTTGGTAAAAACATTCCAAAGAATCAAAGCTGGAAAACGTTATCAGGATTATATGCAGGACGAAGAAATTTCGTTTGAGGATGACCAAAAATTCATTGGAAAATTGTTCCTGAGATACATCGCAGAAAACACAGATTTACACGAGAGATTCGAAGAAAAAGAAATGTCTTGGGCAGATGATTTTCACATCGCCAACTCAATGCTTCAAAAAACCATTGGGTTTATGAAAGAGTCAGAAGCTTCCCACACTTTAATCAAAATGCTGAAAGATGATGAAGACGAAGATTTTGCAAGAAAACTTCTAAGATCGTCTCTGAACAATTGGGAAGAAACCGAAAAGAAATTAGAATCAAAGTTATTGAACTGGGATTTGGACAGGATTTCTTTGATTGACAGAATTATTCTAGTCGCTGCCATCACAGAATTGGACCGTTTCCCGTTAACAGCATCAAGAATTATCATTAATGAATATATTGATGTTTCCAAAGTGTATGGAACAGAAAAATCCAATATCTTTATCAACGGAATTCTTGACAAATACACAAAAGATTTAAACAGAGTATAATCCAAATATTTTATAGTATTATGAAATCAATCAAAATATTAGCAGTCGCTGCACTTTGCACACTTGCTTTTTCTTGTAACAAAAAAGAAGAAACCAAACTAGACCATATTCCAGGTGTAGATTCAGCTCAGGCGAGTACTGTTGTAGAAGCAATGTCTCAGGAATCTGTGAATCCTGATGATGCAGCATTGGTAAAAGAAGCGCAAAGCAAACCATTGACCACTATCGCATTCAGCGAAACTGATCATAACTTTGGCGACATCAAAAAAGGCGAAAAAGTTGAGCATATTTATGAAGTAACCAATACAGGAACTAATCCTTTGATTATTTCTAACGTGAAACCAGGTTGTGGTTGTACAGTTCCTGACTTTACAAAAGAACCAATTTTGCCAGGTAAAAAA
>Ga0302347_1002065_pt1 | contig 21690 bp, 25 predicted proteins | sample PhyWR1_FD_202178 | JGI IMG/M metagenome (GOLD analysis project Ga0302347, IMG submission 202178) | Leaf surface microbial communities from wheat plants in UC Gill Tract Community Farm, Albany, California, United States - DLSL W.R1 (v2)... | ecosystem: Host-associated > Plants > Phyllosphere >...
CAGATAAACTTTTTCCACTTTTGCGTCGGGTCGCATCATGACGTGCTGGCTCCGTAAGGAAATCGGGAGCACAGCATCAGGCTTCAACTGGCGGTTTTGAATGTGGGCACGGTGGATCGCTTACGTCCTAATGGCCGTTTCTGGCCCAGGATCGAATATGAAGGGCTAAAGTGTTAGGTTTATTGGCAGGACCTTGCAGTTTGGGCCAAGGCGGAAGCCTAGCGGGCTTCCACCTTAGAATTAATCCCGTTTTTTCAGCTGCCGTTCTATGACGCTAATCTCTGCATTGATTGCTGCAATTGTCATAGTTTCTATTTTGGTAGTCTTCCCTGTCTTCGGCTTTACGAGATTGATCAGCCCGATCATGTGAGTTTTTCTGGCTTTTAGGGTATCTGAATAACTGATTTTGCTTTGTATGGGAGCGTTCATGGCCGGACCTCTTTGATGACCGAAACAGCCTGGTGCAAGGCTGTTTCGGTGGAAGTAGTTTTACATAGCGAGCACGTCTTGCAAGCTGTGCTTGTACGAGCGCTCTACGAGATCACTTGAAGTCCAACTCCAGAAATTTTCTCCCTGCTCCGGAATATTCAGCTTATACAGCGCAAGCGATTCTTGGTTAGTAAGACGCTGAGCGGCCCATAGCTTGCCACCTACATCAAGTAATGCTTTTGCTGCTTCATTCCACTTTTCCTCCAGTACGGTGTAGGCAAGACGCGCAGCTTTTTTCTCGATGACTTCGTACTCTTCTCGGGCTTCACTGATGTGTTTATTGATGGCAATGAGTTCCTGCTCTAGCGCGGTAATAATGAGTTGTTGGCGACGGTTTTGCTCAGTTGCAGTGCAGAGCTTTTTCGCCGCCTTTTCTGCATCAATATTGGCTGTTTTTTCACCATCTACATCACCCCAGGCGACTGCCTGAGCATATGCTGTTGCGGCCTCAGTCTCAGCCTGCCGAGCTTTAGCCATATCGTCATGTGCCTGTTGGCGGACCTGCTCTAAGCGAGTGCTGATGCTGCACCGTTTTTCTTGGAGCTCTTCTTCATCTGACTTCCAAGTCGTCATAGACTCGATATAGCCAGCCATTAAGCTCTCTTGATTAACCAGATTTTCACGGCGATATATTCTCCGCGAGAGCGTGAGAATTTCTAGGTCCAGTGAATCAAACTCTCTTTTCTGCTCGTTGTATTGCTCGCGTGCTTCGCGTTCGCGGCCTTGCGCGATGACTTCCGGGCATTCCAGTGCTGCTTTAAAGGGGGCCAGTTTAGTCCGCAGATTTTCCAGTTTGATGGTCAGTTTTTCGTGGTGACTTTTCATTTCTTGAAGTTCGTTCATTTGTTTTGTCTCTGTGCAATTCGATTAGGGGTTGGGTGAGCGGCTGGCGAGGCCGGGAATGAGCCGGCACTACCTCGATCAATGGGCAACCGTCAGGCAGCCCTGGCCTCGCTCTCATCCGTCCCCGGAATCGTCTTGACGATGTAGCAGCGTTGTGGTCCTAGTCCGGGAAGTCGGACGAGACTGGACGCCTTACCATCGCTTCCCGGCTCGAGCACTCCACGACGCAGCAGCTCCTTGTTCACTGCATTGATGTTCATGCCTTTGAATACTTCGGAGCGCCAAGCCTCGGGCAGCACGTAGTAGGTGTTGGTGGTGTGCAGCTCGTCGCCCAGGCCGTGCTCCAGCGTTTTGCGAAAGCCGAGTCGGTCAATGGTGCGCGGGCCGTGCTCGTCGATCTTGGCTGCAGCGGATTCCCAGCGAGTGAAGCGGCTTTCTCCGAAGCGCTCGATGACTTGGCGCAGTCGAGCCACGATGGCGTCACCTTCATAGTTACCGGCACCACCACGCTCGTTTAGCCATGCGTTGAGGCAGATACGAGCTGCAGTGGTCGCGGTGCCATCTGGCCAACCGGTGATGCCCAGTGCGGTAGCCAGCTCACCTGCTGCAGCCGCAAGGCCAAAGCGCAGAGCTGCACGGTGGGCTTGTCCGCTGGCTGTGGCAGGTAGGGACTTTGTAATAAACCCTTCAAGCGTGCGGCGCAGGATGATCGCCCAGCCATGCATTTTTCCGGGATCACACAGCTCGGTTAAAAATGCAGTGAGCGGTGTGCCGTAGTACTTGGCCACCCTGGCCTTGAGTGCGTCAGAAAGTGCAGCAGCGTCCTCGAAACCATTCAGCACGTCGAACATGCCTAGCCCTTTACTGGCGTCTGCAGGCACGGCGAGCATGCGTACTTCCATGCCTGCCTTGAGTTCTTTGTTGGCCTCGGCCATATGTTGCGCCAAGGTTTTTTCACCTGTGGATAGAAATAGCAGGCGCCACTCTTGAACCTGTCGGCCCGCTTGGCCACGATCGTTAGCGCGGGCTTTCCCGGTGCCGTTGCCGAGCATATAAACGGTTTCGCCAATGATGCGCGGGTCACACATACCAATTTCATCGAGTACTAGAAGGCCGTCCGAGTGCGCGGCTGCTATGGACTCCAGGGCGTTATCGGTCGAGCGCCAAGACCGTACCAAGCGCGGTCCGCCGTAGATTGAAGCAGCGACTTGCAGGTGGGTGGTTTTACCGCCCGAGCTATCGCCGTACAGGTGAAAGCCGCCCGATTCATGGCCGAGCATGTGCAACAGCGGTCCTGCAAAAGCCACGCTGACTACAAATGCCAAGCGATGATTACCAATGCACAAAGCGCCGATTTGTTCTTGCCACTGCTCCAGGGTGCCAGCCTCGCTGATAGGTGGCAGTTGGGCGCCTGCTTCGTAGAAGTGCAGGTGTTCAGTGTGGGAACCGACTTGCTGCTCTGGCAGGAGATCCGGATTAAGGTTGTCGCCGGATCGCGTTGTGCAACTAGGTTGATTGTCGAAACACGTGAGTCGGACATAGTCGTGCCTGTAAGGTGAGAGACAGGCACAGGCTAGAGAGGGAGGAAAAAGCAAACACGGTTTGCTTTTTTTATTAGCGTTTAACGTGGCAGGAATCGGCCCTTTTTAAGGTATTTTCTGACAGTGGGTATAGATGCTATGTAGTCTTTTTCGACGAGCTCTTTCACCAGATCAGCCCCTGAAATCGTGGGGTTTGCAGCAATACGGCGTTTAGCAGACTGGCTTACTCTTGCGAAAAGCTCTGCAGCTGTCTGCTGCTTCTCTGATTCAGGTTTGCTGTTGGCTTTGCCCGCCGATGAGGCTCTTTGATAAGCCTTGGCAGAAAATGCGTTGCTAAGTGCTTTGTGTAAAAAACTTGAAACGTTGTATGTTCCTTTCGAAACGTCAATGTTCTCAATTTGTTTGTACAGGTCTGCCAGCATGTACGCCCTATGAGCATCGCCCATTAATACACGAAAGTTTTCACGTGCTTCAATTTCCATGTCCCTGTTTTTAAGGCGCTCCACCTGGGCTAATTCTGCGTATTTTTTTGGGTCTGTCGCGTGCAGATTGACTATGAGATCTTCGTCTAAATCATAGAGGTCGACTTCACTAGCAAAAAGCCAGTTGGCAAGAACCTCTACAGCTTGAACTGCTTGGACCAATGCATATGTAGCCACGAGTTGAGAGTCGGCAGCGCCTCTGTCCACGCCGGAGAACTGCCTTATGACATCCGGTAGGGAGGCGGCATCGGTATACCCCACATGCTCATCTATCGGGTCGCGAAGTCGAAACATGGTCGCTATCACTGATCCGGCGCGTTCAGAGTAGCTGAGCTCTTCGAGCCAAAATGAGGTGGCGTAATTGATGAGGTCAAAGGCTTCTGTGAAGTGCTCACGAAACTGGGGGAACAATGCTAGTTCCTTTACAGCTTGCTCTATTTCGTCTTGCTCCCACAGCAGGCAGCTGACGTCATAGCCAGCAATCTCCAAGACGCCAATTGGCATGTTTTCATCTTCCATTCACTATGCCCCTCGCCCCAGCCATAGGGTGATGATTCTGCGTTTCATGCTCTGGATTTCCTCTGCCTGCAGCGCCGTGGTCGGGTGCTTGTGTGTTACACAACTCAGCCCCGTTACACCAAAATATAGCCAGCTATTTGCTTGTGTTACATGCCGAAAGCCCTTTGGTTTCAGTGGTTTGATGGTGTCTGTTACACGAGTAACACACGTAACACTGATTTTGAGGGGGGGGCTAGGTCGCCGCGCTCAGTTTGCCTTCCCGAAATGCCCCTGTACGACATTGCCTTGCTCAAGGCGATCCAGATAGTCGGCATACCACTGCATCATCGTTGTGCGCTGTGTCAGGTACTGAGCCTTGTTGTAGATCCCGCGCACACCGGGTGCCTTGTGGCTAAGTTGAGCCTCAATGTGGTCTGCATCAAACTCGTGTTCGTTCAGAATGGTACTGGCGATATGACGGAAGCCGTGGCCGGTCTGGCGGCCTTCATAGCCCAGGCGACGCAGTGCCATCAGAAAAACGGTATCGCTACGGGGTTTAGTGCGGTCGCTTCTGCCGGGGAAGAGCAGTGGGTAGGCGTCCGTCAGTGGGCGCAGCTCGTTCAGTATCTCAACAGCTTGGCGGCTGAGTGGCACCAAGTGCTCAAGCCCTTTCTTGCGGCCCTTGCGCTCTACCGGGATTGTCCACAGCTTCTTGTCGAAGTCGAACTCCTCCCAACGGGCTTCGCGCAGTTCACTGGGGCGCACGGCCATCAGGGTCAGCAGGCGCAACCCAAGTTGAACATCTTTGGCGTGGGGGTAGGAGCGGATAGCGCGGAGCAGGGCGGGCAGTTCTTCAAGGCTGACGTGGGCATAGTTCTCGGCCTTGGCTGTGGACAGGAACTTATGCACACCTTCGAGAGGGTTGTTGACGGCACGACCTGTTACGCGGGCAAGGTCATACACATCTTTGCAGTAGGCCCGCACCCGGCTCATCTGTTCCAGAATTCCTTGTTGTTCCATCCCGCGAAGCAACCCCATCCATTCCATTGAAAGGATGCTGGTGTACAGGCGCTTTCCGAAGGTGGGGAATACATGACGTTCCAGAGCGCCCATGACTCGTTTGGCAGTGCCTGCATCCCAGGACTTGATTCGGGACGAGTGCCATTCACGGGCCATAGCTTCGAAGGTGCTGTTGTTGGCTTCAAGTTCGGCAGCTTGGCGGGCTTGTTTGGTAACGATAGGGTTCTTGCCCTCTGCGGCGTCACTGCGCAGTTCGGCGGCCTTCTGTCGTGCAAGCGCACCACCGACCTCTGGATAACCCCCGAGCCCCATCCAGCTCCATTTGCCAGCCGGAGTTTTGTAGCGTAATTGCCAGGACTTCTGACCATCAGGCTTAACACGGAAGTACAAGCCATTCCCGTCCTGTTCCCGGTACTCCTTTGTGTCGGGTTCCAGGTTGGCCAAAGCAGTGTCAGACAAGGGGCGTCTTTTGATCTCTGAACGCTTCATTGGCTTGTATCCCTTCGGTTCGATTTTTAACGAAGGATACACAGGGGGATACACGGAGGGAAGGTATAGGGGGAGACAAGGAGAAACCCCCAGACACAAGAAAGCCCGCACTAGGCGGGCTTCTTGTACTGTTTATAGACTCATGGAGACTTCTGTAAACAAGCGTTTGGTGGCTACACAGGGACTTGAACCCCGGACCCCAGCATTATGAATGCTATGCTCTAACCAACTGAGCTATGTAGCCGATGGCGCGCATTATTCCCTCGTACGGGGGGTGTGTCAAGCAAATATCTAAAAAAAATCTTCGTGCTATCAATTGCTTAAGGTTTTACGGGGTTTGGATGGCAATATCTTGTAAAAGAATGGCACATTGACGGACCTGCAAGCGCGCATTCACCAGTCGTACGGAAACTCCAATGGCTCTTAGCAACGCTCAAACAACTACAATCGCGTCCTCTCCAGTCCCTCAGTCCAGCCCTCTTGTCATGCGTATTATCGGCGCCGTGGCTCTGGCGCATCTGATCAATGACCTGATCCAGGCCGTCCTGCCGTCGATCTATCCGATGCTCAAGGCCAACTATGACCTGACCTTTACCCAGATCGGCCTGATTACCCTGACGTTCCAGCTTACCGCCTCGCTATTGCAGCCGTGGGTGGGTTACTACACTGACCGTCATCCCAATCCGCTATTGCTGCCAGCCGGTATGGTGTGCACCCTGGTCGGGATTTTGATGCTGTCCCAGGTTGGCAGCTTTGCGCTGATTCTGCTGGCAGCCGGGCTGGTCGGTGTCGGCTCTTCAACGTTCCACCCCGAAGCTTCCCGTGTGGCAAGGCTGGCATCCGGCGGGCGCTATGGCCTGGCGCAATCGACCTTTCAGGTCGGCGGTAATGCCGGCTCGGCCTTTGGGCCGCTGCTGGCTGCGGCAATCATCATTCCCTACGGTCAGGGCAATGTGGCCTGGTTCGGTCTGTTTGCCCTGTTCGCCGTCGGGCTGCTGTATGTCATCAGCCGCTGGTACCGCAACCATTTGAACCTGTTCAAACTCAAGGCCGGCCAGAAGGCCACTCATGGGCTGTCAAAACAGCGGGTGATCGGTGCGCTGGTGGTGCTCGGCTTGCTGGTGTTCTCCAAGTACTTCTACATGTCCAGCCTGACCAGTTACTACACCTTCTTCCTGATCGAGAAGTTCGACGTGTCGGTAGCCACTTCGCAGCTGTATCTGTTCCTGTTTCTGGGGGCTGTTGCAGCGGGAACATTCTTTGGTGGGCCCATTGGCGATCGCATCGGCCGCAAGGCGGTGATCTGGTTCTCGATTCTCGGGGTCGCGCCGTTTACCTTGCTGCTGCCTTATGCCGACCTGTTCTGGACCAGTGTGCTCAGTGTCATCATCGGCTTTATTCTGGCTTCGGCATTCTCGGCCATCGTGGTGTACGCCCAGGAGCTGGTGCCGGGCAATGTGGGGATGATTGCCGGTATCTTCTTTGGTCTGATGTTTGGCTTTGGCGGGATTGGTGCTGCTCTGCTTGGGCATTTGGCAGACATTCATGGCATCGAGTATGTGTACACCCTCTGCTCATATTTGCCGCTGTTCGGTGTGCTGGCGATTTTGCTGCCGCGAACGAAAAAAGTCTGAATCGGTAGTGGGGGCCACTCCCTGGCCTTTCTTCACGCTGGCTCTGGGCCATGGGCGTCTCTTAGCAGATGTCCGTGGCGGGTCCTAGCTGCAGGTCGTCATTTTGAGCTGCTCGCGAGCCCGAGAGATACGGGAACGAACCGTCCCGATGGGAATATCCAGTGCACTGGCCGTGTCGCGATAGCTGCCGCCGCTTTCCACTGATGCGTAGAGCGTATTGCGCATCTCGGCTGGCAGTTGGTTGATGGCCATCAGCGTCAGTTCGAGTCGCCTGTGCACCTCGAACTGACCATCCAGGTCGCGTGCGCATTCCTGTTCATGGCACATCATCTCGTCAAACTCACAATGCACCGGCCTTGCGTACAGTCGGCGGAAGTGATTGCGGATCAGGTTCTGGGCAATACCGCACATCCATGTGCTCAAGGTTGCCTGGCCGTTGAAGCGGTCTTTGTTGCGCCACGCCTCCAGGCAGGTCAACTGAAAAATATCGTCCGCATCTTCGGGGTTGAGCACGCGTTTGTGGATAAACGCTTTGAGCTTTCTCTGCAGGTCAGTCGACAGGTCCAGAAGGTTGGGGGCAGGGGGGGAAGCATGATCAAGGTGATCCAATTTTTTATCCTCAGGGTGAGTGCTATCGAAATGATTCCGATAAGGGCTTCCTAAGCATCGCGTGTGCCAACCACAGGTCGTCGGCTATCTAGTTGTTTTTTTTCAGGATTTAATTATAGAAAGGCCAAAGCTGTGCCGGATCTTGCGCTGCGGGCCTTGTGGTTGTGCCAGTTTTGGCAAAAGTGATGTCGATTGAGTTGCCTGGGAACCGTTTGCCTGTGACCGACCACAGAGGTAAACGAAACCTTCTGACTGGGCACTCTTATGAGAATTGACGGGCGAAACGATACCGCGCAGTTATTGAGCCCGCTGCTCTCTCCCGGAGCTGTTCAGGCGCAAACGCCGCAGTCTTCTGTGCAAAGTGCCGCCGAAGAAGTCGGCATGTTGTTCAGTCAGAAGGTCGAGAGCAGCACCAAGGAGCTGTCTCAACGAAAGCTGCGCACGGTGGATACCCAGGTACAGAGGATTCAGGGTATCCAGCAGTTGAACGAGCTCTATGAGCAACTGGGGCATCCCGCTCAGGTCAGCCTGGGGCGGTTGGCCCGGCAAGTTCGTCAGGAGTTGATGTCAAACGCGGGTGTTGAGCATGTGCTGGCGTTGACCGGCGATGACCCGGCCCGCACCAGTGTGGTTTTGCAGTTCGTGACGGCTCAGGCCCAGGCGCAGGGGCGTGAACGCGAGAGCGTGCTGGCGCAGGACGTTCAGGCCCGCTTGCAAAACCGCTACCCCCAGCAAATTCAGGCGGGTTTGAATATCGCGCTGGCATTGAAAACAGCCGCAGGCGATGCCGCCCTGCGCCAGGCGATTCGCAGGGTGTATTACTCCAGCGTGGTGCTCAAACAATCACTGGTGAGTATCACCCAGGCCTTGCTGGAGTTGTATGGTGAGGAGGGGGTCAATGATGGATTGCGCATGATGGGGCGCGCCCTGGCGGATGATCTCGCTGCCCACCGTCCTTCGGTGTCAACCATCAAGCTGCGTACCTTGTTGATCGGGCTCCAGGGCTGTACCCAGTTGAGCAGCATCTTGCACGGTTGCCGGCTTTTTATTGAGCGAATGCCACCCAGTCAACGGCGGGCCGAGCTGTCGGCAGTCTCCCTGTTGCAGCGCCTGCTGGGGTACGCGAGTACGGGCATTGATGGTGATGAGGTACAAAGCCTGAGTTGGGCATTGGGTGGCGAGAGTCTTTCCAGCCAACTGGTCTCGCTCAACCAGGTCTATCCGTTGATTCAGCGCCTGCCGCTGGTTATTTGGAGTGACCCTGCAAACCGTCAGGATGCGTTGCAGTCTTTTTTGAGCCTGATGGGGGAGCACACTCAAGCCGAAGGTATTGTCCAACTGTCTCCAGGGTTGTCGAGACCCATTCGATGAGGCTCGTTCAGTGGCTCAATAAAGGCCTTGCCAGTGTGGCAAGCTCGGGCGAAGTGCTCGGGGCCGTGGTGGTGCTGGGCATTGTGTTTATTTTTATCGTGCCGTTGCCGACCTGGCTGGTGGATGTGCTGATCGCAGTCAATATCTGCATTGCCTGCCTGTTGATCGTGCTGGCGTTTTATCTGCCCAGCCCTTTGGCATTTTCTTCATTTCCTTCTCTTTTGCTGCTCACCACGATGTTTCGTCTGGCGCTATCGATTGCCACGACTCGGCTGATCCTGCTGGAGCAGGATGCAGGCGATATTGTCGAGGCCTTCGGCAATTTTGTGGTGGGGGGGAATCTGGCGGTGGGGCTGGTGATTTTTCTGATCATCACCATCGTCAATTTCCTGGTGATTACCAAGGGCTCGGAGCGTGTGGCAGAGGTGTCTGCGCGCTTTAGCCTGGATGCGATGCCAGGCAAGCAGATGTCCATCGACAGTGACCTGCGCGGTGGTTTGATCGATGGCGCACAGGCCCGCCACAAGCGTGAGCAATTGTCCCGGGAAAGCCAGTTGTTCGGTGCAATGGACGGAGCCATGAAGTTTGTCAAAGGCGACGCCATCGCAGGCTTGGTGATTGTGCTGATCAACATTCTTGGCGGGTTTTCCACGGGCATGTTGCAACACGGCATGAGTGCCGGCGAGGCTATATCGTTGTATTCGGTATTGACCATTGGCGATGGGTTGATCGCGCAAATCCCGGCGCTATTGATTGCCCTGACCGCCGGGATGATCATCACCCGCGTGGCCCCCGACGAGCAGTCGCCACACAGCAATATCGGAGCACAAATCGGGCAGCAAATAACCAGCGAGCCCAAGAGCTGGATGATCGCTTCGGGGGGGATGCTGGCGTTTGCACTATTGCCCGGAATGCCCGCCCCGGTGTTTGGCTTTATTGCCCTGTGTACCTTCTCGCTGGGGTTGTACCTGTGGCGCAAAAGCAGGAAACCCGAGCCGCAGCAACAGGGCGAAGCACCGCAGATTGCCCCTGAGCAAAATGGTGAAGAGGACCTGAGGTCCTTTGAACCGTCGCGACCTTACTTGTTGCAGTTCGCCAGTGCGCATCAAGGCCTGGAGCGCACCCTTCGGTTGATTCACGATATTCGGCAGGTGCGCAACAGCATCGTCACCCGTGTCGGCTTGACATTGCCCTGCTTTGAAATCGAATACAGCGACACGTTGTTCGAGGATGAGTTTCGCTTTTGCATTCACGAAGTCCCCATGTTCAAGGCCACCTTTGATGAACGGCAGGCCGTGGCCCGGGACAGTGTCGCGGATGCCCCGGCGGATGCGCTCAAAGGCAGCGAGGAACGTGATGAACTGGACTGGCTATGGCTGGCGTCCGAGGAGCTGTTGCTGGCCCGCGAAGGCATCGAGTCATTTACGGCTCACGCCTTGATTGTTGAGCGCATGCATCAGGCCATGATGATCAGCGGCCCGCAGTTTTTGGGGCTTCAGGAGTGCAAGTCGATCCTTGGCTGGCTTGAGCAAAGCCAGCCTGAACTGGTTCAAGAGCTGCAGCGCATCATGCCTGTCTCGCGTTTTTCCGCTGTTTTGCAGCGCCTGGCCAGTGAGGGGGTGCCTTTGCGCGCCATCCGCCTGATCGTCGAGGTACTGACCGAACATGGCCAGCACGAACGCGAAGTGACAGCGCTGGCGGACTATGCGCGGATTGCTCTGAAGTCGCAGATCTATCATTTGTACAGTCAGGCTGACGGTCTGCATGCCTGGCTGTTGTCTCCCCACAGCGAAAACATTTTTCGTGAGGCTTTGCGCCAAACCCAGTCGGGGGTGTTTTTTGCCCTGGACAATGAACACAGCACGCGACTTGTGGAGTTGCTCAAGGAAGCCTTTGCTCCCCGCAAGCGCGAAAAAAGTGTCTTGCTGGTCGCACACGATCTGCGCAGCCCGTTGCGTACGTTATTGCTCGATGAGTTCAACCATGTACCGGTCATGTCCTTTGCCGAGTTGATGGGCTCGGCCAAGGTCAAGGTGCTCGGGCGTCTGGACCTGGAGTTTGAAGGGTTGCTGCGTGAGGTTGTGTCTTGAGTTCGGGGCATGTTTTCGCCGATGGCGCAGCCGTTGAGTTCGATGCGGTGGCGCCTGGCCTGCTGTTCGAGTTGCGAGTACTGAGCGGCTTGCATCAGGGGGCTGCATTGCCTTTGTTTGGTGAGCGCTGGAGCATTGGTGCGCATCAGGACATGGACCTGGAGTTGTATGACCCGGGAGTTGAGGCTCGGCATGCCCAGTTGCACTGCACAGACGGGCGCTGGTCAGTGCAGGCGCAGGAAGGGCTGTTGCAGGATGAAACCGACGCTGTTCTGGCCCGGATTGCCGATCTGAATCCGGGTGCGGTTTTTTCCATTGGCGGTATCCGCTTGTGTGTCGCCATTGGACAAAGTGCCTGGGTGGATGAACCAGCACCAATACCGGGTAAGGTCGCCCCCGATCACAGCGGTACAGGGCCTGCCCGGCGCAGGAAAAAGTGGCTGGCGACCCCCCTTTGCGTGCTCTTGCTGATGGTGGCCGCATTGACCTGGCAACCCTCGAATGAGGCTCGGGCAGTCGCGCCGAAGCTACCGACTGGCAGTGACCGGCGCCAGCTTGCAACAACGCATCAGGTGCATCAGCAATTGCTCAAGATGTTGATCGAGCGCGAGCTGGGCAACCAGGTCCGGCTGGAGGTGGCCGCTGATCAGATCACCCTCGCCGGTAATGTCGGCAAAGACTCGCTGGCGCTGGTTTCGCGGATGCTCAATCGTTTCGGGACGCAGTTTGAAACCCCGGTTTCGATCATCAACCAGGTTCAGGAAATCAGCACGGCGTTGCCCTTCAGGATCGTCCAGATAATCGGTGGCCAAAAGGCCCATGTTGTTTTGGCAGACGGTCGTCGGCTGTTTTTTGGTGATGAGGTCGATGGTTTGCGCCTGACGGCGATCGATAGTCGGCGGGTGCTGTTTGAAGGAAAGCAGCGCCATGAGGTGAACTGGTGAGCCTGGCTCTCGAAGAGCGCCTTGAGCGTTGGCGGCAAGGCCAGTTCACGCACTTGGCGGGTTTTTCGCCGGTGACCGTCTGCGGTCGGGTGCTGCGGGTCAACGGCATGTTGTTGCAGTGCCGTTTGCCCCAGGCTCGAATTGGTGATTTGTGTCAGGTTCGGACTACGGGCAATGAATGGATCCTGGCTGAGATCATTGGCTTTGATCAGCAGGACGCGACCCTCAGTGCCCTGGCGGGCCTCGAAGGCATAAGCGCCGGGGCGGCGGTTGAGCGGCTGGGGGCAGAGCACCAGGTTCGCGTCGGCAATGATCTGCTGGGGCAGGTGCTCGACGGATTCGGCCGACCGCTTGCTGGCCATTCCGGGGGGGCCTTTGTCAGGCCGCCTTGTGATGAGGCCAGTGCCGTAATTGGCGAGGCGCCGCTGCCCACTCAACGGCCACGCATAGGCCGCGCTTTACCTACCGGGGTGAGGGCCATTGACGGGTTGCTGACCCTGGGGGAGGGCCAGCGGGTAGGGCTGTTTGCCGGTGCCGGTTGCGGCAAGACCACCTTGCTGGCCGAAATCGCCCGCAACGTTGATTGCGATGTGATTGTCTTTGGCTTGATTGGCGAACGCGGTCGTGAGCTGCGTGAGTTTCTTGACCATGAACTGGACGACGGGCTGCGGGCCAAAGCCGTTCTGGTGTGTGCGACCTCTGATCGTTCAAGCATGGAGCGTGCGCGGGCAGCCTTTACGGCCACCGCCCTGGCCGAAGGTTTTCGGCGCAAGGGCCAGCGGGTTTTATTGCTGATCGACTCCCTGACCCGCTTTGCCCGTGCGCAACGGGAAATCGGCCTGGCCGCTGGCGAACCTCTGGGGCGCGGCGGGTTGCCGCCTTCGGTTTACAGCATGTTGCCGCGCCTGGTGGAGCGAGCAGGCCTGACTCAGGAGGGGGCCATCACGGCGATCTATACCGTACTCATCGAGCAGGACTCCATGGCCGACCCTGTCGCAGATGAAGTGCGCTCCCTGCTGGACGGGCACATTGTGCTGTCACGAAAACTGGCAGAGCGCGGCCATTACCCGGCGATTGATGTGCTGGGCAGCCTGTCGCGGATCCTGAGCAATATTGCCGCCCCTGAGCATGTGCACAACACCACGGCGTTAAGGCGTTTGCTAAGTGCCCATCAGCAGATCGAGCTGATGCTCAAGCTGGGTGAATACCAGGCCGGCAGTGATGCCCTGACTGACCTCGCCGTCGAGAGCCGCCAGCGGGTGGATGATTTTTTGCGTCAGGATCTGCGTGAGCCCTCAGGGTTTCAGGCCACCCTTGAGCAACTGAAGGAGTTGACCGTTCATGTCCCTCTCTGATGACGCCCAGTTGGCAACCCAAGCCCTGCAGCGCCTGCGCGGCTTGCGGGCAGACCGGGCCGACCGCCTGTTGCACAAAGCACTGCGGGAGCAGCGAGGGTTAAACCTGCGTATCGAACAGGCCCGCACGGCTGTTGCGCAAGCCCGTCTGCACGAAAGCCACCAACGGGCCGCCTTGTTGCACCGCTATCAGGGGCAGGCCGTATCCCGGCAAATGTTGTCGGGCTGGGATGAGGCCTTGCGCAAGGGCGCGGCGCACACGGCGCAGCAAGCAGACGCCTGGCAATCGTTGCTTGAGCAACAGAACCATGCAGACGCGACTGTCGAGCGTGCCCGTAAGCAAGCATCAGAGTGTCAGCGGCAGGTAGAAAAGTTTCGCGAGATGTTGCTGTTGCTGGCAGAGGAGGGGGTATGTCCCAACCAGCACTACCCCGATCTCCGGCAACTCACCCCAACCGAATCGCTCATCCAGCAAGCCGATTTGGCTCAGCGCTGTTTTCAAGTCGGCGATGGTGTTGTCCGCCACTTCCAGGCGTGCTGAACCTTGTTGGTCCAGCGCGCTGATATAGAGCGTGTTGTTATAGACAAACCACTGGAAGCGATGCTCTAGAGCCAACCGCTCGAGCAAGCCCGACAGTGTTTCGGCGCGCAGCCTGCCGTTGACGACACCTGAGAGCGAGCCATCAATCTGCAGTTGCAGACCTGCGGCATGCGCGAAGTCCCTCAGAAAATCGCGTAACGACTGATTGCTTGCCTCATGGGCATAGGGTGTTTTCTTCCACTCATCGGGGACGGCGGCAGTGGCATGCGGTATCACTATAAAAAGATACGGCAACAACAGCATCTGGCTGAGGCTTTTAATCCGGCTCATCACTGCACGGCATCGATAATGCTTTTGGTCAGGCTGTGCTTGAACCGGGTTTGCTCGGTGAGTGCAAGCGTTGCACTGGCCATTTTTCGTGAAGCCTCGTAGAAGCGGATTGAATCTTCCAGGCCGTATTGATCGCTCATGGCGATTTCATCGAGGTTTTTCTGGGCCTGGGCAAAGCGGGTGTCGATTCGGCGCTGGATACTTTCGAACGAAGCCATACATCCTCCATCAGGTCATGTGTATGACTCTGTGGCAGGTACTGCGTGCCTGGTTCCTTCGCAGGCTTGTGAACTCAGCAATGCGCTGGTGCTAGCCCAGTCGATGCGCAGATCCTCGCACTCGGTGACCAGCACCAGCGCCTGGGTGTCTAGGTGATCGTCGGTTTGCAGTTGCCAGGGGCTGTCCGGCCGGCTGCCGAGCCACTGGCGAACGTGCTCAAGGGCCTGCGGGTGGCAGCGCAGTGTTGCGCTCAGGGGTGGGCATTGCGTGCGCAGCAATTGCTCCAGCAAGGCGGTGATCCGACCTTGTTGCGGCACGTCATCGAGCAGTTGTTGCAAGGCCTGATTGACCACCCGCGATGCGCTCGACTCGATGCCTTGGCACAGGGCACAGGGCACTGTGTTGCTGTTGCCAGCGCTCAAGTTGCGCATTGGCCTGTAGCCAGAACTCATCATGGGCCTTTTTCAACAGGGCTTCGGATGCGGCTTGAGCATTGCTCAAGATCTCGTCCGCCCGGGCGTGTGCTTGTGCCAGCACTTGCCTGGCCAGACCGCAGTCGATGAGATCTTCGCGGGTAATCAACGCCTGGGGCAGCCCCGGCAGGTCGGGTCGCAGTTCAAGTGAGCGTCGCGACAGCATGGTCTTGAGCCTCGGTGAGGGTTGCGTCTGAATTGAAAGTGCGCGCGTACCAGAGCACGGCCTGCCAAAGTTGCTCAAGTTTTCCCGCAGGTATGGCCAGCACCGGTGTTTGCTCCAGCGCAATGATTCTTGCCGGGGCAAAACGCAGGCGCAGCCGTTGCCATACTGCAGGCTCCACCCATGCCCTGAGCAATTGCAGGGCATCGTCGGTTGGCTCGAGCCAGCCCTGAGTGTGCAAGGCTTTGGCCAGGCGTTGGCACCAGAGGTTCTGGTTTGTATTCAGTTGAGCAGGCGGCAAGGGGCGGCAAGTCATGTCTAGCAGTTGCAGCATATGATCGTGTTGCGCCGATTGCGCCAGAGCCAGGTAAATCAAGCTGCCAGAGGGGGCACCGGGCAGGCAGGGCTCGATGGCGAAGACCTTGCTCACGGCTGAGTGCCGGTTGCGTGCAAGGGCAGGGAGCAGATCATATCCACTGTGCCAATCCGGGTGCGCGTGATACCAGGCGCAGGCCCACCACTGCACCCACTGGTCAGTTTCGCTCATGCACAGCCTTGTCAGGGTGAGGGGCTTTATGGCGCAGTTTTAACCACGCGACAGGGGTGATGATCGCAATAAGGAACAGGAGGACCGCGCTTGCAAAGGTTTTTTTCCAGAAACCGAGGTTTTGCTCCGGCACCAGAAACGGGCCAAAGTAAAGCAGTTGCTGCTTGTCTTGAAACGCTTCGGCCGGGACAAATACTGTGGTTATTTTGTGCGGGTTATCCAAGGCTGTGGCCATGCCCGGAAGGCTGCTGGCGACCATGCGACGTACCCGGGACTGAATGCTGTCGGGGTCGAGCCTGGCATCGTGTTTGATAAAAACCGAGGCGGATGCAGGCTGGACAGCTTCGCCCGGAGCCACCCGTTCTGGAAGCACCACATGCACACGGGCCACGATAACGCCGTCAATATTTGACAGCGTGGCTTCCAGTTCTTGTGACAGTGCATGGATATAACGGGCGCGTTCCTCCAGTGGGGTAGAAATAACGCCTTCTTTGCGAAAAATCTCACCCAATGTCGAGCGCGCAGCTCTGGGGAGTCCGGCCGCCGCCAGTGTCTTGATAGCCCGGCTGATATCTTGCGCGTTGACGCGCACCGAGACACCGCTCTTGGTTGCAATCTTTTGGGCGTTAACCTGCTTGTCTGCGAGTTCGGCGATAACTTCATTGGCCTCCTGTTCGGATAGCCGACTGTGAAGTTCCACGTTTTCACCGCAACCGCTCACACACACAACGAGTAGCAGCAACAGGCTTTTGATAAGGCGCGACGCCATGGGCATACCTAAGACAGGTTGGTGAGCTTTTCGATTGCCTGGGTTGTTTTACTGATCATTTTGGCGCTGAGCACTGTTTCTAGGTGAAATGCTGACATGGCCCGGGTTGATTTTAGTGCGTCGATGGGGGCAGTGCTGGCGCTGACTTTCTGCAGTGCCCGTGCTGCTTTGTTAGAAAGTTCTTGTAATAGCTCTGAGCGCTGGATCAGTGGATTAGCAATCTGCTTGTCGGTCATGGCAGGATATAAAGCGTTTACCGAAGTAGTTTTCAACAGGGAGTTGAACCAATTTATATCTGAGGGCTCAGCTGCATGGAGATGCGCATCTGAGGATATGGACGTTGACTGAAGGGCGCCGGAAAGTAGGGAGGGCTTCATAATTATATATAAGCTCAGGTTGGCATGGGGCGTTCGGTAAAGCGCCTATTTATTTAAAAAAAGGCGCTCGTTACAAGGCTAGAAATTTATTTTTTTGATTTGCTCGTTCATGGCGTTCATCATTTTATTGAGTGAGTCCATTCGGTTGTTTGCCTTTGTTGAACGGTGATCATTTTCGGATTTTTCTACATTGGCGTGGTACGCTTTCCAAGCCATTTGTTGGTTGTATTCTTTTTGGGCTTCGAGCGGGTCATTGATGGATCTGCCACCACTGTTAAATAGATTTCCGATCGCACCGATTATGGAACCTATCATGTTGTATTCCTTTTGTTTTTAATCATCAGTAAGTGATTTTGTTTTTGTTGTTATTGTTGTTATTGTTGTTATTGCTGATGTTGTTTATAATGTTGTTAATATTATTGATGCTTATTTTTGTTATGTTGCCTGCGGCCTGCATATTACCAATATTTCCGAATACGCCAAGAGCATTTTTTATGAGGGGTGATACAAGAGGGGCTAAAAGGGAAAGCATGGGCAGCATATGTACACCTCGATGTTCAAATTTGAAATGAGTCAGTTATTGACTCGTTGTCTGAGTGTCTATATTTAGTCAGTGGGTTCCAGTCTATAAGAGTCAGGTGATTTCAAGTTGTTTCATTCGGTTGTACAGCGTGCGCTTGGCAATGCCCAGCTCAAGGACAACGGCATCCACATTGTTTAAATGGCGTCGTAAGGCGTCCTGAATAAACAGTTGCTCAATTTTTTGCAAACGTACCTTCAAGTTATGTTGGCCCACTATCGGTGTGTCCGGGCTGGTTGAAAGAGGCGTTATGCCCAGCACCAGCCGCTTGGCGACAGAGCGTAATTCCCGTACATTACCGGGCCAGTCATGGCACATAATGTGTTGCAGCAAGGAAGTGCAAGGTACAGGTATAGACAACTTGAAGTGGTGTGCTTCACGCTGAATCAGATTCATGAACAGGGGGATTATTTGCTCGCGCCGCTCTCTTAAAGGCGGCAAATGCAGGCTCACAACATTGAGGCGATAATACAGGTCGCGCCTGAACTTACCTTGTTCCACCATTTTTGCTAGAGAAGATTGAGCCGAGGCGATCACACGCATGTTCACCGGTATGAATTTTGTTGACCCCAACCGTTCTACACCGCGAGTCTCCAGTACGCGCAGTAACTTGGCCTGCAAGGTCAGCGGCATACTGTCTACTTCATCAAGATATAACGTGCCCATATGAGACGCTTCAATAAAACCTGCGCGTGATTGCATGGCCCCGGTATACGCACCTTGGCTGACGCCGAATAATTGGCTTTCCGCCAGGCTTTCGGGAATGGCGGCGCAATTTATTGCAATGTAATTACCCTGGCGCCCGGATAAAAAATGGAGCCTCTCTGCCAGCGTATCCTTGCCCGTACCGGTCTCCCCTTCAAGCAATATATCTATATTCAGCGTGGCAGTGTTTTTGATGGTGGCGTCGAGCTCCGGTTCTTCGAACGCGTAGGTTTGATAAGCTTCGTCGCCAGGTTGGGAAGACAGCATTGAATTTTCTCCCGCCTTATTTATTTTATTGGGGAAGGTAGAGCGCCACGGCCTGCCTGGATAAACAGTGCTTCAGGGGCACCGGCTCTGAAAGCAGGGTGCTGTCTTGGCTATAAAAGCCTAGTGCCTGGAAGGTTGTATGTCTTGAGTCAAGAGAAGTAGATGTAGTAGGAAATGGTGCTAGCATGTGTAGGATCTAGTTCTTTGCCCGTAGGGCAAAGGTATTATTGCTGCTTAACGTTTGGTTTCTTCCGTGTTTTTTGTGCTTTCGCTTTGCGTGGTAAAACCAAACGTCAACAGGGCACTTTCAACCGTGCTCAAGTGCTGTAAACACAGTTGCCAAGGGGCAGACACCGCGTCGTCCAGCTCAGTGGCTGATACCGGGATCAACACCGGGCGTTCACTGTCAGTAGCGATAGAGGCACACCCTGAGGCGACGTTTGTCAGTCGCTCGTGCAATGAGGCGGGGGCCGGGCCTTGCTCCTTGCGCAAGGCATCGGCAAAGGCTTCCGAGAACAGTAAAGAGCTGGCGTACAAACGCACGGCATGGCGCTCGTAGCGGCTGGCGATGCCTTTTACTTCCCGTGACACAAAGCGCCCGCGCAAGGTCCAGCGTGCAGTATTACGGGCCATGCTGATGCCGTTTTCCAGAGCTATAAGGCTGTCATGGGCGCGAGAGAAAATCTTTACAGCGTTTTGCGCTTTGTCGGCGTCTTTTTCGTCGAGTGCCTGCAGGCTTTTGCCAAAACCCGAGGCGAGTTTTTCCAGCAAGTCTTTTGCCGAGCTATCGATAATGCCAATCGGGTTAGGGGTGAGCAGCACCTGGCTGAAGACCAGCCCCACCCCAGCGCCCACCAGCACATCCAGCATACGCACCACGCCAGCACTTTCGGGGCCGACGGCGAGCATCAGCACTGCCGAAACCCCGGCTTGAATCGGTACCACCGGCCCCAGCCCGTACAAGGCGGCGATGGCGATGGCAGAGAAGGTGGCAAAGCCAATGCGCAGCAAGGGGTAAGCATCCGGCAGCCATAAGGCCGCGTCACCGACGATAATCCCGGTGGCGACGCCCACCATCAAACCAATTGCCTGCTTGCCATGGCTGGGCAGGCCGGGGGCCAGGCACACCACGGCACTGATGGCGGCAAACACCGGATGGACGTGGCCGAACAAATGCTTGGCCAGCACCCAGGCCAGTGCGGCTGCGATGGCTGAAGCCAGCGCATCGCGCCAGGCGGAAGACCAGCGAAAGGTTACCCGCTCGATCAATGGGGTGGTGAAGCGATTGATAAACACCTTGGCGAGCATTGCAACTCCCGATCAGTCTGGTTGGCCTTGAGACTTACCATAGACCTTTTGCCCGGAGGATGGTTTGCCCGATAAAAACACCAGGCCAAAAAAAACCGCGCCTGGGCGCGGTTTTTTATACGTGTGCTGTATTACACGTTGAAGCGGAAATGCAGGACGTCACCGTCTTTAACGATGTATTCCTTGCCTTCCAGACGCCATTTACCGGCTTCTTTCGCACCGGCTTCACCGTTGAACTTGATGAAGTCGTCGTAGGCGATAACTTCAGCACGGATAAAGCCTTTTTCAAAGTCGGTGTGAATTACACCGGCTGCTTGCGGAGCGGTTGCGCCAACCTTCACGGTCCAGGCGCGAACTTCCTGAACGCCTGCAGTGAAGTAGGTTTGCAGGTTGAGCATTTCGTAACCGGCACGGATTACGCGGTTCAGACCTGGCTCTTCAAGGCCCAGGGCCTCCAGGAACATGTCCTTTTCTTCGCCGTCGTCGAGCTCGGCAATTTCAGCTTCGATCTTGTTGCAGACCGGAACCACGATTGCGCCTTCTTCTTCGGCAATGGCCAAGACCACGTCGAGTAACGGGTTGTTCTCAAAACCGTCTTCAGCCACGTTGGCGATGTACATCACTGGCTTGGTGGTCAGCAGGTGGAAGCCCTTGATGATTTGTTTCTCATCGGCATCCATATTCTTGATCAGGCTGCGTGCCGGCTTGCCCAGGGTGAAGTGGGCGATCAGCTGTTCCAGCAGGGCTTTTTGAGCCACGGCATCCTTGTCGCCGCCTTTGGCGTTGCGCGCCACTTTCTGCAGTTGCTTTTCGCAGCTGTCGAGGTCGGCAAAGATCAGCTCAAGGTCGATGATCTCGATGTCACGTTTCGGGTCAACGCTGTTGGAAACGTGAATCACGTTTTCATCTTCAAAGCAGCGGACCACGTGAGCGATAGCATCGGTCTCACGGATGTTGGCCAGGAACTTGTTGCCCAGGCCTTCGCCTTTCGATGCACCGGCCACCAGGCCTGCGATATCGACGAATTCCATGGTGGTTGGCAGGATGCGCTGCGGTTTGACGATGGCAGCCAGCGCGTCCAGACGTGGGTCGGGCATCGGCACGATGCCGGTGTTCGGCTCGATCGTGCAGAAGGGGAAGTTCTCGGCCGCAATACCGGATTTGGTCAGGGCGTTGAACAGGGTGGACTTGCCGACGTTAGGCAAGCCGACGATGCCGCAATTGAATCCCATGGTGTATCCCCTCGGTAAAAGAGTCAGGCCTTCTGGCTGTGCAGGTTTTTCATCGCACGGTTCCATTCCCCGGCGAGGATATCCGGCAGCACGCCGAGGGCAAAATCGATGCTGGCGTCCAGTTTTTCCTGTTCGGCGCGAGGCGCACGACCCAGGACAAAGTTGGACACCATGCTGGCGACGCCCGGGTGGCCAATGCCAAGCCGCAGACGATAGAAATTATTGTTGTTTCCCAGTTGCGCGATGATGTCGCGCAGTCCGTTATGACCTCCGTGGCCGCCGCCCAGCTTGAGCTTGGCAACGCCGGGTGGGAGGTCGAGTTCGTCGTGGGCCACCAGTATGGATTCGGGCGCAATCCGGTAGAAACCGGCAAGCGCCGCAACGGCCTGGCCGCTTCGGTTCATATAGGTGGTGGGAATCAACAGACGAACATCCTGACCCTGGTGGCTGAATCGCCCGGTCAGGCCAAAATATTTGCGATCAGCAACAAGATTTACCCCGTTCGCCGACGCGAGACGCTCAACAAAAAGGGCCCCTGCGTTATGCCGGGTCTGTTCGTATTCGGTGCCTGGATTTCCCAGGCCAACGATCAGTTTTATGGCGGTCACGACAAGGGCCCTTCTATGGAGTGTGGATAACATCGCCGCTAACGGTTAGCGGCGAAAACGGACAAAAAAGCGGGTTTACGTGAGTAAACTTCGCGATCTTGTCCGCTTTACTCGCTGCGTGTTAGCTCGCGATGTTTCTCAAGACTCCAACTACAGAGTAATGAATTACTCTGCTGCTTCTGGTGCAACACGTGGAGCGTGAACGT
>Ga0302347_1002068_pt1 | contig 21666 bp, 20 predicted proteins | sample PhyWR1_FD_202178 | JGI IMG/M metagenome (GOLD analysis project Ga0302347, IMG submission 202178) | Leaf surface microbial communities from wheat plants in UC Gill Tract Community Farm, Albany, California, United States - DLSL W.R1 (v2)... | ecosystem: Host-associated > Plants > Phyllosphere >...
CAGTGGCCCGAGCAGCCCTCACGGCCGCATGCGAACGCGCATTCTACCCGGAATCGTGGGTGAGGAAAGTGGCGTTGTTCCCCGATGCAGGCATGGGGCGGTGAGAGGGCTTGTTTAAAATAAGGGCTTTTACGCGAACTTCAACCCATCGGGCGCAGAAGTTACCGATTGATTTCGTTGGCTAAGTGTCGTCGACGCAGGGCCTGAGGGCCGGTCGGCGCTTTCTGCTAAGATGGCGGCTCTGTTACTTTAGGTGTCCAATCATGGCATTTCGCCCTGTCGCCGCCCGCGCCCCCGGCGTGTTGCTTCGCGAAGCCAAACCGTTGAAAGCCATTTTCGGCCATGCCCAACGCTTGGGCCTGTTGCAGCGTCTGCTGGAAAGCCAATTGCAACCGGCTGCACGCGAGCATTGCCGTGTCGCCTCTTGGCGCGAAGGCAACCTGCTGCTGATCGTGACTGATGGCCATTGGGCCACTCGCTTGCGCTATCAGCAAAAACGCCTGCAGCGTCAGTTGATGGCGTTCGATGAATTCGCCAACCTGACGCGCATTCAGTTCAAAGTGCAGCCGCCGACTGTCCAGCCAAGTACTGCCGTGCACTCGCACGACCTGTCGGTGAACGCGGCCGAAAGCATTCAGGCCACGGCCGAGGGCATCCGCGATCCGGGTTTGCGCGGCGCCCTTGAGCGGTTGGCTGCCCACGCCAAGCCCAAACCCTGAACATCTATTTGCGTTTGCTCCCCCCCAGTAGCGAGCCCAGCAACCCTCGCACCAACTGCCGCCCCATTTGATTGGCCGCCTGCTGCATCGCCGATTTAAGCGCCTTGCCCGCCGCCGTGCCGAGAAACGCCCCTGCCCTGTCGGTAAAACTTGGCGCTTCAGATGTCTGGCCGGCGTCTTCAGTCGGCCCTAGCTCTTTGCGTGCCATCAGCACTTCATAGGCCGACTCGCGATCAATCGGTTTGTCGTAGCGGCCCAGTAAGGGCGACGCGGCAACCAGTGCTACGCGCTCGACCTCGCTCAACGGGCCGATCCGCGATTGCGGCGGCGCCACCAAGACGCGCTGGACGACTTCCGGCGTGCCCTTTTCCTGCAAAGTGCCCACCAACGCCTCACCCGTACCCAATTCGGTCAACACCGACAAGGCGTCAAACGCCGGGTTGGGTCGAAAACCCTCCGCCACCGCCCGCAGGGACTTCTGCTCCTTGGTGGTGAACGCCCGCAATCCATGTTGAATCCGCAGGCCCAATTGTGCGAGCACGGTGTCGGACAGGTCACCTGGGGATTGTGTGACAAAGTACACCCCTACCCCTTTGGAGCGAATCAGCCGCACCACCTGTTCCAAACGCTCTTGCAAGGCCTTGGGCGTATCGGCGAACAGCAAATGCGCTTCATCGAAGAACAGCGCCAGCAGCGGTTTGTCCGCATCGCCGCGCTCCGGCAGTTGCTCGAATAACTCGGCTAACAGCCACAGCAGGAATGTCGCGTACACCTTGGGTGCCTCATGCACCAGGCGGCTGGCATCCAATAGATGGATGCGGCCGCGCCCATCGGCACTGGGTTGCAGGATGTCTTCAAGCTGCAACGCCGGCTCGCCGAACAATGCCTCGGCGCCCTGCTGCTCCAGCACCGCCAGGCGTCTCAACAGGGCCTGGCTGGAGCCGGTGGTCAGCAGCGCCGCGTCTTCGCCCAACAGCTCGGGGTGATAGCGCAGGTGGTTGAGCAGCGCCTTCAGATCTTTCAGATCCAGCAGCAGCAAGCCTTCGCGATCTGCCACTTTGAACGCCGCGTATAACGCCGATTGCTGGCTGTCGGTGAGTTCCAACAGGCTGCCGAGCAATAACGGGCCCATTTCGCTGATAGTGGTGCGCAAAGGATGACCGGACTGACCGTGGATGTCCCACGGCGTTACCGGATAAGCCTTGGCGGTGTAATTAAGGAAGGGCATGCCGGAGATACGCTCGGCCACCTTGCCCTGAGGGTTTGCCGCCGCCCCCAGGCCGCAGAGGTCGCCCTTGATGTCTGCAGCAAACACCGCCACTCCCGCATCACTGAACGCTTCGGCCAAGCGCTGCAGTGTGACGGTCTTGCCCGTGCCGGTAGCGCCAGCAATCAGCCCGTGCCGGTTAGCCAGGCGCATGGCCTGGGCAATAGGATCGCCGGACAGGTCAGCGCCGATAAGAAGTTGCGTGGAGTCAGGCATTTCGTCACCTAAGGTTAATCTTTAATGCGGCAAGGTCGATACAGACAGAGTGAGACCCATAAAGTCGAAAAATAGGTCAGATAGTTCCCACAGGGACCACGGAACTGCGACAACAAATAGCACACCTTTTTTCCTACTGTCATTTCGCGCATCCCATAAGGACGCGCTTTGGATATAAAGACCTTAGCGGACCCTACAAGCCATGAATAAAAACCTGCGTTTCAGCCACAAAATCCTGCTTGCAGCCTCCCTTATCGTCATCGCCGCCTTTGCGTTATTCACGTTGTACAACGACTACCTGCAACGCAACGCCATTCGCGACGATCTGAACAATTACCTGCATGAAATGGGCGATGTCACCGCGAGCAACATCCAAACCTGGCTGACTGGGCGTATTGCCCTGGTAGAAAACGCCGCCCAGAACATCGCGATCAATCCGGAACCGGGTGTCGTCGCCAGCCTGCTGGAACAGAAAGCCCTGACGTCCTCGTTCATGGCCACCTACGTGGGCGACAGCCAGGGCGCGTTCACCATCCGCCCCGACACCAAAATGCCGGATGGCTTCGACCCACGTGTGCGCCCCTGGTACAAAGGCGCGCAAAGCAGCAACGGTTCAACCCTGACTGAGCCTTATATCGACGCGGCGACCGGGCAATTGATCATTTCCATCGCCACCCCCAGCAGCAAGGGCAGCCAAAGCATCGGCGTGGTCGGCGGCGACCTGAGCCTGCAAACCCTGGTGGATACCATTGGCGCACTGGACTTCGGCGGCATGGGCTATGCCTTCCTCGTCAGCGCCGACGGCAAAGTGCTGGTGCACCCGGACAAAACCCTGGTGATGAAAACCCTGGCCGATCTGTATCCGAAAAATACACCCAAGATCAGCCGCGACTTCAGCGAAGTCCAAGCCAACGGCAAAGACAACATCGTGACCTTCACGCCGATCAAAGGCTTGCCGTCCGTGCAGTGGTACTTGGGTATCTCGGTGGATAAAGACAAATCCTTCGCCATGCTCAGCGAATTCCGCACGTCGGCAGTGATCGCCACCCTCATTGCGGTGGCCATCATTATCGCTCTGCTTGGCATGCTGATCCGTGTGCTGCTGCAACCGCTGCATGTGATGACCCGCGCGATGCAGGATATCGCCGACGGCGAGGGTGACCTGACACGACGTCTGACCATCCAGAATCACGATGAATTCGGCACTCTGGGTAATGCATTCAACCGCTTCGTGGAGCGGATTCACACATCGATTCGCGAAGTGTCCTCGGCCACCGAACACGTCAACGAGGTGGCGCTACGGGTGGTCAGTGCCTCCAATTCGTCGATGGTCAACTCCGACGAGCAGGCCAACCGCACCAATAGCGTAGCGGCCGCCATCAACCAGCTGGGTGCCGCCGCCCAGGAAATCGCCCGCAATGCAGCGCAGGCCTCTAACCAGGCCAGCGATGCGCGGCAGTTGGCGGAAGATGGTCAGCAGGTGGTCGAACGCAACATCAAAGCCATGACGGATCTTTCTTCGATGATTAGCGCTTCCAGCAGCAATATCGAAGCACTTAACAGCAAAACCGTGAATATCGGCCAGATTCTTGAGGTGATCACCAGCATCTCTCAACAAACCAACCTGCTGGCGTTGAACGCCGCGATTGAAGCCGCCCGTGCCGGAGAGGCCGGGCGCGGGTTTGCCGTGGTAGCCGATGAAGTACGCAACCTGGCCCATCGCACCCAGGAATCGGCGCAACAGGTGCAAACCATGATCGAAGAGTTGCAAGTGGGCGCGCGGGATTCGGTGACCACCATGAGCGAAAGCCAGCGCCACAGCCATGACAGCGTGGAAATCGCCAACCTGGCCGGCGAGCGTCTCAACAGCGTGACCCAGCGCATCGGCGAGATCGATGGCATGAACCAATCGGTCGCCACCGCTACCGAGGAACAGACGTCGGTGGTGGAGTCGATCAATATGGACATCACCGAGATCAACACCCTCAACCAGGAAGGCGTGGAAAACCTGCAATCGACCTTGCGCGCCTGTACCGACCTGGAGCAACAGGCCGCACGGCTCAAGCAATTGGTGGGCAGTTTCCGCATCTGACAGCTCTCGCCCTGGGCAGCGGCTCATACCGCCTCCCAGGGCGGCAGCAAGGCAAAACGTCGCACCCAACATCCCGACCGAACATCTATTCTTGCCTAATGTCCACGTTAGGAGAGCCTGGATAGGAGGGATGTTCATCGTGCATATCGCCGACATAACCATGTTCTACGCCCCGGCCAGTGGCGGCGTACGCACTTACCTGGACGCCAAGCACCGGCGCCTGACGCTCAAGCCGGGCATTCGCCACAGCCTGTTGATTCCCGGCGCCCACTTGAGCGAACAGGATGGGGTGTTCAAGGTACCCGCACCTCCCCTCCCCTTCGGCAAAGGTTATCGATTCCCGCTGCGGCTGACGCCATGGCGAAATGTCTTGCACGATTTACAGCCCGATCTGATCGAGGTCGGCGATCCCTATCTCACGGCCTGGGCCGCTCTGGATGCCAGGCGCCAGCTTGACGTGCCGGTTATCGGCTTTTATCACTCCGACTTGCCGTTGCTGGTAAGCAACCGCATGGGGCCGTGGTTCACGCCAAATGTTGAAGCCTATGTCAGCAAACTCTATGGGAATTTTGACCGAGTACTGGCGCCCAGCCAGGTCATGGCCGACAAGCTCATGGGGTTGGGCGTCAGAAACGTCTTTGTGCAGCCGTTGGGTGTGGATCTGCAGACGTTCACCCCGCAGGTACGCGACCCCGGCTTACGCGCTGAGTTGGGAATCGCTGAGGATACGCGACTGCTGATCTTCGCCGGGCGCGGTTCCAAGGAGAAGAACCTGCCGGTGCTGCTTAAGTGTATGAAGCGCTTGGGAGATCGGTATCACCTGTTGCTGGTGGGGTCCGGCATGCCGGCTAAGGTGCCGGAGAATGTCACCGTGGTCGACGGCTTCCAGCCGGCATCGCAAGTCGCGCGTTTAATGGCCAGTGCCGATGCCCTTCTGCATGGCGGCGATCAGGAAACGTTCGGCCTGGTCATTCTTGAGGCCATGGCCTGCGCCATACCAGTGGTCGCCGTGGCCGCCGGTGCCTTCACTGAAATCGTCGACGAGCATTGCGGCTTGCTCTGCGCCCCCAACAATCCACGAGCGATGGCCGATGCGGTGCGCGAGTTGTTCAGCCGCGATCCTCAGCGTCTCGGCATACAGGCTCGACGCCATGTGGAGCAGCAGTATGCTTGGGACACCGTGGTCGAGAGCCTGCTGGGCCATTACTACGCGGTGCTCGATAGCCACAAACCGATGCTTGCCCATGGTTAAGCGCTCGGTAGTGCTGGTATTGCACGATGTGGCCCCGCAAACCTGGTCCGACTATCGCCCCTTTGTGGAGGCGGTGGACGCTCTGGGCGACATCCCCATCACTTGGTTGGTGGTTCCGGATTTCCATCATCACGGCACCTTGGCCGACCACGCCGAATTTCGCCGCCTGTTGGACCGCCGCGTGGCCAAGGGCGATGAATTGGCCTTGCACGGCTATTTCCATAGCGACGACCAGCCGCCACCGCGTACGCCCAAAGATTGGTTCATGCGCCGCATCTATACCCATGAGGGAGAGTTTTACCAGTTGTCAGAGGCCCATGCCCTGCAGCGGTTAAGCGACGGCATCGAGGTCTTCCGACGCAACGACTGGCCTCTGCATGGGTTCGTCGCTCCGGCCTGGCTGATGAGCCAGGGCACCAAGGACGCCTTGCGCCAGTTGCCGCTGAGCTACACCAGCGACCCGCAACAGCTTTATCGGCTGCCCGACTTTACCCGCGTCGGCGCCCCAGGTTTGGTGTGGAGCGCCCGCAGCGCTTGGCGCCGAAGCCTGTCCAAACATCTCAGCGATCAACGGCAACGGCGCTGGCGGTCGGCACCGGTCATTCGCCTAGGCGTACATCCGGTCGACCTGCGTCACGAAGGTGCTCGTCGCTATTGGCTCGATACCTTGCAACACCTACTGCAGACGGGGCGTACGCCATTGACCAAAGTGGACTGGCTCGCAACCCAGCCGTAATGCCCCGCCATGGCGACGGGACGAATGTTCAAGAATCTTGCTGATCAGACGCGGGCAGCTTCTCTGCCTCCTGCATCTGTTCCCACAACTGAGCCGCCCCTGGAAACTCGGTGCCGTCTTCGGCATCCAGCGCATCAGGATCGTAGCGACTCAAGCATCCCTCGCCCAGAGTCGCAGGCGCTTTGGAGGTGGCTTTATCGAGTGGGTCGGTCATGGTGCAGTCCTGACGTGCGGATAAATAAAAAGGGCCTGGAACGATTTAACGCCCAGACCCTTCGATATTCAATCCGCGCTTGAATCAGAACACAACGGTCTTGTTGCCGTGCACCAATACGCGATCTTCGAGGTGGTAGCGCAGGCCACGGGCCAGAACCATCTTCTCGACATCGCGACCGAACCGCACCATATCTTCAATGCTGTCGCTATGGCTGACACGCACCACGTCCTGCTCGATGATCGGGCCAGCGTCCAACTCTTCGGTGACGTAGTGGCAGGTTGCGCCAATCAACTTCACCCCCCGCAGGGAGGCCTGATGGTAAGGCTTGGCCCCGACAAACGACGGCAGGAAGCTATGGTGGATGTTGATGACTTTGCCGGCATATTCGCGGCACAGTTCCGGCGGCAGGATTTGCATGTAACGCGCCAGTACCACGACATCGGCGTCATGATGCTTGACCAGGCGCGACACTTCGGCGAACGCCGGCTCCTTGTCCTGCGGGTTGACCGGCACATGGTAATAAGGGATGCCATGCCACTCGACCATGCTGCGCAGGTCGTCATGGTTGGAGATCACACAAGCGATCTCGCAGTCCAGCTCATCGCTGTGCCAGCGATGCAGCAGATCCGCCAGGCAGTGGGATTCGCGGCTGGCCATCAGCACCACGCGTTTCTTCTGCTCGGTGTCGGTGATCTGCCAGGTCATCGAAAACTCTTCTGCGATCGGCGCAAAGGCCTCGCGGAAGGCTTCAAGACCAAAGGGCAGCGTGTCGGCACGTATTTCGTGACGCATGAAGAACCAACCGCTGAGGTTGTCCGAGTGATGGCTCGCCTCGGTGATCCAACCGTTATGGGAGGCCAGAAAGTTACTGACTTTGGCAACGATGCCGACCCGGTCCGGGCAAGCAATCACCAGCCGAAAAGTGCGCATTAGGGGGGAACTCCAGAACTTCGCAAAGGCCGCCATTCTAGCGATTGCGAAGAAAAACTGCAGTATTGGTTAACGTTTATTCTGATGGTCGGCCTGGCTTTGCCCCTTAATGCCCTATGCTTTTACCACCTTTATATGAATCAGGACTACATATGGAGTGCCCCTAGGAGTCTCACAGGTCTGATGTTTAGCATTACGTCCTTTTTAAATAACTCGATTGCAGGGCTGCACTACAAACACTCAAAGTAATTCACATAAAAGCATGCTTAAATGTTTACTTGGACAAACCGCCTGACTATTATTGGGCCACTCTCCCTGTCAATCAGCGCTCTACATAAGGTAGCCACATGTCTCTGATCACCCAATACCGTGCCAAAGAAGAAGCCATCAAAGAGCTGCAAGCCCAACTGGCAGCCATGGAAAAAGATGGCAGCCTGAAACGTGAAATGGAATTCGAAAGCAAGCTGCGCACCCTGATGGGCGAATACTCCAAATCCCTGCGTGACATCATCGCGCTGCTGGATCCGGATTCGAAAGTTAAAGCTCCTCGCGGCGCCGTGAAAACTACCGGCACCAAGCGTGCGCGCAAGGTCAAGCAATACAAAAACCCGCACAACGGCGAAGTGATTGAAACCAAAGGTGGCAACCACAAAACGCTGAAAGAGTGGAAAGCCAAGTGGGGCGGTGACGTGGTTGAAGGCTGGGCTACCCTGCTGGGCTAAGCTCACCGGGCTCATGCCAGATAAGCAACACATTAAAAACGCCAGCTTGCTGGCGTTTTTTTATTGCACGCACTATTGCGCGAAATCGACTACAGATTCACACGAGTCGCTAAAGCATCAGCATATTCCTGCCACTGCACCAGCACCTGCTGCTGAAACGGTGTCGCATTTACAGCCAACTCCTGACTGGCCTGCTTAAATGCATCCAAGGTAATTGGCGCACTCCATTGCGGGTCGGACAATCGTTGCTGACAGAAAAGTTTCCAGCGCTGTTGCTCCTCATTGTTCAGGGTGTCGGGAAAGTTACGCGCACGGTAGCGGAACAATAATTCAGGCAACCGCTGATCATCGAACGGCCACTGCTGACGCGCTAATTGAGCAGGCTCCGCCAAGCGGACTTGCTCACATAAGCGTCGATCACGATCACCAATAAAACCGTCATACAACTGCTGTTCCGGGTCTGTCGTCGAAGAAAATTCTTCCTGTGCATAAATGGCCGCCAACTTATCGCGCCAAACTTCTTGTGCGTCAGATAGCCGCAGCGCCCGCGCCTGGCAGACCTCCATGTCCAATTGCAGGCGTTCACGGTCTTCGGGGCGCAGCACGCTGAGCGGAGCAACCACCGGACAGCGGTTGATGTGCACCAGCTTGAGCGGCACCGGCAGCTCACCTTCGGGCAACTCGTCCCGGCGGGTGTAAAGGCGTTGACGCAAGGTCTCGGCATCCAGGTCCAGCAGCCCCTGCGGATCGAGCCCGAGGTCGCAGACGATCAACGCATTGCGGTTGCGCGGATGCCAGGCCAAAGGCAATACCACGCCCAAATAATGGCGTTCGGCGGAGAACCGCCCGGAGATGTGCAGCATCGGCTGCAACAGGCGCACCTGATCCATCACCCGTTGCTTGCTGCGCAATTGGAAGAGCCAATCATAGAGCTTGGGCTGTTTCTCGCGGACCAACCGTGCCAGAGCAATAGTGGCGCGCACATCAGACAACGCATCGTGGGCCTGGCCATGGTCGATTCCATTGGCCGCAGTCAGGCGTTCCAGCTTGAGGGTCACGCGCCCGTCCTGCTGCGGCCACTCGATACCATCCGGGCGCAAAGCGTAGGCGGTGCGCACCACATCGATCAGGTCCCAGCGGCTGTTACCGCCCTGCCACTCGCGAGCATAAGGGTCGAAAAAGTTGCGATACAAGCTGTAGCGCGTCATCTCATCGTCGAACCGCAAGGTATTGTAGCCAGCGCCGCAAGTCCCAGGAGCGGCCAGCTCGGCGTGTACACGGGTCATGAAGTCGGCCTCGGCCAAGCCCTTTTGCGCCAGGATCGCCGGGGTGATACCGGTGATCGCACAGGCAGCGGGATGAGGCAGGATATCGTCGGCGGGCTGACAATAAATATTGAGCGCAGAGCCGATCTCGTTGAGTTCGAGGTCCGTACGAATTCCGGCTACCTGAAGAGGGCGATCACTGCGCGGATTGATGCCGGTGGTTTCATAGTCGTACCAGAAAATGGAGGTCACGGGCTGTTCCTGTACTGAAGATCGACAAAGTCTAGGCGTGGAACCACATCCGCGGCCAGCAGCAATTTAACTGTATAAACATCCAGCAAAATCTTGAATGGTTGCTTCCATCGCCGACACTGCTAGCATCCGTCTCTCCCAGCCGCTCTGCACTGCCAAGGATCGCAATGCCATCAACCCCACTGGATACGCGCTACCAGATCGAAACCCCGGAAGGTATCGACCTACCGTTGCGCCCGGCCGGCCTGGTACCCCGGGTATTGGCCTTTGCCTTCGACCTGCTGGCGCGCGGCGTGATCATGGGCGTGCTCATGGTGCCGCTGGCGTTGCTCGGCAATGTAGGTCTCGGCCTCGGCGCGTTGCTGCTGTTCCTGGTCAGTTGGTGGTACATGGTGCTGTTCGAAGTGCTTAACCAAGGGTGTTCGCCGGGTAAGCAAGTCATGGGATTGCGCGTGGTACAGGACGATGGCACACCCGTCGGCTGGTCGGCCTCGCTGATCCGCAACCTGCTGCGATTTGTCGACATGCTGCCTTTTGGCTACTTTCTTGGCGCCATCAGCTGCCTGCAACATCCCCATTTCAAACGCCTCGGCGACCTCGCCGCCGGCACGCTGGTGGTCTACCGCGAACGCCCTCTACCACGTCCTCAGATTCCTCAGGCGGCAGCCCTGCGCCTGCCCTTTGCCCTGGACCTGAATGAACAACGGGCCATTCTGGGTTTTGCCGAACGCCAGGGTGAATTGTCCGCTGAACGGGTACACGAACTGGCCGCTATCCTCGCGCCGTCCCTGCAGGTTTCCCCAGCTCGCGCGGCCCAACAACTCAATGGCGTGGCCCGCGGCCTCCTGGGGCCAACATGAAGCAGAGCCTGTTCGAAAGCCGTCACCAACGCCAATGGCAAGCTTTTGCCGAACAACTCAATCGGTTGGAACAAGGCACGGCTAAAGCGAGCGATGTTGCCGACTTCCCTCATCAATACCGGCGCCTTTGCCAGCACTTGGCGCTGGCTCAGGAGCGCGGCTACAGCAGCTATCTGGTGGACCCGCTGCAGCAACTGGCCCTGCGCGGCCATCAGCAACTGTATCGTCATCGCAGCCAACTGGGCGCCAGCGTGCTGGGTTTTGTCCTGGCCGGTTTTCCGCGGCTGGTACGCGAACAGTGGCGCTTTGTAGCGGTGGCCAGCGTGCTGTTCTTTGGCAGCCTGCTGGGCATAGCGCTGCTGGTCTACCTGTTTCCCGAACTGATCTACAGCATCATCAGCCCCCAGCAGGTGGCTGAGATGCAGGACATGTACGACCCCGATGCCAGTCGCCTGGGCCGCGCCGCCGAGCGTGCATCGAGCGAGGACTGGATGATGTTCGGCTATTACGTGATGCACAACATTGGCATCGCCTTCCAGACATTCGCCGCCGGCTTGCTGTTTGGCCTGGGCAGCGTGTTCTTCCTAATCTTCAACGGGCTGATCATCGGCGCGGTGTCCGGACACCTGACCGAGATTGGTTACGGGCAGACCTTCTGGTCATTCGTCATCGGTCATGGTGCGTTCGAGTTGACAGCCATTGCCCTCGCCGGGGCAGCGGGTTTGCAACTGGGCTGGGCACTGATCTCGCCGGGGCGACTGACGCGGGGGGAATCCTTGAGGCTCGCGGCACATAAGAGCGTGCAATTGCTCTGTGGTGTCATGGTCTTCCTGCTGTTTGCCGCGTTCATTGAAGCCTACTGGTCATCCACCACGGTCATCGCGGCATGGGTCAAATACCTGGTGGGCGCCGTATTGTGGCTGCTGGTCGCGGCGTACCTGGTCTTTGCAGGGCGGACTCAACATGCGCCTGAGTGATGCCAGCGTGGCGATTCGCCCGCGTACCGCCTGGGAAGCCATGGACCTTGGTGTCCTGATGGCCAGGGAACATCGTTTATTACTGACCGCCAGTTGGGCACTGGTGACCTTGCCGGTGTTCATTCTGCTCAGCGCAGCGCTGTGGAAGTACCCCTCCACCGCCATATTTCTGTTCTGGTGGTTCAAGCCGGCATTCGATCGCCTGCCGCTCTATATCCTGTCAAAGGCGCTGTTCGGTGACACGCCCAGCCTTAAACAGGCGGTACGCCAGTGGCCGCGTCTGCTCAAGGGGCAATTGTTGGCCAGCCTGACCTGGCGCCGCCTCAGTCTCAGCCGCAGCTTCGTCATGCCGGTCAGCCAGTTGGAAGGTCTGGATGGCCAGGCGCGTCAAAAGCGCCTGGGCGTTTTGCAACAGCGTGACGCCGGCGCCGCGCGCTGGCTGACCACCGTTGGAGTGCATCTGGAAATCGGGCTCTGGTTCGGTTGCATGGCCCTGTTCTATCTCTTCATTCCGCAAAACGTCGAGCAGAACTGGGATTGGCAGCGGCTCATACTGGCCACCAGTTCTGAAGGGCTGTGGCTGGAGCATCTGAGTAACGCGTTTTATGCCCTGATACTGGTGTTCTGGGAACCGATCTATGTGGCCTGTGGTTTCAGCCTCTATCTCAACCGCCGAACCGTGCTGGAGGCTTGGGATTTGGAACTGGTATTCCGGCGTCTGCGCCAACGGCTGAGCACAGCGGCCCCTCTGTTATTGCTGGTGATCGGGCTGACATTCCTACCCGTCAATCCGCCCGCCATGGCCGATGAATCGAAGCCGCTGAGCACTCAAAGTGCAAGCCAGTCAGTCAAGGCGCTGCTGGACAAGCCCCCGTTCAAGAACCCGGAAACCGTCACCCGTTATCGCTTTGGCGATGACAAACCCACCGTAAAGAACAAGGACCGCGGTGATAGCAAACTTCCAGCGTGGCTACAGGCGCTTCTGGACAACCTTAACAGCGATACCTTCAAGCATTTTGCCCAGGCCTTGGAAGTACTGCTATGGAGCCTGCTGATTGGCGGCCTGGCCCTAGTGGCGTGGCGCTATCGTGATTGGCTGCGCACTTTTGTCAGCCGGCGCGCGCCTGCCAGCCCCAAAGTCGTCAAGCCTGCCCCCACGCAACTGTTCGGCCTGGCGCTGGGCGCCGAGACCTTGCCCACGGATATTGCCAGCACCGCCGAGCAACTTTGGGCCACCCAGCCCAGGGAAGCTCTCGGTCTGCTTTATCGCGGACTGTTGAGCCGTTTATTGCATGATTTCAACCTCCCCCTTAAAAGTGCCGACACCGAAGGGCAAGTGCTGGAACGCGTTCACCAACTGGAACAGCCGCAATTGCTGGCCTTCAGTGATGAACTGACCCGGCACTGGCAGAACCTCGCTTACGGCCACCGCCTTCCACCCACCACGATCCAGCAAAAACTCTGCAGCGATTGGCGTGCCCTGTTCAGTTCGGGGGGGCCCCAATGAACCGGCTTTTAATGTGGGCAGGGCTACTGCTGGTGTGTTTACTCGCAGCGGCTGGTTTTTATGCCTGGAGCAAAGCCACGCCCTACGACGAGGTAATCGACCGCGGGCCTTCCCCTGAAGCGCAAGCCAACCCTTATCTGGCCGCCGAGCACTTTCTGCGTAAGCAGGGCCTGCCCGTGGACCATGCCTTTGGCCTTGATCGCCTGGCCGACCTCCCGTCTGAACACCATAGTCTTCTGCTACTGACGGAGCGCAGCAATATGTCTCCCCGTCAGGTTGAGCAGTTGCTGGACTGGACCCGCTCCGGCGGCCACCTGCTGGTGGTAGCAGAAGCCCTGTGGGATGAAGAAACCGGCAAAAGTGGCGATCTCTTACTCGACCGCCTCCAGATACGCCAAGTGCTCAGCGACGAGCCCGAAGAGCCCGCGCCAGCGCGCAAAAAGAAAACACCCGACCTGACCAGGCTCTATATCGATAATGAAACCGCCCCGGCCTATTTCGGTTTCGATACCGCTTTCAACCTCACCGACCCCAAGCATCTGGCGCAATTTTCCGCCAACAGCGCCCGGTCGAGTCATCTGATGCAACTCGACCTCGGCCAGGGTCGTGTGACCGTGATCACCGACAGCGACCTGTGGAAAACCGCAAATATCGGTAAGCACGATAATGCCTGGCTGCTGTGGTACCTGACCCAGGGCACGGCCGTGACTCTGTTGGCCAACGGTGATGTGGACGATCTGTTCAGCCTGCTACTGCGCTATTTCCCCCAGGCACTGGTAGCGCTGACGGCCTTGATCGCCCTGGCCCTGTGGCACGCGGGTATGCGCCAGGGACCTATCCAGGCACCCGCGCCCAAGGCTCGTCGGCAACTGCAGGAACATCTGAAAGCCAGCGCCGACTTCCTGCTGCGCCGCAATGGCCAACGCACGCTGGTGCAGGCCTTGCAACGGGATATCCTGCGCGCCGCCAGGCGTCGCCATCCCGGCTTCGAACACCTCGATGATGCACAACAGTGGCAGGTGCTCGAACACCTGACGCATCAACCTTCTCATGTCATCAGCCAGGCCCTCGGCCCACTCCCGGAAAAGCGGCTTTCCAGCGCCGATTTCAGCCGGCAGGTGGCATGCCTGCAAACCCTCAGGAATGCCCTATGAGCGATTTTCCAAGCGCCACCGCCCTGACCGGCGAAACCCTGCATCGCGCCAGCCAACAGGCCCAGGCCTTGCGCGTCGAACTGCGCAAGGCCGTTATTGGGCAGGATCAGGTCATTGATGATGTGCTCACCGCCCTGATCGCCGGCGGCCACGTATTGCTCGAAGGCGTACCCGGCCTCGGCAAGACCTTACTGGTACGTGCATTGGCACGCTGCTTCGATGGCGATTTCGCGCGTATCCAATTCACGCCGGACCTGATGCCCAGCGATGTCACCGGCCATGCCGTGTATGACCTGCACACCGAACAGTTCAAGCTGCGCAAAGGCCCGGTCTTCACCCACCTGTTACTGGCCGACGAAATCAACCGCGCCCCGGCCAAGACCCAGGCCGCTCTGCTCGAAGCCATGCAAGAGCGGCAAGTGACCTTGGAAGGCGAGGCGCTGCCCATCGGTCAGCCCTTCATGGTACTGGCCACCCAGAACCCCATCGAACAGGAAGGGACTTATCCCCTGCCGGAGGCCGAACTGGATCGCTTCATGCTCAAAGTGCGCATCGACTATCCAGAAGCGCAGCAGGAGTTGGATATGGTGCGCGAAGTCACGCGTTCATCCCGGGCCGATATGCTGGATGTGCAACCCTTGCGCACCGTGCTGCAGGCCGACGATGTCATGCAACTGCAACAGGTCGCCAGCGAACTGGCCCTGGACGAACACGTACTCGACTATGCCGTGCGCCTGGCGCGAGCGACCCGAAGCTGGCCAGGGCTGGCCATGGGCGCGGGGCCGCGAGCTTCCATCGCGTTGGTGCGTGGCGCCCGTGCCCGAGCCTTGCTACGCGGCGGCGAGTTCGTCACTCCGGATGACATCAAAGGGTGTGCCCTGGCGGTGTTGCGTCATCGAGTACGTATTGCGCCAGAACTGGATATCGACGGCCTGGAAGTCGACCAGGTACTCAAGCAACTGCTGGACCAGATCCCGGCTCCACGGCAATGAGTCGCCCATGAAACCGACCCGTCTGCTATTGATCTGGCTCAGCGTGCTGCTGGGCCTGAGCATTCTGCTGGGTGCCACGGCAGCGCTGCAACTGAAGGTGCCCGACACACTCCACTCGGTGGCTTGGGGCTTGCTCCTGGCATTGTTACTGCTTGCCCTGCTGGATGCCCTGCGCCTGCGCCACCGGCCTACCCCGCGCCTGCAACGGAAAATGCCCGGCAGTCTGGCGCTGGGACGCTGGGGCGACGTTCGCCTGAGCCTGGAACACGCCTTTGCACAAACGCTGACGGTGCAGGTGTTCGACCATGTTCCCGATGGGCTGAGCGTCGACAACCTGCCGCAAACCATCGAACTACGCCCCGGTGAACGCAGTGAACTGGGGTATCGCCTGCGCCCCTTGCGCCGTGGCCACTTCCCATTCGACCGCTGTGAAATCCATATCCCCAGCCCTTTGGGGTTATGGTCGGCACGGCGCTTTATCGAAACCCAGGATGTCACCCGCGTATACCCGGATTTCGCCCGGTTGTACGGCGCCCAATTACTGGGTGTGGATAACTGGCTGAGCCAGCTGGGGGTTCGCCAGCGTCAACGACGCGGCCTGGGGTTGGAGTTTCATCAATTACGTGAATTTCGCGAAGGCGACAGCCTGCGTCAGATCGACTGGAAAGCCACCGCGCGACAACGCACACCGATCGCCCGGGAGTATCAGGACGAACGCGACCAACAGATCGTGTTCATGCTCGATTGCGGCCGCCGCATGCGCAGCCAGGACGATGAACTGTCCCATTTCGACCATGCCCTCAATGCTTGCCTGCTGCTCAGCTATGTCGCCTTGCGCCAGGGCGATGCGGTGGGGATATGCACGTTTGCTGGCGATCAGCCCCGCTACCTGGCGCCGGTTAAAGGCAGCGGCCAGTTGAATCTGTTGTTGAATGCGGTATACGACCTGGACACGACCCGCCGGTCGGCCGACTACATCGCAGCGGCGAACCAAGTGCTGGCTCGGCAAAAGCGTCGGGCGTTGGTGATCATCGTCACCAACCTGCGGGATGAGGACGATGAAGCGCTGCTGGCGGCCGTCAAACGTATCGGCCGCCAACATAGAGTGCTGGTGGCCAGTTTGCGCGAGGAGGTATTGGACCAATTGCGGCAGTCCCCCGTGCAAACCTTACCTGAGGCCCTGGCCTACAGCGGCACGGTGGATTACCTCACCAGACGCGACGAATTGCATGACCGGTTGGGCGCACATGGCCTGTCGGTACTGGATACCTTGCCTTCGGAGATGGGCGCGGCCCTGGTGACTCGTTATCTGGGTTGGAAGAAAGCTGGTGTGTTCTAAAAGCTGTGCTCGGCACGACAGGGGCTCTGAAGCCCATGCCGAGCCGACAACGCTTAGCGCTAGGCAGACGCCTGCAAAGGATCAAAGCTGAAGTAATGCATCAAAACGCTGATCAATTGCCCATATTCCTCACTGGCGCTGATGATGCGAAAGCCGGAATCGTAGTGCTGCGGGTTGATGTCTTCGTGACTCCACAAACACGTCGCGGTGAGATCAATGGCATGAAAGTCGCCATCCGCCGCAGGAATCTTTAACCGCAGCTCAAAATCCACATCAATCATCATGGGCAACAGGCTGATTAACATCAGTCCGTCTTCCGAGGCATTGCCCAGAAAACCAATGGGCTTGTCGGTAAGACGGTTAAACACTTGCAAGAAACTCGGTAATTGATGCCGCTCGATCCGTCGGTCGGTAAACATGGTGAGATCGCCATCCAGTGGCCATGACTCTGGCCGTGCCAGTGATTCGGAACGAGCATAAACGCTCGCTCTCCCTGGATCTCGGTGTGACAACACACTGCGTTGTGCACTAGACAGCCGCCGAATCCGGGCCCCTCATTCGTTCGAATAGAAACTTGTACAAACGATCATCCAAAGGATAGCCCAAGACTGGCAACGGGCCAGTTAACCAATAGCAAATATCCTTATAAAGAGGCAGGACGTGGTTGAGCCGCGCTGGCGCCTCGGTAGTGCCCCAGTTGTTGCAGGGTGTCGAGACGCGCGCGGGCGCGGTAGGCGTACTCGCTGGACGGGTATTGGGTAATGATGAACTGATAGGTTTGCACGGCATCGACGAACAATTTCTGCCGTTCCAGACACTGCCCACGCAACATCGAGACCTCCGGCTGCACGTACCGACGGCTGCGGCTTTCGCGGTCCACCTGGGACAATTCCAGGGTGACGCGCTGGCAATCACCGACCCCATAAGCCCGGTAGGCGTTATTCAAATGATGGTCCATCGACCAGCGGGTGCAGCCGACAACACTGACGGCCAGGGCAGCAACGAGCAAAATTCGCATGAGGGTTCTCCTGTCTTGTGGAGTGTATCGACCCTTCGTCGAAAATCTTCAAGGTCGTTCATCTTTTAGCCCGCCGCCAAAACAAGTGAATGTTCGATAAGTAGTGCAAACGAACAATGACTACAACGAAAGAGCATAGTAGCCTTCCTCAGCGCTTGAACTCAGGAGTCTGTGCATGTCCGTCCGTCGTACCAAAATCGTCGCCACCCTTGGCCCGGCAATTCGCCGGAAGTCCTCGAACAGCTGATTCTGGCTGGTTTGGACGTTGCCCGTCTGAACTTCTCCCACGGCACCCCCGACGAGCACAAGGCTCGCGCCAAGCTGGTGCGTGATCTCGCCGCCAAGCACGGCCGTTTCGTGGCGTTGCTGGGCGACCTGCAAGGCCCGAAAATCCGTATCGCCAAATTCGCCAACAAGCGAATCGAACTGAAGATCGGCGACACCTTCACCTTCTCCACCAGCCACCCGCTGACCGAAGGCAACCAGCAAGTCGTGGGTATCGACTATCCGGACTTGGTCAAAGACTGCGGCGTCGGTGACGAGCTGCTGCTGGATGATGGCCGCGTGGTCATGCGCGTCGACACCGCCACCAGCACTGAGCTGATCTGCACCGTGACCATCGGTGGGCCACTGTCCGACCATAAAGGCATCAACCGTCGCGGTGGTGGCCTGACCGCACCGGCCCTGACCGAAAAAGACAAAGCCGACATCAAGCTGGCCGCCGAAATGGAAGTGGACTACCTCGCAGTGTCCTTCCCCCGCGACGCCGCTGACATGGAATACGCCCGTAAGCTGCGCGACGAGGCCGGCGGTACCGCTTGGCTGGTGGCGAAGATCGAACGCGCCGAAGCGGTGGCCGATGACGAAACCCTCGACGGCCTGATCAAGGCTTCCGACGCCGTGATGGTTGCCCGTGGCGACCTGGGCGTTGAAATCGGCGACGCCGAACTGATCGGTATCCAGAAAAAAATCATCCTGCACGCACGTCGCCACAATAAAGCGGTGATCGTCGCGACCCAGATGATGGAGTCGATGATCCAGAACCCGATGCCGACCCGCGCCGAAGTGTCCGACGTGGCCAACGCCGTGCTGGACTACACCGACGCCGTCATGCTGTCGGCCGAAAGCGCCGCCGGCCCGTACCCGCTGGAAGCCGTCCAGGCCATGGCGCGTATCTGTGTCGGTGCCGAAAAGCACCCGACCAGCAAGACCTCCAGCCACCGCATCGGCAAAGTGTTCGAAAGCTGCGACCAGAGCATCGCCCTGGCTGCGATGTACACCGCCAACCACTTTCCAGGCGTGAAAGCGATCATCGCTCTGACCGAAAGTGGCTACACACCGTTGATCATGTCGCGCATCCGTTCGTCGGTACCGATCTACGCGTTCTCCCCGCACCGCGAAACCCAGGCCCGCGCGGCCATGTTCCGGGGTGTCTACACCGTACCGTTCGACCCGGCTTCGTTGCCGCCCCATGAAGTCAGCCAGGCGGCCATCGACGAGCTGCTCAAGCGCGGCGTTGTGGAGAAAGGCGACTGGGTCATCCTGACCAAGGGCGACAGCTACAACACCATCGGCGGCACCAACGGCATGAAGATCCTGCACGTTGGCGACCCAATGGTCTGAGTGATCGGTCGCTGAAAACAAAAGCCCTGTCATGCAAGTGACGGGGCTTTTTGCTTTTCGTGATAGAAGGCCTTGCTTATGATCAGCGTCGAGTAACGAACCCGGACAACGCCGCAATCGCCTCCGGCGACCTTAACCGTTGTGTAAACAACGCCCCCTCCTCTTCGATCACCTGACGCAACTGCTCGCGGTCCACGCTTTTCATCAGTTGCTTGGTGATCTGCACTGCGCCCGGCGCCAAGGTGTCGAAACGCTCAGCGATTTGCCTGGCTTTGGCCAACGTCGCCTCGCCACTGCCCAAGGCTTCGGTGGCGATGCCCCATGCGGCGGCCTGCTCACCGGTAAACCCTTCGCCCAACAGCAACAGCTCGGCGGCTTTGGCGTGCCCCAGCAATCGAGGCAGGATCAGGCTGGAACCGAACTCAGGGCACAGCCCCAGGTTGACGAACGGCATGCGCAAATGCGCATCACGACTGACGTACACCAGGTCGCAGTGCAGCAGCAGGGTCGTACCGATGCCCACCGCTGCTCCGGCCACGGCGGCGATCACCGGTTTGCGACAGTTGAGCAGGCTCTTCATAAAGTGAAACGGCGGGGTGTCCAAGTCGCTGGGCGGCTGGTCGAGAAAGTCGCCGATGTCGTTGCCGGCGGTAAAGCATTCGCTGCTGCCTTGGATCAGTACGGCATTGATCTGCGGGTCAGCATCGGCCTGTTCCAGCGCCTCGGCCAAGCGGGTGTACATGGCGCGGGTCAGGGCATTCTTCTTGTCCGGGCGATTGAGCTGCAGGGTCAGCAGCCCGCCGTCACGTTGCAGGAGGATGGCGTCGGTCATGGCGAGTCTCGCGGCGGTGGAATTCAGCGCTCAACCACGGGGCAGAAACACATCGGCCAGCAGTTGATTGCGCGGCAGTCCGGCCAGGAACAGACGCTTGGAAAACGCTTCGACACTGGCAGGACTCCCGCAGAGTAAGGCCAGGGTTTGCCGGGAAACAAGCCGCAGTTGCGCCAATGCCTGGGTCAACTCAGCCGCGGTCCACAGCTCCACGGTCAACTGCGGGTGACGGGCGGCCAGCGCCGCCAGGGGTTCGGCCAGATAATGGCCGGTGGCGTCATGGGCCAGGTGAATCACGCGGATGGGCCCTTGATGATCCTGGCGCAACGCCTCGCGCAACACGCCCCACAAAGGGCCCAGCCCTGTCCCCGAGGCCAACAGCCATAGCGGCCGGGATTGCCAATCAGGGTCATAGTGCAAGGCGCCGCCGCGCAATTCGCCCAGGACCAAACGCTCGCCGACCCGCAACTGGCGGGCGATATCGCTGAATTGACCGGGCTGGCGGCAATCGAGATGAAACTCCAGAAACCCGTCCTCCTGGGGCAAGCTCGCCAGGGAATACGGCCGCGCCACCTGCCCCGCCCACAGCACCAGGTGCTGCCCGGCCCGATAACGCAGGTTGTGTTGCGCTTGCACGCGCAGGCGCAAAACGCTCGGGGTCAACCAGTCCGTCGCCACGACCTGGGCCGTTACGCCATCGCGCAGCGGATCAAATGTCTCGACCTGCACGTCCCCGCTCACCTGACATTGGCACGCCAGGCGCCAGCCGTCTTGACGTTGCGCAGGGCTCAAAGCCTCCGGCTGGCGGTCATCCACCTCGCCCTCGCACCGTACCAGGCACGCATGGCAACTGCCGGCCCGGCAACTGTAAGGCACGGCCACGCCCGCCTGGTTCAAGGCATCCAACAGATTACTGCCGGTAGGTACCGACCAATGGCGTTCGCCGACGTGCAGTTCAGGCATGGAACATCTCGCATCAAAAGGCGCACACAGGGAATCACGCTCGGCACAGTTTGACCATAGTCGGGTGTATCGGCCACCGCGCCGGGTTATACTGCCGCGCCTTTTTAGCGTCGCGCCTGCACCACTTGGCGTGCCTTGGAAAGGTGGCCTCAGCCGACCGATGCACCCCACTGATGCCACCTTTATTGAATGTTCCCGTCTTATAGAGGAGCGCGACTCATGACCGTGATCAAGCAAGACGACCTGATTCAGAGCGTTGCCGACGCCCTGCAATTCATTTCCTACTACCACCCCGTGGATTTCATCCAGGCGATGCACGAAGCCTACCTGCGCGAAGAGTCGCCAGCGGCCCGTGACTCCATGGCCCAGATCCTGATCAACTCGCGCATGTGCGCCACCGGCCATCGCCCGATCTGCCAGGACACCGGTATCGTCACCGTGTTCGTGCGCGTGGGCATGGACGTACGTTGGGATGGCGCCACCATGGGCCTGGACGACATGATCAACGAAGGTGTGCGTCGCGCCTACAACCTGCCGGAAAACGTCCTGCGTGCCTCGATTCTCGCCGATCCGGCCGGCGCGCGTAAAAACACCAAGGACAACACCCCTGCGGTCATCCACTACTCCATCGTTCCGGGCAACACCGTGGAAGTGGACGTGGCGGCCAAAGGCGGCGGCTCCGAGAACAAGTCGAAAATGGCCATGCTCAACCCGTCCGACTCGATCGTCGACT
>Ga0302347_1002070_pt1 | contig 21660 bp, 21 predicted proteins | sample PhyWR1_FD_202178 | JGI IMG/M metagenome (GOLD analysis project Ga0302347, IMG submission 202178) | Leaf surface microbial communities from wheat plants in UC Gill Tract Community Farm, Albany, California, United States - DLSL W.R1 (v2)... | ecosystem: Host-associated > Plants > Phyllosphere >...
TGCTGATGATGATCTGGCGACCGCGTGGGCTGATCCGCATCAGCCGTACCGGTGTGACCCCGCGTAAAGGAGTGGCGCCATGAGCGACGATATCATTCTATCGGTCGACAACCTGATGATGCAGTTCGGCGGCATCAAGGCGCTCAGCGACGTCAGCCTGAAGGTCCGGCGCAACCAGATCTTCGCCCTGATCGGCCCCAACGGCGCCGGCAAGACCACGGTGTTCAACTGCCTGACCGGCTTTTACAAGGCCAGCGGCGGGCGTATCGAGTTGAACGTGCGCGGCAGCCGGACCAACGTCATCCAGCTGCTTGGCGAGCGTTTCCAGGCCGCCGACTTCGTTTCGCCGGCGCGCTTTGCCAACCGCATGTACTACAAGATGTTTGGCGGTACCCACCTGGTCAACCGCGCCGGCCTGGCGCGCACCTTCCAGAACATTCGCCTGTTCAAGGAAATGTCGGTGGTGGAAAACCTGCTGGTCGCCCAGCACATGTGGGTCAACCGCAACCTGCTGGCCGGGGTGTTCAACACCAAGGCCTACCGCAAGGCTGAAAGCGACGCACTGGACCACGCGTTCTACTGGCTGGAAGTGGTCGACCTGGTCGACTGCGCCAACCGCCTGGCCGGCGAACTGTCGTACGGGCAGCAGCGCCGCCTGGAAATTGCCCGGGCCATGTGCACGCGGCCGAAGATCATTTGCCTGGACGAACCGGCAGCCGGGCTGAACCCACAGGAAACCGAGGCCCTCAGCCGCATGATCCGGGTGCTGCGTGACGAGCACGACATCACCGTGGTGCTGATCGAACACGATATGGGCATGGTCATGAGCATTTCGGACCACATCGTGGTGCTGGACCATGGCAACGTGATTGCCGAAGGCGCGCCGCTGGACATCCGCCACAACCCGACGGTGATCGCCGCCTACCTGGGTGCCGACGAAGAGGAACTGGTATGAGTGCACCCATTCTCGAGCTGAAGGACCTGGACGTGTTCTACGGGCCGATCCAGGCGCTGAAAAAAGTCTCCATGCACATCAACGAAGGCGAGACGGTAAGCCTGATTGGCGCTAACGGGGCGGGCAAGTCGACCCTGCTGATGTCGATTTTTGGCCAGCCGCGCGCGGCTTCCGGGCATATCGTGTACCGCGGCACCGACATCACCCGCAAGTCGTCGCACTACATCGCCTCCAACGGCATTGCCCAGTCGCCGGAAGGGCGCCGGGTGTTCCCCGACATGAGCGTCGAGGAAAACCTGATGATGGGTACCATCCCCATCGGCGACAAGCATGCCGCTGAAGACATGCAGCGCATGTACGAGCTGTTTCCGCGCTTGAAGGAGCGGCGTAATCAGCGGGCCATGACCATGTCGGGCGGCGAGCAGCAGATGCTGGCGATTGCCCGGGCGCTGATGAGCCGGCCGAAGTTGCTGCTGCTGGATGAGCCATCGCTGGGGCTGGCGCCGATCGTGGTCAAGCAGATCTTCTCGACCTTGCGCGAGCTGGCCAAGACCGGCATGACCATCTTCCTGGTGGAGCAGAACGCCAACCATGCGCTGAAGTTGTCGGACCGGGCTTATGTGATGGTCAACGGGCAGATCCGCATGACCGGGACGGGGCAGGAGCTGCTGGTCAATGAGGAAGTGCGCAACGCTTACCTTGGGGGGCATTGAGTTGTATCGGGGCTGCAACGCAGCCCCATTCTCAATGTGGACAACTTGTCGAAGGCCTCTCATCCTCCCCGCATTCATCCTACCGCAAGCCGTTGTTTCCACAGGCCAGATGTTGTCCACGGTAAATGTGGAACCGCCTGTGGAAAACATGGTAGCACCTCGCTGAATCCCTTTGATGGCAAGGCTTGTAGGGCTGTGATCATTTTTTGATCAGATGCCCCCCTGTGGATGAATTCCCAGGATTATCAATGCCCTGCAAGCGCCGTGAGTGACGGCCAAATCCTGTGGATAACTCTGTGCAAAAACCTTGGACAGACGGCTGCAGGCGGCATGCTTGAAAGCCTTGCGCCATCATCTAGAAGATATCCACCGACCATCATTAGCTGAAAGGGTTCCGCGCGGTGGACAAGTTGCCCCCAATCCGTGGGGAAAGGCTTGTGGATAACATGCGCATAGCTGGCTGCGAGCCTTCTACTGCAAGGCTTTGCCGGATATGAACAAAAAATGACCAGCGGCCTGGATAACTTGCTGTCGGCGTCCGGCGCGGGCATGCTGCAAAACTGCCGACCACAACCCACCGTGAGGAACAGAGCATGACGTCCACCGTATTCATCACTGGCGCCACTTCAGGTTTTGGCGAGGCCACCGCGCGGCGCTTTGCCGAAGCGGGCTGGAAGCTGGTACTAACCGGCCGTCGCAAGGAACGCCTGGATGCCCTGTGTGCCGAACTGTCAGCCAAGACCGAAGTGCATGGCCTGGTGCTCGACGTACGTGACCGCAAAGCCATGGAGCAAGCCATCGGCAACCTGCCGGCCGGTTTCGAGAAAATTCGTGGCCTGGTCAACAATGCCGGCCTCGCGCTGGGTGTGGATGCCGCGCAGAACTGCAGCCTGGACGACTGGGAAACCATGGTCGACACCAACATCAAGGGCCTGATGTACACCACACGCCTGCTGCTGCCACGGCTGATCGCCCATGGCCGCGGGGCGTCGATTCTCAACGTCGGTTCGGTGGCGGGGAACTACCCGTACCCAGGCAGCAACGTGTATGGCGGTACCAAGGCCTTTGTCGGCCAGTTCTCGTTGAGCCTGCGCTGCGACCTGCGAGGCACGGGTGTGCGCGTGAGCAATATCGAACCGGGCCTGTGTGAAAGCGAGTTCTCGCTGGTGCGCTTCGGCGGGGATCAGGCCAAGTACGACGCTACCTATGCAGGCGCCGAACCGATCCAGCCGCAGGACATTGCCGAGACCATTTTCTGGATTCTCAACCAGCCGGCGCATATCAACATCAACAGCCTGGAGCTGATGCCGGTGAGCCAGGATTGGGCAGGGCTGTCGATCGACCGGTCGGTCAAGGGCTGATCCGAGGGCCAATCGTCGGCAAGCCAGGCCCCCACAGGTACACCACAGATTTTCAGAGCTGTGCAGTACCTGTGGGAGCCTGGCTTGCCGGCGATTGCGTCAGCCCAAGCGCTGCAACCCTTCCAGGCAGGTCGCCAAATGGTAAGGGGTTGTGGAAGGCATATCATGCCGGCTTACCGCCCCGTCACCATTGCGGCACTCGTACCAGCCCGCGTCCCGCAGGAACCTGGCCTCCAGCACCTGCAACTGCCCCGGCAACCTTGCCTCGCCCCCAGCCCGCAACACCAGCGCCCGCAGGTATTCCGCCTGTGCCCAGACGCGCTGGGTGGCATCAAGCACCTTGCCATCCACATCCAGCATCGCCAGCACCGCGCCCTGCTTGACCCCCTGCTGTTCGGCAAACCCGAAAGCCCGGTCGATGGACGCATGCAGCGGCGTGTCACGCAGCAGCGCCGAGGTGTGCAGCAAATAGAACCACTCGAACTGGTGCCCGGGTTCGAACCAGTTATCCACAGCGCCGAGTGGCTTTTCCAGCATCACGCCGTGGACCGGTTCGATGAAGTTTGCCTCAAGCGCTTCGCAGAGCTGTAGCAGCGACTGTCTGGCATGTTCGTCGTCACGTACGGCCAGCACCTGCAAGAAGGCCTCGGCCAGGTGCATCTGCGGATTTTGCAGCGCACCGCTGCCCAGGTTGCCCCAGTCTTCACCCAGGCTGGCCTCAAAAAGACCATCGTCGCGGGCGAACTGCTGGTTGATGATGTCCAGCGCGGCATCCAGGGTGGACTCGACCAGGTGCTCACGCACCTTGCCCCAGTAATGCGCGCAGGCGAAGACGATAAAGGCGTGGGTGTACAGGTCCTTGCGCCGGTCCAGCGGTTTGCCCTGGGCATCGATGCTATAGAACCAGCCACCGTGTTCGGCGTCGTGGAAGTGTTTTTGCAGCGAACGGAACAAGGCTGCCGCACGTTCTGCCGCGCCGGGTTGCCCGATGCGGCTGCTGAACAGGTACAGCTGGCGCGCGCAGGCCATGGCCCGGTAGCGCTGCACCGGCAAGGGCAGATGCTGGGCGTCCAGGGCTTCATAGGGCAGGGCCATGTCGGCATTCCAGCCCGGGCCTTGCCACATTGGCACGATGCATTCGGCGAAGTGCTGGGTGAAGCGGGCCAGTTCGGGGAGAGTAGGGCGGGGGTCGGACATTTCGGCGCTCGTCGCTGTCGGGCAGGGCGCCATGGTAGCAGAACTGCGGTTTTCGGTAGCCTGTGGCCGGCAAGCCAGCTGCCACAGGTTAGCGATCAGCTCCGGTTGCCAAGCCCCTGCCAATGCCGCGCCCCGACAAAGATGAAGCGCAGCTGCTGGATGATCTTTTCCTGCGGCGTCAGCGCCTGTGGATAACCCGCATCGGGGCTGTCGATAAGCTCCGGCAGGGTAGCAAACACTGTCTTCACCACCAGGTCGGCCATCACCGCCAGCGCTGCGTTGTCCAGATGCTGCCAGCGCTTCATGCGTGCCAGGTCAGTGGCCAGGTCGTCGCTGATGTCCTGGCGCAGGCGCGCGATAGCCTGGCGCACGGCATGTGATCCGCCGTACTGCTCACGGGCCAGAAACAGGAACTGTGCACGGTGGGCGGCCACGACATCGAGGAAGATGCGCACCGATGCATCGGTAATGCCGCCCAGTTCGAATTCGTTTTGCCGCACCAGGCGGATGGTCTGGCGGAAGGTAGTGTCGATCTCGGCCACCAGGGCCAGGCCCAGGGCGTCCATGTCGGTAAAGTGTCGGTAGAAACCGGTGGGCACGATGCCGGCTGTCTTCGCCACTTCACGCAGGCTGATACTGCCGAAACCACGGCCACTCTCCATCAGCAGGCAGGCGGCATCGAGCAGGGCCTGGCGGGTCTGTAGTTTCTGTTCGGCGCGCGGCAGCATGTTGCGGGCTTCTATGACGGTAAGGCTGGGCACTCTAGATAAAAAAACAAAGCCCGGTCAATGGACCGGGCCTGGAGGGGAGCAAGCGTTGTGACAGAGGTTGTTCTTTTCGGCCATGGCGATCAGCTCACACGGCTGATTTCAACCAGGCGATCCGAGCCACCTTCGGCAACGCGGCCAGTGCGTTCGATCAGGCGATCCGAGCCACCTTCGGCAACGCGGCCAGTGCGTTCGATCAGGCGATCCGAGCCACCTTCGGCAACGCGGCCAGTGCGCTCGATCAGGCGATCTGAACCACCTTCGGCAACGGTTTTCAGCGGCTGGGCGATTTCGACAGCGCTGGAGTGTGATTCGGCGGTCAGGTGTTGCTCGCTGGCTGGCAGGGCAAAGGCATTGGCAGCCAGAAGGGACAGGGTCAGGCTCAGAAGATGGCGTTTCATGATTCGGTGCTCCTCTCGGGGGCTGGAAAGTGGGTACGAAGCCAATGCTACGCCGGGTAACGCCAGAGAGAAGTTCATACGGGTAATGGTAACAATCGACCGTATTGATAGAGGTTCGCAACGCGTCTAGGTAGCGCTTTTCAGCTGAAGGGGCGGCAGCCCGCTGTGCGGTACTCGGGTAACACGCGCGGCCTGGCGCGATCCATTGCCGAGCAAAAGGCCCGGAAAAACTTCGCTATCATGGCGCCACCGATAAAACCCCACGGGTTTTCATCAGTCCGAACTAGTGAATGCCATCGCAGCGCCTGTTTTGTGTCATATCGCAAGGAGAATCACGCAATGACGCGTCCCGCCAGAATCCTCGTCTGGACCCTCGCCACCCTCCTGACCCTCTTGGCGATCCTGGTGGTGGTCATCGCCACCTTTGACTGGAACCGCGTCAAACCGCTGCTGAACGAGAAGGTCTCCGAAGCCTTGTACCGGCCCTTCGCCATCAATGGCAACCTCGCCGTGCATTGGCGTACCGAGCCTGAAGAAGGTGGTTGGCGGGCCTGGGTGCCGTGGCCGCACTTCATTGCCGAAGACCTGACCCTGGGCAACCCCGAATGGCTCAAGGAGCCGAAGATGGTCGGTCTGGAGCGTGTCGAGTTCCGCCTGGCACCGTTGCCGTTGCTGTTCCAGCAGATCAGCATCCCGCGCATCGACCTGACCAGGCCCACCGCCAGCCTTACCCGCCTGGCCGATGGCCGGGCCAACTGGACCTTCGACTTTGGCCCCAAGGATGAAAACGCAGAACCCTCCAAGTGGCAGCTGGATATCGGTGCCATCGGGTTCGACCAAGGCAATGTCAGCTTCGACGACCAGACCCTGAAAACCAGCATGAAGGTGCAGATCGACCCGCTGGGCAAGCCGATCCCGTTCAGCGACATTGTCGGCAAGGCCAGCGCCGACAAAGCCGGCGGTGCGCAGGATTACGCCTTCGGCCTCAAGGCCCAGGGCCGTTACAAAGGCCAGCCGGTTGCCGGTACCGGCAAGATCGGCGGCCTGCTGGCCCTGCAGGACGCCAGCCAGCCGTTCCCGCTGCAGGCCGACGTGCGCATTGCCGACACCCATGTGGTGCTCGCCGGTACCCTGACCGACCCACGCAACCTCGGGGCTCTCGACCTGCGCCTGCGCCTGTCCGGTGCCAGCCTGGGCAACCTCTACCCGTTGACCGGGGTGACGTTGCCCGACACCCCGGCTTATTCCACCGACGGCCACCTGAACGCAAACCTGCATGCGCCGCAAGGGGCGACGTTCAATTACCAGGGCTTCAACGGCAAGATCGGCGACAGCGACATTCACGGTGATCTGGCCTTCGTCGCCAGCCAGCCACGGCCAAAGCTGTCGGGCAACCTGGTGTCCAACCAGTTGCTGTTCAAGGACCTGGCGCCGCTGATCGGCGCCGACTCCAACGCCGAGCAGAAGGCCCGCGGCGGTGCCAGCAAGCAGCCGAGCGGCAAGGTGCTGCCGGTGGAAGAGTTCCGCACCGAGCGCTGGCGCGCCATGGACGCCGACGTCACTTTTGCCGGTAAACGCATCGTACACAGCGCACAACTGCCGTTCACCGATCTGTCGGCCCATGTGATCCTGGACGACGGCCTGCTGCGCCTGGAGCCGCTGCGCTTCGGGGTGGCTGGCGGCAATCTGGCGGCCAAGGTGCGCCTGGATGGCCGCAACGTGCCGCTGCAAGGCCGCGCCCGGCTGACGGCACGTGGCTTCAAGCTCAAGCAACTGTTCCCTACCTTCGCGCCGATGCAAACCAGCTTTGGCGAGCTCAACGGTGATGCCGACATCAGCGGCCGGGGCAATTCGGTGGCGGCCCTGCTGGGCACCGCGAACGGGGATCTGCGCATGCTGATCAACGATGGCGCCATCAGCCGCAGCCTGATGGAGATCGCCGGGTTGAACGTGGGTAACTATGTGGTCGGCAAGCTGTTTGGCGACGAGGACGTGAAAATCAACTGCGCGGCCGCCGATGTGGGTATCAAGGACGGTCTTGCGAGTACGCGGCTGTTTATCTTCGATACCGAGAACGCGATCATCTACATCAACGGCACGGCCAATTTCGCCAGTGAGCAGCTGGACCTGAAAGTCACGCCGGAATCGAAAGGGTTGAGGCTGTTCTCGCTGCGTTCGCCGCTGTATGTACGCGGGCCGTTCGCCAAGCCGAGTGCCGGGGTGCAGGCAGTGCCGCTGGCGTTGCGTGGGGCGGGGATGGTGGCCTTGGGTGTGGTGGCCGGGCCGGCGGCAGGGTTGCTGGCGCTGATTGCACCTAGCAGCGGCGATGATCCCAACCAGTGCACACCGTTGTTGCAGCAGATGAAAGCCGGGAAAGCACCGGCGGCGGTGAAGGGGCGGAAATAGCAGAGGGCCGCTTTGCGGCCCATTCGCAGGCAAGCCAGCGCCCACAGGTATTGCGAAAGCCTGGGCTTTGCGCGGTACTTGTGGGCGCTGGCTTGCCTGCGAATGGGCTGCAAAGCAGCCCCTTGCGATTACAGCCCTTGCAGCAGGTCGGACATGTCGTCCGCGTGCTCTTCTTCCTGCGCCAGGATGTCCTCGAAGATACGCCGCGTAGTCGGGTCCTTATCCCCAATGTACTGAATGATCTCGCGGTAGCTGTCGATGGCAATCCGCTCCGCTACCAGATCCTCCAGCACCATCTCCTTCAACGAATTGCCCGCCACATACTGGGCGTGGGAATTCTTGGTCAGGTTGTCCGGGTTGAAATCCGGCTCGCCCCCCAATTGCACGATCCGCTCGGCAAGTTTGTCAGCGTGCTCGGCTTCCTGATTGGCATGCTCCAGGAACTCGCTGGCAGCCACGCTGGCCTTGATACCGCTGGCCATGAAGTAGTGCCGCTTGTAGCGTAAGACGCACACCAGCTCGGTGGCCAGCGACTCGTTGAGCAGGCGCAGGATCTCCTGGCGGTCAGCGTGGTAACCCTCGGTCACCGCGCCTTGCTCGACATGCTGGCGGGCACGTTCACGCAGGGTTTTAACATCGGTCAGTTCAGTCGCATTCATGTTCATCTCCGAAAGCATCAGGGTGGTCATGGGCATGTTCTGAAAGACTTACGCGCCGGGGACGGCTTCGCTGTCTTCTTCGCGTTGTTTGCAGGTCTTGAAGCCCTTGGCATCGACATGACCGGTGGCGTCAAAGCGCACGTAGTAGGGCTGCTGCTTGCCGTCGCGGTTGAGGATGTAGTCGTTGCAGGTACCCCCGTGCGGCAGGTCGATCACGTTCGACGGGCTGCCGCCGATGGCGATCACCTTCTGCATGGTCATGCCATGCTCCACCTGCTTGACCAGCGGTTCATCACGGTAGGTGACGTAGTCCACCGGGTTTTCCGGGCGGCTGCCGCAGGCGGCCAGGGTGGCGCTTGCCAGAAGGATTGCCAGGGTCTGCTTGTACATGGTCCCGCTCCTTGCAAAGGGTCTGTGTGGTTTGGAACCGCAACGCGCGCCGGGAGTTCGATTGCGATGGTCATGATCGGCGCTGTAGTGTTGGCCGGTCGTCCACGGAAAGGGGCAGGGCAATGCAGCAGGAATTGGCCACGCGATACCCGCTGGTGCTGGTGCCGGGCATGCTCGGGTTTGTCCGGGCGGTGCTTTACCCCTACTGGTTCGGCATCGTGCCAGCGCTGCGCAAAGGTGGGGCGCAGGTGTTTGCGGTGCAGGTTTCACCGCTGCATTGCAGTGAAGTGCGCGGTGAGCAGTTGTTGATGATCATCGAAGACATCTGCCAGCGCACAGGTGCCGACAAGGTCAACCTCATCGGCCACAGCCAGGGTGCCCTGGACGCGCGTTATGCGGCGGCCAAGCGGCCTGCTCGGGTGGCCTCGGTCACCTCGGTGGCGGGGCCCAACCACGGCTCCGAGCTGGCGGATCACCTTGAACGCACGGCACCGGGCGATTCACCCCAAGGGCGGATCCTCAAGGCCGTGTTGCATGGTCTTGCCGTACTGCTGGTGTGGCTGGAGACCGGTTGGCGCCGGGACCCGCTGCCGGTGGATGTGCATGCCTCGCACCAGTCGCTGACCAGCGCCGGGGTAGCACTGTTCAACCAGGCTTATCCACAGGGGCTGCCGCAGGCCTGGGGCGGGGAGGGGGCCTACGAGGTGAATGGCGTGCGCTATTACTCCTGGTCGGGCACCTTGCAGCCTGGCCTGACCGACCAGGGCCGCAACCGTTTTGACGGCAGCAACCGCTTCTGTCGCCTGTTCGCCCGCAGTTTCGTCAAGGAAAAAGGCCAGTGCGACGGCATGGTCGGGCGCTTCAGCTCGCACCTGGGGCAGGTGATCGGCGACGATTACCCGCTCGACCACCTGGACATCGTCAACCAGTCACTGGGCGCAGTGGGCAAAGGCGCCGAGCCAGTGCGGCTGTTTACCGAACATGCGGCTCGGCTCAAGGCTGCGGGGCTCTAGCGGCGAATCGGCGTGGTCCAGCGCTCGGCCAGCACCACCCCTGCCAGTGTCATCAGGCCGCCGGCCAGGTGGTAGCTGGCCAGTTGCTCGTCGAGTACCACTGCAGCGATCAGTGCAGTGACCAGCGGCAGCAGGTTGAAGAACAGCGTGGTGCGGCTTGGCCCCAGGCGGTGCACGGCCTGCATCCACAGCAGTGGCGCGATCATCGACGCCAGCACACAGGCGTACAGCACCAGACTGACGTTGCGGCTGTTCAGCCCGGTTTTGTCCGACAGCAGAAACAGCGGCAACAGCACGATGATCGCCACCAGCACTTGCAGGTACAGCAGCTGCAGCGGCGGTAGGCGCAGCTGCCATTTCTTCAGCAGGAAGCTGTATAACGCGTAGGCCAGGGTGGCCACCAGCATCAGCAGGTCGCCGCTGTTCAGGCCTTGATCAAGCAGGCTGGCCGGGTGGCCGGCGCTGACCACTTCGAGCACGCCGACAAACGACACCACTGCGCCCAGCAATGCACCGTAGCTCAGGCGTTGACCCAGCCAGGCGATGGACAGAGCCAGCGACATCAGCGGCATCAGCGAGAGGATGATGCCCATGTTGGTGGCGCTGGTGATGCTGGCGGCGAAGTAGGCCAGGCTCTGGTACATCGCCATGCCCAGTACGCCGAGGAGGCCTACCTTGGCCAGGTGCGGGCGGATGGCCGCGCGGTTGCGCCACACAGCGGGCAGCAGGAATGGGGTGAACAGCAGGCCGGCCAACATCCAGCGATAGAAGCCGATCTCGGCAGGGTGGATGGCCCCGGCGGACATCTTGGTGACCACGGTGTTGCCGGCCCAGATAAGGATGGCGGTGAGGGGGAAGAGGTATTTCATTGAGCGGGTTACTCGTCTCGGCCTGATTGGGGCTGCAGAGCAGGCCCTCGATAGGCCTGTATTATCGATTGTCTGTCTAAAAGCCTATACTCTTAACCGGACAACCCACCCTGCTAAACTGACATGCAGCGCAAATACCTCGATATCCCCCAGTTCGCCCAGCTCCCGGCCCCGGTGTACTTCCGCCACGACGAGTTCGGCGCCGACACCCACAGCGCCCTGCACCAGCACGCCTGGGGCCAGCTCAACTACACCGCCCATGGCGTGATGCACCTGGAGGTCGCCGGCCAGCGCTTTCTATCACCGCCGCACTACGCCGTGTGGGTCCCCCCCGATACTGTGCATGGCTGCTACAACCCCCAGGCCATCGTCTACCGCTCGGTCTACCTGGACCGCCGCCTGTGTGCAGCTCTGCCGCAGCAGCCATGCAGCCTGATGATCAGTGACATCCTCAAGGCCATCCTGGCCGACTTCGCTCGCCGCGACCTGCAGGTAGCCGCAGACGAGCGCGACCAACGCCTGGCTCAAGTACTGCTGGACCAGCTGTTGCTGGCGCCCACCCAGGCTTGCTACCTGCCATTTGCCCAGAGCGATGGCCTGCGCCAGGTGCTCGACGCGCTCAGCGCCGAGCCGGGTGACAACCGTCCGCTGGCCGACTGGGCGGCCCGCGTGCATGTCAGCGAGCGCACCCTGGCCCGGCAGTTCCTGCGCGAGTTGGGCATCAGCTTTGGCGAGTGGCGCTTGCGCCTGCGTTTTCTGCGCGCCATCGAAGCGCTGGAGGCAGGCCTGCCGATTCAGGCGATTGCCTTCGACCTTGGCTACAGCAGCGCTTCGGCGTTCATCGCCATGTTCCAGCGCCAGGCCCGGTGCACCCCCGAGCAGTACCGCCGGCAGGCGCGGGCAGGGCGCTGACAATTCTTGGCTACACTCAGCTCGACCCCCGTGCATCGGGCGCGGAGCCAAGGAGACCACTCCATGAGATTGCTGCACATTCCATTGCTGGCGCTGGCGGTGTTGTTCAGCGCCCAAGGCTTCGCCGCCAATACTGCACAGCAGGAAAAGATGAAAACCTGTAATGCCGACGCCACCGCCAAGGAACTCAAAGGTGACGAGCGCAAAGCCTTCATGAGCACCTGCCTGAAGAAGAGCGTGCCGCAGACCCAGCAAGACAAAATGAAAACCTGCAACGCCGACGCCACCACCAAGGCGCTCAAGGGCGACGAGCGCAAGGCATACATGAGTGACTGCCTGAAGAAGAAATGACCTGCGCCTATGCCTGCAGCCTCAAGGCTGGCAGACTGCGGGTCTTTCCCGTTGTCTGCCGTTGAGGCTGTATGACCTTCACCCCCCGCCAGGTCACCCTGGCCAGCTGGATCATCGTGTTTGCCGGCCTGCTGCTGGCGTTGCCCCTGAAATTGCTGCCGAGCCTGCTGGCTGGCCTGTTGGTGTTCGAGCTGGTCAACATGCTCACCCCGCGGCTGCAGCCGCTGATCGCCGGGCAACGCGCGCGTTGGCTGGCGGTGGCATTGCTGGGCACGCTGGTGGTGTTGACCCTGTCGCTGCTGATTGCCGGTGCTTTCAGCTTTTTGCTGCACGAAGCGGAAAACCCAGGGGCTTCGCTGGACAAGTTCATGGCCCTGGTGGAGCGTGCCCGCGGGCAGTTGCCGCCGTTCATCGAGGGTTACCTGCCGGCCAGCGCGGCGGAGTTCAAGGTGGCCATCGGCGACTGGCTCAAGAGCCACCTGAGCGACCTGCAGCTGGTGGGCAAGGGCATGGCGCACATGTTCGTCACCCTGCTGATCGGCATGATCCTCGGGGCCATAGTCGCCCTGCAGCGCATACCCGATATCTCCCGGCGCAAGCCCCTGGCGGCAGCGCTGTTCGAGCGCCTCGCCCTGCTGGTGCGGGCGTTTCGCAACATCGTCTTCGCGCAGATCAAGATCTCGCTGCTCAATACCGCGTTCACCGGTATTTTCCTGGCCGTGGTATTGCCGCTGTTCGGCGTGCACCTGCCGCTGACCAAGACGCTGATCGTGCTGACCTTCCTGCTGGGGCTGCTGCCGGTGATCGGCAACCTGATGTCCAATACCCTGATCACCATCGTCGGTCTGTCGCTGTCGATCTGGGTCGCGGCGGCGGCACTGGGTTACCTGATCGTCATCCACAAGGTCGAGTACTTCCTCAACGCGCGGATCGTCGGCGGGCAGATCAGTGCCAAGGCCTGGGAGCTGTTGCTGGCGATGCTGGTGTTCGAGGCGGCGTTCGGGCTGCCGGGGGTGGTGGCAGGGCCGGTCTACTATGCCTACCTGAAAAGCGAGTTGCGGCGGGCCGAGCTGGTCTGATTAGTTGTTGAGCTGTGCTGGCCTCTTCGCGGGTAAACCCGCTCCCACAGGTAATGCACAAATCTTGAAATCTGTGCGATCCCTGTGGGAGCGGGTTCATCGAGGCGTCGAACCGCCGCGAAGAGGCCAGAACAGGCTAATCGCCGTAACGCTTGCGCGCCTCGATGGCCAGCCCGCTACCGATGCTGCCAAAGATATTGCCTTCCACATGTCGCGCATTCGGCAACATCGCTGCCACGCTGTTGCGCAGTGCCGGAATGCCGCTGGAGCCACCGGTGAAGAACACCGTGTCGACCTGGGCTTCGCTGACGCCGGCCTTGGCCAGCAGTTCGCTCACGCTACCGCGCACGCGTTCCAGCAGGCTTTCGATGGCCTCTTCGAACAGCACACGGGTCAGTTCCGCCTTCAACTCAGGCTCGACACGGCGCAGGTCGATGATGCGGCTGTCATGCTCGGTCAGCTCGATCTTGCTGGCTTCCACTTCCATCGCCAGCCAGTGCCCCGCACGCTGCTCGATCAGCTTGAACAGTCGGTCGATGCCGAAGCTGTCCTCGATGTCGTAGCGCATGCTGCCCAGCGCCAGCTGCGACTTCTGCGAGTACAGGGCGTTGATGGTGTGCCAGGTGGCCAGGTTGAGGTGGTAGCTGGTAGGCATCAGCGCGCCGCTCTTCATGCGGCTGCCGTAGCCGAACAACGGCATGACGCCCTGCAGGCTCAGTTGCTTGTCGAAGTCGGTACCGCCAATGTGCACGCCGCCGGTGGCGAGGATATCGTCCTGACGTTCGGCTACCAGATGGCGCTCGGGCGACAGGCGGATCAGGGTGAAGTCGGAGGTACCACCGCCGATGTCGACGATCAGCACCAGCTCTTCGCGGCTGATGCTCGACTCATAGTCGAAGGCCGCGGCAATCGGCTCGTACTGGAACGACACGTCCTTGAAGCCGATCTTGCGGGCTACGTCGGCCAGGGTGTCTTCGGCCTCCTGGTCGGCGGCGGTGTCTTCGTCGACGAAGAACACCGGGCGCCCCAGCACCACCTGGTCGAATTCGCGACCTGCGGCGGCTTCGGCGCGCTTTTTCAGCTCGCCGATAAACATGCCCAGCAGGCCCTTGAACGGCAACGCGCTGCCCAGCACGCTGGTGTCGTGCTTGATCAGCTTGGAGCCCAGCAGGCTTTTCAGCGAGCGCATCAGGCGGCCTTCGTAGCCCTCCAGGTACTCGTGCAGCGCCAGGCGGCCATACACCGGGCGACGCTCTTCGATGTTGAAGAACACCACCGAGGGCAAGGTGATCTTGCCGTCTTCCAGAGCAATCAGCGACTCCACGCCAGGGCGGTGCCAGCCGACCGTGGAGTTTGAGGTGCCAAAGTCGATGCCCAGGGCGCGGGCCGGGGATACGTCAGACATGGGAAATAAGCTTCCGGAGGCAAAACGGCCGCGCAGTTTATGCCACTTGGCTACAGAATCAAGACCAGTCGTCTGCCATGGCGCAACCCCAAGGCGGTCTTGAAAGGCTATGCTTGACCCCAATCTACAGTTGCATCTTCTGTTGCAACACGCACATTCACATTGGTGATCCACAGATGGACTTCAAAGACTATTACAAGATACTCGGCGTAGAGCCCACGGCGGACGACAAGGCGATCAAGGCCGCGTACCGCAAGCTGGCGCGCAAGTATCACCCCGATGTCAGCAAGGAGCGCGACGCCGAGGACAAGTTCAAGGAGGCCAACGAGGCCTACGAAGTGCTCGGTGACGCGCAGAAACGTGCCGAGTTCGACGAAATTCGCAAATATGGCGGCCAGCATGGCCGGCCGTTCCAGGCACCACCTGGCTGGGAAAACCGCGGCGGTGCCGGCGCAGGTGGCTTCGAGGGCGGTGATTTTTCCGACTTCTTCAGCTCGATTTTTGGCGCACGCGGCGGCAGCCCGTTCGGCGGTGGCGGCGGTGGCCGGCAACAACAACGCAGTGCCGGCAGACGAGGGCAGGATGTGGAGCTTGAACTGGCGGTGTTCCTCGAGGAAACCCTGAGCAAGGAATCCAAGCAGATCAGCTTCCAGGTGCCGCAAACCAATGCCATGGGCCAGCGCACCGGTTTTACCACCAAGACCCTGAACGTGAAGATTCCGGCTGGGGTAACCGACGGCGAACGCATCCGCCTGAAAGGCCAGGGCGCGCCGGGCAGTGGTGGCGGCGCCAATGGCGATCTGTTCCTGACCATCCGCATGGCACCGCACCCGCTGTTCGATGTCGAAGGTCATGACCTGATCATCACCGTGCCACTGGCACCGTGGGAGGCTGCCCTGGGGACCAAGGTCGCGGTGCCGACCCTGACCGGCAGGATCAACCTGACCATTCGCCCCGACAGCCAGAGCGGCCAGCGCCTGCGCGTGCCGGGCATGGGCCTGGCGAACAAGAACGGCGAGCGCGGCAACCTTTATGCGCAGCTGAAAGTGGTCATGCCGCCTGCCTCCGACGAGGCTGCCCGCGAACTGTGGAGCAAGCTTTCCGAGAAGGCTGCGTTCGACCCGAGGACACAATGGAGTAAGTGATCATGAGCAGCACCCTGATCGTTCAACTGGACATGCGTACCCTGTGTCAGGAAGCCGATGTCACGGCCGACTACGTGATCGAAATCGTCGAGCACGGCATTGTCGAGCCTTCCGGGCGAACGCCGGATGACTGGCTGTTTGACGATCAGGCGCCGCTGGTGGCAAAGCGCGCAGTGAAGCTGCATCAGGAGCTGGAGCTGGAGTGGGAAGGGGTGGCGCTGGCGCTGGAGCTGCTGCAGGAAGTGCAGCAGTTGCGCAGTGAGAACAGCATGCTGAAGCAACGGTTGGGCAGGTTTACCCAGCTGTAACGGTTGCAGGCCTGGCCTCTTCGCGGGTAAACCCGCTCCCACAGGTGCAGCACAGGTTTCGGGAAATGTGCGGTCCCTGTGGGAGCGGGTTTACCCGCGAAGAGGCCAGGCCTGCAAGCATCAAACTCAGCTCGGTTCAGCCCCCGGGTTCAACACCAACTGCATGAAGATCAAATCCAGCCACCGGCCAAACTTCACCCCCACCTGTGGCATCTGCCCGGTCACCACAAATCCCAGCCGCTCATGCAGGCGCATCGAGCCCGCATTGCCGCTTTCGATGGCCGCCACCATCACATGCTTGCCGCAGCTGCGCGCCCGTTCTATCAGCGCCGCCATCAACAGCGGGCCCAGCCCTTTGCCACGCTGGTCATCACGGACATACACCGAGTGCTCCACGGTCTGGCGAAAACCTTCGAATGGCCGCCAGTCGCCAAACGACGCATAACCCAGCACGCCGCTGTCATCTACCGCCACCAGGATCGGATAGCCCTGCTGCGCCCGCGCCTCGAACCAGGCCTGACGGTTGGCCAGGTCCACCGGGGTCTCGTTCCAGATCGCCGTGGTATGGCGTACGGCATCGTTGTAGATCTCGAGGATGCCCGGCAGGTCGGCGGGCAGGGCATCGCGGATTCGGTCACTCATCACAGCATCTCGCAGGGTCGTTGTGTGCAGATTAAATGGTTACCAGCCCACGCACACCTTCGGCCTGCATGTTTTCACCGCGGCCGCGCTGCACGATCTCGCCCCGGGCCATGACCAGGTACTGGTCGGCCAGCGCTTCGGCAAAGTCGTAGAACTGCTCCACCAGCAGGATAGCCATGTCGCCGCGTTCGGCCAGGCGGCGGATGACCGCACCGATTTCCTTGATCACCGAGGGCTGGATGCCTTCGGTGGGCTCGTCGAGGATCAGCAGGCGCGGGCGACTGGCCAGGGCGCGGCCGATGGCCAGTTGTTGCTGCTGGCCGCCAGACAGGTCGCCGCCACGGCGCTGCTTCATCTGCTCCAGCACCGGGAACAGTTCGTAGATGAAGGCTGGCACCTCCCGCGCTTCACGTGCAGAAAAACGCGACAGGCCCATCAGCAGGTTTTCTTCCACCGTCAGCCGCGGGAATATCTCGCGGCCCTGTGGCACATAAGCGATACCGGCATGAACTCGTTGCTGAGGTTTGAGCGTGGTGATCGGCTGGCCTTCCCATTCGATGCTGCCGTCGCGGGTGGGCACCAGGCCCATCAGGCAGCGCAGCAGGGTGGTCTTGCCGACGCCGTTGCGGCCGAGCAGGCAGGTGACTTCACCGACCTTGGCTTCGAAGGACAGGCCGCGCAGGATGTGGCTGCCGCCGTAGTACTGGTGCAGGGTGTCGATCTTGAGCATGTCGGTGTTCCTGAAAGGTTTGCTGTGCCTGTGCCGGCCCTATCGCTGGCAAGCCAGCTCCTACAGGTAAAGCACAAGCTCCGAGGCCTGTGGGGGTTCTGTGGGAGCTGGCTTGCCGGCGATAGAGCCGGCACAGCTTTGAAGATCTAGCGGCCCAGATACACCTCGACCACCCGCTCATCCGCCTGCACCTGCTCCAGCGAGCCCTCGGCCAGCACACTGCCCTGGTGCAACACGGTCACATGGTCGGCAATGCTGCCGACAAAGCCCATGTCATGTTCCACTACCATCAGCGAATGCTTGCCAGCCAGGCCCTTGAACAGCTCGGCGGTAAATTCGGTTTCGGCGTCGGTCATGCCGGCCACCGGTTCGTCCAGCAACAGCAATTGCGGCTCCTGCACCAGCAGCATGCCGATCTCCAGAAACTGCTTTTGCCCATGCGACAACAGGCCTGCCTGGCGCTGGGCCAAGGGCAGCAGGCGCAGGGTGGTCAGCACTTCGTCGATGCGCTGGCGCTGTTCAGCGCTCAAACGGGCCGCCAGGCTCGCCCACACCGATTTATTGGCCTTCAGCGCCAGCTCCAGGTTCTCGAACAGCGTCAGTGCTTCGAATACCGTCGGCTTCTGGAACTTGCGGCCAATGCCGGCCTGCGCGATCTGATACTCGCTCATGCCGGTCAGGTCGAGTGTGTCGCCGAAGTAGGCCGTGCCACTGTCGGGGCGGGTCTTGCCGGTGATCACGTCCATCATCGTGGTCTTGCCGGCGCCATTGGGGCCGATGATGCAGCGCAGTTCACCCACGCCGATGTACAGGTTGAGCGCGTTGAGCGCCTTGAACCCATCGAAGCTGACGCTGATGTCTTCCAGGCTCAGCACCGTGCCGTGACGGGTGTCGAGGCCGGCCTTGCGGCGCTGGCCCAGGCCTATCGCCTCACGGCCGCTGCCGAGGTTGTCGAACACCGGCTCGAGCATGAATTCGGGGTGTACCGGGGGCACGCCTCTCATGGCTGGTTCCTTTTCTTCAACAGGCCGACTACGCCCTTGGGCAGGTACAGGGTAACGAGGATGAACAGCGCGCCGAGGAAGAACAGCCAGAACTCCGGGAAGGCCACGGTGAACCAGCTCTTCATGCCATTGACCAGCCCCGCACCCAGCAGGGGGCCGATCAACGTGCCGCGCCCGCCAAGGGCGACCCACACGGCGGCTTCGATGGAGTTGGTCGGTGACATCTCGCTGGGGTTGATGATGCCCACCTGCGGCACGTACAACGCGCCGGCCAGGCCGCACAGCACGGCGCTGAGTACCCACACCAGCAGCTTGAAGCCACGCGGGTCGTAGCCGCAGAACATCAGGCGGTTTTCGCCATCGCGCACGGCGGTAAGCAGGCGGCCGAACTTGCTGCGGGTCAGGCACCAGCACAGGTACAGGCTGGCCAGCAGCAGGCCGACGGTGAGCAGGAACAGCGCCGCGCGGGTGCCTTGCGCAGCAATCTCGAAGCCAAGGATGGTACGAAAGCTGGTGAAGCCGTTGTTGCCGCCAAAGCCAGTCTCGTTGCGGAAGAACAGCAGCATGCCGGCGAAGGTCAGGGCCTGGGTCATGATCGAGAAGTACACGCCCTTGATGCGTGAGCGGAAGGCGAACCAGCCGAACACCAGCGCCAGCAGCCCGGGTGCAAGGACCACCAGGCACAGCGCCCAGGCGAAGTGCTGGGTGCCGGCCCAGTACCACGGCAGCTCGGTCCACGACAGAAAGGTCATGAACCCCGGCAGGCTGTCGCCGGCGGCCTGGCGCATCAGGTACATGCCCATGGCGTAGCCACCCAGGGCGAAGAACAGCCCGTGCCCCAGCGACAACAGCCCGGCGTAACCCCAGACCAGGTCCAGGGCCAGGGCGACGATGGCATAGCAGAGGATCTTGCCGACCAGGGTCAGGGTGTAGGCCGATACCTGCAGGGCATGCTCGGCCGGCAGCAGCGACAGCAGCGGCAGGGCCAGCAACAGCAGGACGACGACAGTGCCGATGGCCAGCGACAGCCGTGGCCCGGCCTTTTGCGTAGCGGTGACAAGCAGTGGCTGGTTCATCAGTCGATTACCCGTCCCTTGAGGGCGAACAAGCCTTGCGGGCGTTTCTGGATGAACAGAATGATCAGCGCAAGGATGAGGATCTTGCCGAGCACGGCACCGATCTGCGGCTCCAGCAGTTTATTGGCGATGCCAAGGCCGAAGGCCGCCCACAGGCTGCCGGCCAGTTGCCCGACACCGCCAAGCACCACCACCAGGAACGAATCGATGATGTAGCTCTGGCCCAGGTCCGGGCCGACGTTGCCGACCTGGCTCAAGGCCACGCCGCCGAGCCCGGCGATGCCCGAGCCCAGGCCAAAGGCGAGCATGTCGACGCGCCCGGTGGACACGCCGCAGCAGGCGGCCATGTTGCGGTTCTGGGTGACCGCCCGCACGTTCAGGCCCAGCCGCGTGCGGTTGAGCAACAGCCAGGTGAGCAGTACCACGGCCAGGGCGAAGCCGATGATGACCAGTCGGTTGTACGGCAGCACCAGGTTGGGTAGCAGCTGGATGCCCCCCGACAGCCACGCCGGGTTGCTGACTTCGACGTTCTGCGCGCCGAACAGCAGGCGGATGGCCTGAATCAGGATCAGGCTGATGCCCCAGGTTGCCAGCAGGGTTTCCAGCGGCCGGCCGTACAGGTGGCGAATGACCGTGCGCTCCAGCAGCATGCCTACCCCGGCACTGACGGCGAAGGCCACCGGCAGGGCAATCAGCGGATAGAACTCGATGGCCCCTGGGGCATGGCGCTGCAGTAGCACCTGGACCATGTAGGTGCTGTAGGCGCCAAGCATCAGCATTTCGCCGTGGGCCATGTTGATCACCCCGAGCAGGCCGAAGGTGATCGCCAGGCCCAGTGCAGCCAGCAGCAGGATCGAGCCCAGTGACAGGCCGCTGAACGCCTGGCCGAGCAGCTCGCCGACCAGCAGCTTGCGCTTGACCTGGGCCAGGCTGGTTTCGGCGGCGGTGCGCACGCCCGGGTCGCGTTCGGCATCGGCTTGCAGCAAGGCTTCGAGGCGGGTGCGGGCCAGCGGGTCGCCGGTTTCACCCAGCAGGCGCACGGCGGCCAGGCGTACCGCAGGTTCGCTGGCGCCCAGTTGCAGGTTGGCCAGGGCCAGGCCCAGGGCCGCGTGCACGGCAGTGTCCGGCTCGGCAGCGAAGCGCCGGTCGAGAAAGGCCATTTGTGCCGGCTGTGCGCTCTTTTGCAGTTGCTGCGCGGCGGCCAGGCGCGTGTCGCTGTTGTCGCTGAGCAGTTGATGGCTGGCCAGGGCGTTGTCGATAAGGCCGCGCAGGCGGTTGTTCAGGCGCAGCTTGCGGGTGTCGTCAGTGGCAATTCGGCCTTGGCGCAGGTTTTCCAGCAGTGGCAGGCGCGCGGCATCGGGTTGTGCCGCCCAGCCTTCGAGCAGGCGGGCTTGCTCGGCGGGCTTGGCGGCGAGAAAGAATTCACCCTCGCTGGCGTGGGTGGCCAGGGGGATCAGCAAGAGCAGGGTGAGCAGCAGTCTGAGCATGCGGGTAATCCTGGAAATCGATGTTGGCCTCATCGCCGGCAAGCCAGCTCCCACAGGTCCTTCACAGGCCTTGAGCGAGGTGCTGTCCTTGTGGGAGCTGGCTTGCCGGCGAATGGGCTGCAAAGCAGCCCCAGTGCACTCAATTACCTTTCACTGCATAGTCCGGCCGCTTGTCATTACCCGGGATGAACGGGCTCCACGGCTGCGCCCGCAGCGGCTGCTCGGTTTCCCAGACCACGCTGAACTGCCCGTCATCCTGGATCTCGCCGATCATTACCGGCTTGTGCAGGTGGTGGTTGCTCTTGTCCATGGTCAGGGTGAAGCCCGAGGGTGCCTTGAAGCTCTGCCCGGCCAGCGCTTCGCGCACCTTGTCGACGTCGGTGGACTTGGCTTTCTCGACCGCCTGGGCCCACATGTGGATGCCCACGTAGGTGGCTTCCATCGGGTCGTTGGTCACCGCCTTGTCGGCGCCGGGCAGGCCTTTGGCCTTGGCGTAGGCTTTCCAGTCGGCGACGAACTGCTGGTTGACCGGGTTATCCACCGACTCGAAGTAGTTCCACGCCGCGAGGTGGCCCACCAGTGGCTTGGTGTCGATGCCGCGCAGCTCTTCTTCACCTACCGAGAACGCCACCACCGGCACCTCGGTGGCCTTCAGGCCCTGGTTGGCCAGTTCCTTGTAGAACGGCACGTTGGAGTCGCCGTTGACTGTGGAGATGACGGCGGTCTTGCCGCCAGCGGAGAACTTCTTGATGTTGGCGACGATGGTCTGGTAATCGCTGTGGCCGAACGG
>Ga0302347_1002071_pt1 | contig 21638 bp, 20 predicted proteins | sample PhyWR1_FD_202178 | JGI IMG/M metagenome (GOLD analysis project Ga0302347, IMG submission 202178) | Leaf surface microbial communities from wheat plants in UC Gill Tract Community Farm, Albany, California, United States - DLSL W.R1 (v2)... | ecosystem: Host-associated > Plants > Phyllosphere >...
GTGTTTTAATAGTTTTATTCCTTACAGCAATTCTGGTATTATTCTCAGGTGTTTTCGAGAAAGGCAAATACGCAAGATATATCGGAATCTTGGGATTAATCATTGGTTTAGGAATCAGTTTCTTACCAGAATGTGAGTTTTTCGCTCAGTACAAACCGATGTACGAATACAGCTACAATGCAGGGTTATTCACAAAAATATCGGTGGCTGTTACATTGTTGTTATTCTTTTTAGGAGGCTTTGCATTCAGCAATCACAGAAGTCATCAGTCAGAATTGTATGCCTTGATGTTATTTGCATTGTGTGGTGGGATTGTATTATTCGGGTTCCAAAACTTGGTAACCTTATTTTTAGGAATCGAGATTTTGTCCATTCCTTTATACGTAATGGCTGGTGCTAATAAAACCGACCTTCGTTCCACAGAAGCCTCTATGAAATATTTCCTGATGGGAGCTTTCGCAACAGGATTTCTTTTGTTTGGAGTAGCGTTGGTTTATGGTAGCGCAGGAAGTTTTGACCTTTATGCGATTCACGATTTTGCTTACAACAATCCGAAAAACCTGATGCTGATAATGGGAGCTATCCTGATGATGTCTGCCTTGGCATTCAAAGTATCATTGGCACCGTTCCATATGTGGAGCCCCGATGTTTATCAAGGCGCACCATCATTGATTACCGCTTTTATGGCATCTGTCGTTAAGATTTCCGGATTCTTCGCTTTGTTCAAATTAATGACCATCGCTTTCGGCGGAATCGCTGGAGACTGGATCAATATCTTGGGCGTTTTCATCATCTTGACTTTGCTTTTGGCAAACGTAATGGGATTGGTTCAGACGAATGCGAAAAGAATGCTCGCCTACTCTTCCGTTTCTCACGCTGGTTATATCGCTTTGATATTTTTCGGGATCAACAACTTCTCAACTTACATTCTAGGCTATTACTTGTTCGCATATTCATTAGCAACAGTTGGTGTTTTCATCAGCTTGATTTGGGTTGAGAAAATCAAAAAAGAAACTTCTATTCCAGCCTTCAATGGTCTTGGAAAAAAAGAACCAATCTTGGCAGTTGTTTCTACAATCTCCATGTTATCAATGGCTGGGATTCCTTTGACAGCAGGTTTCATCGGGAAATTGGGAATATTCAATCAAGCTATCGCAGGACATTATGAATTCTTAGTTCTGATTGCAGTTCTAGGTTCAGCCTTGAGTATCGCTTATTATCTAAGATTAATCATCGCCATGTTCTTCTACAAAGAAGATAATTTCCACAATACCGAAAGAGCAAGTATTACTTACAATATCGTTTCTGTAGTGATTATTTTAGCTTTGGTATCTATGGGAATTGTCCCAGATTTATTTGCTAAAGTTTTCGGACTGTAGAATATTAAAAAACAAAAAACCTGATTCCAGCGAGTCAGGTTTTTTTTTGCTTAAATTCTTTAAATCATATAGAGCAAACCCTTTACTGATGGGCGATAACAGAGAGCCTTAATTTGTCCTGATAAATCTGTTAGTTTGTCTGCACATTTTAGTCAATTTGTCTGCACAAATTGAGCAAAATATAAGGACAAACTGAATGGGTCTTGCGGACAAACTAAAAATGTCATTATTATCATTGATAATCTTTATATTATTTATCAAATATTGAGGTCTCAATTTTTTTAAATTAATCAAAAGACCTAATTTTATTCAAATATTTCTAATCAATGAAAAAGTTCTTCAGTTTACTCTGTATTATTACAGTGATTTTCAGTTTTGCGCAGACCAATCCTGTGGAAGACAACTTCACCAAAAAAGAAGTTTACATCCCAATGCGAGACGGAACCAAGCTATTCACTATCATTTATACGCCAAAGGATATTTCCAAAAGTAATAAGTATCCGTTCATTATGAACAGAACTTGTTACAGCATTACACCTTATGGAGAAACTAATTTCAGAAAGAAATTAAGCCCTAACAAATTCATTGAAAATGAAAAATACATCTTCGTCTTTCAGGACGTTCGCGGAAGATATATGAGCGAAGGCACTTTCACCAATATGACGCCCCAAGTTGACCACAAAACAAAGAAAGACATCGACGAAAGTACAGATACATACGACACGGTGGATTGGCTGGTAAAAAATGTACAAAACAATAATGGAAAAGTGGGTCAATACGGCACTTCATATCCGGGATTTTATACAGCTGTAGGAACTCTAGCTAATCATCCAGCTTTAGTTGCCTCTTCTCCACAAGCACCGATTTCTGATTTCTGGTTTGATGATTTTCATCACAACGGCGCTTTCCTGATGGGCTATTTTAAGACTTTCCCAGTATTTGGCGTTAATAAAACCAAGCCTGAGAAAGAATCTTGGTTTGCAGACAAAATGATCAAACCAACTTCGGATGACGGTTATCTTTTCTATAAAAATATGGGAACGCTGAAAGATGGCGTTGACCAATATTACAAAGACAATTTCTTCATGCAGGAAATCGTAGAACATCCAAACTACGATGAATATTGGCAAAAAAGAAATCTTCTGCCACATCTTAAAAACATCAATCATGCGGTGATGACTGTTGGTGGTTGGTTTGACGCAGAGGATTTAGCTGGTCCGCTTAATATTTACAAAACTATTGAAAAATCTAGTCCGAAAGCTAAAAACACCATTGTAATGGGACCGTTTTCTCACGGCGGTTGGAATTATGATAGTGGAAAACATTTTCATAATGACATCTATTTTGGAGACAGCATCGCGACGTTTTATCAGAAAAATATAGAACAACCTTTCTTCCATCATTATTTGAAAGAAGATTCTAAAACTGCAGCAAAACTTCCTGAAGCTTATATGTTTGACACAGGAAAAAAGCAATGGGAACAATTTGAAAACTGGCCGCCAAAACAAACGCAAAAAGTATCTTTTTATCTTGACAATTCTGGAACTTTAGCCAAAAACATTTTGAATCAGGTTGCATTTTCAGAATATACTTCTGACCCCAACAAACCGGTTTTAAGCAGCGAGAATTACAAGGACATGAATGGTTTCACGCCAAGAAATTATATGAGCGAAGACCAACGTTTTGCAAGCTACAGACCGGATGTCCTAACTTTCACAACGGATATTCTGGATAGTGATGTTACTTTTGCAGGGGAAATATTAAGCAAATTGAAAATAGCTTCTACTTCCACCGATGCGGATTTTGTTGTGAAACTAATTGATATTTATCCAGCTGATGAGAAAGCAAATCCGGACAAACCCAATGTTGTTTATGGAAATTATCACCAAATGGTAAGAAGCGAGATCATGCCGGCAAGATTCCGTAATAGTTTTGAAAAACCAGAAGCCTTGACTCCAAATAAAGAAGAAGTCGTGAATGTGAAATTACAAGATGTTTTACACACGTTCAAAAAAGGCCATAAAATCCAGATTCAGGTTCAAAGTACGTGGTTTCCGTTGATGGCAATCAATCCTCAAAAGTTCATTGAGAATCCTTATAAAGCAACTAAAGAAGATTATACAAAAGCCCAGATAAAAGTCTTCAGCAGCAGTACAATTGAAGTTGACGTTCTGAGATAAAACAAAAAAGCACAAACTTAGGTTTGTGCTTTTGCATTATAAAGCTTTCAAAACTGTCGAGGCTATTTCATAAGACCTTTGCTTTTTATCAAAATCAAAGATGTTTCCGGAAACAATAATCTCATCTGGCTTGTAATCTTTCACAAATTTGCTGAGCTTTTCTTGCAGAATTTCCTTGTCGCCAACGAAGGTTTTAGCTGCCATTCTATTGAGATGAAGCGCAACATCGTCTGACATATTAGCTAAATCCGTTTCATCTGGAGGCAAAAGCGGTTGTCTTTGATCTGTTAAAATATTAACAAAAGCTTGGAAATGTGAAGTGGACAAATAATGAGCTTCCTCTACAGAATCTGCAGCAATAATGTTGATACAAACCATCACATAAGGCTCATCCAAAAAATCTGAAGGCTGGAAATGTTCTCTGTAAATTTCCAAAGCCACCTCTAACTGAGAAGGCGCAAAATGTGCCGCAAATGCATAAGGCAAACCTAATTTAGCCGCCAAAAAAGCGGAATCTGTAGAACTTCCTAAAATATAGAGTGGAACATCTGCTCCTTCCCCGGGGATAGCTCTAACTTTGGCTTCAGAGTTTTCATTGGACATATATTTTTGCAGTTCCTTGATATGAAATTCAAAATTATAATTGGGGTTGAAGTTATTTCCTCTCAATGCCGTTGCCGTCAACATATCTGTTCCAGGCGCTCTCCCTAATCCTAAGTCAATCCTTCCAGGAAATAATCCATCCAAAGTTCCAAACTGTTCTGCTACCGATAAAGTAGAATGATTGGGTAACATAATTCCGCCTGAACCAACTCGTAAAGTTTTGGTCTGACCAGCAATATCGCCAATTAAAATAGATGTTGCCGCACTGGCCACATTCGGAAAATTATGATGCTCCGAAAACCAATATCTGGTAAACCCCAATTGCTCTGCGTGTTGTGCAGATCTCACAGATTTCTGAAAAGTCTTATTGACATTATCGCCCTTTACAATAGTTGCAAGGTCTAGAATTGAATATTTGATTGACATATTTTTACGATTTATACAACTGTCTAGTTCAAAAAGTAAACCACCGGCAGATAAAGAAAAATGTCAGAAATTTTGTCACGATTTAAAATATTGATAATAATTTTCTACAATGAAAAGAAATAATTATTACATTTGTTGCAATAAACTAAAAAAAACATTACAAATGGTATCAACAACTTCAAAATTTGTTGCCGAAATGATCGGCACTATGGTTCTAGTATTAATGGGTTGCGGAAGCGCGGTCATTGCAGGTGCTGACGGAACAACCGGCGTCGGACTTCTAGGAATTTCTTTTGCTTTTGGACTTAGTGTGGTAGCAATGGCATATGCAATTGGTCACATTTCCGGCTGTCACATCAATCCTGCTATTTCTCTCGCTATGGTAGCTGCCGGAAGAATGAAAATTGCTGAAGCGGCTTATTATATTGTGGCACAAGTTATTGGAGCAATTATCGGAGCGGGAATTCTTTTCGTGATTTTCACCAATCATCCTGGAGCAGAAATGGGACCTTGGGCACTTGGTTCTAATGGCTGGGGAACTGGCTATCTGGATGAATATAATACTTTGGCAGCTTTTGTGGCAGAGTTTGTCTTCACATTTATCTTTTTGCTTGTGATCCTTGGATCCACTTCTACTAAGAATATTCACGGTGGTTTTGCAGGGTTGGCTATTGGATTGTCTTTGGTTTTAATCCATATTGTTGGAATTAAAATTACAGGTGTATCTGTAAATCCTGCAAGAAGTATTGGTCCGGCAATTTTTGCAAAAGGAGATGCACTTTCACAATTACCTTTATTTATTGCTGCACCAATTTTGGGCGGTGTTTTTGCAGCTTTTGTCTATAACTTACTGATTGAGAAGAAGGAAACTTTTTAATCTTATTTCAACATAAAACTAAGATCCTGTCAATTTTTGGCAGGATCTATTTTTTGTTTTTGATTTCAAATGGATTTTTGAAGATAAGCTCATCCTGTTTTCCTTTCAATTCAAATTTTTTGATGAGAAGGCTACGAGCCATGTTTCGTAAAAATTGACCTTTATCACAAAGCTTCCAGTAAGAATCCTGATGGATCATTTTCGGTTCCCGGATCTTGTAGAAAGTCGTTTCCCAATTGTCTTCGTCGTGGTAAAATTCAATAATTCCGCAATGTTCTGGAATGTTATTATGACTGATCATTCCCATTGGTAAAAGAAAGCTGAAAGAATTGCAAATGTAATCTCCACAACCGATCTTATCGTGCTTCAGGAATTTTTCTCCGGTTTTCTGATTGGTATATTTCTTTTTGAAATCATTTTTAAAATCAGATTTTGACAGTTTGATCTCGATCTCGTGACTGAGGCCATCATTATTGATCAAAAGAATATCTGCTTCCCAATCGGAATGGAAAAAATTGGTCAAAACAATCTCTTTATCAAAATCGCAATTCGTATTAACAAAAGAATGAACAAGCTCTTCAATTTTCAGCATCTGTTACAAATTTAATATTTCCGGACAGTCACGTGATAACAGCTCTGTTGCTTTTCTTTAATGTAAAAGATACGACCTAGATTTTGGTATTCCTTCAAAACTTTCTCCAATTCTTTTTCAAGTTTCGTGTTGACCTTTAATTTATGATCAAAGCGAACATACGATATATCGAAAGCTACACCATAATTATGAGAACTGATTCCCAGCGAGGCATTGGAATTGACTTTCCTTAATCTGCATTGATCCTCCAAAGTTCTGGTGACCGAAGAAACCACAAAGAAACTCTTAGTTTCGGAAGCGAATTTACTTGCCATATTTTCTAAAGTCGTTCTTGCTTTTTTAACCAAATAAGGCCGGCTGTATTCCAAAGTTTGTAATCTGTAGCCTCTCGATTTTTTTTTGACTTTAAAGAATTTTCCTTTTGCAATATATTGATCGACAGACTTGGTATTTTCTAAAATATTGACACCAAAATTCTGTGCAGCAAGCAAATGAGGCTTGTACAATTCGGTAGGTTCTACTTTTAGAACCGTTTTTAGATCATAACATTTTTGTGATTTGAAAACAGAAAAGAACAACGAAAAAACCAAAAATAAAAATCTCATTAATTATAAATATTAGATAAATTCAATTTGTGTTTTTTCAAATATAATTAATTCTAAATGAAATTCAAATTTAAGAAATCAAAAGACTGCAACCACGGATATCAGAATGATCAATTCTTCCCAAAACCTGAAATGTATCTTTTTCAGTTCTTCCCAAATCCTGAGTTGCGATAAATGAACAAGAGTGCTTATTTGCCAGATCAATAATGTTGATTGCACCCGTTCTTCCCTCTTCAACATAAGAAAATGGATCCTCTGTATTTCTGACCAGGATTCGCATCCAGTTAGGGCTTTTGTAAATATTTTCTCCAAAAGAATAAGCCTGCGAAAGCAATTCGGTCATAGAATATTCTGAATAGATCTTATCGGTTTTGAAGCCTTCTTTGAAGATCATCAGTAATTCATCTTTCGTCATTTCTTCCTTTCTACCTTTCATACCGCCTGTTTCAATTACAGTAAGAGTGTTGGAGAATTGGAGAGTTTGAGAGTTTGAAATACAAAAATCAAGGAAATCTAGCAATGCAAATGATACTCCGAAAAGAATTACTTTTTTATCAGTCAAGGTTTGAAGTAGATCAAATAATTCCTGATGATTGTAAAGGAAATAGCCGTTCTCAGGCTTATTTGATTTTTTTATCAAAAAATCAATCATGTAAATCAAAGATGAATGCGGGTTTTCGGAATAATTCGGTAACAATCCAAGGAAAATATAATCTTCCGGTTTTCCGATAAACTGTTTAAAACTTTCGTAAATACTATCTTCGTAAAGCGAAAAATCCGCGATGTAATGCTTAGAACGGTTCATCTGAGTGGTCCCGGAACTTTGGAAATAGCTTTCAGCAGTAGAATTCTTATCTAAAACCAAATGATTTTTGAACATTTCTATTGGCAAAAAAGGTATATCCGAAACTTGTTCTATATTTAATGGATTGATGTTCAAATAATCAACAAACTTTCTGTAAACTTCTACATTCTCATATTGATACTGAAAAGTTTCGAGGCAAGCATTTCGGAAATCATCTTCGCTTTTAATATCAAAAACATTCTGCTTCATGTTCAATTCAATTTTGAATTTAATCTTCAAATTTTTTAACTTCAAAAGATTCTCCATTATAGACACCATAAGTAAAATAGACAATCCAATCACCAAGGTTGATGTATTTTGCACCTTTTTCCAAGTCGAAAATCAAAGGAAGATGACGATGTCCAAACACGAAATAATCAATATCTTCGGTCTTTAGTTTTTCTTTGGAATACTGTATCAGAAATTCTTTGTCCTCGCCTAAAAATTCTTTGTCCTCATCTCCGGAAATCATTTTATTTTTCTGAGACATATAGTTGGCAATTCTCATGGCAATGTCTGGATGAAGCCATCGAAAAGCCCATTGGGCGAGAGGATTGGTAAATACTTTTTTCATTCTCTTGTAACCTTTGTCACCAGGTCCCAGACCATCGCCGTGAGCTAAGAGAAATTTTTTATCATTAATTTCATAATATTGTTTCTCAAAATAAACAGGAATCCCCAGTTCTACTTCGAAATAATTTTTCATCCACAAGTCGTGGTTTCCAACGAAGAAATAGATCTCAATCCCGGAATCTTTCAGTTCAGCGATCTTCCCCAAAACTCTGATATAACCTTTCGGAACCACATATTTCCATTCGTGCCAAAAATCGAAAAGATCTCCCATCAAGAAGAGAACCTGTGCATCTTTTTTGATCTCATCCAGCCAACGGATAAATTTTTCTTCGCGAATTCTGCTCTGTTCAAGATTTGGAACTCCGAAATGCTGGTCAGACGCAAAGTATATTTTTTTTTTCGGCTTTAAATCAATATTCATAATGTCATTCTGAATTAATCAAAATTATTACGTTCGTCGTTTTGGTCTCTTTTACTGTAGATCCACATTCCAATTCCCAAACCTATCACTGCCGAAAAAGCAGTTAGTAAGGCTCGTGACATTTTATCTGGCGAATCATTTCCAATATAATTCATCAGAAAAATAATGATAAAGGTGATAACTGCAATCAGTATGTATTTCGGATTTTTAAAATTCATTTTAAAGTTTGTAAGATAACATTAGACCACCTTTATAAGGCAGCCATTCTCCACTCCTGTTGGTCTCTCTTCCCATAGAATCGCCTTCGGTATCATATCGGTCTCCACTCATCTCATCATAACCTTTATAGAAGCTTTGCATCGTTCCAAAACCCAGATATAAATCCAGATTCCATCGCTCGCCTAAAGTGAACTGGTAACCGGCTATTCCGCCTAATATGAATGAATAGCCTCTCTGGTAAAGGTTAGAATTGATGTAAGGTGTAACTTCTCCATTTTTATGCACATAGAAGTTATCATTCCAGTAACCATATTTTTGAATGTTGAATCTCGCCACCGAAAAGTCAGCTCCAACATAAAACTTTTTAAAAGCTTCATCAAAATAATATCTTCCATTAAAACCTAACATATAAACCTGAGCATGTTTCCCAGCAAAAGATTTCCAAGGAGAAACAAATAAATCAGCTTGTCCTGTGATATGTTCCGTAAACCCGTGTTCAATTCCAACATTTAGCATTCCAATTGGGAGAAACAAAGCATTTGCTTTGATATACGTTTCATTTTTCTGAGCAAAAAAGAATATCGAAATACAAATTAAACTTAAACTGATTAGTTTTTTCATCTTACTTTTTGTTCAGAATTTCAGTCATTTTTGTGGCATCTTTATTTTCCTCTTTTGCGAAGTTGGCCGCCATTCCAGCGAACATTTTAGCTTCATCTTTTTTGCCTAATCTATCATATAAAGTTGCCAAAATACTTGTAGAATCGTAGCTTTCTTGTGACATTACCACTTTTTCTGTCCAGTGTGCTGCAGCTTGAAGATATTTTACATCTGTTGATTTTTCTGCAATGGTACTAGCTGCTGCCAATAACTCATTGTTATTGAAGTCGTCAGGATTTTTGTAATATTCCAAAGCTGTTTTTTCATAAGCAGAAAAATTGTCATGAGCCGAATAATAATTCAATTTATAAAGATTGAGGCTTTTCGAAAGTTCTTCTTTCGGAAACAAGCCCTCTCCTTCTTTCAGAATTTTTGCGTCGTCAATGGTTTTTGTTTTTTCATCAGTAGCAGAAGTTACCAGCTTCATCAACTTAAGATAATTATCAAACTGGGTGTAATTTTTCTCAGTTAACAACTCTACGATTCCAGCTTTATTTGCTGCGAAAACTTTGTAATTTTTATCATCCACAGATTGTGTGAAATTCAAAAGTGCGTTGACTTCTTCTCCAGAAAATATTTTGTCTTTTTTGTTGGAAAAATATTTTTCAGATGCTTGCTTTGCCAAAATAGGGTCTTTGCTTGCATAAAGGGTGATGAAATTCAATAAGGCAGGTTGGTCTAATTTTCCTTTGAGGAATTCGTCTTTTAGATTGGTATTGACCAAGTTTGGATTATTGTTCTTCTTTCCCAACTCCAGAAATTCTTTGGTTTGGATGTAACCTAATTCTTTACCTACGATTTCGCCTTCTCCATTGAGGAACAATAAGGTCGGATAACTTCTGATTCCATATTTCGCAGCAAGACTTGGACCTTCACCTTTTTCCATATCAAAATGGGCATTGATGAAGTTTTTATTGTAAAAATCTGCAACAGTTTTATCTGTAAAAACATTTTTTTCCATCAATTTACAAGGTCCGCACCAAGCGGCATAAGCATCCAGAAAAACCAATTTTTTCTCGGTTTTGGCTTTGGCTAGAATGGTTGCGAAATCTGAATCTTCAAATTTGATGGATTGCTGAGAGAAACCCAGCTGAAAAACGACTAATATAAGTAAAAATGATATCTTGTTCATCCTGAGAATAAATCAAATTAAATGCGAAGATAACCATAATATAAGAATTGACCGAGAGTGAAATCCTAAAGTTTTAATTTTTTAACTTTGCAAAATCTCTGAGTAGATTTTGAGATGAAAGACGAATAGAGAATCGACTTTTAAATTTTGGGTTTAGGTTTCAATTGACAATCTAAACATTTGGTTTGTCGTTCCGTAGGAATCTCAGCACTTTAGATTCTTACGGAATGACAAACGTACAGATTTTATGGTCTATTTCAACTTTGCGAAGCGCAGCCCGACTTGAACGGAGCTCATTTTTTGAGGCTGGAAAAGCAAAGGCAAAAATAGCGGGAGTGGAAGGCGGAAGAGCTGCCCAAAAAATTAATTTTATTGACATTAAGATATGAGGAAATTATCCTTGCTTTTTACGAAAGATGGTTTGCAATGGCAGATTTCTAAATCCAGAAAGGTTGTGGAAGAGAAAATCTGGTTGAAAGATGAAGAAACGCCGAAGAATTTGGTCGAAGAAAAACTAAATGAGATTTTGGCTTCGGAAAAGTTTTCTGAAATCTCCGTAATATCAGCAATCAATCATTTTTCGATTGTGGAAGAAGGTTTTGACCAGCACGATTTGGGCTATGATTTGATTTCATACAATTCCGATGTTAAAAAAGATGCGGAAGAGCTGATGCTTTCTGTTAATAAGAAATTTGGAATTCAGTTTTATTACAGTTTTCCGAAAGATTTTTATCAAAAAATAAAACAGCTGGAAATTCCTGTTCATTTCAATTTTTCAGGAGAAAAATTCCTGAATTCTGTGAACATGAAAAACAGAAAGGAGATCCATGTGAATCTTTATCATCAGCAAGCAGAATTTTTTGCCATCGAGAACAAAAAAGTAATCCTTTATAACAATCTGGATGCCGCTTCGGAAGTGGATTTTCTTTATTTCATCATGTTTACCTTGAGTAAAATCGATTTTGGAATTTCTGAAACCTACTTCTACATTTACGGGGAAACAACTGAAAATGAAACTTTTATATCGGAGATGCAGAAATTTGTCCCGAATCTGAAAATCGTTTTCGATAATCTTCATAAAAAGAATTTCGTTTTGAATTAAGGTTTTTTTTATAATGTTTAAATCTCTCGCAGATCATGCAAATTTTGCAGATTTAATCAGTAATTCTGCTGAATCTGTGAAATCAGCGAGAAAACAATTTTCAACTCTAAGAAATTAGAGAATAATCATCTATCAAACAACATTTATGTTTAGAATAATCAGTGGAAAATGGAAAGCAAAAAGAATTGCGGCTCCGAAAAATTTTGAAGTAAGACCTACGACAGACTTCGCCAAAGAAGCGCTTTTCAGTATGCTGGAGAATCGTTTTGACTTGGAATTTTGTTCTGTTTTGGATTTGTTTGCAGGAATTGGCTCCATTACTTTGGAGTTTGCCTCGCGCGATTGCAAAGACATCACTTCTGTGGAACTGAATCCGAAACACGCAGGTTTCATCAACTCGACAGCCAACGAATTGGATATGGGATTGCAAATCAATGTACAAAGAGCGGACGTTTTCGATTGGCTGAAAAGAAAAAGAAATCACGAAAAAAAATATGATATTATTTTCGCCGATGCACCTTTTGAAACGGAAGAAAGCAAATATAACGAACTGATTGATTTGGTTTTAAAGAATGAATTACTGAAACCAAATGGACTTTTTGTGATGGAACACCAAAGCAGACAAAAATATCCACACCCCAATCTAAAAGATAGTAGAAAGTACGGAAATATCAATTTTTCCATCTTTGAAAGCCAACCGATTTCTGAATAATAGGCTTTTGAATATGAAGAGTTTCAATATCAAATTTCTAAGTCTGATTATTTTATTTTTTAGCTTAAAAATCTCTGCCCAGAATTCTTACATCAATCAATACGAACCAATTGCGACGGAACTTTCCAGGGAATTTGGGATTCCGTCTGCGATTATTCTTTCCATCGCTTATGTAGAAACTGGCGGTGGAAACAGCAAACATGCTCAGACTTTGAACAATCATTTTGGGATGGTTGGGAAAAATACGGTCAACGCTTCCAAATTCAAAAGTTTTGAAAGTTCTAAAGAATCTTTTCGCGCGTTTTGCGAAATGATTTCGAGAAAGAAATATTACCAAAAAATGAAAGGAAATCTGGATTATTCGCAGTGGCTGAATGCGATTGCTTCTGCTGGATACGCCGGAAAACCGACAGAATGGAAGCAGAAGATCAATACGGTCATTAAGAAATTCCGTTTGTAAGCTGAATTTTTGACTTTAAAAATAATTTCTAACTTTGCAGAAATAATTATTCTCAAGATTAAAATGTAAAATATAATTTCTTTTAAACGATCTTCCGCAGACAACTTTGTCTGCTATTGTTCAATTCTAAAAAAGAAATTATGTTAATCTTACAGGATTTATCCTATCAACATCCCAATAAAGATGTTCTTTTTTCGAACATTAATCTCACTCTTAATTCACAGGAAAAACTAGCGTTAATCGGAAATAATGGTTCCGGAAAATCAACTTTGCTCAAAATAATTGCCGGACAATTACAACCCAAAACCGGATTCGTAAAATCGGATTCCAATGTTTATTACATTCCTCAAATCTTCGGTCAGTTCAATGATTTGAGTATTTCGGAAGCTTTAAGTATTGATAAAAAACTAAAGGCTTTAAAGGAAATTCTGGAAGGTTTTGTTACCGATGAAAATTTTGAAATTTTAAATGACGATTGGACGATAGAAGAAAAAATCAAAGAAGCTTTTGAATATTGGAATCTTCCCGATTTTGATTTAAATCTGAAATTGGAAAATCTAAGTGGTGGACAAAAAACCAAGCTGTTTCTCGCAGGAATGATGATCCATCAGCCGGATTTGATTTTAATGGATGAGCCAACAAATCATCTGGATCTCACCAATAGAAAACTGCTTTACGATTTCATCAAATCAACCTCTAAAACTCTTCTGATTGTAAGTCACGACAGAGTTTTGCTTAATCTTTTGGACAAAACCTGCGAACTCAATAAAAATGGAATCTCGATTTACGGTGGCAATTATGATTTCTATTCTGAACAGAAAAAAATCGAAAATAATGCACTCGGACAGAACATTCAAAATCGGGAAAAAGAACTGAAAAAAGCCAAGGAAAAAGAGCGGGAAACCATCGAAAGACAAAACAAGCTGGATGCGCGCGGAAAAGGCAAACAGGAAAAATCCGGCATTTCCAGAATTATGATGAACACGCTTCGCAACAAAGCGGAAAACAGCACGTCAAAACTGAAATCAGTTCATTCTGAGAAAATCGATAATATCAGAGAAAACCTTCACAACCTCAAAGATGATCTTTCCGGAATCGACAAAATGAAAATTAATTTTGATAATTCTCATCTTCACAAAGGGAAAATCCTGGTCAAAGCTGAACAAATCAATTTCTCATACAACCCAGAAAATCTTTGGAAAAACAATCTTGATTTTCAAATCATAAGTGGTGAAAGAATTGCAATAAAAGGTAATAATGGTTCCGGAAAAACGACTTTAATTAAAATGATTTTGGGCGAAATTAAGCCAAATTTCGGAAGTCTTTATTTAGTAGAAAAGAAAACCGTTTACATCGACCAAGAATATTCTTTGGTTGATAACGCCCTTTCTGTTGAGGAACAAGCGCAGAAATTCAACATTAGAAATTTGGAAGAACACGAGGTCAAAACTATTTTAGCGCGTTTTCTTTTTTTCAAAAATGACTGGGACAAAAAGAGCGAATTCCTGAGTGGAGGTGAAAAACTTAAGCTGCTACTCTGCTGTCTTTCCGTTCAAAATCTTTCTCCGGATATGATCATTTTGGATGAACCGACAAATAATCTGGATATCCAGAATATCGAAATTCTGACATCCGCAATCAATGATTATGAGGGAACTTTGATTGTAGTTTCGCACGATAACCAGTTTTTGGACGACATTAAAATAAACAAGAATATAAATCTATAAAAAACGCCTCGAGGAATTTCGAGGCGTTTTCATTAAACTAATTTTGCAAGATAAATCTCCGCAGGCTTATCCAATAATGCAGGTGCTTCTTCTACAAATTCTTTGATATAAGATTGTTGGTTGTGAGCATCCAGACCTTCTTTGCTTTTCCAAATTTCGTGAAAAATAAAAATTGTTTCGTCGTCCAAACCTTGCTGTAATTCGTACTTTTCGCAGGCTTCTTCTTTTCTGGTGTTCAGAACCATATTTTCAAGAATGGATTTTAATTCCTGAATTTTATCTGTTTTCGATTTTAAAATCGCTGTTAAATAGATTGACATTTTAATTTTATTTAATTAATTCAACATTTTTAGATTCTCAGTTTCCAAAGCATTTTTCAGATAATTCTTGTACTCGATTTCGTAATTATCAATTCTTTCCTGGGTTGCCGCTTTTTCCATATCGTGGAAATGGAAACTTCCCAAATGCTTCATTCCTGTGAACGCATTCATCCTGTGAAAACCGAACAACACACCATCGTCCACAGAATGCTGGTTGAAAAATTCACCTTCCAAAGTGAAAGCCGTTTCCGGCGCATTCCAGCTTGTGGTGACGAAATAGTGTTTGCCGTTCATCAAACCACCAGTTCCATAATTGATTGCGGGATTCACTCTGGAACGTCCGTCGCTTTTGTAAAGTCCGTTGTTGTGACCAGCCGTAAAAACTTCGTCGATGTAAAGTTTTAATCTGTTTGGAACCTGAAACCACCAAACCGGAAAATGGTAAACCACCATATCTGCCCATTTGAAATTTTCTGCTTCCTGCACAGGGTCAAAATCGTCATTGACATTAGTAATCCTAATTTCAAAATTCTGACTTTCAAGAACCTCTTTTGTCCAGTTGGTAATGGTTTTGTTGAAGCTTCCGCCAGAATGTGCGAAGGTTTGTCCGCCGTTGATTACAAATATATTTTTCATTAATTGATTATTTAAATTATTGATACTGCAAATTTCCGACAGAAAAATTAATTATAAAAATAATTTAAATCATACATTTGCATTATAATTATGATGATAAAATGATAAATCTAGAATGGCTCAGAACTTTTAAAAGCGTTTATGAAACCCAATCGTTCACGAAAGCGGCGAAGGAATTGTACATTTCCCAGCCCGGCGTAAGTCTTCACATTGGTTCATTGGAAGCTTATGTGGGTTATACTTTGTTCGAAAGAATTTCCAGAAAACTGATTCCGACCGAGAAAGCAAAAATCCTTTACAATTTCACACTCGAACCACTTTTGAAGCTGGAAACTGCTGAACAAACCTTCCACAAAACGACAAAAACGGAACGTTCAACCGTGAGCATCGGAATGTGTTTTGAGACGTTTCAGTTCACGTTGGAAAAGCACATTCCGAATTTTGATTTTAACGTCATAATTCGATTTGGCTTGTATGAGCAGATGTTTTCAGATTTGGATCATGGCTTGCTGGATTTGATAATCACGCCAAGAAAAGCTGGTTTGAAAAATCTGAATTTCGATTCGTTCTCCAAAGAAAAAATTGTTTTGATTAATGGAACCGGAACCGATACCTCAGAATTCAAAAATCTCATCAAGAAGGATAAAATTGAGGAAGCTGAAGCTTGGCTGAAACAGCAAATATGGTACAGCACAGCGGCCGATATGGAACATTTGAATAACTTTTGGAAAGCGAACTTCAACCGACATCCGGATTTCAAACCAAATTACATTGTTCCGAATATCTGTTCGATCGTCCGTTGTTTAAGTGGGAATTCCGGATTCTCAATTGTTCCGGACTTTCTCTGTAAAAAAGAAATCGCAAATGGCGGAATCGAGATTACTTGGGAAGGAAATAACAAAATAGAGAACACACTTTATTTTGGCGAACGCGTGAAAAACAACGTTCAAAATGAGATTGATAAAATCAAAGAGATATTCCGTAATGAGAATTTCTAAAGAACCTTATGTTCCAAATCAATCGATTTTCCGAAGAATTTCTTTGATATTTTCTCAAAATTTTTGGTAATATCTGACAAGAAAAATTGATAGTTTGGTTTGTGATTTTCTTCGTTGAGAAGATTATGTTTATCCAAAATCATTTTCAATTGATTGGCAACGATATTCGGAGAATCGATGACGCGAACGCGGTTTCCGTAATATTGTTTGATTTCGTCAATCAAAAGCGGATAATGCGTGCACCCGAGAATCAAGGTTTCGATATTCTTTAATTTGCTATTACTCAAATAATTATAAATAATTGAATGAGTAATTGGATGATTTTTAAAACCTTCTTCAATCGCTGGAACCAAAAGTGGTGTTGCTAATTCATCAACCTTGATGAATTTATTATGTTTTCGGATTGATTTTTTATAAAGTCCGGAATTCACGGTTGCTTTTGTTGCAATCACACCAACATTGTTATGAATTTCGTACGACACTTTTTCTGCGACAGGATTAATTACATCAATCACAGGAACTCTGTCTGCAACCAATTCCAGAACTTCCTGCAATGCATTTGCCGTCGCAGAATTACATGCAATGACAATCGCTTTGCAATTTTTTTCCAGTAAAAAATTCGTAATCTTTGTTGAATATCCGACAATGGCTTCACGGGATTTTTCGCCGTAAGGAAGATGTTTTGTGTCACCAAAATAAATCAAATCTTCGTTGGGCAACAGTCTTTTGATTTCTTTTGCAACCGTCAATCCACCAACGCCGGAATCAAAAATCCCGATTGGCTGATTGGCTGAAAGATGGGTGTAGTCGGTTTTTTTCTTTTTCAAGATTTATTATGTATAAAATTTGAACGCAAAGTCCACAAAGTTTTTTTAACCTTATTGAATATATTTTAAGTTCACAAAGGCGTAAAACTCAGCAAAGATTTAGCTTGACAAAAATAGGAATTTTATTAGAAGTTTTTGTCATTGACTTCGTCGAATCAAAGATTTCTGAAAGAATCTGACGTTTAGATTCCTACGGAATGACAAAATAATGTTTAACTTGAAAGTAATTTTAAACCATAAACAAATCACTCGCAATTCCGTCTGCCAAAAACCAATGTTTTTCGGGAATTAATAGGTGATTATTTTCAATTTTCAAAATTCCGGATTCTAATTTTGGATTGATTTCTTTGTTAAGATAATCGATTATTTCTGACGAAAAATTTTGATTGATCTTATTTAGATCAACACCCCAAATTGTCCTTAAACCAATCATCATCATTTCATTGAAACGGTCTTTTTCGGATAAAACTTCGGTTTGTTTTGGAATTATATTTTGATTGATATTTTTGATGTAAAGTGAATTATTCGCAATATTCCAACTTCTTTCCAGACTCCCATTGTAAGAATGTGCGGACGGACCAATTCCCAAATAAGGTTCAGATTTCCAATAAGCGGAATTGTGTTTGGAATGAAAACCTGGCTTTCCAAAATTTGAAATCTCGTAATGGTCGAACCCATTATCTTTCAGAAAATCAGACATATAGTGAAACTCCTGGTTTTGTTCGGCTTCTTCGGGCGAACTTACCTTTCCATTTTCAATCCATTTTTCCAGAGCTGTTTTTGGTTCAACTGTCAAAGCGTAAGATGAGACGTGCGGAACTTGTAGCTCGATGGTTTTATCAAGATTTTCTTTCCAGATTTCGAGGTTTGAAGTGGGCGAACCGTAAATCAAATCGATGCTGATATTTTCCAAGCCGAAGTCCTGAGCTCTTTTAATCGAACTTTCTGCTTCGGAAGCATTGTGCGCGCGATTCATCAATTTCAAATCGTCATCGAAAAAACTTTGCGTTCCAATGGATAACCTATTGATTTCTGTTTGGGATAATTCTTTGAGGAAGTTTTTATTGAGGTCGTCTGGATTTGATTCTAATGTGATTTCGATATTTTCGTCAAAACTAAAATATTTTTGAAATTCATCAATTAGAGATTTGATTTCATCAACAGTCAGAACGGAAGGCGTTCCTCCACCAAAATAAAGTGATTTAATGGTTTTATTTTCAAGTTCGGAATTCCTTAAACCAATCTCTTTTTTGATAGCCAGAAGCATCTCATCCTTCAAACTGAAAGAAGTCGAAAAATGAAAATTACAGTAGCTGCATTTTTGTTTGCAGAAAGGAATGTGAAGGTAAATCATTAAAAAAGCCCTGAAAAATCAGAGCTCAAAGGTATCTAAATTAATCTTATCTATATCTGAAGCCTCTTACATTGATAAAATTCTCTATATTAAATCCGACTGATAACATAAAACTATTTCCAAAATTCTCAGTCAATTCAGAAACTCCGAAATTATAAACTGCGCCAAATGTAAAGTTCCCAACTCGACCTTTCAAAATTGGTGACATTCCCAGATTCTGGCTTCCAACTGCGCTTTTTGCACTTCTAAAACTGATGCCTGCAGAAAGATTATTTTGTTCACCAAAAACTGTTGCCATCAAATTGTAATCGAAAATCCTGGAAGAATTCGTATTCAGATTCATCATCAGAGATGGCGTTACATACATCCCATCCATAAAATGCCAATCATATCCTGCATTAAGGTAAAATTTGGTTGGGGAAGGTTCTATTCCGTTTACGATTGGCAAATCATTACTGATAGGAATATCGATAACAGAAACTCCTGCAAATAAATGTCTGTATTTGACTGCTGCTCCCAAATTAGCATAAGCCAAGAAAATATCATTCGTGTTCTCTCCTAAAACCGGATCACCAGGTTGTTCTGGATTCAGCTGGCTGTAATCGATATTCATGTTATAAAGATTGGTTCCGATCCCGAAAGAGAACTGATCTTGTCGATCTTCTTCATCAGAAATAGGAATAAAATAAGAGGCTCCTAACATTAAACCATTGGAAGATATTGGCCCATTCTGATCTCTAAAAAAAGAAATACCCGCTCCAACCCTATCAAAAACGTTAGCATGCAAACCAATGGATTGGACATTTGGAGATTCACTAAGTTGCGAGAATTGTTTTTGGTAGTTCAAATTCAGAACCACATCATCTGTTTTTCCCAACAAGGCAGGATTGAAGAGAAAGTCTCCATCCAAAAGATATTGCTGGTAAAAAGGCAAAGTCTCCTGAGCTTTGGTCTCAATACAAAAAACTGCTGAAAACAGTAAACATATTTTATATAATGAGTAATTTTTCTTCACAATGCAAATATATGAAACTCTAGTTATTATCTAAATAATTTCTCCAACGTTCTGATGCTTCTTGCATATCCTTTGGCATAGGACTTTCAAAAAACATTCCTTTTTTGGTCGTAGGATGAATAAATCCTAATGTATGGGCATGCAAAGCATGTCTAGGTAGGACTTCAAAGACATTTTGTACGAATTGTTTATATTTTGGTAAATTGACACCTCTCATGATGATATTGCCTTCGTATCGTTCATCATTGAACAATGTATGTCCAATATGCTTCATGTGTGCACGGATTTGATGCGTTCTGCCCGTCTCCAGTTTACATTCTATCCAGGTCATGTAACGAAAGCGCTCCAGTACTTTATAATGTGTAACAGCATGTTTCCCGTGGCTTCCGTCCACATAAGTGTACATTTGCATTCTGTTTTTTGGATGTCTTCCGATATGTCCGGTTACAGTGCCTTCATCATCTTTTACATTGCCCCAAACAAAAGCCCAATAAAGCCGTTTTGTTGTCCTATCAAAAAATTGTTTTGCCAAAAAGCTCAGCGCAAATTCTGTTTTTGCAATAACGAGTAATCCCGAAGTATCTTTATCAATCCTATGAACCAATCCAACTCTATCCAGATCTGAATTATAATTGGGGTCTTTTGCGAAATGAAATGCCAAAGCATTTATTAAAGTTCCATCCCAGTTTCCAAATCCCGGATGAACTACCATTCCTGGATCTTTATCTACAACGATCAAATCAGCATCCTCATACACTATATTAATTGGGATATCTTGTGGAATGATAACATTTTCTCTTGGTGGATGCGCAAGGAGCACACTGATCTCGTCTCCCGGTTTCACCCTGTAATTCTGCTTTACGACATTACCGTTTACAACCACATTTCCAGCTCTGCAAGTTTGAGAGATTTTGTTACGAGAAGAGTTTTGGCGAAAAATCGATAAAAATTTATCAATCCGAAGCGGTTCTTGATTTTTATCCGCTTTAATATTAACATGTTCATACAATCCACTGTTTTCATCACCTGTGGTATTATCGTCATCCAGTATTTCGTTCTCCAGAAAATCTTCGTTTTCGTCCAGCATATTATTATTTTAAAAAGGCCTCAACTATGAGTCGAAGCCTTTTTTGATATTTTAAATTATTTTTTTATTCAATCACCACCTTTTTTGGCTTAGGTTTCTCCTGCGATTTAGCGGGTATAGTTGGTGTTTGCTTTACCTGAGTTGCATTGGAACCATTACTCGGTCCAGATTGCGTTGGGGCAATTTTAGGCTTCGGAGTTGCAGATGCAGACTGATTATCAACAGAGGCTGCTGGTTTTTGAATCTGCGGTTTCTGCTCAATTGGCACTACTTCATTATATTGTATTGGTGCCAATGTAGTATCTATTTTCGGACGATACATATCATCCAATTGTTTGATTTTATTTTGTAGTTCGGCAGGTGTCTTTTTACTTGCCCAGAGATCGATCTGCATCCCTTGATCTCTTTGAGAACCAAATTCCGGATCTTGGTAATAAACAATATCAGATTCATCTTTCCCACCATCTTCATGATCCACAATTCCTACTTCGAATAATGCTTGTGCTATAATTTTTTTAGCCTCTTGAACAGTTCTTCCAACAACATTTGGAATGGTCACATTTCTAAGTGGACCAGAGCCTATGACCAAACCTACAACAGAAAATTTAGGAAGCAAAGTTCCTGGTTTTATACTAGTGCCGTTGTACATGATTCTTAAAACCGCATCTCTCTGGATACTTGGTTCATAAAGCGTGTCCCCAACTTTTAATCCCACAAGATTTAACTGATTAAAAGCCAAACCTTTGTATCTATCTATAATATCAGGAACTGCGACTTTTGCCCAAGTTCTCGGGTTCACTTTCAGCACGATTGCTCTACCGTTCTTCACGTTAGAACCTGGCGATGGGAAAACAGCCAATACTTGAAAAGGGCGAAATTTTGGATCATA
>Ga0302347_1002073_pt1 | contig 21602 bp, 17 predicted proteins | sample PhyWR1_FD_202178 | JGI IMG/M metagenome (GOLD analysis project Ga0302347, IMG submission 202178) | Leaf surface microbial communities from wheat plants in UC Gill Tract Community Farm, Albany, California, United States - DLSL W.R1 (v2)... | ecosystem: Host-associated > Plants > Phyllosphere >...
GCACGCGCCAGCCTCCGGCGCCTTCAATCAGAGTGAAATCCGCCTGCCGGGCCAAGATCTGGCGCATGGGCGACAACAACGATTTCACCGTCAGCACCACCCCGACTTCGCGCGCAGCAATGTGCGGAGCGATGGCCGGTTCGAATGCCACGGGGTTGACCTCGTCATAGCTGAGCTTGATTGAACACTCTGCCATCAGTGCCAGCGCGTCGGCGTTACGCAAACCTTCAGGGGTGTTGTCACAGCCCGAAGCTACCGGCTTGCCCGCCGCCGTGCTCAATCCGGCCTCGCGTGCGGCATACAACAAACCTGCTGCGATCGTGGTTTTGCCAACGTCGGTATCGGTGCCAGTAATGAAGTACCCAGGGCTCATCGCGCTTTCTCCAGAATCCCGTAGACCACCTGATAGGTTGCCGGTAGTCCCGCAGGTTGACGAAACTGCTCGTAGGCACCCACCAATCCCTGAAGCCGTGCCCTGCCGGTCAGCCCTTCGGGGCGACCGGGGTTGAGATTATGCGCCCCCAGAGCCTTCAGCTCATGGGTCAACTGGCGCACTTGCGGGTAGTGCAGCACATGCGCCTGATTGTGCAGGCTGAGTACAGCCAGGCCGCTACCGGCGCACAGCTGTTGATAGGTCTCGAATTCACGGAAGCGATTGACGTGAACCTGACCATCCACCACCCGCCAGCTGTCACGCAACTCGCGCAATGTACCCACGCACAAACTGGCAAAGGCAAACACGCCTCCGGGTTTGAGCACCCGCCGGGCTTCGCTGAGCACGGCATTGAAATCGGCACACCATTGCAACGCCAGGCTGGAAAAAATCAAGTCACAACTGCCGGACTGCAGCGGCAGGCTTTCGGCATCCCCTGCAATAAAATGCTGGGCACCGCCCTGGGGCCGGGCGAACGCCAGCATGCCCTGGGCGATATCCAGCGCCAGCCCCTCACTGTGAGCAAAACGCTGCCCCAGCACCCGGCTGAAATAGCCCGTGCCACTGCCCAGATCCAGCCACCGCTCAGGCTTGAGATCTGCCGGTAAGCGGCTGGCCAGTTCATGACCTACTGCACGCTGCAGTTCAGCCACGCTGTCGTAGCTGGCTGCCGCCCGGGAAAACGAAACGGCCACCTGACGCTTGTCCGGCAAGGGATTGGCGTGGGTTGCAACACTCAAATCAGTCATCGCCCGACTCATGTAAAAAACCCTGGATCGCCGCCGCCAATTCGTGGGGGGCTTCCAGCAGGAATGCATGACAGGCCTGTTCAATCAGACCCACTTCGACATCTGGTAACAGCGCCAGCACATCGCTTGCGGCCTGTACCGGCACCAAGCCGTCAAGCCCGGCGAACAAATGCAATTGCGGACCGTTGAATGCCTGCAAGGCACTGCGCGTATCGAGCTTGCCCAGTAATTCCAGACCTGCGAGCAGGATGTCCGGCTGCGCTTTGGGCGCGCCGCCCAACAGCTGGCTGGCCAATGCACGGGGCTCGGCCGAGCCCTGGCTGCATAACAGACAAAAGCGTTTCAGGGTGGTGTTGGGTGCTTCGCGAAAACCGCCAAGAAAGAGCTCGAAGGTAGCTGCCGGCATGCCACTGGGCCAGTCGTCACGGCTGACAAAGCTGGGGTTGCTGGCCAGGGTCACCAGCCCGCAACAACGCTCACCCCGACGGGCGGCCAGCTCCGTGGCAAGCATGCCGCCCAGCGACCAGCCGCCCAGCCAGACGTTGTCGGGCAGTGTTGCATCCAGCTCATCGAGCCAGTCTTGCAACGTGGTCGACGCCAGCACCGGCAGCGGTTCGATTTCAACCCGAAAGTGCTCGTCCAGGCCTCGCAACGCTGCGGCCAGGGGCTCCAGCGGTGAAACCCCAAGGCCCCAGCCCGGCAGCAAAATCAAACGGTCACGCATGGTCGGGCTCCAGCTTGCGCCAACAGTCAGCGAGTGCATTTAACAATAGCTGCACCTGCGCCTCTGTGTGAGCGGCCGACAACGTCACGCGCAATCGCGCACTGCCTGCCGGCACCGTTGGCGGACGAATCGCGGTCACCATCAATCCGCGTGTGCGCAGCATCTGTGACAGACGAATCGCCCGGCCACTGTCGCCAATCATGATCGGCTGGATCGGAGTAAAGCTGTCCATCAGTTGCAGGCCAATCTGCTCGGCACCACGGCGGAACTGACCAATCAATTGCTTGAGGTGTTCACGGCGCCAGTGTTCGGTGCACAACAGCTCGAGGCTTTTCAGCGTGGCACAGGCCAGCGCCGGTGGCTGGCTGGTGGTGTAGATGTAAGGCCGGGCGAACTGGATCAGACTTTCGATCAACTCTTCGCTGCCGGCCACAAACGCACCGCTGGTGCCAAATGCCTTGCCCAGGGTGCCGACCAGCACCGGAACATCGTCCGCGCTCAGGCCGAAGTGCTCGACAATCCCTCCGCCATTGGCGCCTAACGGGCCGAAACCATGGGCATCATCGACCATCAGCCATGCGCCTTTGGCCCTGGCCTGGCGGGCCAGGGCAGGCAGGTCAGCCAGATCACCGTCCATGCTGAACACGCCATCAGTCACCACCAGCGTATTACCGCAAGCCTTCTCCAGCCGCGCGGCCAGACTGAGCGCATCGTTATGCAGATAACGATTAAAACGCGCGCCGCTCAACAAACCGGCATCCAACAGCGAAGCGTGATTGAGACGGTCTTCCAGCACCGTATCGCCCTGCCCCACCAATGCCGTGACCGTGCCCAGATTGGCCATATAGCCATTACTGAACAACAGCGCCCGCGGGCGACCGGTGAACTCGGCCAGCGCCTCCTCCAGTTCGTGATGAGGTGTGCTGTGGCCGATCACCAGATGGGATGCCCCGCCGCCCACGCCCCAGCGCGAAGCCCCGGCCTGCCAGGCTTCGATGACCTGGGGATGATTGGCCAGACCGAGATAGTCGTTATTGCAAAAAGCCAGTAACGGCTGGCCGTCGACCACTACCTGTGGCCCTTGCGGGCTCTCAAGCAACGGGCGCTGGCGATACAAGTGGTCGGCCCGACGCGCGGCCAGGCGGGCGCTTAGATCAAAAGACATGCTGGCCTCGAAAACAGATGGCGCACAACCTGCAGGAGCGAGCTGCCCCCTGTAGGAGCGAGCTTGCTCGCGAGCTTTTAAACAACCTGAAACAGCTCGCTTCTACAGAGGGTGGGGCTCGGGTTTAAACCGCAGCGTTATAAAACTGTTCGCTGGATTTCTGATCCATCAGCGCGTGCTCAATGGCTGCCTGATGCACTTCGTCAGCGTGGTCCTCACCGGCCTCGGGCAAGATGCCCAGGCGGCTGAACAGCTGCATGTCCTTATCGGCCTGGGGGTTGGCCGTGGTCAGCAATTTATCGCCATAGAAAATCGAGTTGGCCCCGGCAAAGAACGCGAGTGCCTGCATCTGCTCGTTCATCGCTTCACGCCCCGCTGATAGCCGTACATGGCTCTGCGGCATCATGATGCGCGCCACCGCCAGCATGCGGATGAAATCAAACGGGTCGATATCTTCCGCGTTTTCCATCGGCGTACCGGCCACTTTCACCAGCATGTTGATCGGCACCGATTCCGGATGCCCGGGCAAGTTGGCCAGCTGAATCAGCAGATTGGCCCGGTCATCCAGCGACTCGCCCATGCCCAGGATCCCGCCGGAGCAGATTTTCATCCCGCTATCACGCACGTAACTCAGGGTTTGCAGGCGCTCGCTGTAAGTGCGGGTGGTGATGATGCTGGTGTAGAACTCAGGCGAAGTGTCGAGGTTGTGGTTGTAGTAATCGAGCCCGGCGTGGGCCAGTGCGCTGGTTTGCTCCTGGTCGAGCTTGCCCAGGGTCATGCAGGTTTCCAGCCCCAGCGCCTTGACCCCTTTGACCATTTCCAGCACGTAGGGCATGTCCTTGGCCGAAGGATGTTTCCAGGCTGCACCCATGCAAAAACGGGTGGCGCCGATCGACTTGGCCCGTGCCGCTTCTTCCAGCACTGCCTGGACCTGCATCAACTTCTCTTTGGCCAGGCCGGTGTTGTAATGGCCTGACTGCGGACAATATTTGCAATCTTCCGGGCAGGCCCCGGTCTTGATCGAAAGCAGCGTCGAAACCTGCACCCGATTGGCGTCGAAATGTGCGCGGTGAACGGTCTGTGCCTGGAATAACAGATCATTGAATGGCTGAACAAACAATGCGCGAACTTCGGCTAAGGACCAATCATGTCGCAAGTTGGCAAGGGTGCTGGCGCTCATCGGCGTTTCTCTTGATTTATGCTTTGACTTGAACCTGAAGCAAGGGCTTCAGACACGGCACGGATGCCCGGCATGTTTAAGGATGCAAGATGAACTGTCAACCACATTGGATTAGGCTGGTTGACATCTGGCTATTTAATAACCAAACCTGTTTATTGTGCGATGAAGCGCTCAAGGGCGTTTTACCGATCTGCCGTGCCTGTGAGCCTGAGCTGCCCTGGCTGGGTGATTGCTGCCTGCGCTGCGCCTTGCCACTCCCGGCGGCCCGGTTGACCTGCGGTGACTGCCTCAAGCAACCGCCTGCGTTCGAGCAGGTGCATGCGGCCTGGGCGTACGGCTTTCCGGTCGACAGCCTGATCGTGGGTTTCAAACACAACAGTAAATGGCCCTATGGCCGGCTGTTGGCCGAACTTCTCGGCCAATGCCTGCTTGATAGCTTCAACTGCGGCCAAGAGCGACCCGACTTCTTGCTGCCGGTACCGCTGTCCGTTCAGCGCCTGCGCCAACGTGGCTATAACCAGGCAGCCATGCTCAGTCACTGGCTCAGTGCCCGGTTGAACATCCCCTGCCGTGAACACTGGTTACTGCGCACCCAGGACACCCCCACGCAACAGGCGCTGGACGCCAAAGCCCGCAAGCGCAATCTGTTGCAAGCCTTCGGCCTGAGCCCGGGAGCGCAGGTCCAGGGCCTGCACCTGGCGCTGATTGATGACGTACTGACCACCGGCGCCACCGCTGAAAGCCTGGCGCGCCTGCTGCTCAAAGCCGGGGCTCGGCGGGTCGACGTGTATTGCCTGGCCCGCACCCCGAAACCTGACGGAGCGCCTTGACGGGCCCGGGTTGAACAGGCACTTTCCGGGCTTCCAGCCGCCTTGCGAATCCGCCGTCATGCACCTGCCCTCCTTGCTTGCACAACACATGGTCCGCCGCCCGCAGCGTATTGCGCTGTTACAGCACATTGCCGAACAGGGCTCGATCACTGCGGCGGCCAAAAGTGCGGGCATCAGCTACAAGGCAGCATGGGATGCCATTGATGAACTGAACAACCTGGCGCAAACCGCACTGGTTCAGCGCAGCGTTGGCGGCAAAGGCGGGGGCGGGGCGCGGCTGTCCGTTGCCGGAGAGCGGGTACTGCGTCTTTACCAGCGCTTGCAGGTGCTACAGAGCCAGGTGCTGGATGCCGCCGAAGACACCGAAGACCTCGACCTGCTGGGGCGCCTGATGCTCAGAACCAGCGCCCGCAACCAGTTGCACGGCAACGTGACTGCCATATCCAGCCATGGCCATAACGACATGATTGAGCTCGCCCTGGCGGGCGGTCTGAGCCTGCACGCGCAAATCACCCGCGACAGTACCCTGCGCCTGGAACTGCAGATCGGCAGCCCGGTGGTCGCCCTGATCAAGGCCGGCTGGCTGCAACTGGTGGCTGCCAAACAGGCGCCCGCCCCGGGGCACAATCATCTGCAGGGGCGCATTGAGCAAATCCTCCACGCCGACGATGGCCCCAGCGAAGTGCGCATCAGCCTGTCCGGCGGCCAGGTTTTGTGCGCCCTGAGCGAGCCGCAACACCTTGAAATACTTGGCGCAAAGACGGGGGATGCAACCCAGGTGCAGTTCTCGCCGTCGCTGGTGTTGTTGGGCACCCCGCTGTAACGGCCACCACGGCCGCTTGCAACACGGCTGTCATACCCGCGGCTTATGGTGGCTGGCAAAATCGTCTGCGAGCCGAGCCTGACATGACCCTGTTAAAAGAAGACCAACCCACCGACCTTGAGCAGATCATCGGCCTCAGTCGACGTGGCTTTATCGGCGCCGGCGCCTTGTGCGGTGCTGCCATGTTTTTGGGCGGCGGCCTGCTGAGCCGCAGCGCCCTGGCTACCGGCATCAGCGCCACCTCCAGCCCGTTGCTGGGTTTTGACAGTATCAAGGCGGCCACCACTGACAGTATCAGCCTGCCACCCGGCTATCGCTCCAGCGTACTGATCAGCTGGGGTCAGCCACTGCACGCCGCAGGCCCGGCGTTCGACCCCGGCGGTAACGGCTCGGCCAGGGACCAGGAAGTGCAATTCGGCGACAACAATGACGGCATGAGCCTGTTCGCCTTCGCCGATGATCCGAACCGTGCCCTGATGGCCATCAACAACGAGTACACCAACTACCGCTATCTGTACCCCCACGGCGGCATGCCCGCCTCCCTTGAACAAGTGCATAAAGCCCAGGCCAGTGAAGGCGTATCGGTCATTGAAATCCGCCGCACCGGCAACGGATGGGCGTTTGCCCAGGGCTCACCGTTCAACCGGCGCATACATGGCAATACACCAATTCGCCTGGGTGGCCCGGCGGCCGGTCATGCCTTGCTGCGCACCCGGGCCGACAACACCGGCACCCTGGCCCTGGGCACCTTCCAGAACTGCGCCAATGGCAAAACCCCATGGGGCACCTACCTGACCTGTGAAGAGAACTTCACCGACTGTTTCGGCAGTTCTGACCCCAGGCAAGCCTTCGACACCGCGCAAAAACGCTATGGCGCCGTGGCCGCCAGCAAAGAAATCAACTGGCACCCCCATGACCCGCGATTCGATCTGGCGGTCAACCCCAACGAACTCAATCGCCACGGCTGGGTGGTGGAAATTGACCCGTTCGACCCGCACTCGATGCCCGTCAAACGCACAGCGCTGGGCCGCTTCAAGCACGAAAACGCCGCCCTGGCCGAAACCGCCGATGGCCGGGCGGTGGTCTATATGGGCGATGACGAACGCGGCGAATTTATCTACAAATTCATCAGCCGCGACCGGATCAACCATAAAGACCCCAAGGCCAATCGCGACCTGCTGGACCACGGCACCCTTTACGTTGCCCGCTTTGACGACGGCGACAAAAACCCCGACCTGCCCAGGGGGCAGGGTCAGTGGGTTGAATTGAGCCATGGCAAAAACGGCATCGATTCCGCCGGCGGCTTCGCCAACCAGGGCGAAGTACTGATTCACGCACGCCTGGCAGGCAGCGCGGTGAATGCCACGCGCATGGACCGCCCGGAATGGATAGTGGTCAGCCCCAAGGACGGGCAGGTCTATTGCACCCTGACCAACAACGCCAAGCGCGGCGAAGACGGGCAACCGGTCGGCGGGCCCAACCCCCGGGAGAAGAATGTCTACGGACAGATCCTGCGCTGGAAAGCCCGCAACGACGATCACGGCACCGACACCTTCGACTGGGACCTGTTTGTAGTCGCCGGCAACCCGCTGGTGCATGCCGGACAAGCCAAGGGTGGTTCTTCCAACATCACCCCGCAAAACATGTTCAACAGCCCCGACGGTCTGGGCTTCGACGACGCCGGACGCCTGTGGATCCAGACCGATGGCGATTCCGGCAATAGCGGGGACTTCGCCGGCATGGGCAATAACCAGATGCTCTGTGCCGACCCGGCAAGCGGTGAAATCCGCCGTTTCATGGTCGGGCCCATCGGTTGCGAAGTGACCGGCATCAGCTTCTCGCCAGACCAGAAAACCCTGTTCGTCGGCATCCAGCATCCCGGTGAAAACGGTGGATCGACCTTCCCCGAGCACTTGCCCAACGGCAAGCCACGCTCTTCGGTCATGGCCATCAGTCGCGAAGATGGCGGCATCATCGGCGCCTGATGACCGCAGGCCCATCTGTGGGAGCCGGCGTTGTGCCTCAATCGCCGGCAGCCACAGGTTTAGTGCCAGATCGTTCCCGGTCTGCGCTAACATGCATGGCCGGACGCGGCAGCCTGCTGCGCGCAGGAGTCAGCATGTCTCATCCGTTTGCAACACTTACCCCTGATCTGGTGCTCGACGCCGTCGAAAGCATCGGTTTCCTGAGCGATGCCCGCGTGCTCGCGCTCAACAGCTACGAAAATCGCGTGTACCAGGTCGGCATCGAAGACTCGGAACCGCTGATCGCCAAATTCTACCGACCGCAACGCTGGACCAACGAAGCCATCCTCGAAGAACACCGCTTCACCTTCGAGCTCGCCGACCTTGACGTCCCGGTGGTCGCACCGATGATTCACAACGGCCAGAGCTTGTTTGAACACGCAGGCTTTCGCTTCACCCTGTTTCCGCGCCGGGGCGGCCGTGCGCCGGAGCCCGGCAATCTCGACCAGCTGTACCGTCTGGGGCAACTGCTGGGGCGCCTGCATGCCGTGGGGGCAACCAAGCCGTTTGAACACCGCGAAGCGCTGGGGGTGAAGAACTTTGGTCACGACTCCCTCACCACCCTGCTCGAAGGCAATTTCATCCCGCGCAGCCTGCTGCCGGCCTACGAGTCCGTGGCCCGTGACCTGCTAAAGCGTGTCGAAGACGTGTACGCCGCCACCCCGCACACCAACATCCGCATGCACGGTGATTGCCACCCCGGCAACATGATGTGCCGTGATGAAGTGTTCCATATCGTCGACCTCGACGACTGCCGCATGGGGCCTGCGGTGCAGGATCTGTGGATGATGCTTGCAGGTGATCGTCAGGAATGCCTGGGCCAGCTGTCAGAATTGATGGACGGCTACAGCGAGTTCCATGACTTCAACCCGCGGGAACTGGCGTTGATCGAACCGCTGCGGGCCTTGCGCCTGATGCATTACAGCGCCTGGCTCGCGCGCCGCTGGGACGACCCGGCGTTCCCCCACAGCTTCCCGTGGTTTGGCACCGAGCGTTACTGGGGCGACCAGGTGCTGGCTTTGCGCGAGCAACTGTCAGCGCTCAATGAAGAACCGCTGAAGCTGTTCTGACCCCCTCCGTTTTCTGTAGGTGCGAGCTTGTTCGCGGGTTTTTAACTACCCGGTAAACGAACAGCCCGGACCTACAAAAACTTTGCTCGCAATCTGTAAAACCTGCTTACACTCTTGGCCTGTTCCGTATCCGTTAGTTGCCTAAGCAAGGACTCTGCATGCAAGCCGCCAACCCGCGTCGCGGGTACATTTTAGGCCTCACCGCCTATATCATCTGGGGCATCTTCCCGCTCTACTTCAAACTCCTGGCCACTGTCCCCGCGGCCGAGATCATCGTAAACCGGGTACTCTGGTCCGCACTGTTCGGCTCTTTGTTGCTGCTGTTCTGGAAACACCCCGGCTGGTGGCAGGAACTGCGCGACAACCCCAGGCGCCTCGGCGTGCTGGCCATCAGCGGGCTGTTGATTGCGGTCAACTGGCTGACCTATGTGTGGGCGGTCAATAACGACCGCATGCTGGAAGCCAGCCTCGGCTACTACATCAACCCGCTGGTCAATGTATTGCTTGGCATGCTGCTGCTGGGGGAGCGTTTACGCCGCCTGCAATGGCTGGCCGTAGGGCTTGCCGCCCTTGGCGTGGCGCAACAGGTGTGGCAAGTGGGCAGCCTGCCGTGGGTGTCCCTGGTGCTGGCGCTGAGCTTCGGCTTTTACGGGCTGATCCGCAAACAGGCGCCCGTCAAGGCACTGCCCGGGCTGGTGGTCGAAACCTGGATTCTGGTGCCCATCGCCATTGGCTGGCTGCTCATGCACCCCGAGGCCAACAGTGCCCATACGGAGTTCTGGAGCAGTAAGGAAGCCTGGCTACTGGTGGCTGCAGGTCCGGCAACGTTGATCCCGCTGGTGAGCTTCAACGCCGCCGCAAGGCACTTGCCCTACACCACCCTGGGCTTTATGCAGTACATCGCGCCGACACTGGTACTGATTCTGGCGGTGTGGGTGTTTGGCGAGCATCTGTCAGAAGCCACACTGATGGCCTTTATGTTTATCTGGGCCGGTCTGGCGATCTATACCCTTGATGCAGTGCTGACCCTGCGCCGGGGATAGGGGGCGTGCCCAATCAGTATCCACAGCACGCAGGTTCTGCTGTTGTGCAACGCGGGAAGCGAAGCTGAATCATTCCAAACCAGCTTCGCGCAACACGGCCCTGCGCAACAGCAGGGCCGGCCCCTAGTCCTCGGGGCGCAACTCGAGCCCGACCATCAACTCGTCGGCCAGGGTTTCCAGGCGCGCCTGCAACACCTCCAGCGAGAGCGTCAGCGGTACCGCCAGAATGGCCTCGGCATGAAACAGCGGCTCGTTGCTCATGGGCGCGGGTCGCACATCCGTCACCAGACGCTCCAGATTCACTCCCTGCTCCGTCAGCACCCGGGTAATGTCGCGCACTATGCCCGGACGGTCATTTCCCACCAGGTCCATGGCAATCGGCTTCCAGGTGCAAGACTGCTCGATCCCGCTTTCGGCGATCAACACCCGAATCCCGTCCGGCGCCAGGCCGTGCAGCGCAGCGATCAATTCATCATGGGCTTCAGCCGGCACACCTACGCGCAAGATCCCGGCGAATTGCCCGGCCATCCGTGACATCCGGCTTTCCAGCCAGTTGCCGCCATGCTCGGCGATGCATTGGGCAATACGTTCGACCTGCCCGGCCTTGTCCGGGGCAAAGACCGTAATCACAAGATGGTTCATGGCGGGGACTCTCTTGTTAGGGGTCGGATGAGTATAGGCAAGACCCCGGGTGCCACTTCAGGTGCCACAAAAACACCTCGAAAAAACAAATTGTGTACTGTTTTTAGAATTATCTGGAACAAGCTGTACAATTCTTGAGAACATCCTGTTCTTCTGTATGACCGATAGCGTACAAATGGTCGCAGAACGACGTGATTAGTCTGATTTTCACATCTGCAATTGATCATGTAGTATCCCTTGGCGACCACTACATAATTTGTAATATGGTTCGCCAAGGCGTCTGCTACACCCCGCACAACCCCGCCAGCATGAGCTAACGCGGTGTTTTAAGAAGCGCTCCAGGCTTTAAATAAAAATGAGTGAGGCAAGCAATGACTGAACACGTTCACGTCGGTGGCCTGCAGGTCGCCAAAGTCCTGTTCGACTTCGTAAACAACGAAGCCATTCCCGGTACCGGCCTCGACGCCGACCAGTTCTGGGCCGGTGCCGACAAGGTTATTCATGACCTGGCACCCAAGAACAAAGCACTGCTCGCCAAACGCGATGATTTGCAGGCGCGGATCGACGCCTGGCACCAGGCTCAGGCCGGCAAGGCCCATGACGCCGTGGCTTATAAAGCCTTCTTGCAAGACATCGGGTATCTGCAGCCAGAAGCGGCGGATTTCCAGGCAACGACACAGAACGTCGACGACGAAATCGCCCGCATGGCAGGTCCCCAACTGGTGGTACCGGTGATGAATGCGCGCTTTGCCCTCAACGCCTCGAACGCCCGCTGGGGGTCGTTGTATGACGCGTTGTACGGCACCGATGCCATCAGCGAAACCGATGGCGCCACCCGGGGCAAAGGCTACAACAAGGTCCGTGGCGACAAAGTGATCGCCTTCGCCCGCGCCTTCCTCGACGACGCCGCGCCCCTGGCAACAGGTTCCCACGTTGACGCCACAGGCTACGCCATTGTTGGCGGCGCCTTGCAGGTGAGCCTCAAGGGCGGCGCCAGCAGCGGCCTGCGCGACACTGCGCAACTGACCGGCTACCACGGCGCGGCCGCGGCACCGACCGCCGTGTTGCTCACACACAATGGCCTGCACTTCGAAATCCAGATCGACGCTGCCAGCCCGGTCGGCCAGACCGACGCTGCCGGGGTCAAAGACGTGCTGATGGAAGCTGCGCTGACCACCATCATGGACTGCGAAGACTCAGTCGCCGCCGTCGATGCTGACGACAAGGTGGTGATCTACCGCAACTGGCTCGGCCTGATGAAGGGCGACCTGAGCGAGCAAGTATCCAAGGGCGGCACAACCTTCACCCGCACCATGAACCCGGACCGCGAATACACTGCGCCCGACGGCGGCACTGTCAGCCTGCACGGCCGGTCGTTGTTGTTCGTGCGTAACGTGGGTCACTTGATGACCATCGATGCGATCCTCGACAAAGACGGCAACGAAGTACCTGAAGGCATTCTCGACGGCCTGCTGACCAGCCTGGCAGCGATCCATAGCCTCAATGGCAAAGCGACCCGCACCAACAGCCGCACCGGGTCGGTGTACATCGTCAAACCGAAAATGCACGGCGCTGAAGAAGCGGCGTTCACCAACGAGCTGTTCGGCCGCATCGAAGATGTCCTGAAGCTGCCACGCAACACGCTCAAAGTCGGGATCATGGACGAAGAGCGCCGCACCACCATCAACCTCAAGGCCTGCATCAAGGCCGCCAGCGAGCGGGTGGTGTTTATCAACACCGGCTTCCTGGACCGTACTGGCGACGAGATTCACACCTCGATGGAAGCCGGGCCAATGGTGCGCAAGGCGGACATGAAGTCCGAAAAATGGATTAGCGCGTACGAAAACAACAACGTCGATGTCGGCTTGAGTACTGGCCTGCAAGGTCGTGCGCAAATCGGTAAAGGCATGTGGGCCATGCCCGACCTGATGGCTGCCATGCTGGAGCAGAAAATCGCTCACCCGCTGGCCGGCGCCAACACCGCCTGGGTGCCTTCGCCGACGGCAGCCGCCCTGCATGCGCTGCACTACCACAAGGTTGACGTGTTCGCCCGTCAGGCCGAACTGGCCAAACGCGCCCCGGCCTCCGTGGACGACATCCTGACCATCCCGCTGGCCGTTAGCCCGCAGTGGACGCCCGAGCAGATCCAGAACGAACTGGACAACAACTCCCAGGGCATTCTCGGTTACGTGGTGCGCTGGATCGACCAGGGCGTTGGTTGTTCGAAAGTACCGGACATCAATGACATCGGCTTGATGGAAGACCGTGCGACGCTGCGCATTTCCAGCCAGCACATCGCCAACTGGCTGCGCCATGGCATCGTCAACCAGACCCAGGTACTTGAAAGCCTCAAGCGCATGGCTCCGGTGGTCGACCGTCAAAATGCCAACGACGCGCTGTACCGTCCGCTGGCACCGGACTTCGACAGCAACATAGCCTTCCAGGCAGCGGTTGAACTGGTGATCGAAGGCAGCAAACAGCCAAACGGATACACCGAGCCTGTTCTGCACCGTCGTCGTCGCGAGTTCAAAGCCAGGAATGGTTTGTAACAAACCCCGAAAACCGCATACCCCTGCAGAGCGCTGTCTTTGCAGGGGCTTGCGGGTCCCGGGATATTCTCAATAACGCCGTGTTTACCCTGTAAACACGGCGTTATTGTTTAAAGCCCTCCCGCACCAGCTCGCCCCTGCAGTTGAGATCGCCGTTGTTCAAGCGAACCGCATTGCGGCCATGTGCCGGGCTACAACGCCAGTTCCTGCTTGATCAGCTTGAGCAACTTGGCGGTGTCGATAGGTTTGAGCAGGAAATCCACCACGTTGAGGTGCATCGCATCGATGGCATCACGCACTCCTGCATCGCCCGACATGATGATGATCGGCAAGCTTGCCCGCTCGGATGCGCGCACTTTGCGGATCAGGTGCAGGCCATCGTGGGGCACCATGCGCAAATCGGTGAGTATCAGCCCGATGGAGTGTTCAGACTTCAACAACGCCAGCGCCTGACGTTCATTTCTTGCGGTCACACACTCAATGCCGCTCAAGGTCAAAAACTCCGCCAGCAACTCGCAGGCCAACTCATCATCGTCAACAATCAACACCCCATGCTGCTCCGGCACAGGTGTTCGCATCACCTCGTTCAAGGCCTCGCGTTCGGCGTCGGTCAATATGTCGTGTTCAGTCATGCGGCTCTCGTAAACTGTCCTGCCGGTCAAATATCCCAGCGTTAAAGTCGGTTAATCCTTGATCGGATCAATGTGCACCCAGATCAGAGTAATTCCAAGTCCGGCATCAGGGTAAACAAGGAAATAGTCTGTAAGCATTCGCAAAAACTTCAACAGGCCTCTTCCCCATAGACTTACGTCCAATGGGCACCCGCGCCCAGACAACCGAGCATGAGGGTCACAACACGCCATGGGCCCGCCCCGTCCCGTCATAACAACAATGCGGTAATGGTAATGAGTAAATCGGATGCATTTCTCCAGGCAGGGAAAACTGCGGTGCTGCAGAACATTCACGGCACCATGCAATTCTTGCAGCGATTCCCGCCCTTCAACCAAATGGAAAATACGCACCTGGCATTCCTGGTGGAGCAATGCCAGCTGCGCTTCTACGGGCCCGGTGAGAGCATCATCCGACCGACTGACGGGCCGGTGGATCACTTCTATATCGTCAAGCAGGGCCGGGTGGTGGGCGAACGGACCCATGTAGGCCGTGAAGACGCCGAGACCACCTTTGAAATCACTGCCGGCGAGTGCTTTCCGCTGGCCGCGTTGCTGGGCGAGCGCGCCACCCGTACCGAACATCTGGCCGCCGAAGACACCTTTTGCCTGCAACTGAACAAGCCTGCATTTATCAAATTGTTCGCCCTGTCCGACGAGTTCCGCGACTTTGCCCTGCGTGGCGTCAGCAGCTTGCTCGACAAGGTCAATCAACAGGTGCAGCGAAAAGCCGTAGAAACCCTCGGCACGCAATATTCACTCAACACCCGCCTCGGTGAACTGGCCATGCGCCACCCGGTGACCTGTCTGCCGGACACCGCGCTGCGTGAAGCTGTGCGCCTGATGCACGAACAGCAGGTGGGCAGCATTGTGGTGGTGGACGGGCACAAAGCGCCGCTGGGCATCTTCACCCTGCGCGACCTGCGCCAGGTGGTGGCCAGCGGGATTCAGGATTTCGCCCAAACCATCGACCTGTACATGACCCCCGGGCCGTTTTACCTGTCCCCCGATCACAGCGCCTTCGACGCCGCCATCGCCATGACCGAGCGCCATATTGCCCATGTGTGCCTGGTCAAGGATCAGCGCCTGTGCGGCGTAGTCTCCGAGCGCGATCTGTTTTCTCTGCAACGGGTTGACCTGGTTCATCTGGCCCGCACCATCCGCCATGCCCCCCGGCTGGAAAACCTGATCAGCCTGCGCGGCGAGATCGGGCAACTGGTGGAACGCATGCTGGCCCACGGCGCGTCCTCAACCCAGATCACCCACATCATCACCCAGCTCAACGACCACACCGTGTGCCGGGTCATCGAGCTGGTGCTGGCCGACCGTGGCGATCCTGGCGTGCCCTTCAGCTGGCTGTGCTTTGGCAGCGAAGGGCGACGCGAGCAAACCCTGCATACCGACCAGGACAACGGCATTTTATTCGAGGCCAGGGACGCCACCCAGGCCGCTGAAATCCGCCAGCGCCTGCTGCCCATCGCACAGCAGATCAACCATCATCTGGCGGCATGCGGCTTTACCCTGTGCAAGGGCAATGTCATGGCCGGCAACCCGGAACTGTGCTTGTCGCGCGCCGAATGGGCCCGCCGTTTCGCCGCCTTCATTCGCGAGGCAACCCCCGAAAACCTGTTGGCCTCGAGCATCTATTTCGACCTGCGGGTGGTCTGGGGTGACGAACAGGGCTGCCAGCAACTGCGCCGCGGCATTCTCGAACAAGTGGCCGACAACCGCCTGTTCCAGCGCATGATGGCCGCCAACGCCCTGCGCCATAGCCCACCGGTGGGGCGTTTCCGTGAGTTTGTACTGGAGCGCAAAGGCAGCGACAAAGCCACCCTGGACCTCAAGGTGCAGGGCCTCACGCCGTTCGTCGACGGTGCACGGCTGCTGGCACTGGCCCACGGCGTGGAAGCCAACAACACCCTGGAACGCCTGCGCCAGCTGGTGACCCTGGAAGTGATCGAGGCACTGGACGGCGCGGCCTATGAAGAGGCCTACCACTTCATCCAGCAAACCCGCATGCAACAGCACCAGTTGCAAACCCGGGAAAACCGCCCGTATTCCAACCGTGTCGACCCGGACAGCCTGAACCAGCTGGACCGGCGCATCCTGCGTGAAGCCCTGCGCCAGGCCCAGCGCCTGCAGAGCAGCCTGGCCCTGCGGTATCAACTATGAGCCTGCTGTCCTGGTTGCTGCCGCGTAAAAAGCCGGTCTTGAGCCCTGAGCAACAACAACGGGTGCTGCAACTGCCGGCACCACCCGGGCTGAGCGAGGCCTCACTGCGCCAACAGCGCTGGGTGGTGGTCGACCTGGAAACCAGCGGCCTGAACCTCAATCGCGACCAGGTGCTGTCGATTGGCGCGATGGTCATCGAAGATGGTGCCATCGATCTGGGCCAGGCGTTCGAACGCACCCTGTTGCGCCCCGACAACACCCTCAACCCCAGCGTGTTGCTGCATGGTCTGAGCCCGGAAGCAATTGCCGCGGGCAGTGATCCGGTGGATGCCCTGCTGGACTTTATGGCCTTTGTCGGTGACAGCCCGCTGCTGGCCTTTCACGCCCCATTTGACCAGCACATGCTGGGGCGTGCCCTTAAAGACAGCCTGGGCTACCGCCTGCAGCACCCGTTTCTGGATGTGGCGGCCCTGGCGCCGATGCTGTGCCCGCAGGTCAATCCGCGAGAGGCGGGGCTTGATCACTGGATCCGGCACTTCAACCTGCAAGTCGAAGACCGCCACAACGCCAGCGCCGACGCCCTGGTCACAGCCGAACTGGCGTTGATCCTGTTCAGCCGCGCACGCACGCAACAGATCGACAGCCCCCTGGCTCTGCAGCAGCGGCTAAACCAATGGCAGCGACGCAAACAAGCCCATAGCTTCTGACACCGGACTCGACTCCTGAAGCGACACCACAGCTGACTTCACACCTGTAGGAGCGAGCTTGCTCGCGCGCCTTTCATGGCTGCGCCAAAGAGCTCGCGCCTGCAGGCTGTTTACCTTCCGATGAGTGTCAATTGCGCATGCCCATTGCCTCTGACACAATCGCGAATAGTTATCGTTAGTTAATGCATGTATTCGGTGATGCCCTTGTCGTCAGTCCAAACCCCCCACAGTGAACTGGTTGGAGCGCTTTACCGCGACCATCGCGGTTGGCTGCTGGCGTGGTTGCGACGCAATGTGGCCTGCCCGCAACGGGCGGAAGACTTGAGCCAGGACACTTTCGTGCGCCTGCTGGGCCGTGAAGACCTCAAGGCCCCCCGCGAACCCCGGGCTTTTCTGGCCGCCATTGCCAAAGGCCTGCTGTTTGACCATTTTCGCCGCGCTGCCCTGGAACAGGCCTACCTCAACGAGCTGATGCTGATCCCCGATGCCGAGCAACCCTCGCCCGAAGAGCAGCAACTGATCCTCGAAGACCTCAAAGCCATCGACCGCCTGCTGGCCAAACTCTCGAGCAAATCCCGGGCGGCCTACCTCTATAGCCGTATCGACGGCCTGACCCACGCTGAAATTGCCCAACGCCTCGGCGTATCGGTGCCCCGCGTGCGCCAGTATCTGGCCCAGGGCATCCGCCAGTGCTACATCGCCCTGTATGGCGAGCCGGCATGAGCCCGGTCAGCTCCAAACCGGTATCGGCCCCCGTGCTGGATGCTGCCATTGCCTGGCAACTGTGCCTGGACTGCGGCAATGGCAGCGCCTTGGAGCAAGCTGAATTCAACAAGTGGTACAGCGCCAGCGAAGAGCACGCGCGGGCCTGGATGCAACTGGGCATGCTCGATCACCGCTTCAGCAGCACCAGTGTCCCGGCGCGTAACGCCTTGCTCAAGGCCCGCAGCGGCGTACAGCAACAGGTGCGCAAAATCGGCGGCGGCCTGGCCAGTATTGCGCTGGTATGCGGGCTGACCTTGTTCGCCAGCAAAGACTACCTGCCGGTTGATTACTGGATGGCCGATCACCGCACCGCCACCGGCGAGCAACGCCAGTTACGCCTGGCCGATGGCACCCTGCTGAACCTCAACACCCACAGCGCAGTCGATGTGCGCTTTGATGGCACTACGCGACGCATCGTCCTGCAAGAAGGCGAAATCATGGTCGAGACCGGCCATGGCGACCCCCGGCCTTTTGTCGTGCAAACCCGTGATGGCAGCTTGCGAGCATTGGGCACGCGGTTTCTGGTCCGGCGCGAAGACGACGGCACCCGCCTCAGCGTGCTGCAGTCGCGGGTTGCAGCGCATCCCGAAAACAGCGTCGACGAAATCATCTACACCGAAGGTCAGCAAGTGCTGATGCACCGCGATTACCTGGGCCAGATGCTCGCCGTCAACCCCGGGGCAGACGCCTGGACCCGCGGCATGCTGGTGCTCGACAACGTACGCCTGGCCGACATGGTGCACGAACTCAAGCGCTATCGACGCGGCCACCTGGGCGTCGACCCCGACGTCGCCGACCTGCGCATCAGCGGCAGCTTCGCGCTGAACAACGTCGAGCTGGCCCTCAATGCCCTGCTGCCCGCCTTGCCGGTGAAGATTGAACAGCACACCCCGTGGTGGGTCACCATCAGCGCCAGGCCGGCAAAAAACTAAATCTAAATTATTTTCAATCAGCCCTATCACTTTTCGGATCTCGTTCGGCAGATAGTCATTGAGAAACATTTCCATTCAGGAACCCGCCGAATGTCCCGCTCCCTCGACACCTTTTTGCGCCCTGGCCTGTTAGCCGTAGCCATCGCCCTCAGCATCCCGCTGACCAGCACCTGCGTCATCGCCGCCGAACAGGCCCCGACTGCGCGCAGCTACAACCTGCCCGCCGGACCGCTGGCCGCCACCCTGAACCAGATCGCCAGCCAGTCGGGTATCACCCTGGCCATCGACCCGGCCCTGGTTGCAGGTAAAACGTCAGCCCCGGTCCAGGGTTCGTTCGAGGCCAGCACTGCATTGCGCGAGGCATTGCGCGACAGTGGCCTGCAACTGGTGCCGGGAAGCGCCGGCAGCTTCAGCCTGATCGCCATTCCTGAAGGGGTGGTGGCGCTGGAAGCCACCACCATCAGCGGCCAAAGCAGCTATGAAAGCCCGTGGGGCCCGGTGGACGGCTACCTCGCCCAACGTACCGCCGCCGGCACCAAGACCGACACGTCCCTGCTCGAAGCCCCGCGCTCGATCTCCGTCGCCACCCGCAGCCAGATGCAGGACCGGGCGGTGCAGAACCTGGATGATGCGGTGCGTTACATGCCGGGCGTAACGGCCAGCAGCTATGGCAGCGACAGCCGTGCAGAATGGCTGAAGGTGCGAGGTTTCGAGCCAACCCAGTTCCTCGATGGCCTGCCATTGCCCAAGGGCACCTATGCCATGCCCAAGCTTGAAACCTGGGACCTGGAACGCGTGGCCCTGCTCCGCGGCCCGGCGTCATCGGTCTACGGCCAGACACCTGCCGGCGGCCTGCTGGATATGGTCAGCCGGCGCCCGGAAGACAGCGCCAGCCACGAAGTACAGATGCAGATCGGCAGCTATCAGCGCAAGCAGATCAGCTTCGACAGCACCGGCCCGATTGATGATGAAGGACGTTTTCTGTACCGCGTCAGCGGCGTGGTGCGTGACAGCAACACCGCCATCGACCACAACGAAGACAAGCGCTACAACATTGCACCGAGCCTGACCTGGAACATTGACGAAGACACCAAGCTGACCTTCCTCAGCCAGTTCAACCGTGATGACACCGGGATCACCAGCCAGTTCTTGCCGCTGCAAGGCACCAAGGTGTCCACGCCTGCGGGCAAGGTGAAGTATCACGAAAACCTCGGTGATCCGAAGTGGGAGTTCTACGACAAGACCTACTACGCACTGGGCTATGCGTTTGAGCACCGCCTGAACGACGTGTGGCAGTTCCGTCAAAATCTGCGCTACACCAAAAGCGATCTGGCCTTCCAGGGCATCACGGCGGGCGGTTACTACGGCTCGGTGGCAGACGATGGTACGGTTGAGCGCGGGGCCAACGTGGTGGATGAAGACATCAGCCAGTTCGCCGTGGACAACAATTTCCAGGCCGACTTCGACACCGGCGCAATCAAGCACACCGTGTTGATCGGTCTCGACCATCAGCGCGTCAATACCAACTACAAATGGGATTACGGCGCCGCGCCTGCCAGCAACATCATCAACCCGATCTACGGGCAGGATTTCAGCAACGTCAAATACACCACCTACAACGACTACAACCAGAAAACCCGCGACACCGGTCTTTACCTGCAAGACCAGATGGCTCTGGACAACTGGCGCTTGACCCTTGGCGGACGTCAGGACTGGTTGCACACCGACACCACGTTCTACAACGAGAACAATGCCCGCGACACACGTGACGACAGCGCCTTTACCGGTAATGCCGCACTGAGCTATGTATTCGATTCCGGCTTCACACCTTATGTTTCGTACGCCGAATCCTTCCAGGCCGAACCGGGCGGTTTTGCCGGCAAATCATTCAAGCCCGGCACCGGCAAGCAGTACGAACTGGGCCTCAAGTACCAGCCTCCGGGCAGCGACATGCTGTTTACCGCCGCAGTCTATGACCTGACCCGCAAGAACATTGTGCTGAGCGATACGCTGGGCGTCAGCCGTCCGCTGGGTGAAGCCAACGTGCGTGGCCTGGAACTGGAAGCGGTGGGCAACGTTAACGAGAACCTGAAGTTGACGGCAGCCTATACCTACGCCAACACCAAAATGACCAAGGTGTCCGACCCGCTGGACAAGAACCGTCCACTGCCGCTGACCCCCGAGCATCAGGCTTCTATCTGGGCTGACTACACCTGGCACAAAGGCGCGCTGGAAGGCTTCGGCGTAGGCTTTGGTGCCCGCTACATCGGCGAGACCGACAACATCGCCATTGGCAGCATGGCCTATGTACCGGACGCTTCCTACGGTCATACAGACGCCTATACCGTCTACGATGCGGCGGTGCATTACGACCTTGGCAAGATGAACAAATCACTGCAGGGCGCCACGGTTTCGGTTAACGCCAACAACGTTTTCGACAAGCAATACCTGTCGACCTGCGATGGTTTCTACTGCTACTACGGCGACCGCCGCAACATCATGGCCAGCGTCAACTACAAGTGGTAACCCGCTAAACGCAACACCAATACCCACCTGCAGGAGCGAGCTTGCCTCGCGATGAAATCATCCCCTACCGAGGGGCCGGCATCGCGAGACAAGTTCGCTCCTGCAGGGGAGTTTTTGCATTTGGGAATGTCATGAAAAGCAAAACCATCCGCCGCTGGTCCTTCATTCACACCTGGACAAGCCTGATTTGCACCGCGTTTTTGCTGATGCTGGCGCTGACCGGCCTGCCGTTGATTTTTCACCATGAAATCGACCATCTGCTGGGCGACGCGCCGCAGGTCAAGGAATTGCCCGCCGGTACTCCAACCCTCGATCTGCAACAACTGGTGCTCGCCGCACAGGCCCACCGGCCGGGCGAGGTCATGCAGTATTTCGGCTGGGACGACGATGAACCCAACGCCGTCCTGACCATCATGGCCCCCACCGCAGGTACCGAACCCAATTCGTCCCATACCTTCATGCTCGATGCACGCACCGGCGAGGCGATTGATGTGCCCTCCGCCAACGGTGGCATCATGATGGTCATGCTGCGCCTGCACGTGGACATGTTTGCCGGCCTGCCCGGCAAACTGCTGCTGGCATTCATGGGCATCCTGTTCG
>Ga0302347_1002074_pt1 | contig 21601 bp, 18 predicted proteins | sample PhyWR1_FD_202178 | JGI IMG/M metagenome (GOLD analysis project Ga0302347, IMG submission 202178) | Leaf surface microbial communities from wheat plants in UC Gill Tract Community Farm, Albany, California, United States - DLSL W.R1 (v2)... | ecosystem: Host-associated > Plants > Phyllosphere >...
CGTCAAATATATTGACGTCGGCGCAACATATTATTTCAACAAGAACATGTCGGCTTTCGTTGATTATAAAATCAACCAGCTGGATGACGATAACAAGCTCGGGATCAACAGCGATGATATCGTTGCTGCAGGCCTGACATATCAGTTTTAATGATACAAAATCTTCATACGAAAAAGCCCTGTCGAGACAGGGCTTTTTTATTCATAGCGTATAAAGCTGATTACTTAATGGCTTTCCCGGAAAAGCCTTCGGCAGGCTCCAGAGACAGTTCAAGCGTGGTCAGCAGGTCACGCGCTCTTTCATAAAACTGGCGCAGGGTGTGCTCAAGACGCTCAGTGACCTCAGGATCTTTGATCTCCACAGGCTGCCACGTGCCTTCTTTATCGAACAAACCGAAATGGTAGCGGTAGGTGAAGCGTTTTTCTTCGGCGTCCATTTCCATCCACCATCCCCAGAACTCACGCTTTTCAGGTGCCGGTTTGACATTAACGCAAACTGCCAGGCAATCAAAAAAGAAGCGGTTATCTTTACATTGCTCTTCACGGATGTAAGGGCCCAACGCAGTAAACTTCTTTATCAGTCTGCTTCTCGGGTGTCCACTTGGTAACGTCATTGCTATCTCCTTTTGTGATGCAACTGTTTTACCAAATCAATAGAAATTAGCAATCTATTAACCAAATCTATGATTAATCCAGGCGGTAATTTCTTTCAGCGCCTTGTCAAAATTACGGTAAACCGGGTTAAACGCGATCGGCAGCAGTTTGCCGTCGGCCGAGGAAGAGGTGATCAGACGCGACTCCGCTTCCGGGCTGAAGGGATCGTTCTGCCAGTAGCCGGACAACATGGGCGTCGGGCAGCGGCGTCCCAGTAATCCCTGCGTTTTAAGTGAATACCGGTTTAGCTCAACGCGCAGCGCTTCATCAGACGCATCGTGCATCCCAAGACGGCTGGCAAGCACATCAAGATACATTTCAGGGATGCTACCCTGACGCTGTGGATCGCTGAGTAGGGTGTGAACCATCGGGCCCAGACAGGCCACCGCTTTCAGCCGTGGCGACTCAAGATAGGCGAGCCGCACCGCCACGTTGGCGCCAAAGCGAAACCCAAAAAGCGCCACCCGGGTATGGTCGATCCACGGAATATCCGGCAGGGCCTTGAGGACATGCTGATGCAACAGGCTGGAATCCTGCGTTAGCTTCCATTTCGACGAGAAGCCAATTGAGGGCATATCCAGCGTCAGCATGGCGATACCGAGCGGGGCAAAATAGCGTTCGAATATGCTGTAAAAATCGAATTGCAGTGAATCAAGGCCACCGCACACTAAAATGACAGGAAAAGGGCCATCACCTTCAGGCATATGCAGAAAGCCCGTGACCGGCGAGCCGCCGGGAATGGCGAATTCCATCTCCCGCATTTGTCCTGGCAGACGCCGGGCCGCCTCTTCATAAGCCCGGCTGGCTAATACCTGCGCCTGCTCAGACAGCGCGTCGCCTTTCAGATGTGGATAGGACGCAATGCTGTAAAGATGAGAGGCATGGAGCCAGTGACGGCCACAAAGGGCGGCGTCTTGTTCCTGACTGGCCTTTTGCTGCCAGAGCATTGCCTGCGTCGACCATTCATAGATCCAGTTGCCGCCGCGGTAGCCGACGACGGTATCATAAAGACTGGCATCGGTACGCTCGGCGGTACTCATGACAATACGCGCTTGTACATCAAGAATTTCACGGGCATCGACACCGCGCGAGATCCACATCAGGCGGTTAATCATGCGATACCAGTGTGGGACGTTTTTACCGTCCAGCGTGGATTGGATCAGCGGCTGTTCGCCCCGATTAAACCGTCGGACCAGCGTTGAGGTTTCAGGATGTTTAAAACGGGGTTTGAATAAGGTTTCGCTGAGATTGGCCTGAGTCATTGCACGTAGCCTCCATGAACTCTTCAGTGATGACGCTCATTGTAACGTGCTACAGGCTAAAAAGAACAACGCCCGGTAAACCGGGCGTTGAAAAAAGCGAAAATTAACGGCCTGAGATCGGCGGGACAAAAACTACGCCCATATCCCACGGCTGTTCAATCCAGGTATCTTGCGGAATATCAACAACATAATCATTAACCAGCGGACGCCCCGCCGGTTTTGCAAAGATCGTGACGAAATGCGCTTTTGGATACATTTCGCGGATCGCGACAGCCGTACCGCCGGTATCAACCAGATCGTCAATAACAATAAAGCCTTCACCGTCGCCTTCGGCACGCTTGAGGACTTTCAGCTCGCGCTGGTTGTCGTGGTCGTAGCTGGAGATGCACACAGTATCTACATGACGAATACCCAGTTCACGCGCCAGCAGCGCGCCTGGAACCAGACCCCCACGGCTAACGGCAATAATGCCTTTCCACTGTTCTGACGGCATCAGGCGAGTGGCCAGTTTGCGTGCGTGAATCTGCAACATGTCCCAGGTGACGATGTATTTTTCGCTCATGTGAAGTATCCCAGCCTGTTTTTACGGCTTAAAAAGTGTTCGAGGGGGAAATAGGTTGCGCGAGATTATAGAGATCTGAAACGCTAAAAACCAGTGCTAAGCGGCATTGAGGGCTGTTTTTACGCGCTTAGTACTGGTCGTCACCGCATAAAGTGGTATTCTCAAGCTCATCCCGCAAGCCTGACGTGCTGTGTGATCTTTTTTGCTAACCCCTGACCTGCAGCCTGTTTGCAGAAAGTCGAAAGGAGACTTATCGTGTCTGAACTGTCTCAATTATCTCCGCAGCCGCTGTGGGATATTTTTGCCAAAATCTGTTCCATTCCGCATCCTTCTCACCATGAAGAAGAACTCGCTCAGCACATTATGGGCTGGGCAAAAGAGAAAGGATTGTTTGTCGATCGCGATGCTGTAGGCAATATTCTGATCCGTAAAGCCGCCACCGCGGGTATGGAAAATCGTAAGCCCGTCGTCTTGCAGGCGCACCTCGATATGGTGCCGCAGAAGAACAATGATACGGTCCACGACTTCGCTAAAGATCCGATTCAGCCCTATATCGACGGCGAGTGGGTGAAAGCGCGCGGTACGACGCTGGGCGCAGATAACGGGATCGGTATGGCCTCTGCGCTGGCGGTCCTCGCGGATGAAAGCGTTGAGCATGGCCCGCTGGAAGTCCTGCTGACCATGACCGAAGAAACCGGCATGGACGGTGCATTCGGTCTTCAGGCCGGTTGGTTACAGGCGGATATTCTGATTAACACCGACTCGGAAGAAGAAGGTGAAATCTACATGGGCTGCGCGGGAGGGATTGATTTTACCTCTAACCTGCCCCTGACCCGTGAAGCCATTCCGGCTGATTTCCAGAGTGTGAAGTTGACGCTGAAAGGCCTGAAAGGCGGTCACTCTGGCGGCGATATCCACTTAGGTCTGGGCAACGCCAATAAACTGCTGGCGCGCTTTTTGGCCGTTCACGCCGCAGAGTTAGATCTGCGTCTGGTTGATTTTAACGGCGGCACCCTGCGTAATGCGATCCCGCGTGAAGCGTTTGCGACCGTGGCTGTCGCTGCTGATAAAGTGGATGCATTAAAAGCACAGGTTACTACTTATCTCGACATCCTGAAAAACGAGCTGTCGATTAAAGAAAAGAATCTGAACCTGGTGCTGGAACCGGCCACGACCGATAAAGGCGCGCTTAACGCGCAGTCCCGTGACCGTTTCGTTCAGCTGCTGAACGCGACACCAAACGGCGTGGTCCGTAACTCCGATGTGGCGAAAGGCGTGGTTGAAACCTCACTGAACGTGGGTGTGGTTACCATGACCGATGACAATGTTGAAATTCACTGCCTGATCCGCTCGCTTATTGACAGCGGTAAAGACTACGTGGTCAGTATGCTGGAATCTCTGGGCAAGCTGGCCGGCGCGAAAACCCAGCCGAAAGGTGGCTATCCGGGCTGGCAGCCGGATGCAAATTCACCGGTTATGCAGCTGGTGCGTGAAACCTATCAACGCCTGTTTGATAAAGTGCCGAACATTCAGGTGATCCACGCCGGTCTGGAATGCGGCCTGTTCAAAAAGCCGTACCCGGAAATGGATATGGTGTCTATTGGGCCGACAATTACCGGTCCACACTCGCCGGATGAACAAGTTCATATTGAAAGCGTGGGTCAGTACTGGACCCTGCTGACAGAACTGCTGAAAGCCATTCCGCAGAAATAATTGCCTTACGCTGCGTGTAATAATGATGAACCCGGTAGCCGTACTTATCGGGTTCATTTTTATGCGTACACGCCTTTCTTTCGAACGTTTTCAGCATTAATACCGGACACAGAATGGATATGTGCTACCTGCTCGAGCCTGGCCAATGGAAATGTTGCAGGATCGTCATAGAGCGCGTCACGTCCAAAAATATCTGGCAGCACACCATCGCGTTTATAAGCGATAAAATCCGTTAACTATTACAGGCCCAAAAGTAGCTGCCTTTCCAGCTGCGGATCGAGCAGCGTCACGTGCAGCCCCACCAGCCGGACACCTCGCCCGTTGCGGCGCTCGTCCCAGGTTTTACGTGCGGTGGCAATCAGGTCGTCTTTACTCAGCTTTGGCCAGACGTGTTCCTGCGTCGTCTGCTGAAAATCAGTAAACTTGAGTTTTACCCCCTGACGAGCAATAAGGAGATCGGGCTTTACTTTTGCCAGCCGACTTTCCAGCTCCGGATACAGGCGCTCAATAATAGCCTCGCATTCTGGCCACTGGTGAATATCTTCTGCCAGCGTGCGCTCAACGCCCACCGACTTTCTTAACCGCTCGTTATCAATCGCCCGATCGTCGATACCCTGGCTACGCTCCCATAACACCCGGCCAAATTTACCAAAGCGTTTTAATAGCAGGGCCAGATCGCTATTTTGCACATCTTCACAGGTTCGCAGCCCCATATTCTCAAGCTTCGCGGCAGAAACTTTACCGACACCGGGTATTTTACTCAGCGGCAACGTTTTTAAAAAACCGGGTACGTCTTGAGGCGTAATCACATATTGGCCGTTGGGCTTATTCAGATCGGAGGCAATTTTGGCGAGAAATTTGATGGGCGCAATGCCCGCCGAGGCCGTGAGATCCAGTTCATCATTGATTGTTTTACGGATCGCCTGCGCCATTAGCGTGGCTGAGCCGTGGCAATGAAGGCTGTCGGTCACATCAAGATACGCTTCATCCAGCGAGAGGGGTTCTATAAGCGAGGTATAACGCGAAAAAATGTCCCGGATATGTTCGGAGGCTTCCCGATAGGCATCAAACCGCCCCGGAAGTAACGTTAAGTGAGGGCAAAGCTTCAGCGCCATTGCGGTCGACATCGCACTGCGTACGCCAAATTTACGCGCCGGATAATTTGCGGTACTGATTACGCCACGGCGTTCGCGGCTGCCTCCAATGGCCAGCGGAACATCACGCAGCGCCGGATTATCGCGCATCTCTACCGCCGCATAGAAGCAGTCCATATCGACATGTATGATCTTACGCATCAGGTTCCCTCGCCGGCCACTGGTTAAGTATACAGTGGCATTCACGCTTTGAGAAATCTGTTTACTTGCCTGCGTATAACTCGCGCGCTGCGCCGCCAGACATGCAAAACAGCACGTAAACGCAAACTAAATTGTAAACGCTGCACGTCAGGCTTGCGAAAAATTACGGTGGTGCTAATGTGAGCGCTCCTAATCCAGACAAGTCTGATTTCGGGTCTCTTTTGCCGTTCTGGCAATGTGGTAACGTTTATCAAGGAATAAGCAGTATGCGCATAATCGCATTTTTTCTTGCGATGCTTCTGATGCCATGCGTCTCTTTTGCCGGTCTGACCGGTTCAGGTACGCCGGTGAATAAAGAGTATAAGCAGCAGTTAATGGGGTCGCCGGTCTACATTCAGATCTTCAAGGAAGAGCGCGCCCTCGATCTCTACGTCAAAATGGGCGAAAAATACCAGCTTCTTGATAGCTACCAAATCTGCAAGTATTCCGGCGGATTGGGGCCTAAACAGCGTCAGGGCGATTTTAAAAGCCCCGAAGGCTTCTATTCTGTCCAGCGTAGCCAGCTCAAACCCGATAGCCGTTTCTATAAAGCCATTAATATTGGTTTTCCGAATGCGTTCGATCGCGCCCATGGCTATGAAGGCAAGTATCTGATGATCCACGGCAACTGCGTGTCAATTGGCTGCTATGCAATGACCGACTCTGGTATTGACGAAATTTTCCAGTTTGTCACCGGTGCGCTGGTCTTTGGTCAGCCGGTGGTACAGGTCAGTATTTATCCGTTCCGTATGACCGATGCCAATATGCAGCGCCATAAGTATTCCACGTATAACGATTTCTGGAAGCAACTGAAACCGGGTTACGACTACTTCGCACAAACGCAGCAGCCGCCGATGGTTTCAGTTGTTGATGGTCGCTACGTAGTCAGCAAGCCGCTAAGCCACGAAATTGTGCATCCGCAGCTGGCGTCAAACTACTCGCTCACCGAGACAAAATAGCGCCCACTCGCCTGGCATAATTCGTTGCCAGGTTTCATTGCCGGTCAACGGCTGAGTGGCGATCACGGAAACCACATCATCAGGTGTGGTTTCCCGCTGAAAATCGATTTCCATGTCCTGATCGATAAGCGTGGCCCGGCCAAACGGTGCGCGTCGGGTGATCCAGTACAGATTGGTCGAGCAGAACGCCATCACATAACGCCCGTCCGACAGCAGCATATTGAACACCCCTTTCTGACGCATCTCTGCGGCCAGTGTCGCAATGTATTTAAACACCGCCAGCATATTGCCCGGCGTGCGTGGATAGCGCTGGGTCAACTTATGCAATAGCCAGCAAAAGGCTTTTTCACTGTCGGTATCGCCGACCGGACGAAACATACCCGTTTCAAGCGATTTATACCCCGTCATTTGCCCGTTATGTGCGTAGGTCCAGTTGCGTCCCCACAACTCGCGGGTGAACGGATGGGTATTTTCCAGCGCCACTTCTCCCCGGTTCGCCTGGCGAATATGCGCCACTACGGAGCAGGACTTGATGGGATAATCCTGCACCAGTTTAGCGATCGGTGAGTTAAAGCTCGGCTGCGGATCTTTAAATGTGCGACAGCCCTTACCTTCGTAAAAGGTGATCCCCCAGCCGTCTTTATGCGGCCCGGTCCCGCCTCCACGCTGAACAAGCCCGGAAAAACTAAAGCAGATATCCGTTGGCACGTTGGCGCTCATCCCGAGCAATTCACACATAGCTCACCTCATACACCCGTGCAGGTTACCCCGTAAAATCAGGCTTTAACCATCTCTTTTTCGATAAGCTGGATCAGGATATGGATCACTTTGATATGGATCTCCTGAACGCGATCGGCATAACCAAAATGCGGCACGCGGATTTCAATATCTGCTGAACCGGCCATCTTACCGCCGTCTTTACCCGTCAGAGTAATGACCTTCATACCCTTCTCGCGAGCCGCTTCAATCGCTTTAATAACGTTAGCAGAGTTACCGGAGGTGGAAATCCCCAGCAGCACGTCACCTTCACGACCTACCGCTTCAACATAGCGGGAAAAAATATGATGGTAGCCAAAATCATTGCCGACGCAGGAAATGTGGCTGACGTCGGAAATGGCAATAGCCGGATAGCCAGGACGATTTTCCCGGTAGCGCCCGGTCAGCTCTTCCGCAAAATGCATCGCATCGCAATGAGAACCGCCGTTACCGCAAGAGAGCACCTTGCCACCCGCCTTGAAGCTGTCCGCCAGCAGCACCGCTGCACGCTGGATAGCGTGAATGTTGGCTTCATCTTTCAGAAAGTTAGCCAGCGTCTCCGCCGCTTCGTTCAGTTCATTACGGATCAGATCCTGGTACATGAGCACATCCTTCAGCATTTATGAAAATGATAAGGTGCAGTGTACTCAATCGCACCAAAAGCGGGAAGTATAAGCCGGTACGATTAATGGCTGTTTTGATTATCCGTGCGTTTAAAATCGGCAACAATGTGAGCAAGGTTGTAATTATATTGTAAACACATTGATAAAAAAAATAACATCCACTACAACCATATCATCACAAGTGGTCAGACCTCCTACAAGCCAGGGAGCTTTTCGTTATGATGATTTTGAGTATTATTGCAACCTTTATTCTGACAGGTGTGCTGTTCTATCATCGGGTCAGCTTAGCGCTGAGCAGCCTGATCCTGCTGGCGTGGACGGCCGCGCTGGGTGCTGCGGGCCTCTGGTCGCTGTGGATGCTGTTGCCGGTCGCCCTGCTACTGCTGCCGCTGAATGTGAAGCCCTTGCGTAAATCGATGATTTCCGTCCCGGCATTTCGCAGCTTCCGTAAAGTCATGCCGCCAATGTCGCGTACTGAAAAAGAAGCCATTGATGCCGGTACAACCTGGTGGGAAGGCGATCTGTTTCGCGGCACGCCGGACTGGAAAAAGCTGCACAGCTATCCGCAACCGCAGTTGACCGCCGAAGAGCAGGCCTTTATTGATGGCCCGACGGAAGAAGCTTGTCGCATGGCAAACGACTTTGAAATTACCCATGAACTGGCCGATTTACCGCCGGAGCTGTGGGCATTTCTGAAAGAGCATCGCTTCTTCGCGATGATCATCAAAAAAGAGTACGGCGGCCTGGAATTCTCGGCTTATGCCCAGTCTCGCGTACTGCAAAAGCTCTCCGGCGTATCCGGTATTCTGGCCATCACCGTAGGCGTACCGAACTCATTAGGCCCGGGCGAACTGTTGCAGCATTACGGTACTGAAGAACAGAAAAATCATTATCTGCCGCGCCTGGCGCGTGGGCAGGAGATCCCCTGCTTTGCGCTGACCAGTCCTGAAGCGGGTTCTGATGCCGGTGCGATCCCGGATACCGGTGTCGTCTGTATGGGTGACTGGCAGGGAGAGCAGGTTCTGGGTATGCGTCTGACCTGGAACAAACGTTATATCACCCTCGCGCCGATCGCGACCGTGCTGGGCCTGGCATTCAAACTGACCGACCCCGATAAACTACTGGGTGGGGAAGAAAATCCCGGTATCACCTGCGCGTTAATTCCAACCGCCACTCCGGGCGTCGAGATTGGCCGTCGCCATTTCCCGCTTAACGTGCCGTTCCAGAACGGGCCAACGCGCGGTCAGGACGTCTTTGTACCGATCGATTACATTATTGGCGGCCCCAAAATGGCCGGTCAGGGATGGCGGATGCTGGTTGAATGCCTGTCCGTAGGACGCGGGATCACCCTGCCATCAAACTCAACGGGCGGCCTGAAATCAGCGGCAATGGCGACCGGAGCCTATGCGCATATCCGCCGTCAGTTCAAAGTATCGATTGGTAAGATGGAAGGTATTGAGGAGCCGCTGGCACGTATTGCCGGGAATGCGTACGTAATGGATGCGGCCGCATCATTAATTACCTACGGGATTATGCTCGGTGAGAAACCGGCGGTTCTGTCGGCGATTGTTAAATACCATTGTACCCACCGTGGGCAGCGCGCCATTATTGACGCCATGGATATTACCGGCGGAAAAGGAATTATGCTGGGCGAAGGCAATTTCCTGGCCCGAGCCTACCAGGGCGCGCCGATTGCGATCACGGTAGAAGGCGCGAACATCCTGACCCGCAGCATGATGATATTCGGCCAGGGCGCGATCCGCTGTCACCCGTACGTGCTGGATGAAATGGCTGCCGCGCAGAATAACGATGCGAATGCGTTTGATACTCTGCTGTTCAGACATGTCGGTCATGTCGGATCGAATCTGGTGCGTAGCTTCTGGCTGGGGCTGACGCGCGGCCTGACCAGTAGCTCACCCGCGCAGGATGCGACAAAACGTTATTATCAGCACCTCAACCGTTTGAGTGCCAACCTGGCCCTGCTTTCTGACGTGTCGATGGCGGTTCTCGGCGGCAGTCTGAAGCGTCGTGAGCGCATTTCAGCTCGTCTCGGCGACGTGCTGAGCCAGCTTTATCTCGCATCTGCCGTGCTTAAGCGCTATGACGATGAAGGCCGTCATGAGGCTGATTTGCCGCTGGTGCACTGGGGCGTGCAGGATGCGCTGAATCAGGCCGAAATCGCGATGGGTGAACTGCTGCGTAACTTCCCCAATCGCGCAGTTGCCGGTTTGCTGGGGGCGACCATTTTCCCGACCGGTCGCCACTACGATGCACCGTCTGACAAGCTCGATCATAAGGTCGCGCAGATCCTGCAAACGCCGTGCGCCACCCGGTCACGCATTGGTCGCGGTCAGTATCTGACCCCGGACGAGCATAACCCGGTGGGCCTGCTGGAAGCGGCGCTGCGCGATGTAATGGCGGCCGATCCTGTTCATCAACGCATCTGTAAAGAACTGGGTAAAAATCTGCCGTTTACCCGTCTGGACGCGCTGGCAAAAAATGCGCTGGCGAAAGGGCTTATCAATCAGGATGAAGCAGCTCTGCTGATTAAAGCTGAAGAGAGCCGTTTACGCAGCATTAACGTTGACGATTTTGAGCCTGACGCGCTGGCGACGCAGCCGGTAAAAAAGCCGCCGGTCACGTTGCGTAAACCTGAAGCGGCATAACAATCTGTCACTTTTTTCACCCCGCTAAGGCGGGGTTTTTTATTTTCTGCGCCATGCTAGAGTGAGTAAAGGACGTAAAACGAGGAGTGCGATGGTGCCTGGCCTGAAAGTAACGCTATTACAACAGCCGCTGGTCTGGATGGACGGACCGGCTAACCTGCGACATTTTGATCGCCAGCTGGAAGGGATCGCCGGGCGCGACGTTATTGTGCTGCCGGAAATGTTTACCACCGGTTTCGCCATGCAGGCAGCTCAGCAGTCGCTGTCGCAAGAGGCTGTCGTCGCCTGGATGCATGAGAAAGCCCGCCAGACCAATGCGCTCATTGCCGGTAGCGCTGCGCTACAAAGTGAACGTGGGCCGGTTAACCGTTTTCTGCTTGTTGAACCAGAGGGAAAGGTACATTTTTACGATAAGCGTCACCTGTTCCGTATGGCTGAAGAACATCTTCATTATGAGGCAGGCAATGAGCGAGCGATCGTTGAATGGCGCGGCTGGCGTATTTTACCGCTGGTCTGCTACGACCTGCGATTCCCGCTCTGGTCACGTAATCGTAATGATTACGATCTGGCGCTGTATGTTGCCAACTGGCCTGCGCCACGTTCACTGCACTGGCAGGCGCTGTTAACGGCGCGGGCCATAGAAAACCAGGCGTATGTACTGGGCTGTAACCGCGTTGGCACCGATGGTAACGGCCATCATTATCGCGGTGACAGTCGGGTGATCACGCCGCAAGGGGAGATCCTTGCCTCTGCCGAACCGCATAAAGCAACGCGGATTGACGCGGAACTGTCTTTGACGGCGCTGAAAGAGTATCGGGAGAAATTCCCGGCATGGCAGGATGCCGATCCGTTTAGTCTTAGCGGATAAACCACCCTCACCCCTGCCCTCTCCCTGAAGGAGAATTAATAGATACCGCAGGCCCGGTAAGCGTAAGCGCCACCGGGCATGACGGCTCCGTGGCGATCGGTTAGCTCACCAGCGCCTGTCCATCTTTACGGCTTTCACTCGCCGCCACATAATGCCCTTCCGGCAGGCGATAAATGATCTGTGCGCCGCCGAAATTGTACTCCTGCAACGGATCTTCTACCGTAACCTGATGACCACGCTCGCGCAATCCGGCGATCACATTGCGGCTGAAGGTTGATTCGACGACAACCTCCCTGCCCTGCACCACTCGCCAGCGCGGCGCGTCAATGGCGGCCTGCGGATTCTGGCCGTGCAACATAATCCGCAATGCCATTTGCATATGTCCCTGCGCCTGCATCGGCCCGCCCATTACGCCAAATGACATCAGCGGCTGACCGTTACCGTCCATCGCAAAACCTGGAATGATGGTATGAAACGGGCGTTTGCTACCAGCCAGCGCGTTGGGATGCGCAGGATCGAGAACAAAACCGCAGCCGCGATTTTGCAGGCTAATTCCGGTATCCGGTACCACAACGCCGGAGCCAAACCCCATAAAGTTCGACTGAATAAATGACACCATCATGCCGCTGGCATCGGCCGTAGAAAGATAAACCGTGCCGCTCTGGGTTGGCGAACCGTAGGTGAAATCCGACGCCTTATCCGGATCAATCAGCGCGGCGCGGGATTGCAGATAGCTATCGCTCAGCAGCGTCTTCGCAGCAAACTCCATATGCGCTTCATCGGCAACATAACGATCCAGATCGGCGAGCGCCAGTTTCATCGCTTCAATGGAAAGATGTAACGATTGTACTGAATCCGGATCGTAGCGGCCAATATCGCAATTCTCCAGAATGCCCAGCGCGATAAGCGTGGCGATCCCCTGACCGTTAGGCGGCAGCTCCTGTACGGATCCGCCGGCAAAATCCCGCGATAACAGATCGACCCAATCCACCCGATGATCTGCCAGATCGTCTGCCGTCAGATGCGCGCCATGCTCGGCGGCAAAGGCGGCGATTTTCTGTGCCAGCTCGCCGCGATAGAATGCTTCACCCTGAGTTTGGGCAATCAGCTCCAGGGTTTTCGCCTGCGCCGGATTGCGGAAAATCTCGCCGACACGCGGCGCGCGCCCTTCTGGCGCAAAGCAGGCGCTAAAACCCGGCTGGTCTTTCAGTTTGTTATAGCCGCGCTGCCACAAGTGCCCAATAAGCGGAGATACCGGGAAACCGTCGCGCGCATATTCAATAGCCGGTTGCGCCAGCGTGGTCAGCGGCAGCGTACCAAACCGCTCAGCCAGCGCCACCCAGCCGGATACCGCGCCCGGTACGGTTACCGCATCCCAGCCAATTTCAGGCACTGCCGTTTTACCGGCAAAGAGATCGGCGTGCCAGCTGGCCGGTGAGCGCCCGGATGCGTTCAGGCCGTGCAGTTTTTTTCCATCCCAGACAATGGCAAATGCATCACTACCGATACCGCAGCCGGTCGGCTCAACGACGGTAAGCGCCATCGCCGTTGCAATAGCCGCATCCACCGCATTTCCACCCAGTTGCAGCATTCGCATTCCGGCCTGTGCCGCCAGCGGCTGAGAGGTCGCCACGGCATTACGTCCCATTACAGGTGGGCGTTGTGAGGCATAACCGGTAGAAAAATCAAGTGCTTTGGTCATCATGACTCCTTAGTCGTGGCGCGGATCGAGCGCGTCGCGCAGCCCGTCGCCGAGTAGATTGAAACCTTGCACCGCAAGGAAAATAGCCACGCCGGGAAAAATAGACATCCACGCGGCCTGTTCAAGAAAACCCTTCGCCGTGTTGAGCATGGATCCCCACGAGGGATTAGGCGGTTGCTGACCCAGCCCTAAAAAGGACAGGCTGGCTTCAGCAATAATCGCCGATGCAATGGCCAGCGTTGCCTGCACAAGAATTGGCGACATCACGTTTGGCAGCACATATTTCACGATGATCCAGCGATCCGGCAGACCGATGGCACGCGCGCCATCAATATACTCTTCACTGCGGATCGCGATCACCTGCCCTCGCGTTAGCCGGGCGAAGATCGGCATCGCAGACAGACCGATAGCGATCATGGCATTACTCAGGCTCGGGCCTAAAAATGCGCCTAATGCAATCGCCATGATCAAAAATGGGCAGGCCAGCAGCGCCTCAATGAAACGAGAAATAATGCCGTCCCATATCCCCTGAAAATAACCCGCTACCAGGCCAAGCGGTACCCCGATAACAACGGCAATCATCACCGAGACACATCCGGCCATCAGCGAGGTGCGCGCTCCCCAGATAATACGCGACAGGATGTCACGGCCCAGTTCATCAGTGCCGAACCAGTAAAGCTCTGATGGCGGTTTACGCACCGCCAGAAAGTTAGCCTTTACCGGATCAAACGGCGCGATCCACGGTGCCAGCAGTGCGATTACCACGAAGATCCCGACAATAATCGCTCCGATCATGGCGCTTCTATTGGCGAGAAATTTTTTCATCACCCGATTCTGTGCACGCGGGGTTGCCACCGCGACATTTTGCGTTGAAAGTTCCGCCATGGTTAGCCTCGCATTTTCGGGTTAATAAGGACGTAGAGCACATCGGCAAGCAGATTGAGCAGCAGAAAACCTATTGCCACAATCAATACCACGCCCTGCACCACCGCGTAGTCACGGTTGAAAACGGAATCGACGATCATTTTGCCAAAACCCGGGATAGTAAATACCTGCTCGGTAAGCACCGCGCCGCCCAGTAGCTCACCAAACAGCAGCGTGGTCAGGGTGATGACCGGCACCAGCGCGTTACGAAAAGCGTGCTTGAGGATCACCGCTTTCGGCAGCAGCCCTTTAGCCCGCGCGGTACGAATATAATCGGCTTTCAGTACCGATATCATCGACGCCCGGGTATGGCGCATCAGCGTGGCCGCAAGTCCCGTTCCCAGTACTGACGCAGGCAGCAGTAGCGTGCGCAGGTTTTGCAGCGGATCTTCACCAAACGGCACAAAGCCTGAGGCGGGGAGCCACTGCAAGTTAACCGAGAACACCAGAATCAGCAGAATACCCAGCCAGAAGTGCGGAATTGAGATCCCTGAGATGGCCACAAAGTTAGCACCGTGATCGATCCAGCTATTCTTATTGACCGCGGCCAGTATTCCCATACCGATCCCGAACACCAGTGCAATAATCATGGCCAGCAATGACAGTTCCAGCGTCACCGGCAGTTTGCTGGCGATAAGCTGCGTCACCGGCTCATGAGTACGTAAAGACGAACCCAGATCGCCCTGCAGGGCGCGGGTCAGCCAGTCGTAATACTGCACCGGGATTGGCGCATCCAGGTTCAGGTCCGCCCGAAGCTGGGCAATGACCGCCGGATCGCGCTCTTCTCCCGCCATGGCAATCAGCGGATCGCCCGGTAGCAATTTTTGCAGCCCAAAGACCATCATGCTGACCAGCAGTAAGGTTGGGATCGCCAGTAATAGACGCTTGCATATCAGTTCCAGCATGGTTTCTCCTTACGCGCCGGTTATTGCGCCAGCGTCAAACCCGCTACGCGCACGATGCCGTCCGGGTAAGGTTTAAAGCCCTGCACTTTTTTATTCAGACCAAAAATGCGCGGTTCAAAGTAGAGATAGGCAATCGGCATATCGCTTTGCAGTTGCTTAACAACGTTTTCGTACAACGGCTTACGCGCGGCGGGATCGGTGCTCTGACGCGCCTGAGTCAGCCATGCATCAACTTGTGCGTTACTGTAACGACCGTCATTGAGGGTACCTTTGCTGTTAATAAAACCGTAGATACTACCATCAGGATCGGGGCGACCGGACCAGCCAGAGAAACTCAGCTGATAGTCACCGCTTTGCTGGCGGTCCAGCAGCGTGGCGAATTCGGTCATTTGCAGATTCAGCGTAAAGCCAGCTTCGCCGACCATCGCCTGCAATACCTGGCCTACCTGTTGTGACGTTGGGTTATTTGGCACCAGCAGATCCACTTTCAGCGGCGTGGTCACACCCGCGGCTTTCAGCAGCGCCTGGGCCTTCTCGACATTGCGCGGCGGCACCGGCACATTGGCATGATAAGGACTGACCGGCGAAAACGCCTGATTAGCCGGGGTATACAAACCTTCAAAAACCACCTGATTCAGTGCGTCACGGTCAATCGCCAGCGAGAACGCCTCACGCACGCGGGCATCTTTAAACGGATCGGTGGCGGCAACCTTGCCGTTATTGATATTGAACGTAATTCCCTGATAACCCAGACCAGTAACTTTGGCGAGCGCCAGTTTGTTGTCGGCTTCAACAAGTTTGACATCGCTGGCGGCAATTCCCTCGGTCAGATCGAGATCGCCCGCCCGCAGGTTAGCCAGGCGTACCGACGCATCCGGAATAGGCAGATAGATCACTTTATCGAAGTGATACGCGCCTTTATTCCAGTAATTGTCGAAACGGCTTAATACGATACGATCCTGCGATACGCGGCTGTCGAACTTATAGGGGCCAGAGCAGACAGGATGGGCGGCGAAGTCAGGCTTTTTCGCCGCTTCTGGCGCCATCATCGCCCCGGCGCGATCGGTAAGCTGCATCAGCAGAGCCGCATCCGGCGTTTTCAAATGCAGAACGATTTGCGTCGGGCTGGTGACGTCCACTGACTCAATAGAAGAGATTTCACTCTTACGCAGGGAGCCTTTCAGCGTTAGCGCACGATCCAGATTGTACTTCGCGGCGGCGGCATCGAATTTTTCCCCGTCGTGGAAAGTGACACCTTCACGCAGGTTCATGGTCAGGGTTTTGCCGTCATCACTCCAGGCCCAGTCTTTTGCGAGGCCCGGCACGATATTCAGATTTTCATCGACGTCCACCAGCCGGTCACACAGCGAGGCAAAGACAAACCGGCCGTAGTAAGTACGTGCCAGATGAGGGTCGAGCAGATCCGGATCGGCACCCAGACCAATGCGCAGCACATTATCCGCCTGCGCAGGCAATGCCGGGCCAAGCAACATAACACTTCCCAGTACGGTCAAAAGCGAATTACGTATTGTCATTATCGTGGATTCCTTGCTGGAAGAGAGGAGTGAGACGCCGCCTGTTCAAACAGGGCGCGACGGCGTAAAAACGCGGCGGAAGGTGGTGCAATCTGGATAACGCTGCGATCGCGATTTAGCTCCTGCCAGCGGTGGCAGGCAATTTGCCGCCCGCCGCTAAGAACCTGGTTTATAGGTTCAATTTGTCGACATTGATCGGTCACATACGGACAGCGGGTATGAAAACGGCAGCCGGCGGGTGGACTGGCTGGATTGGGCAAATCGCCCTGCAACAGCGGTTGTGTTCGTTCCATGCCCGGCTGCATTTGCGGCGCGGAGGCAATTAACGCCTGAGTGTACGGATGCAGCGGCGCATCGAAGATTTCATCAACGGTGGCAAGCTCGACGATTTGCCCGAGATACATTACCGCGACGCGATCGCTCATATGGCGGATCACCGCCAGCCCGTGCGCCACGATAATCATCGTCAGGCCCAGCTGATGTTTAAGGCTTTCCAGCAAATTGACCACCTGCGCCTGGACAGACACGTCCAGTGCCGATACCGGCTCATCGCCCAGCAGCAGTTTGGGTCCGGAGGCCAGCGCGCGGGCAATACCAATACGCTGTCGCTGCCCGCCTGAGAATTCGTGCGGAAAGCGATCGGCCCATACGGCAGGTAAGCCCACGGTTTTCAGCAGTTCCGCCACCCGATAGCGGCGGTCGGCTTTATTCATCTTCTGATGCAGCCACAGCGGCTCACCGACAATTTGTTCCACCGTCATGCGCGGATTGAGTGACGCAAAAGGATCCTGAAAAATGATTTGCAGTTCACGCCGCAGCTGGTTCAGCCGCGCGCCGGTAGCGTCGGTTATCTCCTCTCCCTGATAAAAAACGCGTCCTTCGCTGGCGGCCAGCAGTCGCAACAGCAATCGACCCAGTGTCGATTTACCGGAACCCGACTCTCCAACAATGGCCAGCGTTTCGCCCGGCATTACCGCAAGCGAGATCCGATCCACCGCCGTAACATAGCGTGCAGGTGTAAACAGTTTTTTCGGTCCCGGAAAGCGTTTGCTCAGATCGCGAGCCTCAAGAATCGGTATGGTCATGCGATTTCTCCCAGCGCAACGTGTTGCTCCAGCGGCGCGCGAAAACAGGCAACCTGATGATGGGTACCGAGCGATTGTAATAACGGTTTATGCTGATGACAGCGCGTCTGGGCGAAAGGACAGCGGGTCGCAAACCGGCACCCCTGCGGCATGGCTTCTGCCAGCGGCACCGAGCCAGGAATGGTTGAAAGCTGCCCTTTACGTGCCCCCAGAGAGGGAATCGATCCCATCAGACCAATGGTATAAGGATGCTGCGGATCGGCAAAAATCGCCTCAACGCTGCCCTGCTCAACAATTTGCCCGGCGTACATGACGGCGACCTGCTGTGCCACTTCGGCGACTACGCCCAGATCGTGGGTAATCATCAGTACCGCGGTGCCGGTGTCTTCTTTGAGCGTGTTTAACAGAGAGAGGATCTGCGCCTGAATGGTGACATCCAGCGCGGTCGTGGGTTCGTCGGCAATGAGCAGCCGCGGATGATTAATGAGCGCCATGGCAATCATCACTCGCTGGCGCATCCCGCCGGAGAGCTGATGAGGATAAGATTTAAGGCGCATCTCCGGGGCCGGGATCTGCACTTTTTCGAGGATTTTCAGCGCAGTAGCCATAGCCTCTGCCCGTCCAACGTGCTGATGGCGCATGACCGCTTCGCTAAGCTGATCGCCGAGGGTAAAGGCCGGATTCAGCGAGGTCATTGGCTCCTGAAAAATCATCGCCAGTTCGCGTCCGCGCAGGTCGGCATAGTCGCGCGGAGACAATTTGCGCAGATCATGGCGGCGAAACTGCATGTCGCCGCTCACAATCTGCGCGCTGGCGGGCAACAGTCCCATCAGCGCCAGGGACGTAATACTTTTACCGCAGCCGGACTCGCCGACCAGCGCCAGCGTTTCTCCTGCTTCAACACTAAGAGAGATGCCGTCAAGAACACTGACCGGCGAACCGGCAAATTTGACGTTAAGATTTTGCAGGCGCAGTACCGGGGTGGACTCCTTAAAGGGGATCGTGGTCATAGCGTGATGTCATCCTCAAGGTGAATGGCCTGAATCAGGGCATTTTGCAGGGAGAGCAGATGCTCACGCATTGCCGCCGCCGCTTCATTGGGCTGGCGCTGTACGATCGCATTGATGATGATATGGTGATGAGAGTTATAGCTATCGACCCGTTCGGGCGTGCGCGCCATCTCACGCAGATGCTGCCAGGCAGGTTCACGCCGTACCGCATCGATGGCGTCAAACAGACCCAGCAGCAGACGGTTTCCGGCCGCCTCGGCGATAGCGCGGTGGAACGCGCTATCCCACAGTTCATTAAGATCGCCGTCGTCCGGGCCGACGTTGTTGATCCGCTCCAGCATACGCTGCATGAGTGCGAGGTTTTCCCTGGTGGCGCGCAGCGCCGCAAGACGGGCCAGGCCCGGTTCGAGTTGCAGACGCGCTTCCATGACTTCCAGCAGGTTCGTTTGTTGTACCAGTCCCTGAAGCGCCAGCGGCTCAACGGGAGCAGCCGGACCAATAAAGGTTCCTTTGCCCTGCTTACGCCAGATCCGACCTTCTTCTTCCAGCACGTCCAGCGCACGGCGCACTTCTCGTCGCCCTACGCCGAGTGTTTCCGCCATCTCACGTTCAGTGGGAAGCGGAATGCCTGGTGTTGACTCGTGCTGATTGATCAGCCCGCGCAGTTGTTCAAGCGCGGTACTGGAATTGGCCAGAAATCGTGACGGTTTATCCATATTGGTTCACCTGCTCTCATCATTACTTTATTTTTATTAACAATAAGTTATTAGTATGTCGTTTAACTTGTTGCTTTAATGACTAAGCAATTTGTGAACCAATACGGCATTGGTTCGTCATTTTTTTAGAATTTTTTACTAACAGGCTGATAATGAGGGCGTTATTTATTGAGCAGGATGAGCGAGAAAAGAGTGAAGACCAGCGGACAGATAACAATCCGCCCACTTTTAGTGCAAAAAATGCACTAAAGATGTGCAAATGTTAATAAATTGCACAATTAAGATTGCTATTTTGTTAATTAAAAGCAAAGGAGGTATGCGTGGCGGTAAAACGACAAAAGCCTGAATCATTTCTGATTCAGGCTTTTTGAATAGTGGCGGAACGGACGGGACTCGAACCCGCGACCCCCTGCGTGACAGGCAGGTATTCTAACCGACTGAACTACCGCTCCGCTGTGTTCCCTAAGGAACGTTGCGGATAGTACGATGAGCCTGACCAACCGTCAACGATTTTTCTCACGTTTTGAATCGTTTGCTGCAAAAATCGCCCGTAAGATGATTTAATCAGCAATGATGTTCATCTCAGGCGCGCCACAGGCAGCTACCGCCTTTTTTCTGCACCAGATCCAGCCGTGACTCATGCTCTCTCTGTTCTTCATCACTGGCAGAAATAACCCGCAATTTGCTGGCCGCACGGACGATGCGCTGAATTCCGGTATCGACCTGCTGTTTATTTTCTCCGTCCATCGCAAATGCAATGGACGTTTGCCCGCCGGTCATTAACAGGTAAACGTCTGCCAGGATCTGGGAATCGAGCAGCGCCCCGTGGAGGGTACGTTTACTGTTATCAATTTCGTAACGTGAGCACAGGGCATCCAGGCTATTACGCTTGCCGGGAAACATTCTTCTCGCCAGCGCCAGACTGTCGGTCACTTTACAAAACGTATCGGTTTTGGGAATTCCGCGATTAAGCTTGCTGAATTCATAATCCATAAAGCCGATATCAAACGAGGCGTTATGAATAACCAGCTCAGCACCGCGAATATAGTCAAGGAAATCATCCGCGACGTCGGCGAAGGTCGGCTTATCAAGTAAGAACTCGTCGGCGATACCGTGAACGCCAAAAGCTTCCGGGTCCACCAGCCGATCGGGTTTGAGATAGACATGGAAGTTATTACCGGTCAGACGACGGTTGATGACTTCAACCGCACCGATTTCAATGATCTTATGACCTTCATAATGAACGCCAATTTGGTTCATACCGGTAGTTTCGGTATCGAGGACGATCTGTCGTGTAATAGCAGTGCTCATCTCGTTCATTTGTGTCAGACTTGTCGTTTTTAATCACAGGAAGTCTACCAGAGATGCTAAAGAAGGTAGAAGTTTTCACCGATGGATCCTGCCTGGGAAATCCAGGCCCGGGCGGTTACGGGGCTATTCTACGCTATCAACAGCGTGAAAGAACCTTTAGTGAAGGCTATCGTTTAACAACCAATAATCGTATGGAGCTGATGGCGGCAATCGTGGCGCTTGAAGCGCTAAAAGAGCGGTGTGAAGTCGTTCTCAGCACCGACAGCCAGTATGTCCGCCAGGGTATTACCCAGTGGATACATAACTGGAAAAAGCGCGGCTGGAAAACCGCGGAAAAAAAACCGGTTAAAAATGTCGATCTCTGGAAGCGGCTTGACGCTGCGCTTGGAGAGCATCAAATTCGCTGGGAGTGGGTGAAAGGCCATGCCGGACATCCCGAAAACGAACGCTGCGATGAGCTGGCTCGTGCAGCGGCTTCCCATCCCACTCAGGAAGATGTTGGCTATCAACCTGAAGCCTGATGTCAGGGCTTACGATATTGTCGCGCCGCGCCTACAGCCTGTCTGATTTGCCGCTTAGCTTTCTTCTGTTTCATCGGATTAAGGGTAAGCGGAATGGTACGTTTGCGCGCGACAATCACCTGCAGGCAGCCCAGCGCCGGAAGATGCGCGCTGAGCAGTTTTCCACCCTGCCGCGTCCACGGTAAAACCTGAAAGCGACTATAATGCATCACTTCAAAGTTAAGCAGCGTTAACCAGTCCATCTGGCGCATCAGGGTGAACATACGGCTGTTTGAAGGCGCCCTTTTGCGCATGATCGGCACCAGCTTACGTAATCCCATCAGACTGACCGGATTAAAGCCGGTGATAATGAGCCAGCCGTCGTCAATTAAAACGCGGTCGGCTTCACGCAGTAATTGATGAGGGTCGTGGCACCAGGGCAAGGTATGCGCCAGCAGGCAGGCGTCAACCGATTTTTCCGCAAACGGTAAATGCAGCGGATCGGCATTAACCTGC
>Ga0302347_1002076_pt1 | contig 21578 bp, 14 predicted proteins | sample PhyWR1_FD_202178 | JGI IMG/M metagenome (GOLD analysis project Ga0302347, IMG submission 202178) | Leaf surface microbial communities from wheat plants in UC Gill Tract Community Farm, Albany, California, United States - DLSL W.R1 (v2)... | ecosystem: Host-associated > Plants > Phyllosphere >...
GGGGCTGGATTCGGTCATATCACGCGGCGGTTAGTAAAAAAGGAAGCTGACTTTATCACAGCTTCTCTGGTGTACTGACTGCCGCTTGTAGCCCGGCCTCCCGAGGCAGTAAAAACGACACTACAGGGCCAGTACGCTAGTATGGCCGTCCAAAATCTGGAACGAACCTTTCAGCATGCAATTGAGCTACTTAAACTATTCAAAACAACGGGTGTTTGATTTCATTTGCCTATGGCTGCTGCCTGTCGGCCTTTTATTACTTTTATCCGACCTTTATTTTCTGCCTGGACGAAGTCTGCATCACAAACTGTATTACGGGCTATTCAGCATTCCGACCCTGATCGCAATCATTTTGCGCCCACGGGAACTGAAAGACATTTTGCGCAACCCCATAGTACTGGGCTTTATGCTGTTCGCCGCCTGGGCAATGCTTAGCCTGCTCTGGAGCACCACTGAGGAGGACTTTTGGAGCAAGTTGAGGCCGGTACTGCACCTGCTGATGCTCTTTGTCGGCTGCTCATTACTGCTCAAGTACCGGGGCGAGATCCTGCAGTCACTGCTCTTTGGCGCCGCTGTCATTGCCCTGTTCGTAACCCTGTACAACCTTTATGTGTTCGCCCCCACGTACGCCCCCGAAGTGCGAATGATCGGCACCGGGGCCTTCGACAACCCGCTGCTCAGCTCCCACGCTTTCGGCTTTTTCTGCATTTACTGGCTGACGCTGGGCATGACCTGCAAGCGCCCGCAAATCCTGTGCATAGCCGTGCCGGGCTTTCTCATCATGTTCGCCGCGCTGATTTCCACCGGTTCGAGAACTCCGCTCGTGGCCATTGTATTGGCCATGGTGTGGCTAAGCTTTATTTGCTGGAACCGTCGCTCACTGGCGCTTATCAGTGGTCTGATCATAGGTGGCATCGTGGTGATGGCACTGTTTTCCGAGATGATCCTGAGCCGCGGTAGTTCGTTTCGCTTCGAGCTGTGGCAAATGGCTCTGGCGCTTATCGAACAACGGCCGTGGATCGGCTACGGCTATGACGCGCCCTTGACCCTGCAACTGGCTGGCACGGACTTCTTTTTATTCGAGCCGCACAACTTCGCACTGGGCGTACTGTATTACGTCGGCATTATTGGCCTGCTGCCCTGGCTGTTCATGCAAATATGGGCCCTGTACAGCAGCTGGAAACACCGCGTACAACCACTGTTCATCCTGGCCTCTGCCTGGCTGGTGTACGGCATTGGTGCCGCGCTGACCGAAGGCGGCGGCATACTGCCAAGGCCGAAAGAGCACTGGTACCTGCTGTGGATACCTCTGGCCCTGATCGCGGCCCTGTGCATCAACCAGCGCCTCAAGACCTTGCTCGACAGGCCAGTTCGTCGCCTGTCGGCAGCAGCCTATGGCACTCTGCAGGCCCATGCGCAGGTCATTGAAGAGGATGGTCTGGGGCCAAAAGTGCTGCGCCTGGAAAATGGCAACTTCCTTAAAATCTTCCGCGCCCGGCGCTTTTACACCTCGGGGAGCTTCAACCCTTATTCCGAACGCTTCGTCGTCAACAGCGAGCGATTGCAGTCCATTGGGGTTCCAGCGCCAAAAATCCTTGATCTGTATCAGTTGACCGATGGCAGCAGCGCCGTGCTCTACCAGCCCCTGGCCGGCCAAACCTTGCGTCAGGTGATGCAATCGATGGGTTCGCCTGCCGTGCGTCAAGCGCTGGTGGAGCGCTTCGGCAAGTTCCTGGCCATCTTGCATGACAAGGGCGTGTATTTCCGCTCCCTGCATTTAGGTAATGTGTTGCTGATGGACGACGGCGAATTTGCCCTGATCGATATCGCCGACCTGCGCATTTACCCTTCTGCCCTGCGTATTGCCCTGCGCCAAAGGAACCTGCGACACATGCAACGCTACCCTGAAGACCGCCGCTGGCTGTTCGAGGAGCAACTGCCCCAGTTGCTCCAAGGCTACGCGACACTGGCCTCACCCCCTGAAGTCGAAAGCCTGCGCAACCAGGTTGCTCGCCTGCGCCCGGCGGGAGCTACGCCTAATTGAGCCTGGGGAGCATCAACCCGCTTTGGGCCGTGATTGCTTATCTGCTGGCAATTATCACGGCCGGGGTGTTGCTCCGTTTCAGCCCCGCTATCGAGCGCAGCCTCAGGCACTCAGGGCAAAGCCGCTACCACAGCGTTGATGGCCTGCGCGGCTACCTGGCTTTCGGGGTATTTGTCCACCACACCGCGATTATCTGGAGCTTCCTGCATACCGGGGTATTCGAACTTCCCAAAGAAAAGTTCTATATCCAGATCGGTTTGGCCAGTGTGGCCCTGTTCTTCATGATCACCGGTTTTCTGTTCTGGGGGCGCCTGATCCAGAAAGGCCGTGACTTTGACTGGCTGGCGTTCGCCGTATCCCGCGTATTCCGGCTTTACCCGTTGTACTTGCCCCTGCTGGTGCTGGTGATTTTCAGCGTATTCCATATCCAAGGCTGGACGCTCAAAGACGAGCCGTTCGAAGTCGCCGGGCAAATACTCGCCTGGGTGCTCTTCGATCGCCCCGACATCAATCAATTCCCGCAAACAGGCGGCCTGATTGCCAACGTCACCTGGACCCTGAGCTACGAAGTGTTCTTCTACATGGCACTGCCGTTGTTCGGGATGGTGTTTGTGTACCGGCGCAACTGGCTGCAAGTCGTGCTGTGCCTGCTGGGCATCTACACGTTGTATCAGGTGGTCGGTTGGGAGCACTCGCTGAAAAAGCACATCCTGATGAGCTTTCTGGGGGGAGTGGCAGCGGCCTACTGGGTGCGCAGGCCCAAACTTGTCGCCTGGAGCCAGACGCCTGTGGCGGGAATCATTGCACTACTGACGCTGCTGCTGATCTTCACGCTGTTTCGCAAAAGCTTTGCTCTGGCGCCCCTGGCCCTGCTCACACTGGTGTTCTCGATCATCGCCTCGGGGCACACACTGTTTGGTGCCCTGACACTGCGAAGCATTCGCTGGATGGGTGAAATCAGTTACAGCACCTACCTGCTGCACGGGTTCCTGCTCTGGCTGATGATGCAGCGCTTGCCGCTGGTATTGCCGATCGACAACAAAGACCCGCTGGTATTTGTGTCGCTGGCAGCCCTGTGCAGTTGCCTGCTGATCGTTATCAGCAGCCTGAGCTTCCTGTATATCGAAAAGCCCGGCATGGCCGCCGGCAAGCAGGTCGTGCGCCGATTACGTCAGCGCACACGCCTCAAAGCCCCGGCAGAGCAAGGTGTGGAGCCTTAGTCTTTTTCCAGCGGCGAAAAGTACAGACGCCCCAGGCCACGCCAGGTTTTGCCCGTCCACTGCTTGAAAGGAATCTGCGCCAACAGCTCACGGGCCAGGGCGCGATTGCGGTTGGAGGTTTTCAGGAACATGGAGTTGAGGAACTTGTAGCGCACCTCGTCATACAAGGGGTGATCGCTGAACTGCGCATAGATACGCAGAATGCTGTCGATCATGAAGCGATGATTCTTGTAGGAGTTGGTGGCGTGCTTGCGATAGCGCGCCATCACCACGTTCAGGCCGTCGATAAAGTACCCGGCGTGGGTAATCTTCAGCTCGATATACAAGTCTTCCAGGCGAATGCTCGGGTCAAAGCCGCCCACCTTGTCCAGCGCTTCGCGGCGGATCATCAGGGTTGGTGCAGGCGGATACGGCTTGCGCTCAAGGAACATGTCGTCGAAATCCAGACGCCGGAACGGCACGTCACGGCGCTGGCGCTTCTCCGGGAACAGATTGCCGTCGGCATCGATCAGCTCGATATTGCCCGCGCAAATGCCCACTTCCGGCTTGCCATCCATGTAAGCGACCTGAACCGCTATGCGGTCCGGCATCATGATGTCATCGGAGCCGAACGGCACAATCAGGCTGCCCTTGGCTCGGGCGATGGCGCCGTTCAGGGTGTTGGTCAGCCCCTGATTCTGCTGCACCCGAAAGTCGAAACCATGTACGGCCTGCAAACGCTGGATGCGCTCAACACTGTCATCGGGCGAGCCATCATCGATCACCAGCAACTCAATGTTGGGATAGGTCTGATCCAGAACACTCTGGATGCTTTGCTCGATATAAGGGCCGTGGTTATACGAGGCAATGATCACCGTTACCAGGGGTTGTGCGTCTGTCATGGGTGTTCCTTGGGTGCCTGGCTGAGGCCAGAGTCAATCAAATCCAGATATTGCTGACGGAACACCTCAATATCATGGTGCTCCTGCAAATAGCGATAGGCCTGTTCGCCCTTGGCCTGCAGGGCTTCATCCGACAGGGCCAGGTATTCATCCAGCGCAGCGGTCAGGGTTGCCACATCGCTGGGTTTGACGGCCAGACCACCAGCCCCCTCGATCAGCGGCAGCATGGCCGGTACATTGGTGGCGATCACCGGCAAATGCCCGCTCATGCCTTCAAGCAATGCCAGCCCAAGGCCTTCGGCCAGTGAAGGCATGGTCCAGATATCGAATGCACGCACGTATTGCAGGGCGTTCTCCTGGAAACCCAGCAGGTGCGCACGGCCATTGAGGCCCAACTGTTCGATCTGCTCGCGCAAGCGCGACTCTTCACGCCCGGCACCAATGATTGCCAATTGTGCTGTCGGGTATTTGTCTTTCAGAGCCGCGAAGGCTTGCAGCAAAAAGCGATGGCCCTTGATTGGTACCAGACGCCCCAGGGCTCCGATCATCCGCGCATCCTGATCCAGCCCGAGCTTTTGCCGCGCCTGCTGGCGCGGCAGCTGCAGGGCTTCGGCCTGCACGATGTCGATGGCATTGGTGATCGCGTAGGTGTTTTGCTCGGTGAAACCGCACTTGCAGTCCAGCAGGTACTGCTTGACCGCAGGTGACACGCCGACAAAACGCCAGGCCTTGTCGATCAGACGCTTGGCCTGGCTGCGCCGATAAAAACGGTCGTACTCGCCAAAGCCATGGGAGATACCCACACACAACGGGATTTTCAGCCAGCGGTTGAGTTGAAGCATCATGTTCACCGGCTTGAAGCGGTTACAGATCACTACATCGAACTGCTCTTTACGGCAGAACTTGTACAGCGCCCACATGGCACGCAGGCGCATGCCCTTGAGCGACTTGTCGCTGAACTCGAAATACACCGAATGGTCGGCCTTGCTCATCGGCTCACCCGGGCCCGGGCGACCACGCAGAAAGGCCGCAGTCACTTCGTAACGTTCACTGGGCAGCGCCCGCACGATCTGCTCGGCGAGATCGGCAAAGTCATGGGACTTGACGTTGTAGTCGGGCTGCAACTGCAGAACTTTGGAACGCTTCATAGCTCTCCCCGGTGAAACCCGGTGGCATCAATGACCCAAGCGGGCTCTGCGGCCAGCCGCTGGATTGCGACTGGATCGGGAGTGGGCAATTTCGCCCACTCGTTACGCTTCCAGCACACGAAATGAAAGTAAGGAAAGGTTTGATCGCCGTCACGATCATTCTTCAATATGCCGTTTTTCCAGAACCACTTGCCGGGGAAGTTGTCAGTGCCGTCATGCCACTTTATACAGCCGCCCGGCGTACTGAAGGCCTCGGTAAAGTCACTGGCACGACGCAGCGGGTTGAACTTGCCCACAAGATCGAACAACGGCTTGGGGAAGTTCTTGCGCCACAGGAAGATCCGGCTGAAAGCACCTTCGTCCAGCGCATGATGCTGATCGTCGGTAAAACGCTGCTGCCAGTTCTCTATCCTCATAAACAGTTCACGCTTGCAGCGCGTATTGCGCATCAGGCACAGATGCCCTGCCACTCGTCGCTCATGGGTCGAGAACAGGTCATAGCGCGCCAAACGCTCAGCCGTGAAGTAGCTGCGCAAGTCACCGTAGACCAGATCAATATCGCCAAAGGCCCAGAAGTCATAGCCTTGCAGGCTGTCTTCATGGATATGGCCCAGCGCAGGCTTGATATCGCATAGTTTGTAGGCTTGTTTGGGCGCGAAATTGATCTGCAGACGGTCCGACACCTTGCGGCAATAGTCAGCAAAACTGATGTTTTGCACTGTCACGTTGACGGGAAGGTTTTCAGGTACCCCACAGTCGCTGAAAAACAGCCAGTCGATATCCGGGTTGTGCTTGCAACTCTGCAGGAAAAACGGCATCCAGAACGGCCATTGGCCGAAGTACGGGATAATAAATAAAATACTGGGTGATGGATTTATCACAGGGAACTCAATGTAAAGGTCGAGATTAGGGCCAATGCTATGGCCCTGCTTGCTGTCTTTTTATTATTTGAGTTGCCAGAACAACTCATGACGCCTGACCGCTTTGCGGAAAAACTCGTTCTCACCATAAGGTGATGGCTTTCTGCCTGCAAGGAGTTGCTGTATCGAACGGCGCACGCGCCGCTTGAGTGCAGCCCGGGGTTGCAGGTCATGCATCATGCCCAGCGCCATGGCCTTGTCCCGCTGCTGCTCAAAGGTCAACGCCAGGCTGCAGGGGCGCAGGCTGAGCGAAGCATCGAACACTGGCGGCAAGGCAATGCCATCGCCGCTGTTGCCCATTGGCCAGCGGTCGTTGTCATGCAGATGGTTGGCGTAGCCAAGCACTGTGGTCGGTTGCCACTCCAGACCTTCGAGGGCTTCAATTACGGCCGTATGGGCACAGATATGGTCCGGGTGCGGGTCTATCGAAGGGTGCGGAAGTACGATCACTTCAGGGCGCGCGCGCAGAATCAGTGCACGCAGATCGGCCAGCAGATTATGCCAGGTCGGTGCGCCGTCCAGATCACCGGGCAGCGGAAACGGATTGAATTGGCGAAACAGGCGGATATCGCTCAACTCGGCCTCGCGCGAAGCCATCGGTTGATCGGGCGCGGCTCGCATGGCAGGCAATTGCAGGCAGAAGTAGCCCAACTGTGCACAGTGGGTTTCAGGCACACCGGCCCAGCGCGGCACGGCCATGCTGTCCCAGGCGCGTAAACGACCCTTGAGCCGAGCCGCTTCGGCGCGGTCAAGGCCCATCTGCCCATAATGCTCAGCTTCGATCTCGCCTGCGGTCAGAGTCACGATCCAGGCCTCTTTGGCCTGGCTGTAGAGCCCGAATGCAGCCAGTTCGGCATCATCCGCGTGAGGGGCAATGACCATCACACGCTGCTGGCGATAGTCGGGCTGCTGAAAAACCCACAGCTGCGGTTGCCCCATGACACGGCAAAAACGCCCGCGCACTCGCAGTTCTCCCGCCACCAGAGCCGGGCCGCAGCCGCTCAGGTTCAGATAGCGCAGGCCGTTGACACCGCGCTCGAAGGTTTGCCGGTCGCTCGATTCGCCGCCCGTCAGTTGCACATAGGGGTCAACAAAACGCCCCAACCAGCCACTTTTCACCTTGATCGCCAGAATCAGGGTTTCGTCGCCAGCCAGGTCTGGCGGCTGATCCACAATCAGCTTTTCACCCTCCAGGCATGCTGCCGGGCGCAGGCTGTCCGCCGGGAAGTTGTACTGATAATCGTCTTTGGGCGAATAGAACAGATGGTCGGCAAACCAGGCTTCATGGGCCACCCAGCCCAGTACCGCCAACACCGGCGGCAGCCACCAGGCCAGCAGTAGACCGCTGGCGACCAGCATCAGCAGGCCAATCAGCAGGCTGATGCGCTTGTTGCGCCGATGACGCTTGAGGAGCTGTTGTTTGCGACTCATGGGCTGGCTCATGATTTGGCTCTAGTGTCAGATCCCCTGTGGGAGCGGGCTTGCTCGCGATGGTATCGACGCGGTTTTCAACTAAACCGAGTTGCCTGCATCGCGAGCAAGCCCGCTCCCACAAGGTTAGTAAGGCCCCTGGCTAAACCTTGAATACAGGCACCGGGTTGCACCAACGGTCTTTGTACTCGCGGTCGGCGCGGCCGAACGAGAAGCGCAGAGGTTTGTTGACGCTGCGGGCCTGCTCCCAGGCCGATTGCGTATTGAGAAAGCTCAACACACTGCCGGGGCTGAATTCACGGGTTTCAGGGTCGACGCCACCATTGACGTATTCGACGCTGATCCAACTAGGCGATTCAACTCGATACACCAGCTGAATTGCAATCGGCGCATTGTTAAGGAAGATTACCGAGCCAATCAGCAGCTCGCGCAACAGCTCGATCACTTCGGCCATGCGCTCGGCACCGGTAGCGACAAAGCCCCAGCGGCGCAAAAACAGATCGCAATAGATGCTCGCCAGCTCGGCGCTGCTGAACTCCGACACCGGGCGCACCACACCGCCCGCCTCTTCCAGCAAACGCAGCTCGCGGCGCTGGTTGTAGCGGAATTTTTTCGACAGTTCTTCCGGCGTACGAGCCATGGCCAACTGCTCGGCCTGGGGCTTGAGGGTGCTGAAGCGGCCTTCGTTGAGTTGCGACAGATAACGCCCGCGATGACGCAAAGGCACCGCCGCATCCGACGCCGCAGGCAGGATCAGCTCGGCATTGCCTAGGTCAAACAGGCCTTTTTTACCGTGACGCTTGAGCACGTCCTTGGACAAGGCCAAGTCGCGACCCCAGGTCGGGATCGCCGCTTTCAGCTCCCCGCCCTGCTCCCAGGCCAGATAACGCACCGGGATGCCCGCCAGCTGTGCCAGACGCTCGACCACCAGTGGATGGGTGGCAACACTGCCACCAAAACGCTGCCAGGCATCGGCATAAGTGTCGCAATCCACAACGCTCCAGCCGCGCTCGCGCCAGCCTTGAAATCGATTGAGCATCAGGACCCCGCAGTCAGGTCAGTGACTTGCGCCAGGTGCCAGAATGTATTGCGCACGGCCTGATCGCTGAATCGCTCATGCAAGCGCTCAAGCATCAGTTCGGCGCAAGCCATGCGCTGTTCATCATCGAGTTGCGCCAAGTGTTGCAGGCCTTGGGCCAGATGCTCGGCATCGCCCAGCGGGAACAGAATCCCCACGCCTTCAACCACTTCCTTGGCACCGCCACAGGCGGTGGCCAGTAACGGTACGCCTGCGGCCATGGCTTCCAGCAACACCATGCCGAACGGTTCGTGGTCGGAACTCAGGGCAAATACGTCAAAGGCCCGGAAGTAGCGGCGTGCCTCGGGCACCTGGCCCAAAAACAGCACCTGCTCGCCAATCCCCAGCTCATTGGCCAGCTCTTTCAGGTCCTGCTCCAGACGGCCCTTGCCCATGATCACCAACTGACTGTCAGCCGGCAGATCGGACAACGCCCTGGCAAAACCACGGATCAGCGTGGCCTGGTCCTTGTCCGGATGCAGACGCCCGACGTTGCCGACAATAAAGCCATCGACCGACAGCCCCAACGCCTCACGAGCCGGAGTGCCGGACAATTGCCCCGCTTGTACGGCATCGATATCGATACGGTTATAGAGCGTGCTGATACGACCAGCAGGCCACTTGGACAGGCACTGGCGCATGTCATCACGCACGGCATCGGAAACCCCGAGCAGGCTCAAGCGCTTGCGAAACAGGTTGGCAAACAGCTTGCGGCTGCCCCGCTTGTAATCACCAAACGCGTGATGCACGCCGATCACCGGTAAACCGGTGGCCAACAAGGCGATATAAATCGGCTTGAAGCGATGGGCGATGCAAAAACTGAAATTGCGCGACGCGGCGATCTTGCGCAGTTTCGCGATGGCACCCAGCTTCAGGCCACGGATGGCCTTGGAGCTGAATTCCATAAACAGCACTTCATCAGACGCACAGCCTGCGGCGACTTCAGGGTCGGCCGCCCCGGTCAGAAAGACCGTGGTGACCTTGTACCCGGTACCGGCAAACAGGCTGGCGTACTGGCGCGCGCAGTCCAGAAACGGCCCGTCATAGCCGTGGCAGAACTGCAGCACATGACGCTCAGTCGAGCGATTCATAAGTCTCGGCGCCGTCTTTAACTACCAGGATGTCTTCCATGATCAGGTACTGCAGATCGGAACCAAAGAACATGTTCAGCGCGTCAGTCGGCGAGCAAACCATCGGTTCGCCACGGCGGTTGAGCGAGGTGTTCAGCGATACGCCGTTACCGGTCAGCACTTCGAGCGCCTTCATCATGTCGTAGTAGCGCGGGTTGTATTCGCGCTTGAGCACCTGGGCACGGGAGGTGCCATCTTCATGCACAACCTCCGGCACGCGGGTCTTCCACTCGTCCGACACTTCAAAGGTGAAGGTCATGAAAGGGGCCGGGTGATCAACCTTGATCATCTGCGGGCCGACGGTGTCGAGCATCGACGGGCAGAAAGGCCTCCAGCGCTCGCGGAACTTGATCTGTTCGTTGATACGGTCAGCCACGCCTTCGCTGCTCGGGCAACCGATGATCGAACGACCGCCCAAGGCACGCGGACCGAACTCCATGCGACCCTGGAACCAGGCCACTGGGTTGCCATCGACCATGATTTTGGCGATTTTCTCCGGGGTGCCTTCGATCTTGCGATACGCAGGCTTGCCCGGGTGACGGGCACAGGCCGCGATCACGTCTTCGTTGCTGTACGCAGGGCCGAGGTAGACGTGCTCCATCTTCTCGACCGGCACGCCGCGGGCGTGGGACACATACGCTGCGGCACCCACCGCAGTACCGGCATCGCCGGACGCAGGCTGTACGAACAATTCTTTGACTTCAGGGCGGGCAATGATCTTTTGGTTCAGCTTCACGTTCAACGCGCAGCCACCGGCAAAGGCCATCTTGCCGGTTTCCTTGAGAATGTCGCCCAGGTAGTAGTCGATCATTTGCAGCGACAGTTTTTCAAACAGCGCCTGCATGCTGGCCGCGTAGTGGATGTAAGGCTCGTCGGCGATATCGCCTTCGCGCTTTGGCCCCAGCCACTCGATCAGTTTTGGCGAGAAGTAGAACCCCTTGCCCTTTTCCTTGTAGCGACGCAGGCCGATCACGTTGGCGTATTCGGTGTTGATCACCAGTTCGCCGTTTTCAAACGAGGCCAGACGCGAGAAGTCATATTTGCTGGCGTCGCCATACGGCGCCATGCCCATGACCTTGAACTCGCCATCGAGCATCTCGAAACCGAGGAACTCGGTAATCGCGCCATACAGGCCGCCCAGGGAATCCGGGTCAAAGAATTCCTTGATCTTGGTGATCTTGCCGTTTTCGCCGTAGCCGAAGAACGTGGTGGCGTACTCGCCCTTGCCGTCGATGCCCAGGATCGCGGTTTTCTCTTTGAAACCCGAGCAGTGGTAGGCGCTGGAAGCGTGGGCCAGGTGATGCTCGACCGGCTCAATCTTGATTTTCTTCGGGTCGAAGCCCAGTTGCTCAAGACAGAACACGATCTTGTTGCGATAGCGCTTGTAGCGCCGGTTGCCCATCAGGATCGCGTCAAGGGCGCGGTCCGGGGCATACCAGTAGCGCTTGGCGTAGTGCCAGCGGGCCTTGCCGAACAGGCTGATCGGGGCGAACGGGATCGCCACCACATCAACGTCCGAAGGTTTGATACCCGCCTGCTCTAGGCAGAATTTTGCGGATTCGTAGGGCATGCGGTTCTTTGCATGCTTATCGCGTACGAAGCGCTCTTCCTCAGCCGCCGCTACCAGCTTGCCGTCGATATAGAGGGCTGCGGAGGGATCATGGCTAAGGGCGCCGGACAGGCCAAGAATCGTCAATGCCACTGGATTAGCCTCTTTTGAATGCAGGCAGGCGGCGGGCGCCTGAAAAAATGATGCGTTCCTCGCAGTTCGAGAAACAGCTAAAGAGCGGGATTATAGCGTAAAGACACCCGCAATGACCCAGTGCGATTTGCCACGCCCCGAGCGGGCCCTCGATCCGCGAAAAACATCGCAGGCCATATATATGTAATGCCAATGCCGTAGCGCTTTGGGATTTGCTGTGGGCATACCGGCGCATATGCCAACCGACAGGACATCCAACATGCCCACCGCCCTCGAAAACCTAAAGAACGCAGAGCGCGACCTGCTAGTGCTGGTCAATGCCCTGCCCGGCCTCGACCTCTCACTGGACCATCGCTTACGGGTGTTTTTCCCGCAACTGCCCGCCGATGCCTGCACGGACTCTCTCTTCCTCAATGAAGAAGTCGCCGCCGAGGCCGGTCAGACCCCTACCATCAGCAGCCAGTCAGTCACGGCACTGATCGACCAGTGCTACCTGACCGGCCAAATACCGACCTTCGTGCAGGGTGCTGCACGTATTTACAACTACGCCTACACCCTCGACAACCGGCACCTGGCCGCCGGTATTTCGGCGCCGGCGCTGGAAAAGTACCTGGAGTTTGTCGTGCGTTTCCCTGAGATGTGCGTGCGTGATGCCCTGAGCGACTTCTGGCAAACGCCGCACCAGGGCCTCAACGGGCAGCCTCCCAAAACCTGGCTGTCGCAGTTTGCGCGCAGCCTGATCCGCAATGAAGCCAGCGTGCGTCATGCCGACACCAGCTTGAGCGCCACCGCGATGGAGGTCATCAATCAGGCCATGCCTGATCCCGACACCGTGGTGACCTCACCTCTACCCAGCCCTTACAGCTTTTATACGCTGGCCCTCAACGGCCATGTTTCACAGCCCGCTGTGGCCCTGTACGGCGCTTTCGTGATCACCACCGCCAACCTGCCCCTGATCTACGGCGATACGCAACGCCAAACCGTGGTTCAAGACGCAACCCCGCGACCTGTAGTGCTTTATCTGCCCGGCAGCGGCCTGGAGGCATTTGACTCAATCGCCGCGCTGACCCTCGAGTTACGCGAGCGTCTCAAGGACCCTTACCAGCGTGACACCCTGCTTGACTGCGCTCTGGCAGGAGAGCGGGTGAAGGCCCAGAGCCATGACCACATGGATTACAGCCCGGTCGCCCGAGAAAACGTATCAACGTTTTATAGCGAACAGTTGATCCACAAGCAGGCACTCGACATGCGCCATGCCTGGTCGCAGGCACGGGCCCAGAAACAGGACTCCTCACTCGACGAACTATCCGAATGCGTGAATCTGTCACTGGCCTCAAGCCTGCCCCTCAAGCCGGCCAATATTTTACGCAACCGCTATACCCGGCTGGTGGAGAGCCAATTGCCCGGCTGGCTGAAAAACGCCTCTGATGCCAATAAAAGCCAGTGGCGGCTGGCCGTTGAGCGCTTGAACCATGAGCGTCTGGCAGCCGAGAGCGACGATACCCACAGCCTCAGCGAGATCGGGCGCAGACACACACTGCTGGGTTACGCCCGCCGCCAGTTGCAGCAACAGATCAAAAAGGATCACGGCATAGACGTCGATCCCGATGGCATTTTCATCTCAACCACCGAGGCCGTACAAACAGGCCCCTTGATATACCCCATCGGCGGATCTGCATACCCGGCTGGGGCCAGTACCGGCAGAACCGGTCCGGCGATCAGTTATCGCACCACCCGTCACAGCCTCAGCGAACTGGCGCTGGCCAATGTCGGCATCTGGGACGTCACCTTCGCCCTCACTGCCCAAGTCAAGGATAGCGCAGGCAATAAGCACACCGTGCTGACCAGCAACTACCTGAAAAGCCTGGTACGCCAGCTGGACGTGGGCGAAACCTACAAAAAAAAGCTCAACGACCTGCTGGTCAACTCCCCCCGAGCCCAGTGGCGCAAGGAGCGCTACGCCGCCTTCAAGCAGGCACAGATGCGTCTGGACCTGCTTGAAGCCAAGCTGTCCGGCGCGCTGACCGCCGAGCAGGCGACCTGGGTCCAGACTGCACTGGATTTCCCTCTTGAAAGCACCCGGCCACGGGTCAACGGCGAACAGATCAAGATTCATCTGCTGATGCTGCGTTACAAACCCCTGCCGGGCCTGCTGGTGCTGAGTACCACCGGCTCACAGCAGTTGCTGTGCTACACCCCCGACGCCCCGGAAAATCGCTGGTTCCTGATTGCCCATTCCCGCAGCGAACTGGGCCGACTGCTGTCGCGCCCCCAGTGGCACGCCTATGTACTGCGCCGTGTCACGCCAGCCCAGCAACCCTATATCAGGCCACTGCTGGAGCAGGGGCTGAGCGACACCAACCTGCAACTGCAGGGCATCAGCCACAACCTGTTCGAAGCGTCCTACGACACCGAAGCCTTGCATGCGATTCGCGATGCCGACGAGCAATCGACGTCCACCTGGGAAAGCAATGTCAACACGGCCAAGGAGGCAGTGCTGACGGCGATCGATATCCTGTCGTTCGCCCTTCCCACCCGCATACTGTTGCCCATCGTGCTGGCGCGGTTTATCGCCCAGATCCTCAGGGGCCTCGACGCCCTGCAGCGGGATGAAAAACACGAGGCACTGCTGCACTTCATGGAATCCATCACCCACCTCACCGACGGGGCCTCTGATTTCACCGGCTCGGCCATATTCCGCACGTCCATACGCCAGCGCATCCCGCAGCCCACACCGACCTTGAGCCCTGCAGCAGCCAGCAGCCTGCCTGGCGCCCAGCTTCGGCTGCGCACCGGGGACAAATACGCCTCGGGGGTCTATGAACTGCCCGGCCACAATGGCCAGACCATCCATTACAGCAAAATCGCCAACGGCAAACTCTACCGCAGCCGCTATGACAACCTCGATGAGGCCTGGCGGGCGCTGGATCAGCGCAAACCGGACGCAGCCTACAGCATCATCCTGCGTGAACTGTCGGCCGGGCTATGGGATGTCGACCCGACCACCCCCCTGCTCAAACAGAGGTCAGGGATTGAACGGGTGATTGACAGTGCCCGGGTGCGCGGCGTTGACCTGAGCAACCGCACCCCGGACGAACAGGGCATCTACCGCATAGATAACCTGCAATACATCCAGCAGGACGGCGTGGTGTTCGAGGTGTACAGCGGCTGGCTGGGGCGCAACCTGTACCTGCAGTTGCCAGCAGGCTCCAGCAGCGGCGCCGGCGCCAGCGCCAGCTACAAGGTGCGGCGAACTTCAGGCTACTGGGAAGTCAAGCATCGCCTGGCGGACGGTAACAAGCGCTGGGAGCCCCTGACCGCCGACAGCTCGGCCCTGCCTGTGGATATCCCGGCGGGCAGATACAGTGACTACGACATCCCCGCTGAACACAAGGAAACCCTGCAGAACATCATCACCTATGCCCCCTCGACGCTGCACGGCCACACTGATTTTCCGGGCACAATCTCTCGCCACAGCAAGGCAAGCCAGGCATTCAAGGAGCTGAGGATCACACTGCTGACACACGCCCAGGCCTGGTTCCTGACCCGGCCTGCACGGCCCCGCGTCACCCGCCCGCAACTGCCGGCGACCATCGCGCAGCAAGACCTGATAAAGCGCCTGTTCGAACACACGGACGGCATTATCTGGGGTGAAACCCACGCTCACCAGTCGGGCAAACGGATCCTGATCGACAACATGCGCGAACTGTCCCGGCACAACGTAAAAACACTTTATATGGAGCACCTGCAGTCCGACCTGCATCAGGGCCTGCTGGATGAGTATCATCAAACCGGCAAGATGCCCCTGCGCTTGAACAAGTTCCTCGAAATTCAGGACGAAGGCCATCAAGTCAGCCTCGCCAATGACTGGACCTTCAGCCACCTGGTACGCGAAGCCCGCAAGCACGGCATCAAGGTGGTTGCCATCGACTGCTCGGCCAGTTATCACCCCAAGGGCACCCCCAGCGAAACCCCCGGGATGACCCGCTATGAAATGTTCAGCTACTTCGCCTCGCGGACCATCCGCGCCCACCAGGCCCGAACTGGAGGGGGCAAATGGGTGGCCCTGATGGGCAACTCACATGCCAATACCTTTGAAGGCATCCCGGGGCTGGCCGAACTCGAAGGCGCCATCGGCGTGCGCATAGCGGACTCTGCACCAGGTACCAGCCGGGGCCTGCGTCAGGATATCGGAGCGGTCGTCGCTTCAGACCACAAACATCCGCACTACCGCTTTCTGAAAAACGACTACTGGCTGCAGGTCGACATCCCGGGCACCAAACCCAAGCCACCGGCGCTCTCGCCGGCGCAAAACAACCAACGGCTGAGCACTCCGGGGTTCTTTCGCCTTGAAAGCGCAGGGGGGCAGGGTGCGGAGCTGATCCACCGCTCCAGTAACCACGAGATTGTGCATACCCCCTTGCAGACCGACCCCGGCGGCCAGTTCTTTATCGAGCGCGAGAGCTGGCCGACGATCCACCAGAAACGCTACGACCAGCTCAGGGACCTGATTGCCGACCTGCAGGACATCAACATGACACAGGTGCAATAACTGCCAACTGGCCGGCAGGGGCAGCTTCGGGCCGCCCTTGTCGGCTGTTTTGCTGGATATCTGCACATCAGCCGCTAAACTGCGCGCCCTCTGCTAGCCTCATCCCCCGTTGCCCTGCACGGGTCGTGTCACACGGAAGCCCGATTTGCCCATGAAATATTTCACCCCTGCTCACCTTGCCCTGCTATTGCCCGGCCTGTGCCTGCCCCCCGCCGTCAGCGCAGCCCCCCTGGAACTCGACCCCAGTGTCATCACCGGCTCACGCAGCACCAGCCCGAGTTTTGACCTGCCGTATTCGGTCGACAGCATCAACCAGGAGCAGATCCAGGATGGCCAGTTGGGCATCAATGCTTCAGAAGTGCTGTCCCGCGTACCCGGACTGGTGGTGCAAAACCGTCAGAACTACGCCCAGGACCTGCAGATCTCGTCCCGCGGCTTTGGCGCCCGCTCGGCATTTGGCGTGCGTGGCATCAAACTGATTGCCGATGGCATACCGGCGAGCACCCCGGACGGCCAAGGGCAGGCGGCGACGTTCAACCTCGACACCGCCGAGCGTATCGAAGTGTTGCGCGGCCCGGCAGCCACCCTGTACGGCAGCAATGCCGGCGGCGTGATCCAGATGTTCTCCCGCGACGGCGAAGGCCCGCCGCGCATTGGCGCCGAGACCCTGGTGGGCAGCGACGGCATGAGCAAGAACCACCTTACTGCCGAGGGCGCGACCGACGACGTCGGCTTTGTGCTGGATGCCTCGCGCATGGACACCGACGGCTACCGCGAACACAGCGCTGCGCGCCGCGACCAGACCTTTGCCAAGCTCAACCTCAAGCCGGATGAAGACAGCAAACTGGCGCTGATCTACAGCAGCCTTGAACAGAACGGCACCCAGGACCCGCTGGGCCAGAGCTGGGAAGCCTATAAAGCCGACCCGCGCTCGGTAACGCCAAACGCCATTACCTATAACACCCGTAAAAGCATCGACCACCAGCAACTGGGCCTGAACTACGAGCGCTATATCGGCGACGCGACCCTACAGGTCAATGCCTATACCGGCACGCGCAGTGTGATTCAGTATTTGGCGATACCTAAGTACATCGGCAATACCACTGAATTGAACCCGGCTAACGAACGTGGAGGCGGTGTTGTGCAGTTCGACCGTAAATTTTACGGGGCGAATGTTCACTGGATTCAACCTGTAACAAGTGCACCGGGCGATCTAACAATTGTCAGTGGCCTGGACTTTGATCAAAGCCGTGATAATCGACACGGCTATCAGAACTACAACGGCGACCAACTGGGCGTAAAAGGCGAAATGCGCCGCGACGAAGTAGATACAGCTCGTAGCCTAGATCCGTTCGTACAAGCCAATTGGGCCATCAACAACTGGACCGTGCAAACGGGCTTGCGTTACAGCACGATGGAAATGGATGTAGATGATCATTTTTTGAGCAATGGCGATGCCAGTGGCACTAAACGCTACGAAAAGGCCACACCGTCTTTGAGCGTGATGTACGCCTTCACACCCGAACTACATGGCTATGTCAGTGCGGGCAAGGGATTTGAAACGCCAACACAGGCGGAGCTTGCCTATGCGCCGGGCGGACAGGAAGGCTTTAATTTCGGCCTGAAACCGTCTGAAAGCACTCAGTACGAAATTGGCCTAAAAGCTCAACTGAATGACACTCGCATTAATGCCGCTGTTTTCCAGATAACCACAGAAGATGAATTAGTCGTTGCAGGTTCAAAAGACGGAAGAACCAGTTACCAAAACGCCGGACGTACCCTGCGACGCGGTTTTGAACTAGGTATCGAAAGCCAACTGAGCGAACACTGGACTACCACCCTGGCCTATACCCGTCTGCAAGCGACCTACGACAGCGATTTCGTAAGTGGTAGTGGCACCAGCAGAAAGGAAGTGGACAAAGGCAACTACCTGCCCGGCGTACCGCAGACCACTCTGTTTGCCGAAGTGAACTGGAAACCGACCGACTGGGCCAGCACCGCCATCGAAGGAATGTACCGCAGCAAGGTGTACGTGGAAGACACCAACACTGAAAAAGCGGCACCGGCTTATACCGTGTTCAACTGGCGGGCGAAGTTTGAACAGAAGATCGAACACTGGACCTTCCACCAGACCTTGCGTCTGGACAACCTGCTGGACCGTCAGTATGTGGGTTCGGTGATTGTGGCCGACGGCAATCGGCGCTTCTACGAAGCGGCACCGGGCCGCTCGTTGTATGCCGGGGCCGGGGCGCAGTACAGTTTCTAAAAGCCCCAGCACCCTCCCTGTGGGAGCGGGCTTGCTCGCGATGGCATCAATGCGGTTTACCTGGCCGACCGCAGCGCTTGCATCGCGAGCAAGCCCGCTCCCACAAAGGCCTAGCCCGAAGCTTTGGGCAACCGCCCGTCAATCACCTGATACAACGCACTGCCCACCGGCCAGTTGCGCATAAAGCGCGCCCGGTCGCGGGCATAGGCCGCAGCAAAGCTGCTTGCCGAGCGGTGCTGGCACATAGAATCCAGATCAATCAACGCCCAGCGGCCATCCGCCCAGAATACGTTATGGCCCTTGAGGTCACCGTGGCTGATGCGTTCACGCAACAGGTCGGCAAACAGCCGGTCCAGCGCCGCCAGCTCGGCCTCAGGCGCATCCCCCTGCTCAACATACGGCGCAAAGCGCTCGATGATATCTGGCCCCGGCAAATGCTCGGTGACCAGATACGCCTTGCCCCGCAACCACAAGAACCGGGTCTCCAGCAGCGCCAGCGGCTTGGGCGTGGCAATGCCCAAAAACGCCAGTCGATTGCCTTCACGCCAGGAATGCCAGGCCCGGCTCGGGCGCCAGAAGCGCTTGAGCCAGTGAGCAAAGCCCTTGATGTTGTAGCGCTTGATAACCAGCGTGCGGCCATCCACCTCAACCTTGCCGACACTGGCCGCGCCGCCGGTTTTGTACAGATGCCCATGATCGAGCAAGGCATCGGCCCGGGCCAGCACCGGCAGCATGGCCGGCTCTTCTTCGCGCCGAACGGCACGCAGGGCAAAGGCCCCCTGCTGCACGCTGAACAACGAACAATCGCGGCCGGTCTTGTTCAAGAAGTCATGCAGGCGCCAGGCCCGGACTTTTTCGACCTGCTTGAGCAACGCTTCCAGCGGCAAGGCGTGTTCGCCATTGCTCAGCAAGTAGTACACCAGCAACTCTTCAATAAATGGCTCAAGGCTGATGGGCAACTGGGCGAAAAACACCCCGAGGTTTTCCAGCACCTTTTGTCGCGACAGCGGTTTACCCGCCTCTTCGACACAAATGCCCGCGCCGTCGATCAAGTACAGCTTGCCGCCCTGGCGCAGCAGGTTGTCCAGGTGCAGGTCTTCCTGCCACAGGCCCTTGAGGTGCATCTGGCCGATGGCCGTTAGAGCCTCGGCGAGCACGGCCACTTGTTCGTCAGCCAGTACCGGCAACGACGCAACGGCATCCCAGGCATCACCCAGGCTGTGCGCGCCCTCAAGAAACTCGAACAGCAGCCAGCCACCCTCACCTTCTTGCAAGCCATCGGCCAGCAACTGCGGCGTGGTCAGGCCCTGCTCAGCCAGCAGGCGCACCCCGTTCAACTCGCGCTGAAAGTTGCGCGCCGCCTTGGCACCCACCATCAGCTTGGCCAGCACGGTACGCCCGCGCCACACCCCGGCGCCGACATAGCGCTGGCCCGGCAAGACCCGCAACAAGCTCAGCAGTTGCAATTGCGCAGGCCCGGCCGCGTCGGCCAGTTCAATGCTCAGTGGCAAGCCCGGCGCACGGCCAGACTTTTGCAGTTCGGACAAACGCATCAGCGGGCTCCCTTGTGATTGCGCCGCAGATTCAGGCGCGCCAGCCACGCGTCGACCAGGCCACTGTCCATCGGCTGGTCCAGATAAGCTGCGAGCAAGGCCCGCACCTCAGCTTCGCCCCAGGCATGGGCCCGACGCAGCAACGGCTCGATATCCTTGACCCGGTCACGCTGGCCCAGCAGCAAGGGCCGGGTTTTCTCCAGGTCGATCAGTTGCGCGCGATAACCCGCGCCATCGGCCTGCAAGAAGATGTGCTTGGGGTAAAAACAGCCATGCACCTGGCGTGCAGCGTGAACACGCCGGGCCAACAGCCCGCACTCGCGCACAATCGCCTGCTGTTGCGCAGGGGTCAATTGCGGCCATTGCTCCAACAATGAGTCAAGGTCATGCCAACCGTCGAGCGCCCGGGTCAGCAGCACTGCACGACGCTCGCCCGGCACTTTTCGCTCGCCAAAAAACACCGCTTCCAACGCCGGAATACCCATCTGCTGATAGCGCTGAATATTACGAAACTCGCGGGCAAAGGTCGGCTCGCCCAGCGGGCTGTGCAACGTGCGGGTCAGGTAGTTGCTCTGGCGCTTGAGGTAAAACCCCCGGCCTTCGAGGTCCATGCGAAACACGCTGCTCCAGCCACCACCACTGGTGTTGGGCTCGTCCACCGCTTCCAGCTGCACGGCCCACAGCGCATCGAAGTCAGCCAGGCCATTGCGCTCAAGCAATGCCCGGTCAGCTTCGGCGATAAAATCAGTCATTCCCGGCCCTCAAAAAAACGCACGATATGACGGACACGTTCCTTGTCCGCCGCATTGAGCGTCGTGCGCCCGGTGTATTGGAAATAGAAACGCAAACGCTGGGTCCAGGACAAATGGTACTTGGCCACTTTGTCGAGGCACGCCAGGTCTTTGGTGATGCGGTATTTAAGCCAGAAACCGCGCCAGAAGTCGCCGTTGGGGCAGTCGATCAAGAACAGCCTGGACTGGTCGTCGATCAGCAAATTGCGCCACTTCAGGTCGTTATGGGTAAAGCGGTGGTCATGCATGGTCTTGGTGTAGCGCGCCAGCTGGCGGCTCACGCAATCGACCCAGGCACGGTCCTTGAGCAGCGGATCATGGTTGTCTGCCAGCTCCGACAGGTCGCGGGTGTTGGGCAGTTCGCGGGTGATCATGGCGCCACGGGAATAGGCAAAGCCACTGCGCTCAAGGCCCCAGGCCACCACTTCGGCCGTGGGGATGCCCCACTTGGCGAAGCGCTTGAGGTTCTGCCATTCGGACTTGACCCGCGGGCGCCCCAGGTAACGACGCAAGCCCTTGCCCGCGCCGGTGTAGCGCTTGACGTAATAATTCACACCATCGCGCTGCACGCGGATCACTTCCGACAGCGGGTCACGGGTCAGGTGCTCGCCCTGCAGGGCAAACACCGCTTCCAAACTGCCAAAATCAGACGCCAACGCACTGTAAGCAGGATCCAGATTCCAACCCGCCATTACAGTGCATCCCCATAACGCTGTTTGCGTTCGTAGAGTTTGCTCGCCTTGCCTTCGAGCCACGCCAGCAGGCGGGCTTCTTCACGCAGGATCTGGCGCAGGGGCATCTGGAAGTAACCGCGCAAAAAGCGCAGTTTGTCCCGCTGGGTCAGGCCGATATCCAGTGCCGA